>OODE01000101.1_pt1 | contig 76589 bp, 65 predicted proteins | sample 1671771 | NCBI WGS metagenome assembly OODE01 (sample SAMN06348191, study PRJEB24527) | human gut metagenome | biome: human gut; feature: ankylosing spondylitis patient; material: feces | host: Homo sapiens | place: China | collected 2015-10 | reverse complement strand
CCAGATTTCTGAGGCGTACGCGGTGCGTACGTTGATGAAATTTGGGCTCGACTGGCGGAAAATCAGCCGCAAAGGCAAGTGCAGGAAAGGTTTCGAGAGTACATAAAATCAAAAGAGCCATCCGATCCCATGCATCAACTTACTGCAAGGGACCGAATGACTCGGCGGTACCACCCTTCTTAGTTCCTGCGAAAATGTTGAGGCAAATGACATTTTACCTCTGCAGAAACCCTCTTGTTTATCCTCTAACGCAGGAAATACGCTGCATTTATCATACAGAGCTCCAGGGCAGGTTGGGTCACGCTTTCGTAAGGAACTTCCACCAGTGTTCCTCTCTCTGTAACGGGCTGTCCGACTTAATGATCCCCTTCAACGCCATTTTCATGGAATTTCATAGATCCTCTTTGATTTACGTCATTTCCTTTCGATTTTACGCCAGAACGGGATTTTTGTCAATGGGACATAAAACGGTTACCACCGTCTATCATAGCTGACTTATTTGTTTCATTATGCCTCTGTTCATCGTTCATAGGCTGCGTGATCAATAATTCTGTCATATCCTCGATCAGCAACAATCCCAGCGGCCCCAGAAACAGCCCTGCTATCCCAAACAGTTTCAGTCCCACATACACTGCCCCCAGTGTCTCAAAAGGCGAAAGCCCCATCTGTCCACTCATAAGATGTACTTCCAGGAACTGCCGCATAAAAGTACAGATCAGATATAAACCTGTTAAGATCAATGCTGTTTTCCAGCTTCCCATGGCAATCTCAATGACCGCCCACGGCACCAGCACCGTTCCTGTTCCTAATACCGGAAAGGCATCCATGATACCAATCCCCATTCCCACAAGGACAGGACATGGATTTCCCACCAAAAACATGCCTATTGTACACAAAAATGAGGTAAGTAAAAATATGATTCCCTGACTTTTAAACCACACTTTCCCGGTGCTTACCAGCCTGTCACCGATCAGACGGAACTCCCGGCTGAAAACAGACCGGTCCCGCCGTTCTTTTAACTCTTCCATTTCCTGTAAGCTTAAAATGGCGCTGCAGAAAGAAAACAGGCTTATAAATCCAATACGACCTATAACTCCGGCTGTATAATAAGAGCCAACCATCAAGGACGGCACCGATTTCTCTTTCACATACTTTGTTCCTGCTTCGATCATACTTCCTGCCACATGGATTCCCCAGCCGGGATCAAGGCCGAACCGCTTCTCAAGACCGGAACATTTTTCCTCGATCCAGAAATAAAGCCCATCCAGCCATACAGGAAGCTGGTTCATCAAAGTAGACGTTTCTTCCCACAGACGGCGGATGCCCAAAGTCAGCAGAAAACTTCCAAGCACCGCTAAGATCAGTAACTGTACCGATCCGATCAGTCCCAGTGATGGCTTCCATTTTTTTCCAAATATACGCACTGTAATCCGGTGCTGTAAAAACCGGGCTGACGGCCGAAGGAGCAGTGCCAGTGTATAACCCAATAAAAGAGGAACCACAAGTGGCAGCAGGTATTTAAGACCTGCATACACCATTCCTGTGATTCCTGTTATAATAAAAAATTTCTTCAGTTTCTTTCCCGGTTTTTCCATGGACTCACCTGTTTTTTGATCTGTACTTCCTTTGTACATTCTTATTATGAGTCTTATGGACGGGAATTATTCACGGTCTTTAATTGCATTCCGATATTTTTCTTTTTCCGTTATACGGTTTCTTTTTCGCCATCTTCCGGCTTTTCTTCATCTTTGCACACATCTTCCAGATATGCCAGAGCAGCTCTTAAACAGCCGTCAACACCAACTAAACTGCTGTCCACGCAAAGATGATAATTCTGGGCTCTTCCCCAGGTATTTCCAGTATAATACTGGTAATAATCCCGGCGCTTGCGGTCAACAGCACGGATCTTCATTTCCATGTCTTTTTCGTTGATGCCTTCTTCCGGTTCCAGTTCCATCAGACGTTTTATGCGCTGTTTCATTTTTGAATATATGAAAATGTTCACGCTGTCCTCCAGGATCATATCTGCGCAGCGTCCTACGATCACACATGGGCCATGAGAAGCCAGTCTGCGGATCACATTGGACTGGGCCACAAAAATCTGATCAGACATAGGCACTTTATACAACTCCGAAAAAGAATGATGGATCTTGTGATCCAAAGGATCGTCCTCGATCACATGCTCATCATATTTGCGGAACGCTTCCTCTGCAATATTAATATCATCTGCTGCCATGGAGATCAGTTCCTTGTCATAAAAAGGAATCCCCAGCGCCTCTGCCAGCTTCACACCCAGTTCTCTTCCACCGCTGCCGAATTCACGGCTCACTGTAATCACCTTGTTCATAATACTTTTCCCCGCCTTTCTCCTTGGTAACTGCTGTTCTAGTAGTATAGCACATTTCCCTGGAAAAAGGGGTTAATTTTATCTTAAACCATATAAGTAAGCTCGTGTTTTCAAGAATACATTCAAAGGGGCATAGGTGTCCGCGCGATTAGAATAACTGCCAAAACAGCGCCCGCAAACGCTGCAGCAGCAACAACTGCTATCACTTTTCTGCTGAGTTTCTTCTTTGCTGCCTTACAGATCAGCGCAGCACAAGCCACGCAGACAACCGCAGCAGCCATGGCGATACCTATCATCTCCCATAACCAGGATAACTCGTATAAGAGTCTCATACATTTCCCCTCACCTTCTGTTGATCACCGCAAAATACCTTTTGCCACAACATCATGATAATACCATAGCCAAAAGGCCAGAAATCTGATGCAAGCCTGCTTGCAGGAAGATTTCTGGCCTCAGGACACCGGTATATCGTTTTCGTAAATAATGTACCAGTATCATAACATTTTGACGTTGCTGTGTAAACCTGTAAATTTTACAACTCATTCATTTGTTTTTTATATAAACACTACTTATTAAAGCAGATATACTCAATTCCCACGATCTCGCAGAACATCTTCAAAACCTTCGCATACTTTCCATAAACCATATGCAGATGGTTTGAGTTGATCTTCTCGTAGAACTTTTCATAGTCTGCCTCTGCTTCTACGAATGCATGTGGATAGCAGTATGTAGTCTCTTTTAACTTCTCAAGAGGATACATCTTTGTGGTTCCTTCAAAGCAGCCTAATACATATTTCCCATTGCTGCGGAACAGTCTGGCAACCGTTACATCACCTGGTTTGGAGATAAACTGGATGGATGCACCACCTGCTTCCCCGAAGATATGAGGCATTAAAGCGATCTTCTTCATAGCTTCTTCTTTGTTGTCCGGATCAGCGAAATATGGTGCCACGCTGCCGCAGTTTGCCAGTACAAATTCCTTATCGTTTCCGTCAAAGAACTTGATGTCCAGCAAACAGGAAGGCTTTCCTTCTGCGCACAGATTTAAGATGCGCATGGTCATAGCACCATCGCAGTCACACTCGCAAGAGGTAGGAATCGGTGTCTTTTCGCCGTCTGCGTCATATGGGTTGTTTAATAATGCCACGCCCAGACACTGGAGAACAAAATGGTCACTCATATCCTGCTGGCACTTGATGCCCATGAAGTTATATTTCTTTTCCGCAGCCATATCCTTTAACGCCAGATAACTGCGTACCTGTAATTCCAGTGTTTTCTCTGTAAACTTGTCACCGTATTCGATCCTCGGGACATTTTCCTTTACCCACTTTAAATGCTTCTGGACACGTTCTTCGTCCAGTGCCTTTGCACGGTATACGATCTCATACTGGTCGCAGTGGTCAAACTCTACCCCAAAGGTACTCTGCCACTGGCTTGGATCTGCTACCGTAGTCCCAATACCAATACTTCTTCCGCCGATCATTCCATAGCTGGAACGGCGAATGCCTTCTGCCACATAAACACCTTTTACAAAGTTATCTACCTTTTCCTGGATCTGTGGATCTTCATAATCACCTGATACACGGATACACTTCTTTCCGGTCTGGTCCAACATACCCCCAACTGCCAACAGTGTTACAAGGCTGGACGTATTGCGCTGCAAATTTCCTAACAGCAACACCGGATAGGAAGTTCCATAGGCAATGCGGAATGCTAAAGATGGGGTTGCCCAGATAGGCACATGGATGATCACAGCTTCAATGCCCTGTTTCTTGATCTCATCAGAAATATTCTGTCCATCTTCTGTGTCAAATACAATAGGTGAGATATAAAGGTCATATTTATCCCCAAAGGCCTTTTTTACCTTTTCAATCTCGCTTGCTACAATTGCTTCTCTCTTTTTATAAAATTCGCGACGGCTGTCACCTAATGTGACGATCGCTACCTTCTTTTTCTCCATGAGAAATCCCTCCTTTAGAATTACATGTTAAAACCACTCTGGCTTAATAAGTTTCGGTAATGCAAAGGCGATATCCGGTAAAAATGCGATCAGCACTACTACTACTACAGAAACCATGATATACGGGATAACAGCCTTAAACGACTTTTGCACACTCATTCCGGAAATCCTTCCTGCGATCAGCAAACACAGACCGTAAGGAGGTGTTACCTGACCAACTGCCAGTGTGATAACGATGATCAGACCTAACTGTACTGGTGTGATGCCAAATGCGGTTGCAACAGGCATTAATACAGGAACGAACAGGATCATTGCAGGAATAGCATCCATAAATGTTCCAAGGAATAAATAGAATCCGATCACAGCCAGCAAGAACTGCCACTTATATGGGAAGTAGGTAGCGAACATCTGCTGAACGCTGGTACTTACATTGTAGTAGCTTAAAAGCTGTCCCAAAGCATTTGCGGTTGCCAGAGCAAACAGGGAAGTGGCGCTGGTACGCAGTGTGTCATAAAGTAATGGTTTTACATCTTTTAAAGAAAGGTTCTTAAATACGAATACACCAAGGATGATCGCGTAGATACATGCAATCGCTGCGGACTCAGTTGCTGTACACAGGCCTCCGATAACGCCGCCGATAATAATAACAGGTGTTAATACTGGAGGAAGACATTTTATAGCCAGCTTTAAAAAGTCTTTAAATGACATTGGATCCTGTTTTGGATAATGATATTTCTTATTTCCCATGAAAATAACAAACATCTGTCCAAGACCGATCAGGATACCCGGAACAACACCGCCTAAAAACAGAGCGCCGATGGATGCGCCTGCTACGGAAGAGTAAACGACCATAGGAATAGATGGCGGGATAACGATACCGATGGTAGAAGAAGCCGCAGTTACACCTACGGAAGTTTCCTGATTGTAACCTTCTTCCTCCATAGCCGGGATCAGAATAGAACCGATACCTGCTGTATCAGCCTGGGAAGAACCGGAAATTCCGGCAAATAACATAGATACTAATACATTTGCATAGGCAAGACCGCCTGGGAATCTTCCTACGATACCATTACAGAACTGGATCAGTTTCTCACTGATCTTAGCACGGTTCATAATGTTTGCTGCCAGAACGAACAGCGGAACTGCAAGCAGTGTAAAGCTGTTCAGGCCGGTAAACATTTTCTGTACAACTGTAATTAAAGAAATAGAATTTAACTGGGAAATACCAAGGAGTGCCACCAGACCCAGGATATAGGCAATGGGGATTCCTGCAAATAATAAAACTAAAAACGCTGCTACCAGTACCAGGATCATAACTCTGCCTCCTTCATTGCCTTTTCAACTGCATCTTCTACCTGGCCTCTGTCAGGATGTTTGATACAATCTATGATATTTTCTACAGAGAACACTGCTGCTGTAAGGCCAAAGATGGGAACACATAACCAGCTCCATCCTTTACTTACCGGCATAGAAGTCATTTTCCATGCTGCAAACTGCTGTACCAGCTTAATGCCGTAAATGCCAACCACCAGGTTGAAGATCAGGACAAATATATGTCCTGCCAGTTCATCTGCAAAAAGGGATTTTCCTTTTAATTTTTCGGTTAATGCTGTAAATTTAAAGTGTTCATTGGAGCGAACCATTGGTGCTGATCCGATAAAGCAGCACCATGCCAGAGCGGCGTTGGCAACTTCTTCTGTAAAAGCCGCCTGGAATCCGAATACACGGGAACATACCTGTACTGTGGTGCACACAAAGAAAACTGCAACAGATGCCATTCCTACGATATACAGAACTTTTTCCATCAGATCACATATCTTTTTCACGTTAAAACCTCCATTTTCAATGTTCTCCCGGAATCTTTTCACGGGATCAGGTGCAAAACATTCTGGAAAAACATATGAAAAACGCGTACAACTATCTACACAGCTATACGCGTTTTTCTTACAATGCCGTATCTGCTATGCCTGCTTATTTTGCTGCTTCATTTACCTTGTTGTAGAGATCAGTTACACCGATCTTCTCTGCTGCTGCCGCTCTTGCATCTGCACAAGCTGCGATCAGACTTTCTTTATCAACTTCATTAACGATACCGCCATTTTCCTTGATGGTCTTAAGTGCTTTATCGTTCAGGTCTTTATCAAATGCTCTCTGCTCTTTGCAGGCATATTCTGCTGCTTCATCTACCCACTGCTTCTGCTCATCAGTTAAGCTGTTGTACTTGTTAGCTCCGATCAGGAACATTCTGGTTGCAATGTCATGGTCAGTCAGAGATACGTAAGGACCAGCTTCATAGAACTTCTGCAGTAAGATGTTTCCAAGGTCATTCTCTGCTGCGTCGATTACATGGTTCTGAAGTCCGCTGTACAGCTCGTTATAAGCCAGTGTTGTTGGGTTTGCTCCCAGTGCGGACCATACGGAACGTACTATATCAGAGTCCTGGACACGGATCTTTACGTTCTTGAAATCTTCTACTGTATTTACAGGTTTAACACCGAAGTACTCTCTGGTACCGCAGCTCCAGTAGCCTAAGTTATGAAGAACGCCGCCTGCATTGATCTTATCTGTAATGGTCTGTCCAACTTCACCGTCTACAACTGCTGTCCAATGATCTAAGCCTGTGTAAAGGAATGGGATGGAGAACAGGTCTGCTTCTTTAACACCGGTGGTTGCTACGAAGTTTGGAGAAGCAACGATCATATCAACGGTTCCTGTTGCCATCTTCTCAACCAATTCTGCTTCATTTCCGCCTAACTCTCCATTTGGATGGATCTCAACAGTCATCTTTCCGCCGGATACCTCTTCCAGTTTTTCCTTCATTGCATCGAAACCAGCCTGATAGGAACTGTCAACCGTATTAACATGGGCACCGATCAGTTTTACCTCCGGTTCTGCTGCTGTTTCTGTCTTCTCCTCTGCTTTTGTTTCCTCCTTGGCAGGTGCCTCTGTAGCTGCCGGTGCTGCCGTGGTAGCTGCTGTGTCCATCTTTGTACATCCTGCTAAAGATGCTGCTACGCCTGCTGCACACATTACATAAAACATTTTTCTCATAATAAGTACCCCTTTCTAATACATAAAATGTTTTTGGTTTTATACTCATACAGTGTGATCACTGTACATAGCCTTGATTTTGTGTGGAAATCGTTTTCCACAGTGGGTAAAAAATATATGGAAATCGTTTTCCATTTTCCTGATTTTTTTGCACACCGGATGTGGTGTGCAAAACATATGTGACGATATCACCAAAAGGTAACTTGTCTGTTTATATCTTCTATATGGCCAACTTGTATTTAGCCGATCCTCTTTGTACTCTGGCGTACGATCAGTCTGGATTTTACCAGAACTTCTTCCTCGCTTACACAGGATTCTTTCACTTCCGGATGCTCTAGCAAAGAAAAATAATACTGTGCAAGCTTCTTTCCCCAGAGATACTGCTCCAGTCCTACTGTGGTAAGTGCCGGATCAACGGAGTCTGCAAATACCAGATCATCGAATCCGACAATGGAATAATCATCCGGCACTTTTTTTCCGGCTTCCCGGACTGCTTTGAAAGCACCTAATGCCATGGCATCGTTCATACACACAAAAGCAGTAACTTCCGGAGTTCTCTCTAAAAGAGCCTTTGTCAGATAATATCCTTTATCCGCGGATTCTGTTACATCAGCGACAGCATCACGTCCCCAGATATAAACATATTCTTCCCGATATGGGATCTTCACTTTTCCCAGCACCTGCTTATAACCGGTCAGACGGCTTCTTCGGATGGAATTATCCAGCTTATCAAAGAGCATGGCAACCTTTTTATGTCCAAGGTCCAGCAGATGCTGTACTGCCAGTCCGCACTCTTCCACCTTATCTACAAGGATGGTGTGCATATCCGGGATACAGATACCATTGGAAACAACATTTAAAGCAACTCCACCACGTTTTACCAGGCGAAACATAGCTTCCGGGATCTCATCAATGTAAATGCTGATAATTCCCTGAACGTTGACTGCCAGCATATTTTCAATACTGTAGTTGATCCGCTCTTTATCTCTGTCACAGCTTGATATGGACATGTGATAATTCCGGCTGACGATCTCATCTTCGATCCCTCTTACAATAGATGGATAAAAGGGATTCGCAATGGACGGAATAATGATCCCGATGGATGTACTTTTTTTGCTCTTTAAGTTTCTGGCCTGAAGATTTGGGATATATCCTAACTGCTTGGAAGCAAGAAGGATCTTTTCCTTTAACTCCGGCTTTACCGGATGGTCTGAGTTGTTTAAAACTCTGGAAACCGTGGCTGGAGAAACATTCGCTGCTCTCGCCACATCATGGATAGTTACTTTGTCTTTGTTCATATTGTTCCAATCTGCATAATGGAAATCGTTTTCCGTTTGCTTTTTTATACTAACATATTGATAAGATTTTTTCAAGTATTATTTAAAATTTATATAAAAAATATACCGAAACGTAGTTTTTAAGCCACTTTCCGGTATCTGTTTTGATCTCACTTTTATATTTTTCTGTTCAGACCCACTACCGTCTCAACATGACAACTCTGCCCAAACATATCGCAGCATCTTACCTTCTCTACCTCATACCCGCCATCTGCAAGATATCTTAAATCTCTTGCCAGCGTAGAGGAGTCGCAGCTGACATAAACCACCCGTTTCGGTGCCATTTTTAAAATGGTATCCAGGCAGACCTGGTCGCAGCCTTTTCTTGGGGGGTCTACTACGATGACATCGGCGTAGACTTTGTTCTTTTCATACTGTTCCGGAAGGACTTCCTCTGCCTTTCCGGTGAAGAATTCTGCATTGGTAATGTTATTTAAGGCAGCATTCCTTCTGGCATCTTCAATGGCCTGGGGAACAATCTCAACACCGTAGACCTTCTTTGCATTCTGGGCTAAAAACAGGGAAATGGTTCCTATTCCGCAGTACAGATCCCAGACTGTTTCATTTCCGGTCAGTCCCGCATATTCCAGGGCGGTTCCATACAATTTTTCCGTCTGCACCGGATTGACCTGATAAAAGGACAACGGAGAGATCTGATAGGTCACATTTCCAATATTATCAGTGATGTAACCAGGGCCATATAAATTTACGATCTCTTTTCCCATGATCACATTGGTCTTTTCCTGATTGATGCTGTAGGAAATGCTGGTCATGCCTTTCACCTGGCACAGTTCTTCTACCAGCTGTTCCTTTGCCGGAATATCTTTTCCGTTGATCACCAGACAGACCATGATCTCACCGGAATGGAAGCCTTTGCGGATCAGTGCATGACGCACTAAGCCCTTATGGGTCGTCTCATCATAAGGGCGGATCCCATGGACTCTCATAAATCCTTTGATAATGCCTAAAATATCCTTATTTTCTTCCACACCTAACAGACAGTCTTCACACTCAATAATGTCATGGGTACGGCCTGCATAAAATCCAGCCACAATATTTCCATTTTTATCCAACCCAAACGGAAACTGTGCTTTGTTGCGGTAACGCCACGGCTCTTTCATTCCCATGATGGGAAGCATGTGGATCTCATCTTCCTTAAACTTTCCGATCCTTAACAGGTGGTTTTTTACCTTACGCTCTTTAAATTTCAGCTGCTCTTCATAGGACATAGCCTGAAGCTGGCAGCCGCCGCACTGGCGGGCAACCGGGCACTTTGGCTCTACTCTTGCCTCTGACGACGTAAGGATCTCCATCAACCTTGCAAACCCGTAATTTTTCTTCATTTTCATGGCACGGGCACGGACTACATCACCGATCACTGCATCTTTGATGAACCAGATATAACCATCCAGTTTGCCGATCCCTGCGCCATCTTCACTTATATCTTCAATGGATACTGTAAATTCCTGATTTTTTTCCATATTTCTATTTTACTCCGTTGTTCTGCGGATATTAGAGTCTAAGAAACGGTTAAATCCCAACCATCCCTTGATTTCGCCACCAGCATTTAATGCCTCGATCATGGTCTCCATCTTTGCATCTGTCGTATCTGCAAAATTCAGTGCCAGTGCCTCAAGTAAAGCCGGCTTCTTAGGAGAACCGTATTCCAGCTCCCCGTGATGTGCCAGGATACAGTGTTTTAACTCAACTGCAATACTTGCCGGAAAGCCTTCGATCTCCTTCATACGGTCTGATATCATTTCCGTGCCAATGATGATATGGCCCAGTAACTGTCCGTCATCGGTATAATCATTTTCCGGGAAACGGGACAGTTCTTTTGTCTTGCCGATGTCATGGAAAATAGCCGCTGTGATCAGCAGATCACGGTTTAACTCTTTATAATATCCTGCGTAATAATCACACAGCTTTGTAACACTTAACGTATGCTCTAACAGTCCGCCTACAAAACCATGATGAACGGTCTTTGCTGCAGAATGGAACTGGAATGCTTTTGCAAAAGCAGCGTCATCTACAAAAAAGCTGGACAGCAGGCGGTTTAAGTACGGGTTCTTTACGCTCTTGATAAATGCCAGAAGCTCTTCATACATTTTTCCGATATCCCGCTTGGATACAGGCAGATAATCAGACTCTATATACTCTCCTTCTCCTGCCTTGCGGATGCGGCGTACATTTAACTGGTTGGAGTTCTGGAATAAGGTCACATCTGCTTCAATGCAAACATAATCCATGGTATCAAAGTCTCCAACACCAGGAGAATTTAAGTCCCAGATCTTGGCATCAATGGTTCCTGTCTTGTCCTGAAGGACCAGGTTGCCATATTCTTTTCCATTTTTTGTAAGCTGGATCTGCTTATTTTTACATAAATACACATCAGATACGTGCATACCTTCACGGAAGGTTTCGATATATCTCATTTTCTTACCTCATCTTTTCTAATTTTGATTTTTTCCATAAAAGAGAGCCCGGCACCTTTCCTACCTGGCTCCCACTGTTACTTCAAATTCAATCTCTTTGTACTCATCTTTTCCATTGTTTCTCTGGACTGTTACTGTAATGCGGTCTCCTACATGGAGTTTTTCCACCTGGGCCTGGAAATTCTTCATTCCCTCGATCTTAATATCATTGATCCCGGACAAAATATCACCAGGCTGAAGTCCGGCATTATAGGCAGGACTTTCGGCAGCTGCCGCGATCATATAAATACCAGATGGCATTCCATTTTTTTCCATTTCTGAAGTAACTTCCTGACCTTCAATGCCTAAATAAGGCACCTGGATCCCATTACTTAAAAGTTCCAGAGCTCCTTTATAATCAGAAATGGACATAAATGTTTTCATGCCTGTATCCACATCCTGCTCATAGCGGTCTGTGGCCCAGCCAACCAGTTCTCCCTCTGTATTAAACAGGAAAGTCCCTGCATCTGCCTTACTTTTGATATCCGCATACAGAACACGGGCATTTCCATCTGTCATCTGTACATTTTTAGCTATATAGGAAATGAAACCATAGCTGCTGGAGTGTACCATACCTGCCGGTGAACCCATGGATATAACCAGATCTCCCTGTCTGACCCCATAGGAATTTCCCAGTTTTACCGGTTTTATCTTCTCAAACTGTGCATCATCCAGTGAAGTAGCATCTACACGGATCATGGTCAGTCCCATCCGGGAGTCTGTCTGTTTTACGGCTCCAGGAAGAACGGCACTGTCTGAAAATGCAACTTCCAGAGAGTCTGCTGTCTCTATTGCTTCTGTTGGTGCCAGGATCAGAACTTCTTCTTTTCTGGCATCGATCACAACACCTGAAAACTGTCCTGTGGTTTCAATCGGGTTATCAAACCAGTCTTTTTCATGCTGGATGGAATGGATCGCAGCAATGGAACTATCTGCTTCTGATACCAGTGTCCTTAAATTTCCGTACATCTTGTTCAGATCTTCCAGAGAATATGGATATTTTTCCAGCTCTGAACGAACTTTCTCTTCTACCGGTTCTGTCTCTTCTGTTGAAGCTTCCTGAGTCTGCTGTACCGGAGCTGATGTTTCCGGTTCATCTTTCGGTATTGTAATGGAACGGCTTTCTTCTATTTTTTCCTGCCCCATTATCTTTCTGACTACCGTTTTCGTAACTGTAAAACAAACCGCCGATATGGTCCCAAACAGTACTGCACAAATAACAGTCAATATAATATATCTGACGATCTGCCTTCTTGATAACGGCTGACGCACGATCTTCTCCTGGATAAACTGCCAGGAACGCTCTTCTTTTACGTTGTCATCCTTATCTGTACGCTTATCCGCCATTGCGTTCCTCCTTGCGAAGAATCTTATTCCTATTATAAGGTTCTTCCTGCTATTATGCAAGATGTTCTATGGGATTCTTGAGCCAAAAGTGCCCGTCTTACTGGGTTTTCGCCCCGCACCACCTGAGAAATTTCCCATAGTCAAACATAGCTTTTATGATATAATATAAAGGCGCCAAGAAAAAACAAGCGCCACCAAAGGTGGCATTTGTTTTTTATGCGCCTTTAACGAACCGTCTGCGCAAGCAGACAGTAGAGCGCGCCAGCGCGGGGCTGCGAGTGGACCTTTCACACCCACTCTGCCAGAAACATTCCAGCGACACAGACCGCATGCGTCAGCACAGGTCTTATGTCGCGGACCTTATGCAACACTCGGAGGAACCAACATTTATGAACCAAAAAGCCTTAAAAACTTTAGAATATACAAAGATCATCGCCCAGCTGGAGTCCCATGCGGCTTCCCCACTGGGTAAAGCCCTCTGCCGGGATCTTGTGCCATCTTCTGACCTGGAAGAAGTTCGTACCTGGCAGGCGCAGACCACCGACGCGGCTGACAGAGTCCGCTTAAAAGGCACTGTCTCCTTCTCCGGCCTGCGGGACATCGGCAGTTCTTTAAAGCGCCTGGAGATCGGCAGTGCTTTAAGCATCAGCGAACTGCTTTCTATCAGCTCTGTTCTTACAGTTGCTGCCCGTGCAAAAGCCTACGGCCGTCAGGACGTCCCGGAAAACACCTTTACACCACGTTTTCCAGGTCAGCAGCCACCGAAACAGACAGCAGCCGAGGAATATGTGCCTGACTCCTTAGACCCGTTATTCCAGGCCTTAGAGCCGCTTACACCAGTGAATAATGAGATCAAGCGCTGCATCCTTTCCGAAGATGAGATCGCTGATGATGCAAGTCCCGGCCTGTCCCATGTGCGCCGTTCCTTAAAAGCCTGCGCAGACCGTATCCATACCCAGTTGAACTCTATCCTGAACTCCCACCGTACCTATTTACAGGACGCTGTGATCACCATGCGTGACGGCCGGTACTGTCTCCCTGTTAAATCAGAGTACAAAAGCCAAGTATCCGGCATGGTCCATGACCAGTCTGCCACAGGTTCTACCCTTTTTATTGAACCAATAGCCATTGTAAAATTAAACAATGAGATCCGCGAACTGGAGATCCAGGAGCAGAAAGAGATCGAGACTGTTTTAGCTTCTTTAAGCAACCAGACAGCTCCTCATATTGAAGAACTGCAGATGGACATGGCACTGTTAGCACAGCTGGATTTCATTTTTGCGAAAGCTGCACTTTCCCACCAGTACCGCTGCACAGCCCCAATTTTCAATGATAAGGGCTACATCAATATCAAGGACGGACGCCACCCATTGCTGGACCAGAAAAAAGCAGTACCTATCAATGTATGGCTTGGAAAAGACTTTGACCTGCTGATCGTAACAGGTCCTAATACCGGCGGTAAGACCGTTTCCTTAAAAACCGTAGGTCTTTTCACCTTAATGGGACAGGCGGGACTTCACATTCCGGCCTGGGAAGGTTCTGAATTAGCTGTATTCGACAATGTATTTGCTGATATCGGTGATGAGCAGAGCATTGAGCAGAGTTTAAGTACTTTCTCCGCCCACATGACCAATACGGTACGTATTTTAGAGGAAGCAGACTCCCGTTCCCTCTGCCTTTTCGATGAGCTGGGAGCCGGTACCGACCCAACAGAAGGTGCTGCCCTTGCCATTGCCATGCTGTCATTTTTACACAATATGAAATGCCGTACCATGGCAACCACCCATTACAGCGAATTAAAGGTATTTGCACTTACTACCCCGGGCGTGGAAAATGCATGCTGCGAGTTTAACGTAGAAACACTGCAGCCGACCTACCGCCTGCTGATCGGTGTTCCGGGAAAGAGTAATGCGTTTGCTATTTCCAAAAAACTTGGACTGCCGGACTACATTATTGAAGATGCAAAGAACCATCTGGAAGCAAAAGATGAGTCCTTTGAGGACCTGCTTACCAGCCTGGAAAACAGCCGTGTGACCATTGAAAAAGAACAGGAAGAGATCCGTTCCTATAAAGAGGAGATCGCCCAGTTAAAATCCCGCCTCACCCGCAAGGAAGAGCATCTGGATGAGCGCAAGGACAAGGTGATCCGCAATGCAACAGAAGAGGCACAGCGCATCCTTCGTGAAGCAAAAGAGACTGCCGACCAGACCATCCGCCAGATCAACAAACTGGCTGCTGACTCCGGCATTAACAAAGAATTAGAGGCCCAGAGGACCAAACTGCGTGAGCAGTTAAAGAAAACAGACGACAAACTGGCAGTAAAGGCCAAAGGTCCAAGCCAGCCTGTTTCTGCCAAGAAGTTAAAGATCGGTGACGGCGTAAAAGTCCTTTCCATGAACTTAAAAGGTACTGTCAGTTCCCTTCCAGACAGCACCGGAAACCTGTTTGTACAGATGGGTATCCTGCGTTCCAAGGTCAATATCCGTGATATTGAACTGATCCGTGAAGACGATATCAGCGCTACCTTAGGAGATGGTTCTTCCCGTTCCTACGGTGCTGTTTCCGGTGTAGGAATCAGCAAATCCAAAAAGACCTTTTCACAGGCAAAAGGCTCTAATTCCGGCTCCGGACAGATCAAGATGTCCAAGTCCTTCTCTGTTTCACCGGAAGTCAATCTGATCGGTATGACAACAGACGAAGCAGTTCCTACTATGGAGAAATACTTAGATGACGCTTATCTGGCCCACCTGCCAAGTGTACGCGTGGTACACGGAAGAGGTACCGGCGCCTTAAAGACTGCCTGCCACAAGCGTTTAAAACAGTTAAAATATGTAAAAGACTTCCGTCTGGGCGAATTTGGCGAAGGCGGAACCGGTGTTACTATTGTTACATTCAAATAGGAACATAATCTAACTTTTAGGGAGGTAAATTGTAATGGCAGAAAAACAGCGGATACTCATTGTAGATGATGATGCCAACATCGCAGAGCTGATCTCGCTTTATCTGATGAAAGAATGTTATGAAACCATGATCGTAGGCGACGGGGAAGAAGCCTTAAAGCGTTTCCCGGAATTTAAACCAAATCTGGTACTTTTAGACCTGATGCTTCCAGGTATGGACGGCTATCAGGTATGCAGAGAGCTGCGCTCCAGTTCCCAGGTGCCGATCATCATGCTTTCCGCAAAAGGTGAGATCTTTGACAAAGTCCTTGGTCTGGAACTGGGTGCTGATGACTACATGATCAAACCATTTGACTCCAAGGAACTGGTAGCCAGGGTAAAAGCGGTCCTGCGCCGTTATCAGGCTTCACCTGCAGCTGCCATCACAGAGCCGAAACAGCAGGGTGATTATGTGGAATACCCGGACCTGATCGTAAACCTGACCAACTATTCCGTCATTTACAAAGGTCATTCCATTGAAATGCCTCCAAAAGAGCTGGAGCTGTTATATTTCTTAGCTTCCTCTCCCAACCAGGTCTTCACCAGAGAGCAGCTGTTAGATCATATCTGGGGATATGAATACATTGGTGATACCCGTACAGTAGACGTTCACATCAAACGACTGCGTGAAAAGATCAAAGATCACGCCAGCTGGGCCATTACTACAGTCTGGGGCATTGGCTACAAGTTTGAAGTAAAGAGGTGATGTAATGGCCCGCTCTCTTTATTCCAAATTTGTCCTGGGCTACCTGATCTTCGGCCTTTTAAGCGTGCTTACCATTGCCACCTTTTCTTCCGGTATAACCCGGGATTATCTGATCAAGGACCGGGCAAATGCCCTTTACGATGAGGCAAATGATATTGCGGCTTCCTGCAGTCTTATGTATCAGGGCCAGCATCAGGATATGGATCTTTTTTCCACACAATTAAAAAATGTGTCCACCTATCTGCACACAGAAACATGGGTGGTCAACAAAAGCGGCGTTGTGATCATGGACAGTAAAAATGGCAGCCGCGTCCATACCACCATCCCGGATTTTGACCCCACGGCAACGGGAAACCGTTCTTATACCATCGGCACCTATTACAAGTTATTTGACCAGAATGTACTCAGTGTTTCCGCTCCTGTGACCGGCAATTACACTACGTATGGTTACGTGCTCATCCACCTTCCCATCAGTGAGATTGCAAATTCCCAGAGCCATATTTTGGACATTCTCTACATGACCTGTGCCATTATCTTTGGCCTGTCGCTGATCATCCTTGTAGTATTTACCATCACGGTATATCTGCCTCTGCGAAAGATCGCAGCCGGTGCCAATGAATACGCTGCTGGCAACTTAAACTACCGGATCAAGGTAAAGACCCACGATGAAATGGGCTACCTTTCCAATACCCTAAATTATATGTCCGATGAGCTGAATAAAATGGAAGAATACCAGCGCAATTTCATTGCCAATGTCTCCCATGATTTCCGTTCACCGCTGACCTCCATCAAAGGATATCTGGAAGCTATTTTGGACGGCACCATTCCGCCGGAAATGTATGAAAAATACTTATCCAGGGTGATTTCTGAAACAGAGCGCCTTCATAAACTGACAGAAAGCATGCTGACTTTAAACTCCTTAGATGCAAAAGGGTTTTTATCCAGAACTAATTTTGATATCAACCGGGTAATAAAAGACACTGCCGCATCCTTTGAAGGAACCTGTGACTCCAGACATATCCGCTTTGACCTTACATTTTCCGATAACATCCAGATGGTCTACGCAGACATGGGCAAGATCCAGCAGGTCCTTTATAACCTGATCGACAATGCCATCAAGTTCAGCCATGATGACTCTGTGATCTACATCCAGGCATCCAGCAAATACGAGAAGATCTTTGTCTCCGTAAAAGATACAGGCATCGGTATTCCCAGAGACAGCATTAAAAAGATCTGGGACCGCTTTTACAAGACGGATCTTTCCAGAGGCAAAGATAAACGTGGTACCGGTCTTGGTCTTTCCATTGTAAAAGAGATCATCCAGGCACATGGTGAAAATATCGATGTGATCAGTACAGAAGGGGTCGGAACTGAGTTTATCTTCTCCCTTCCAAGTTCTACCTCTTTATAAAAATTTTTAGACGACCGGCATATTTTAACTTTTCCTTACGATTTGCTCCAGAGCCCCTTTTTAAGGGGTTCTTTGCTTTAAAAAGGGGTGGAACTGTGTTATACTTTAATGAGCCAAGTAGAAAAACAAGCGGCTGCGTTAGCAGACATTTGTTTTTCCCAAAAACTGCTCTCAGGCAATTTTTTTAAAGAAAGGACGATGAATAATATGATCCGTTTAAAAAAAGTAACTGCCGTTCTTCTTTCCGCCCTTCTTGTTTCTTCCTGCATGGCACCCTGCACCTTTGCTGCAAGCAAAACAAAAGTGGGAAAGATCAATCTGACCATTGACACGGACATCCGTTCCGGAAGCAGCGGCGGCGAAGTAGAAGTAACTCCTACCGGTGACAACACAGAATATTTCTACATCGACTCCGTGGAAGTTACCAATGACGAAGGAGATGACTGGAGCAAGTCCAATCCACCGGAAGCTGAGATCCGCATTGGTCTGGAAGATGAAGATGAATATACCTTCTCCGGTTCCAGTTCCAGCAACTTTAAGCTTACCCTTGCAAGCTCTATTAAATCCCGTTATGACAAGGTAGAATATGTAAGCGCAAGAAAAACAGACGGCGGCGCTACCATCATCCTGAACATCCGCCTTGTATTTGATAAAGATGCTGATATGAGCAATGCGGCTGCACCAGGCAGTGTAGAATGGAGCGCTTCCTCTGAAGGTACTGCAACCTGGGGCGATGTTTCTTCTGCCAAATATTTCCAGGTACAGCTGTATAAAGACGGTAACCTGGTAACACCTCCAGATGGTTCCGCTTCCACTGTTTCCGTATATGGAACCAGCTATGATTTCTCCAGCTGGGTAAGCGCAGGTTCCAAATACACCTTTAAAGTACGTTCCGTAAAAGCCAGCAACAACGCAAAGAGCAAATGGGTATCTTCCAGCTCCTGGACCCCAGGCTCCAACACTTCCGATAACAATAATACCAACACCTTCCCAGAAGGCTGGCAGAAAGCTGCTGACGGCATCCGCTGGTGGTGGCAAAATCCAGATGGTTCCTACCCTGCATCCCAGTGGAAGGAAACAGATGGAAAATGGTACTATTTCGATGCGGAAGGCTACATGGCTACCGGATGGATCAATGTTGGCGGCGTAGATTACTGCCTGGCTCCTGACGGCGCCCTGTATGTAAGCTGCACTACACCAGATGGCTACAATGTAGACGCAAATGGTGCATGGATCCACTAATTCATTGCTGCGTGCTTTGCACTCCCGCAATTCAATTACATATGACCACAAAAAACCCGCTGAGTCGATCACATCAGCGGGTTTTACTTTATTTCAAATTTTCTTTATTTCAGTTTTTATTTATTCCAGATTTTAATTTTCTTCTACAGCACCAGTCTTGCAGCTCCATAAATACCTGCGTCATTTCCCAGTGTTGCCAGTCCTAATTTTGCCTTGTTTTCAGAGATTGGGGTAAAATGATCATAATCCTTCTGGATCATATCGATCAGGAACTGTCCTGCCTTTGAAACGCCGCCTCCGATAACGAAAATCTCAGGATCAACGGTCAGAGCTACCTGTGCCAGTGCAAGTCCCAGATAATGGCTGACTGTCTTCATAACTTCCAGAGCCATCTCATCTCCTGCTTTTGCAGCGTCCAACACATCCTTAGCACTTACATTATCCCCAAATTCACGAAGGGCAGAAGGCTTGTCAGATTTTGCCATGGTCCTTCTGGCTTCTCTTGCAATTCCAGTTGCGGAACTTACCTGCTCTAAGCAGCCTACACCGCCGCAGTTACAGTGTTCCCACTCATCATCCCGTACATGGATGTGACCGATCTCACCGCCAAGGCCATGTTTTCCTGCAATGATCTTCTGATCCAGGATCACGCCGCCGCCAACACCGGTTCCCAGTGTGACCATGACCAGGTCAGAATAGCCTTTTCCGCCTCCCTGCCACATTTCGCCAAGGGCAGCTACATTGGCATCATTTCCGCTCTTTACAGGAATTCCATCTAAAAGGCGGCTTAACTCTTCCTGTGGGTTTAAGTCGCGCCATCCCAGATTGACACATACTTCCACGTATCCATCTGGCATAACAGGTCCCGGAACGCCCATTCCGGCTCCTGCAACATCTTTCTTCAGATCCAGTCCCTTTTCATCCAGTTTTTTCCGGATGGAAGCAGCTACATCCGGAAGAATGTTCACACCGCCGTCTTCTTTGCGGGTCTTTACCTCCCATTTGTCCAGTAATTCTCCTGTTGTCTCAAAAAGACCAATCTTTACACTGGTTCCTCCTATATCAACACCGATACATTTCATCCCCATGGTATATATCCTCTCTTTCTTTTATTTTACCGTAAACTTACGCCCCACGCATTTGCGCTCTACTGCCTGCTGTCGCAGGCTGTTCGTTCGTTAATGGTCTACTTTTACTTTAACCGGATCTCTTCCATTTTCTGTGTTCCCAACACAAGAAGAGTTCCAGGGAAACGTCCGGACAATACTTTTGTCACTGTAAAATCAAAACTTCCGCTGAATTTTTCCGTTCCCGCCATGTTGTAAACACAGCAGGAATTATCATTATACAGTGTGACCAGATCTCCATCTATATCAAATCCTGTATACTGGTAACTGAACGTAGTCTCAAAAACCTGGCTGCCGTCAGGGCGGTAGACCCGAAGACAATATGGATCCGCACCTTCCCCGTTGTCCGTTATCACACCTGCATACTTGTCAGTATAGCTGATGCTGCGCACATTTTCATCTAACAGGATCTGATTGACAGATTCCGGAGAAGTTTCCACTCTGGTGGAGAAAAACTGCAGTCCCTTGTCTGTAAAGATCACTGCATGGCTTTCATCCATAAAACGGACTCTGCCGGCCATAGCATCGCTCAGATCTTCCGGAAGGAAAACTCCAACCACTCGCTTAGGATCATTTTTTCCAAGACCAAAGTTATAAAATACGATCTTGTTTTTGATCATTCCCTGATCCAGATACATAAAAGAAGTGATCCACTGGGTCCCTCCCGGTGAAAGGCTTACATCCACCGGATATCCATCTCCTGAAAGAAGGGATTTTACATAAATATCCAGAGCGCTTCCGTCTTTTTTATAAAGATAAATATAACTTGCTTTGGAGTCTTCCTGTACAGAGGCTACCACTCCTTTTGCAGATACAGATAAGGACAAAATAGGCAGCGCTGTGGTTGCCTGACCCTGGCAGCCGCTTCTGTCGCAGATATAAATGGAATTTCCCTGTTTGTCCCCAATGGCAGCAAATTCGCCGTTGACAGAAACAAAGGGGGATTTCATTTCATAACTCTGGATCCAGATGGTCTTTCCCCTGCCATCAATATAAGAAGCTCCGTCTTTGGTGTATTTGATCACCCCATCACCAAAGTCTACATACTCGCAGAAACTTCCCTCTCCTTTTACTGCTGCTTCCTGATTTTCCTCTGCCAGGCTCTTCTCCCACACGACCTGATAATCGTAAAAGGAATGATAACGGTCATAATAATAAATACCAAAAGCAGCACCTCCTAAGAGCACTGCCACAACTGCCAGAACAGCCAGTCGCTTCCTGACTGTCTTTTTATGAGCATTGCGGATCGCCTGTTCACTTTCCTCTTCCGTCTGATACCTGGGAGGAACGATCTGACGCCGCAATTGTCTTTTTTTATTTTCACGGTTCATTAAACTGGAATTATCCATCCTTGTCTCCTGTGAAATGTTCTTTTCTTCATACTCGCTTAAGTATACAACATTTCACAGGAAAAATCGACAGCCAATCCTTGCAAAACAAAAAATCTCCGTCCTGATATATCTTAAGGAAGAAGCAGCTTCTGACCTGCATAAATACTGTTTTCATCTGTCAGGGAATTGATCTGGCAGATCTCCTGAAGTTTTCTGATATTGTGGTATTCCTTAAAACAGATCCCGTACAGCGTTTCCCCTTCTCCTACTACATATACTTTGTAAGAAGCCTCTGCATTGGCTGCCTGGGCCTGGGTGGTCTGGGCGGCAGTCGTCTGTGCCGGTTCTGATGTTGTCTGGACTGGTGGCACTGTCTGATCCGGCGTTTCCTTGGTTAAAGAAGCTTCCACTGTCCCTGCAGTAGATCCCCCTGGTGCCATTGTCTCCGGAATTACCTCCACTGGCGTTTCCCCGGTTGTCCTGTTTCCCGCAACAGAAGAAAGATTTCCCCTGGCTTCACGGATCACTGCTTCCGGATCTACAGAAGCCACCACCTGTTCCATTTCATGAAGCCGTTTATAATTATTAAACATGGCTACACCGCCTGCCAGCACCATGACTGCCAGCACACTGCAAAGCCCGGAAAGTACACTGACCGCACTTCTCTGGCGCACAGCCGCTGTTTTATGCTCGTCCATTTTCTTTCTGAAATCCCGGATCGCCCGGTCATCGGTCTTGCTTTCTTCCCGCAGGATATCTTTCCTTGCGATCATATAATCCTGCATCATCTGGTTGCGCTCATAGTAAATACTGTATCCACGCAGCTGGTAAAAACCATCGGAAGAGGTAATATAAATAGCTTCTTCCCCGTCCAGTCCACTGTTTAAATACATCAGCTGGTTTTTCCCTGTAAAATACTGGCTGTGCTGCCTCCAGTAATTTAAAGGGCTTAAGGTAACCCCTTCTCCGGCGCACAAAAACCAGCCCTGGACTGTTCTTCGTGGGAACATGGTCTCTACCTGCTGGTATGCCTTTTTCCACGCTTCCTCTGTAAAGACCACCTTTTCCCCTTCCTGGGAAAGGATCTCCATTTCCATTGCTCCATCTACAAACACATAAGGCATGTCCTCATGGATCTCCCGGTTGCCAAGGAGCAGTCCTACCCTCAGGTTCTGGCCTGCCGTAGGCTTTAACCGTTTTAAATATGTATTTACATAATCTTCCACATAAAGCCGCAGCACTGTATCGCGTTCCCCGATCTGCCGGATGTTCTTTGGCAGTTTGGGATAAAGTTCATATAATTCGCCCATATTTTAACACCCCTTTTGCTGTTCTTATCTGTTTACGTTCTCACCTAAGAGTAGCAAAAGGAATGCAAAAATTTTGTCATATTATGGCTGTATTTTCCCAAAATCGTTCGACAAGGGTAATGCTTTCGCAAATGCAGTCTGCCATTTTCATTACCATGGAAAGACGCACACTTTGTAACATCACCGGATCATGGCTTCCGGGACCTCCCACGATCCCTGTTATGGAAATGTCTCCTACTTCCATCAGTTCTTTGGAAACTCCCAGCCCCGGTTGAAGAGCGCCTTTCCCCAATGTTGCAAATCCAACGTGATCCGGACTTCCCACAGAAGCATCTATGGCCACGATCACATGATCCGGAAAATGAGTACGGATATAAGCTGCATAAACTTCCAGGTTCATAGCATGGACCGGTTTGTCTAACGTCCCGATCACAGCTGCTTTTTTTAATCTGCATTTTCGCAGCTTATGACCTACCAAAGGCCCCAGACTGTCTCCTGTGGAACGGTCCGTTCCAATACAGAGAAATATCACTCCGGCCTTCTGTTTTTCCGCCATTGCCTCTGCGATCAGCTGGTTTAAATTTACGGCAAACCGCTCCGCTTCAAACTCTCCCATTGTATCATAATAAGAAATCTCGTCCCTTCGCTGTACCCGAAAAGACTTCCACAATCTCATCGCCAAGTTCTCCACCCCGGTATCTGTTTACTATAAATGATAAATACTTTACCTGTTATCCTGTAACTGGTTTCGTTTTTATAGTATAGGCGGGGAAAGTTGGTTTTATTCTTTTCAGATATAAAATTCAGATACAAAAAAGAGCCTTCCATTGCGGAAAGCCCTTTTCTCATCCTGAATTTGATCCATTTGATCAATCAAATAATTTCTCTTTATAAACTCCGGCATCGATCAGACCCTTGATTGCGTCTACAACTGCCTGCTTGTCCTCTTTGTAAGTAACACCAAACCACTTATCTGGTGTATCCAGAACGCGGACTTTTGCCTTACCTTCATGTACTAATTTGTCGATGATCTTTGGAAGCAGGTATTCTGCCTTGATATCACCTGGCTTTAAGCTGTCTAAGAATTCCGGGAAGCCCTTTTCCAGCTCATTTAAGAAGCTTACTGGAAGTCCCCACATATTCATGGAAACAAGCTGCTCTGGCTGAACCTTTACAGGATTTCCTGCTTCGTCAGCTGCATGAAGTCCATCTTCCATCATACGGATATCATAAGTCTCAGTTACTTTCTTTAAGATACCGTTTTCCTCTTCGCAAACGCCTCTGGTAACAGCGCCGTTGTCGCTAAGGGTATTCTTTAAAATGAAACCGCCCATGCAGATGTCATATACATCGCCGTCCTCGGTCATTTCATTTACCATATATTCATGGATCTTGCGGAAGCCTTCTTTTCCGTAGTAATCATCTGCATTGATTACCAGGAATGGGCAGTCGATCAGTCCCTTTACCATAAGAACTGCCTGGCCGGTTCCCCATGGTTTAGTACGTCCTTCTGTTACTTCATATCCTTCTGGAAGAGCATTTAATTCCTGGTATGCATAGATAACAGGGATCTGCTTTTCGATCCTGTTTCCGATGATCTCCTTAAAGTCTTTCTCCAGATCCTTACGGATAATAAATACTACTTTATTAAATCCGGCTTCGATAGCGTCATGAATGGAATAATCCATGATGATCTCACCACTTGGTCCTACAGGCGCCAGCTGCTTAATGCCGCCGCCGAAACGGCTGCCAATACCAGCTGCCATGATCACTAATGCGGTCTCTTTCATAATTCTTCTCCTTGATTTCTAAATATAGTTCAGTCATTCGCCAAACTATAAGTGTTTGTATCGGTTACACTATAACACACTTTCCAGTAAAAGGCAAAATGTTCTCTCGGAATCTTTCTGTGCCTGATTTTGTGAGAAGATTTCTTGTCAGTTGTGCCCAAATTTCTGAGGCGTACGCGGTGCGTACGTTGATGAAATTCGGGTGCAACTGGCGGAAAATCAGCCACAAAAGCAGGTGCATGAAAGACTCCGAGAGAACATAAGAGGATAAAGGGGAATTTTAATGGATTTCTATCCAAACAATACGTTTTCTGCCAGTTTTGTTAAAACCTTCTGCACTCTGCACACATCTTCATAAGGAACAAACTCATTTGGTTTGTGCGCCAGCTCCAGACTTCCCGGTCCATAAGACATACAGTTATGGTTCATTAATGTTCCTGCGATCACTGCTGTGTCGGTATAGCCATTAAAGGAACCTACCACTGCTTCCTCTCCTGTTGTCTGCTTTACTGCTGCCTTTAAATTTGCTAAAAGCTTAGAATGATCATCTTTTTCCACATAAGGCCTGTCACCGGTAATGATATAACTTCCCTTTACTCCCGGTATCTCTTCCTCTGCTTTCCTGATTGCACGGTCTACAATGGCTTTGGCTGCCGCTGTATCTGTAGGCGGCACCAGACGCATATCGATCCATACTTTCGCGCTGTCCGGCACTACATAAGGACGGTAGCCGCCTGTGATCTGACCGAAAGTAACAGTAGAAATTCCCAGGTCATGATGCTTCGGGCATGCCTTGATCTCTTTTCTGATACTGCTGATGGCTTCTGCCATGGCTGCAATGGCATCGGCTCCCTTCCATGGATTGCTTGCATGGGCGGTAATTCCTGTTATGGTCAGTTCAAACCAGGTTCTTCCCTTGTGAGCCACCTGGATCTGTCCGTCTGTAGGCTCCGTATCCAGGATCCAGTCATCTTTTGTGACCCAGCCGGCCTTAATAGCAGCTTCTACGCCACGCATAAAGTCCTCTTCATCTACAGAGCAGATCATGGAAAATGGCTTCTCCGGAAGTTCGCCCCTTTCTCCCACTTTCTTTACCATGTTTTTAAAGGCAGTTAAAGCGCAGGCAAGACCGGATTTCATATCGCAGGCTCCGCGGCCATACATTTTTCCGTCACGTACCATAGCACCTAATGGGGAAATATCTTCATCCCAGCCATCACCCAGCATAACCGTATCCATATGGCAGATATAAATAAGTCCCGGTCCCTCTGTTTTTCCAGGGATCTTTGCCATTACATTATAACGTCCAGGCAGAACTTCCAGACGACTTACATGGATCTGGTCTGCCAGCTTACCTCCAAAGTCTGTGATCTGCTTTTTAAACCAGTCTGTGATCCACAGACCGATCTCCTCTTCATAGGCTCCCGGGTCTGAGCTGTCGATCTGCACCAGCTGTTTTGCCAGTTCCCAGGCTTCCTGTTCTTCTCTTTCCATAGTATTTATCTTCTCCTTCCTGAATGACTCATACCTGCGCGCTCCCGCGTATCACAGTCATTTTATTGTGGCAATGTTAGTAAAAAAGGTGATTGCACTTGTAGCTTTACCCTACTATTATAAGAGAGGGTTAAGAATATGAAAAGCCCACTTAATAAAATTAAGAAATATGATCAAGGAGCATTTAAGTCATTATGATGATGAAAGAAATAAAAAGTCCATTTTGGCGTACCATTTATGAATATGGATTAATTACCGTCAGCATCTGGATCATGGTAGTAGGAATTTATTTCTTCAAATTCCCAAACCACTTCGCATTTGGCGGAATTACCGGTTTTTCCACTGTAGTCAGCCAGCTTACACACTGGTCCGCCAGTGATTTTACATCTGTTACCAATACAGCCCTTCTGCTGTTAGGATTTTTATTCCTGGGCAAAGGCTTTGGATTAAAGACTGTATACGCAACCATGGTCATGTCAGTAAGCTTATCACTTCTTGAGCGTTTCTGCCCATTAAGTGCACCGCTCACCAGCCAGCCGCTCTTAGAGCTGATGTTTGCCATTTTCCTTCCGGCTGTAGGAACCGCGATCCTCTTTAATATTGGAGCATCCAGCGGCGGCACCGACATCATTGCCATGATCTTAAAGAAATATTCCAGCATGAACATCGGTACCGTGCTGATGTTAGTAGACATTGCATCCGTTGTTGCTTCCTACTTTATCTTCGGAGTAGAGACCGGCCTGTTCTCCACCATCGGTCTTGCAGCAAAATCACTGGTGATCGATGATGTAATTGAAAATATCAATCTTTGCAAATGTTTCAACATCATCTGTGATGATCCAAAACCAATCTGCGATTTCATTATCAATGGTTTAAACCGCAGTGCTACTGTATACCACGCAGAAGGCGCTTTCACCCATCACGATAAGACCGTTATCATGACCACCATGAAACGCAGCCAGGCATTAAAACTTCGCAATTACATAAAACGTGTAGAGCCAACTGCATTTATGCTGATCTCCAATTCCAGCGAGATCATCGGAAAAGGCTTCCTTGCAAATTAAGCCTCTTCTGTATTCAGTTCCTTTGCCACTTTTTCAAGGTCTGCCCTTATGGATAATCCCTGAGGACAGGCTTTTTCGCATGCCCCGCACTTTTTGCAAAGGTCAGCAGATGCATCCTGGACCTTCTGTTCTGCGTATGCTTTCTTCGCTTTTTCTTCCTCATCAAACATGGCACAGTTATTCCAGATGGAAAACATTTCCGGAATGTTTACCCCAAATGGACATGGCATACAGTAACGGCAGGAAGTACAGCCATTTTTCACCCGGCTGCTGATCAGGTCTGCTGCCTTCTCAACTGCTTCCTCTTCCGCTTCTGTCAGCGGCTGAAATTTTCCAAATGTTTCCAGATTATCTTCTAACTGTTCCATAGAGGACATTCCGCTTAAGATCACTTTTACATTTTCATGGCTTCCTACCCAGCGCAGAGCCCAGGAAGCAGCAGAACGGTCCGGATCTGCCTCATTTAAGGCTTCTTTTGCCTCTTCCGGCAGGTTTGCCAGACGGCCGCCCTTTACAGGTTCCATGATCACCATAGGAACGCCCATTTTTGCTGCAAGCTCATAGCCTTTATCCCCAGCCTGTACCTGGGTGTCAATATAATTATACTGGATCTGGCAGAAATCCCACTGACGGTAAGTAAGGATCTCTCTGAATACCGGGTATGTATCGTGGAAAGAAAAGCCCAGATGACGGATCTTTCCGCTTGCCTTCTTCGCTTCTGCCCATTCAATGATCCCTTCTTTTACCAGTTTTTCCCATCTGCCGGCATCTAAGGCATGAAGCAGGTAATAGTCAATGTATTTGGTCTGGAGCCTGGATAACTGCTCCTTAAACAGTCTTTCCGCATCTTCCACAGAATTCACCAGCCATACCGGCAGTTTTGTTGCCAGATAAAAGCTGTTTCGCGGATATTTTTTCAGGGCTCTGCCTAAAAATGGCTCGCTTTCTCCCTTATGATAAGGATAGGCCGTATCAATATAATTGATGCCTGCATTTAATGCTCTTCCGATCATTGCCTCTGCCTGCGCCTCATCAATGGTCCCGTCCTCATTTAAAGGGAAACGCATACATCCCAGTCCCAAAAGGGATACATTCTCCTCTCCTCCAATAAAGCGCATGGTTCTGTACTTCATTCTTTTTCCTCCTCCTGTTATTTTGAGCTGTTCTTAACTGTTTTTCTTCTTACATTTTACAGCTGCCTGCTTTCTTTATTATAGCAAATTATCTGCCGTATTACTATTAGATTACTGTCAGATAAAATCCCCGCCATTGTAGCCATTTTGGATTTATGTTATACTATAAGAAGCGCGTCAGCATGTGTTTGTGGATCAATTTATCACACACTAACCGAAAAAGAGAGGGAAACACTATGGATCTGAAACTACAGGTCAAACAGTCACAGGTCTTGTCACAACGTATGATCCAGTCTGCTGAGATCCTTCAGATGACATCACAGGAATTAAATACCTACATAAATGATCTTGCACTGGAAAATCCGGTGATCGACATTGTAGAACCGGCTGCCGGGGACAGCCAGAAAGAGTCTATTGAACAGCAGCAGTGGCTGAATTCTTTTAATGAGGAAAACTATTATTTATATCAGCGTCAGAATAATGATGACGACTACGATTTTAAAGACACCTGGAACATTAATACAGACGAAGGGGAAACATTAGCTGACTATCTATGGTCCCAGCTGATCAGTGAAGATTTTTCCGAACAGGAAACCGAGATCATCCACTTCTGTCTGGACAGTCTGGATAACCGGGGATACCTGACGGAAACACAGGAAGACATTGCCGCTTATTTTAAAACGGATACAGAAACCATCGACCGTATTTTAGAAGAGTTAAAATCCTTAGATCCTGCAGGGGTCTGTGCCTTTAACCTGGAAGAATGTCTAAAGCTTCAGTTAGAACGTAAAAAAATGCTCACACCTGTTATGGAGTCCCTGATCGACAATCACCTGGATATGGTAGCGAAAAACCAGATCCCGGCCATTGCCAGAGCCCTCCATCTTTCTTCCGGGGAAGCAGCCGGTTACTGCCAGATCATCAAATCCTTAAATCCAAAACCGGGAGTATCTTTCAGCAGCCGTGACCAGCTGCGCTATATCATACCGGATGTGACCATTGTAAAGTTCAAGGACCATTTTGACATTTTATTAAATGAGTCCATGTACCCGGGCATTGAAGTCAACAGCTACTACCGCCAGATGAACCAGGCACCTGACTCCCAGGAATTAAAAGAATACCTTGGAAATAAGATCCGCCAGGCCGAATGGGTCAAACAGTGCATCACCCAGCGCAGTAAGACCATGATGGACGTATCCAGAGTGATCTTAGAGCGCCAGGAAGCATTTTTCTCCCATGGTCCTAATTATTTAAAACCACTGCGTATGACAGATATCGCGGAAATCTTAGGGATCCATGAGTCCACTGTCAGCCGTGCAGTAAGCAAGAAATATCTCCAGTGCTCCTGGGGCGTATATCCCATGAATTTCTTCTTTTCCAGAAATGTGGGAACTTCAACTTCATCGACAGAGAAGTCCGACGATCCTTCCAAAGCAGTGACAGCCCGTAAGATCAAACAGCTGCTCCATGAGATCATTGCTGAGGAAAATAAAAAGAAGCCTTACAGCGACCGCCTTCTTGGAGAAAAGCTGACGGAAAAGGGGATCTCCATCTCCCGCCGCACCGTTGCAAAATACCGGGAAGAAGAAGGAATTCCCGATGCCAGCGGCCGGAAAGAATATACCTGATATAGCCCTCTGAAAAAATTTTTAAAAAAGTTTTTAAAAATGCTTGACATTTTTTCTAAAAAAAGGTATGATATCACCGTTGTCGGTAATACAAATCATTGCTGACCGGGATGCCCAGATAGCTCAGTTGGTAGAGCAGAGGACTGAAAATCCTCGTGTCGTTGGTTCGATTCCGACTTTGGGCACTGTGCAGGTGTAGTTCAATGGTAGAACACTAGCCTTCCAAGCTAGATACGTGGGTTCGATTCCCATCACCTGCTTTGAAAATTAAATATTTTCAATTATGCGCGAGTGGCTCAGGGGTGGAGCACCACCTTGCCAAGGTGGGGGCCGCGGGTTCGAATCCCGTCTCGCGCTCTTATTATTTATAGCGGAAGCCTTGATTTATCAGGGTTTCCGCTGTTTTTGTGTGTCTTATAGGCTGTAGACATTTGTAGACAGATTATAAAGCCTTTGATATCAGATCATAGGTCTCTTTTTCAGTCAATGGATTATAAATATATCCTAAAGTGGTGCTTAAATTACTATGCCCCAGAAGTTCACGGATACAATCAAGAGGAACACCATGAGCGTTTAAATTGCTTGCATACGTTTTACGCATTTTATGAGTTGATTTTGTAATTACGCCTTGGCGCTCTGCATATTTTTCTAACACATACGCAATCTGCCTTGATGTAATTCTTTTTCCATCTCTCATAAAGATATAATTCCCTGTGTGTTCGATTTTTTGTAAAATCTGGATCGCTTTAGGGACAAGAACTACAAAACGGTCACGATTTGTTTTTGTATGCTCTACAATCTTATATGTATTTGTGACCTGATTTCTGACCTCTTCACGAACTATATGTAAATGATCGACATTGCAGTAGTCTTCCCATTTTAAAGCAACTAATTCTCCGACCCTTAAACCAAGCAGAAAGTTTAATTTGACAGCTAAAAAAGCACTATCCATTGTTTCTGTATACATTCGATCAAGATACAGATTTAACGCTTTTAATTCATCTGAATTGTAGGTTTCCGTTTTACCTGTTTTTCTGACTACCTGTTTGAATTTAACAAGGATCTGTATCTTACTCATAGGATTTTCTGTAAGATATTTCTTTCGAACAGCATATTCAAACATACCCTTTAAGATAGTTTTTACATTACCCCATTCTTTTCGAGAAAGATTAAATTCCCTTATTATCCGGTTACACTCGGACTCTAATAGTAATTCATCTATCTGCCCGATCCTGGCATCATTCAATATAGATGTCTTAAAATATTTGCAGTAATGCTGTTTATGCCTTTTTATTGTATTAGGACTGTTTGTTATAGTTTCTTTATACGCCAGCCATTCCTCATATAATTCAAAAAAAGTTTTTTTGTCAATGTGCAGATCCAGAAAGTATATCGGAATTAATTTATCTAATAATTCTTCCTCTGTTCGTGCTTTAATATTCTTTCGTTTACCGTCAGATCCCTTATAGCAGGTTTGCCATCGTCCCCCTTCTTTGGTTGGGGGAGTGATCGCATAAACATGTATTTTTCGGACTTGTTCTCTTTTTGTAGACATCAGCATATTTAGCACACTGTCCGAACTGATTATATCGCAGTCAAGAGCATCCTTCAACAGCGAAAGTCTTATAATGTTTGAAGTATTTTCAGAATGTTTCATGTATAGTGCTTTATTAAGGATGTTGGTCTAAAAATTTAAGATCATATCGTCACTATTAACAGTTACTAAAAGGTGTGTCTTTACCATCCGTTTTCTGGAACCTGTTTAAGTACTCTGTAGTATCGTATTCTTCCCATTTACCAAAAGCAGTATAAATTCTAACACTGTGGATGCGTCTAATAAATGCTTTCCAGGTCTCCGGCTGCTCTAAATAAACATTATGATATTGATCTTCAAGTTCCCAGTTGGATACAATATATACGAAATGATAACATGCCTGGCGGTTGTTATACCTGGCTGGAAGCTGAAGGGGATAGACATCCAGATAATTAAGCATACTTCCAATCGGGAGATCGCTACGGAACTCTTCAAATACCAATACATCCTCGCCAGAATATGTATCAAAAGGATGTTTATAGTCCGTTACACGATACACATGGTCATCTCCATGGCTGTCCAGGATATTTCTAGTCTTTCCCAGTCCGGTAGATCCACTTACATAGATAACTTTAAGATCTAATCTGCGTTCAGACCGATAACGATTTGATTGTATTTCTAAACGCGCCTTATCGATATGCTGCAGGTTCAAAATATTATCAGGATTGCTTTCCAAAATCTCTACGTTGGTATATCCATCCTTAATCATCTGATAAAGATTAGCTAAATCATTTCTTCGTCCTTGCCCTGCTTGTGGCATGTTTCCCCATTCTTCAAAGGTTTCTTTTAAATTAGTGGCTTCTTTTTCTGTGTCTTGCCACTTTCCCTCTTTTCGAATATAGGCCCGGTTTTCTTCCGCCGTTCCTTGTGCTTCCTCAATATGGGCCGATGGAAAAACTTCCTTCATATGGTTGAAATAGATGGGGTGCTTAAACTGCACGTATAGATGTGTATGTGGAGCATTTGCTATTTCATCACACATACACCAGTAAACAATATTTTCCCAGCCTGACAGTTTTTCTTTAATTGCCTGGTGAGAGCACCCATCATGTTGTTCTGGGTTGTTAAAAATAAGGTGGTATTTTCTATTACGTCTCTTATTCGCACTTTTGTTTGGATTTATCATAATATTTCCTTTCTATACTCTGACACTGTTCCGGCACAATTGATAAACAGGTTAAAAACGTTGATTTTAAAGGAGTTTTGTATTGTATGACACTGACACGGAAGTTGTGGGTAATACTAACCAACTTCCGTATATGGGGCAAGCGCTTTCAGCGCCTACCCCACCAGAGCCTTGCACTTCGTCCGGCTCTGCTTTGATTACCGTTCTACTGCCGTTCTGATATAAGAATGTAAACGCTTCATATCAGATATGGCTGGAACAACAATAGGTGTGAAATTTGTACCATTTGTAAGCATATACCCCGTACCCTGTTTACGGTCTGAATTCATCTCGTCCTTAAATGTTCTAAACATCATCTCTTTACCTTCCGAAGATAAATTTCCAAGGGCAATTACAAGATTAAAATTATCTCTGGCGGAATTGAAGTATGCGGCATCCACTCTCTGCTGACTGACAATGATGTGTACATTGAATGAACGTCCAAGCATCAAAAGCATGGATAATTTCTTTTTTTCTTCTTCTGCTTTTTTCTTCTCAAGATTTAAGATATAGCTGGACCATTCATCAAAAAACAGCAGTAAGCAGCTATGTTGTTCTTCCTTGCCGGATTGACGCAACTTAAAACGGTCATAAAAATCCGAGAGCCCACGCTCACACTCTAAAAAGCGGAAAAAATGTTCTGATCCTATTAAAAAAGAAAAATCCGTATCTCCTTTAAAATCACAGACGTAAAACTGTGAATTGGGGCAGTGCTTCGCGATCCGGCCTAGCAATATCTTGCTAGCATATGTCTTGCCGCTTCCTGTATTTCCGAATATAACTGCATGGGGTGCCTGGTCCAAACTCCAGGTCACGTAATCCAGAAGATTATATTGCAAACTAAGCTCATTTAAAAAAAGTTTAATACACGCCATTAAAAATCCCTGTCCTTGATGGCTATGTTTCCAGTTTGCATCATATTTTGGATACGTCGGGATCGGTATGCACAGTAATAATCGCTGGCAATTGCTATATCTATCTGAACGTACTGCCCCAGGTCCTTTACATTATCAATCAGAAGCGAAGGATATATCTGGCCATTATAAAAGAAACAGCTTTGAGTTATGCCATCCATTTCCTGATTATTCAATTTGTTCTCAATAGCATTCTGTAAAATACCATTGGCCCTGGAAACATCAAATTCTGCGGTTGATATTTTAGCCACCAGGAAGTGATATATTATTGATCTTGATATAACGGTGAAATGGGTAGGACAATCTAGTTGAGAAAGAGAGCTGGGCGTTTTAACTTTTATCGTATCAGCTACTTCACCGATCACTATACTGAGTCCCCTTCGCAATGTTCTATAGGTATTCTCCAATGTAATGGGATCATACTCTAATATGTTACTATCCGGAGATTGAAAGTCAGGTTCTTTCTTTTTCTTAGGTATGAAGCTGTAAAGTATGAGAAAGAAGCAACTAATAGAACCGATGGTAACAACAATCTGGTTGATATGTTCAATCAATTTAAACCCCAATGCTACCAATAATAAAGTAGTGCAGCATAAGATCACCATGAGGCCTATAATCTTTAACGCAAGCCAGCCCCACTTTTTGTCTTCATAATCCTCATCTAAGGATTGCAATATTTTATAAAATAAATCTGACATGAATATTCCTTTCTCTCCCCCTGCCATTACAGACAGGGGGATGATAATGTAGTTTATTTTTGTGGTGTAATATCGACAATATGTAAATAACCGCCATTCTGTCCTCGACCAAAGTCAGCGGTAATGACATACGGCTGATTGACTTCAAGTGAACTGAACTGGAATTCAGATAACCGAATGTTGTCAATTACCTCACCATTGTTCTGGACCACATTGGCCGAGTATGCAACTCGCTGGTTGCCGGCTGTGTCTGTCCAGGGTTTTTTAAGTTTTCCAATGACTAAGACATTTGCTTTAAGTCTCATGAAATTGATTACCTCTTTCTAAAATGTATTTTCAGTGATGATCATGCGCGCTTGTCTAACTGATAAGCCCATTATAAAGAATTGGGTTAACATCATAAACCGCATAGCGTATTAAAAAATATCCATTTTGGTATTGACATTTCAGAGAAGGCTTTCTCATTGTTATGAAAGCAACTCGAAAGCCCATTTAATATTAACCTATGGCATTACTGGGAAACGCTGTGCCAGTTCAGTCAGTGCATTTCGCAATTCTGACTCGGCTGTATTTATAGTGCCAAAATAAAGGTAATCCATAGAAACATTAAACTGATTATGGTACGCTACTAATACATCATGTGGAATACTTCGTTTTCTGGTTTCATATTTAGACAAATTTTGTTCTGAAATAGGGTATCCTGTTAGATTAAAAATTCTACAAAGCTCTTTCCGTGTAATATTGCCACGTAATTTCATAATTCTATCAGCAATAGAATTCTCGTCCCATGTATCATGTGTACTATTAATATTTTTCATTTTTCCTCCGCCCGACCGTGTGCACCCGGCGGATTTCTTTGTAATATTGACAAGCACTTGTTATGCTGTTAGTATAATAAAAATTACAATAAAAGTTTATTGGCTGTTATTTAGTGGTATATTTACGTACTTTATAATCTACAAAAAATAATGAGGGGCAATTTATGAATAATCAGAACCTGAAAGAGGATATTATGAATGTTATAAAAGAACTTGATTTTGCATTAGAAAAAACTATGACAAAAAACCAAAGAGATATTATAACATCAGCACGTAAGTCTTTATTTTCTATACTGGATGAAAAACGCAGAACTGCATATAACGAATGGCGCAAGGAAAACACTAATGAAACATTCAATAAAAGAATTGAACAAACACCCTTAAAACAGACACGAATATCCAATCTAGCTGACATTATAGAAGATCTTGATCTTAATAATCTTAATCGAATTAAAATCATCGAATATTGTATAAAGGATGAAAGAAAGGGATTTATATTTAGAAAAGTCTTAAAAAGAGTGGAATAAAACCGCGAGAAATAATAAACTACATTGCAGCAAAACGGAACTTAAATATCAGTTCAAAACGCTGTGAAAATGAGTATGATGAAAGCAACAGGCTGAGAGATGATATCAATAATTTATTGTATGATAAAATACATACACCTTATACGCATAATTATCATATTGAATTATGGAACGAATTGTTAGAAGCATTTACAAAATGTTATGAAAAAAAGGGAAATGATATAAAGTCTGAATTAAAAAAGATGCCAGAGCTAGAAAGCGTTCCAATGCCAGAAAGGCTTTATGATCAGAAATGGATTGAATATTTTATAACAGACTATACTCAGAATTTGCTGAAAAAATATAACTCTATTGCACAAATAGTAGCAGAGCTTAATGAACAACTAGGAGCCTTAAAGAAAATAAACTATGACAAATGAATGATATATTGAGAACTACAAAGTGAAAATATTTTATTTCAATTCTGTGTCAAAATATCATATTTTGTAACTTTTAATTGAGAATGTCATTGCTTCTGAATATTCCTATGTTATACTTAACTCAGAAGATAGAGAATTATTTTATGGTTATTATTTTCATATCTAAGTAATGAGTCGAATTGTATAGCTGACCAATATATTAATAACTTACGTTATTTAGGAGGACAAATAGGATGAAGAAGAGAACATTAGCAGTAGCTGCATTAGCATTAGCAATGACAATGAATATCGGAATAATGAACAGCTTCGCAGCGGAAGAACCAGCGTGGATTTTACCTAAGGATATTACGAAAGAGGAGCTTCGCACGAAGTACAATGTTTCATATTGGTGGGAAGCAGAAGCATACGAGCAGGCTAAAGCATGGGCTGAAGCACATAAAGGAGACATTCCTAGTATCGCAGATGAGAGAGCAAGATATGAAGCGGTTGCTAAAACAGTAGTTGATTTCATTGACTACGATGATAACTACCAGACTCCACACATCGCTTATTCAGTGAGAGATGGTAAAGGTGTGTGCTCAGATTATCACGCATTAGGAATGGCACTCTGCCAGGCTTGTAATATTCCTGTAAAGATGGCTTACGTCGGTCAGAACGCCACAGGTCTGAACCATGATATGTTGGTAGTAACAATTAACGGAACAGACTATTATAGCGATTTGACTGGAGTAGAGACAGGTGTATATCCAGTACTGATGTCTTCTATACCTAAAGAGTACACTCTTCAAGGAGATTTGTCAGGCAGTTTATTAACTGCCGCTGAAGGTGCTGGCGAGGTGACAGACGGAAACTCATATGATATAAATCAATTAGATGCTCACAGTAGGGGAAACACATATGTGTCTTCAGTGGATGGTGGTCATGAGATACCAGAGTCTGTTGCAGCTCAGATAGAGCAGGCTATACTTAGAAGTGATTGGGATACTGCTAATAAATTAATGGCGCAGTACAATTAGGAGACAAAATGAAACAAGTACTAAAGAGAGTATTATCATTATTCTTAGTATTAACTTTGTGTTGTTCAAATGTTGCTACGGCATACGCAGATACACCTGGTAACAGTTCAGCTGGCATGGTACCTGTGCCACATCCAGGAGGTGGTGGTAGCGGTGGATCATACAAAGCCGCACCAGTATTTGCTGATTACGGGTTTAGAGTAACGATAACAGATACGGCACAGATAGCTGACAAATTCACACCATTTGAAGGTACATACACAAATGATGATTTAGCAGCACAACGAGCATCGGTAGAGGAAGCACTTAAGTCCGTATACATAGAGCCAGGTAACAACGGTATTTATTTCTATGACGGACAGTTTTCTGTAACACCGTGGTACGGTATAGTGTCTTCGTATGCTGGGCAGGGTATGAATATCAAGGATCAGCGTATCAAGATGCAATATGCTGAAGTAGATGACAAGTTTAATGAATTGGCGTGGTATTGTTACCCAGGTATTGAGGGACTAGATAGGACTGGTTCGATACAGTGTGATATGAATATGTATAATGCATTACTTAACGCGACAAATAATTACGCAAATGGTAATGACTATATGTATCATATTAAGAGTATGTTCATGCAGCATATTGGACGAACGAATGATGCAGACTTCAGAGCATATCTCACAGAGCGGCTTAGAGCAGTTATAAGCAACGGTAATAAAACTGCTGAGAATTTACGTGTATTCTCATGGGATACAGATCTGTACAGTGGAGTGTCTGCAAACGATAAAGTGTTGTGGTCGCGTATCGGGTACTTGACAATGTTGATGCAGTTCGGGTGGTTGGCACAATGCTTAGGTGAGCAGACAACTTATAATGAGTTTGTATCGAAAATATGGTCATACGTGCAGGGTGGATATTCAGCAGCAACTATGCCGTTGCTTGAAGTAGAAGCTTGTGAGCAGATAGGTATTAATGGTAACGAAGCTGCCGCATCTAACTGTATGCTTGTAAATATGCCATATGTTATGAACTGTGCCTATGGTAGAGATGCTGTAGAGTGGTTATATAATGGCGGCTGGTCTGGAAATATGCGTGACAGTATAGCACAGTACATTGGAACCAGAGCACCTGCAGCTGGTACAGAAGGTTGGATAGGACAAGGCTTTGGTGGATATTTTGCAGCTGGGAGATGGCTAGCATCAACAACTGGTTACAGAGATAGACACTACTTCAACTTACTATGGCCTTCAGATGATCGCGATACATCATTCGGATACTTAATAGCGTTCACGTATGCAGCCAATATAGGAGATTTACATTCTTCAAGCGATCCAAATGCCATGGGGTCATTCACATGGAAACTTGACCCGAATGGAGTTCACGATGTGACGCCAGATGAAGAAATTGACGCTTCTTCAACCGTATACAACATCAACATGTCTCAGAGTGGATACAACAAGAACAATTACGGTGATTGGGAAAGCTACGTCAATGGCTATGGCAACGATAACAACAAAATAAAAGTCACTATCTATCGTACATCAGAGTCCCTTGAGAAAGACCAAAAAGCCCAGAAGTACGAACGCGGTCAGGTGGTAAACGGTGGAACTGCAGTTCCAGATACCGTAGATAGAGTAGTTGTTGTAGACAGCCTGTAGACACACCATAGACAGTGTGCTTTTCTCCTTTATTTTATTGGTTGAGCTGTGAGAAGGGAAAGTTCGAATCCCGTCTCGCGCTTTTTTTATTTTCTGAAGATCCTGGTTTTGCAGGATCTTTTATTTTTGTGTATAAAAATGAAAAAGCAGGCTCCGAAGAACCTGCCATTCATGGTACAATAAGATCGGCACCTTTTTCCTAAGCCAGCACTTTTCCTTCCGGGAACAGGCTTCTGAATACAGTTCTTACTAACGGTCCCGCAACGATCAGCTGGAAAGGCAGCGCCATAATAAAGTTTTTAGGAATGTTGGTAAGCCAGATGATAAGCAGCAGGTTCCACTGTCCGGAACGGACACAGGCTTCCAGTCCGCCATAGAAAGACATGATGATCACCATTGGAACTACCATACAGGTAGAGATAACGATCACTTTCTTTAACACACTGCTGTCTCTGTTTACAAAGAAACGGAAAGCAACTCCCTTAGCAGGTCCGGATACTACAAACCAGTCCATACAGAAAGCAAACACAACGGCAATTGGAAATCCCAGCCATCCTTCACGAAGCACCTCTGTGCTGAAGCCACCCATATGAAGGGTAACATTATACATGCTCATCCAGAGCACCATGGTAAAACACATCATTACACTGTAGATCAGACTTTCTCTTTTGTTCTGCGGCATTTTTCATTTCTCCTTTTTCATTTTCATGTACTTTTTTATGTTTGCATACGACAACCTGCCTGATCAGGCAGATGCGCATCGTCAGCGCAAAAAAAGAGACCATACGGGGACCTGGAAACATGTTTTCATGTTTCACGGTGACTCGTTTGATCTCTACTGCTATATCTCATATATTCGTATGCAATCTCACTGCGTCATACGCTTGCGCATTCTGTTTTGACAAAACACTATTATAGCGGCTCTTTTCCGGTTTCGTAAGTACTTTTTTTGTATTTTTTACATTTCGTCACTTTCTATAATACACTATATCTGTATACAGTATATTTTGTACGTCACTTACAACACCATTTTTTAGCCGGTCAGCCCCTTCTTACTGGTTCTGGTTCAGATATTCCATGATCCCCATATGTAAGGTCCAGGCCAGCCGGTCCTGGTACTCCTCTGTTTCCAGCTTTTTCGCCTCTTCCCGGTTGGATAAAAAGCCGCACTCTGCAATGACAATGGGTTCTTTCACATGAAGGAGGAGATAATAATTATCGTTGGCTTTTGCCTGCCTTTTATTACTATCTCCTAAAACATAGTCAAACCGTTTCTGCAAACTTTCTGCCAGTTTCTTTCCCCGGACAGAAGTCTTATAATAAAATACCTGTCCGCCCCGGATGGCCTCTTCATGGTAGCTGTTTTGATGGATACTGATCACCAGATCCGGCTTTGCCTCTTCGATCAGCTGGCAGCGCTTTTTCATATCCGCCATTTTTTTATGAGTATCTTTGCTGGAATACAGCCCGGTATCCACATCTCTGGTAAGTACCACCTTTACATCCGAAGCCTCCAAATACGTTTTCAGCTTTTTAGCCACTGCCAGATTAATATCTTTTTCCAGCTGACCATCGATCCCTACTTTTCCAGGATCTGTGCCCCCGTGTCCCGGATCAATTACAACAACCGCCTGTTTTTGCTCTCCGGGTCCATTTTCTGACTGTATATACTGCATCCCGGCTGCCGCCAGTCCTCCTGCCTGCCAGGATAAAAAAGCAACGGTTCCAAGAAGGACTACTCCCATAAGCAGCTGATAAGGAGACTGTTTCATGTTCCAGACCTGCTACCTTCTTTTTATCCAGTATATTCCCTTTTTCCTGAAATCAGTCAAAAATCCGGCCGGAGAATAATTAACGATCAATTTACTTCCAGATAGTTATAATCCTTTACTGCATCATCTACAATGTATTCCAGATATTCAAACAGCACCATAGGATAACAATATTCCTGCCACATCTTATATGCAGGTGTTGTCGTAGCCTCTTTTACCACTTCATAGGCTTTTCCGCCATAGCAAGCTGCATTTAACTGTGCATATACCTCGGACATCTGCTCCTTCTGACGCTGGGTCAGTTTTACAAAAAGATCGCCTGTTTCCTCTTCCTCAGAGTCCTTCATTGCATCATAAGACTGGTTATAAAAAATGGTCCTTAAGGCAGCCGGCGCATAGGTATTAAAATTCAACAGGTTCTCGTCTGTACTTTTATGCTTTCTGGCCCATTTTTCCATATCTACCTGTTGTGTGTGATAGGAAAAGCTTTCATCATCCCGGTATTCCAGCACTCCGTACTGGCAGGGAGGTGTAGAAAGGGAACTGGTAACAATCTCATAAATACCTCTGTCTTCCTCATTCCTCATATAATGCTGTACATGGAGATGGCCGCTTAAAAACAACGGTACATTTTCCTCTTCCAGACGGTTTACCAGTTCTTCACTGTGTTCAATGGTGCAGTCTTCCACATAGATCTTACTTTCGTCTAACAGGTTGTGATGGGCAACAGGAAGAAGGATCACACCGTCATCCCAGGCTTCATCTAACTGGTCATCGATCCAGTCATAGGTCTCTGTTTTTATCATTCCCCCCACTTTATTCGTAGGACTGTACTGACAGCTGTCCAGCATTAAAAGGCGCATATCCGGTCCAAGATCATAAGTATAACTTAGGGAAGCCGGATCCCTGCTCAGTGCCTCATCGTATCCAAAATCATTGTAGATCTCTGCAAACTCATTGGCAGAAACTGCCTCTGCCATCTGTCTTGACCTTCCATCAAAAGAAGCTGCATTCCTGTTATTGATATCGTGATTTCCCGGAATAACCACCACCTGGATCCCGTCTTTTTCCACCTGTTCCAGCTTCTTAGCCAGCTCCTTATGGCTTTCTTTTTCTCCGTTTAAAGTCAGATCCCCGCTTAAAATGATCACGTCCGGAGAAAGAGCTTCTACCTGTTCAAAAGCAGCGTCTGTGATCTCCCACACATAGTTGGTCAGTTTTCCGTCCCCATGTTCTACCATGTACTGAAATTCTTCCCCTTTATCTGTAAGGGAATCTGCCAGATAATGAATATCCGTCATCAGGACAATGCGCTTTCCGTTTTTCATCGGTTCCGCTTTTGTCTCTTTTTCCCCGTGTGGAAATGGTTCTATATCTTCCGGATGGGCATCGGTTGGTTTCTCCGTTTCTTCTTCTGTCTCTCCGGTGGGCTGTTGTTTTGTTTCATCTTTTGTCTCTGTTTCTGCCTGGGAAGCATTTGCAGGCTGTGTTTCCTTATTTCCCGGATACAGGCTGCATCCGGCCGCAGACATGCAAAAAGCAGACAGCAGCGCTGCCGTCATTATAAGTCTCTTCTTTTTCATCCTTCATCCCTCTATTTCCTGTAGCAGTTCAGTCATGGCTGAACTGCTACTATTTTACTTCATCCATAATCGTCCAGATATCCGCTGTCTCAAATCCCAGCTTCCAGCAGGCAATTCCCGCCAGGTCATACTGATTGACCAGGTCTTTTTTCAGTCCCAGGGACTTTGCCTCTTCCATCCAGATCTTCTGGACCCCGTTTTCATTTTCAATTTCACCATAGTACTGGCCTACCTTGTCCTGCCAGGTCAGTTCTACATTATTTTCATCTACCCATTTTTTGGCAGCTGTCATTCCATAGGCCTTTGATGTAGTCTTTCCGTCTTTTTCCGTCCACACTCTTGTATAGAAGGGAACACTGTTGATCAGTTTTTCCTTTGGAACTTCCTTAAGTGTGCCGGTAATACCATTTTCCACATAGGAAATGGAAGCAACGGAACCTGCATCTCCTCCTGCAAAATGCTCATCATATCCCATGACGATCACATAATCAGCCACGATTCCCTGTTCTTTCCGGTTGTAGAATGCACTGTAAACAGCAGGAACATAATCATCTACTGACAGAACCAGTCCCTTCTGTCTGCATGATACGGACATTTCACGGATAAACTGTACATAGTGAGGACCTGCTGAGGATTTCAGGCTTTCAAAATCCAGGTTAAAACCGTCAAAGCCATAGGTATCTGCCTCTTTCATCAGATTTTCGATCAGCTTTTTTCTGGTCGCAGTAGAAGAAAACAATTTGCCGGAGTCTACATTTTTCACGCTTTCTTCTGTACTGATATTGTCAAACATGGCCCATACCTGAATTCCTAAAGCATGTGCCTTATCTACATAATCCTTGCTTGCAAGGGACGTATAATTGCCCTCGTTGTCTGTTATATTAAACCAGGTAGGCACGATTACATTCATACCCTGGGCCGTATCTGCAACCTTGTCAAAGGTAGCATTTGCATCCTTTGTTGTCACCTGATGAAAGCCCAGACGTACTTTTCCATCCATGGAAATGTTTGTATACACAGGCGCATTAAATTCGCTGACCGGTGTTTCTTCCTCCACTTTGCTTAAACGGCTGTTTGGCACATAGCCCATATAACCATCTTCTGTGCGCACTTTAGACCATTTATCCATCTGCTCTAAGATCTGCACAGAGGTTCCCTTTTCTTCTGTATTGATGATCTCACTGCGGATACCACCTTTTATCCGAAGAGCTGTTTTATGACGGAGTGTGGCTGTCTCATATGTATCCCAGTCCGTATCAATGAAAACTCTTTTGATCTCACTGGTAGCAAAAGCCTCTTCCCGGATATCCGTATAATTTTTCACAAGCCCTAAAGAAAGATAGGTTTCCCCGTCCTTTTCTTTTAAAAGAGGCCCTGCTTCCCCTTCTGTGGACTCATCCGCATAGACGATCTCCTCCGGAAGGGCATAAACTAAAAGTTTCTCCCCGTCATCCCAGTAAAAACGCTGGTTTACATAGTCATCCACCCAGTCTACCGGCAGATATACCTGTCCATCCTCGTAAATACCTTTTGCTTCCTGAAGCTCGTTATCTAAGATCAGAGCCACCTGATTCCCTTTGATCTGGAAAACATCCCGCTTATCTGCCATCACCGTTCCCGGTTTTAAATATTTTCCATATAAAAATCCGGCTCCACAGCCTGCTGCAAGAAATATAAAACCTGCAAGCAACGCCGGTCCGCAGCCGCCTTTTTTTCTTCTGGTACGTTTTCTGCTTCGTCCTGTTGGTCTGTTCTGCATATCTTTTCCCTTTTCATTCTGTATGTACTCTCAAAACCCTTACTGCCGTACTTTTATCTGTTCTGCTATATTTCCAACTATTATGCAGTTTATCACTTATTTTTAAACGTAACAACTATATATCAGAAAACTTTAAACGTTTTGAAACCATTTCCCGGTACAAAAAAATACCCGGCGGACAGCTATATTTGCTTGCAGGCCGAGATGGTTATTTTCTCGATTTGCTGTCCACCGGATATTTTTATCTTTTCTTTTATTTTCTCTTTTTCTTTTGATCTTCTGAAAGATATACCTTATCAAAACGGATCTCTTTTAAACCGCCTTTATCGGAACAGACATAGTCTCCCATATAAAAGGCTCCGTCTTCTCCCACATCAAAGATCCTGGTCCAGTCTGCTTCCCTGCATTCTTTTCCGTCAATGATAATGGGGATCCCCCGTTTCTTAAAACGTTTTAAACCATCCAGGTAATCTTTTCGATGTCTTGCATCTTCATTTCTTTTCTTGCTTTTCATACTGTAACTTTCCCCCACCAGACCGCATCCTGTTTCGGAGGCCCTGTGACATATATCTTCCAGGATACGGCCAGTTTTCTTTTATACCAATATATCCGCAAACCATTCCATGGTCTGAATGTCCACTGAAAATGCATCTACTGAAAGAGGGATCCGTTTCACAGAAAGGCGAAACTGTCTTTCTATTTCTTTTCTCACGATCTCGCTGCCAAAAGCAGTCAGGCAGATCCAGTCTTTTCCCGTTTTTTCCTTTTCTGTAAACAGCCCCAAAAATGACTCCAGTTTCCATTCTGACAGGTCTGCGATCAGGATCTTTTCAGAGCACCGAAGCCACTCCGGAAAGACCTCATCTCTCACTTCTCCAAAGTCAATGAGGATCTCCTGATATTTTTTTTCCATACACGCAGCCAGTACCTCCGGTCCGCCCTGACAATAAAAATCCACCTCCAGGACCCGGAAAGGTTCTTTCTTAAAGCGGCCTCCTTCTTTTCCGGAAGCCTCCAGAAAATTTCTCATCCGTTCTGTATCCTTATGGGAATTCCACTGGATCACAGCTGTTTTCCTCTGTTTCCAGCTGCAAAAATAATTAGCCGCCCGGATACTGAAATGAGTTACCCCGGTTCCCCTTCCAGCTCCTATGATCCCGGTTACTTTTACTGTCGAAACCACGAAAATCTCCTTTTTTTCATGCTCTGCTTTTTTTCCGCTTTCTGTATACAATCCCAGAGAGATCTTAAAAAGCTGACTCCCTCTGCTCCAGGTTCAAAAGGGCTTATGTATTCCGGCTCCAGAAAAAGAAAGGGCTTATGCCCCAAAGTCATATCTTTATTCTTCTTTCCCCGGGCATGCCGCCAGACAAGAGCCATCGGGCCCATATTTTCTTCTTTCGATCCGGTCATCTTCTCCAACATCATTTTTGCCTTCCCGTACTCCCACAGGTTTTCACTGATCACTGCCGTAAGAAAATGATCCTTCTCTTTTAATGTCTGTCCTGCCTCTTCCCAGTTTGTGCCAAAATCTTTTATAACCACTTCAAACTCTGTATTTGTATCCAGCTTCACAGCCGGACCGTACCAGGGTTTCATAAGACATCCCTGAATATGATAGATACCACGGCCATCAATCCGCGCCCCGCCTGTACTTTCTGCCATGCGCCTTACTGCTCCTGTTTGATTTCTTTCTTCATACAGGACTTTTATCCCCATTTTGGTAAGATAGACGCAAAGGCCAAAAGCCAGATGGGTAGCTCCGGCTCCCGGTGTACTGCCTGCGATCACAATATTCAGAGATGATACCGCATTATTATCTGCGCTGATCAGGCGCCCGCCCCGTACAGAACGCTCCAGTGCCAGTTCCAGTTCTTTTGCTGATGGATAGCGCTTTGTTCTGTCTGGTTCCATACATTTTTTAATGATGTTCTGAAGCGGCCCTGATACTGTGATCCCACAGTCTGTTTCTGCCCCTGCTTTCAGGGTTCCGTATAGCATAAACCGGAGGATGGCACCAATGGCATAAATATCCGTCCTTTGGTCTAAAAGCTGGTCAGTTGTATATAGTTCAGGTGCTGCGCAGCCTGCAGTACCATACCGTTCTTTTCTTAAACTGGCGCTGTCGCTGTCTCCGGCATGGTCAAAATCGATCAGCTGTACCGTGCCTTTCCAGATCATCAGATTTTTCGGTTGTAGATCTAAATGTAATATGGGTTTATCACAAGAATGATGTAAATATTCAACTAATGAACAGATCTGCCGCCCATAGCGAACGGCTTCTGCTTCCTGAAATGGTCCCTGATCTTGGATTAGGTCATACAGAGAATTGCCTTCAAGATATTCCTCAATAAGATAAAAGTAGTGGCTGTCCTCTTCCAGATCATAAACCAGTGGGATCCCCGGATACTTAAGTTCTTTAAGCACCAACGCTTCTCTTCTGAATTCTTCGTAATCTTTATGCGTTTTCGGTACGCACTTAATGGCCCGGTACTCGTTTAATCCCAGGTGAACTGCTTTCCATACAGTTCCCGTGCGTCCTGCTCCCACTGTTTGAATCAGCCGGTATTTTCCAAACAGGATCTCCCTTTCGTTTCACCTCTCTTTCGTTACAATATCATCTCCTTTGGCTATCTTATCTGATAAGCTGTTACTTGTCTATGGTCTATATAATGACTACACATATAGCTGGGACATGGTGTATACATCTTTTCATTCACATTCTTTCTTAGAAGTCAAAGAAAAACGCCATTTCCTGTGTTTTTTCTTTTATCTTCTGCTCATATAGCTCATTTCTGTTGATAAATGCACACTAAAAATTTTAAATATATATTATTGATATTTAATTGATATTTCCACCCATTATGTAGTATATTCTAATTGTAGAAGTTTATCTTCATAACATGTGGCACTAAAACACACGACAAAACACAAAGAGAACAGGAAGTGATCCTATATGAAAATAGAACGAATTAGTGACAATCAGATACGCTGCACCCTGACAAGCTTAGATCTAAGCTCACGGGGGATCAATCTGGCGGAACTGGCTTATGGCTCTGAAAAGGCCAGAAACCTGTTCCGTGAAATGATCCAGCAGGCAGCACAGGAAGTTGGGTTTGAAGCGGAAGATATTCCGTTAATGGTAGAAGCCATTCCTCTGTCTTCCGAAAGCATTATGCTTATTGTGACAAAAGTAGAAGATCCGGAAGAGTTAGATACCCGCTTCTCCAAGTTTTCTCCTTTTGCAGAAGCAGAGTCAGAAAATCTCCTTTCCCAGCTGGCAGATGAATTTCTGGAAGGCGCCGGTGACCTGGCTAAACTTCTGGGACAAAACGGAACAGAGGAACTTAAGGCAAATGTAAATACAGCTGCCGAAAACACAGGAACAGAGAATGCAAAAGCTCCACAGATCCAACTGCGCACTTTCCGTTTTGACAGTCTGGATCAGATCAGTGAAGCTGCAAAAGCTGCCGGAGACAGCTGTGATGACATTCACAACGCACTTTATAAAAAACCATCCACCCGTCAGTATTATCTGGTATTAAATAATAAGGACTGCAATGAACTGGATTTCTCCAGAGTCTGCAACGTGCTGGCTGAATATGCGGCCAAACTGCCAAATGAATATGCGGGAGAAGCCTATTACAAAGAACATTATGAATTAATGATCGGAGAAAAGGCTTTGCAGAAACTGAAAAATCTGTAAAAATTAACGCCCCGGATATCCGGGGCGCGTTTGTTTATTTGAAATAATCCGGGAATTCCTGACGGAATTTTCCTTCATTTAACTGCCACCGGCTCAAATGCTTTTCCATCTGGGCCATGGCATTTTCTTTTTTATGCTCGGCAATAAACTGGATAATTTTCCTGTGATCTTCGATAATGGTATTATCTTTCACTGTATTTACAGAAAGGCTGCGGATACGGTCATAGTGGATAGCCAGTTTCTGGCACATACCATAAGTCAGTTCTCTGTGGCAGATCATAAACAGCTTATGATGCATCTCATCATCTAACTGCATTACCATTTCCGGCCGGGAATTTTCCATATAAAATTCCTGCAGTCCTACATTTTCCTGCAGCCATTTTATATCTTCTTCGGTTGCCATTTCACAGCACATTCCCGCGATCTGCTTTTCTAAAAGCACACGCAGGGAACGGGCTTCTTCTACCAGTTCCACATCGATTGGCGCAATGCGCATACCGCGTTGGGGGAATATTTCTATAATACGTGACTCTTCGCTTAACTGGATCACCGCCTCCCGCACAGGAGTCCGGCTAACGCCTATTTTTGCCGCAAATTCCATATCATTAAAGGCTTCACCTGGCTTTAATTCCAGAGAAATAACCTGTTCCCGTATCATACGGTATGCGTATTCCCTGGCTGTTTCTCCTGATCTTTTTCCCTGTGCGTTCATGGTTTCATTTCTCCTGTTTTCTGCTTCTACTCCTGATGTGCGTTTCCATTCTGCTTTACGATTGCTTCCCACAGTCCGTTCAGGTAGCATGCACCCAACGCACGGTCATACAGGCCATATCCTGGCATGGAAACCTCACCCCAGATCGCTCTTCCGTGGTCTGGGCGGATAATGCCGTCAAAGCCGATATCATACAGCGCTTTCATGATCTCATACATATCCATGCTTCCGTCAGCTGATAAGTGAGCTGCTTCCTGGAAATCTCTGTAACCATTATACTGCAAGTTGCGCACATGTGCAAAATGAATACGTCCCTTTAAAGAACGGATGATGTCCGGGATATCATTTTCCGGATTGCTTCCTAAAGATCCGGTGCAGAGAGTTACGCCGTTAAATGGTGCATCTACTGCCTTCATCAGTTTTAAGAGGTGCTCCTTATCGGTAATGATACGGGAAAGACCGAAAACAGGCCATGCAGGATCATCTGGATGGATCGCCATACGGATATCGTACTTTTCACATACAGGCTGGATTGCTTTTAAGAAATATACCAGGTTGTTAAATAATTTTTCTTCATCTACATCCTTGTACATTTCAAACAGCTCTTTAATTCTTGCCATACGCTCCGGCTCCCAGCCAGGAAGTTCAAAACCATTGGACTTCTCACCCATGGACTCGAACATGTTTTCCGGATTGATCTTGTCGATCTCTTTCTGGTCATATGCTAAAACAGTAGAACCATCCGGGCGTACCTTTGCCAGATCAGAACGGGTCCAGTCAAATACAGGCATGAAATTGTAGCAGACTACATGGATATCTGCCTGTCCTAAGCGCTCCAGGGTAGTGATATAGTTTGCAATGTATTTTTCACGGTCCGGTGTTCCTACCTTAATAGCGTCATGGATATTTACGCTTTCAATTCCCATTACCTTAAGGCCTTTTGCTTCTACCTGCTCCTTCATCTGAAGAATGCGCTCCATAGGCCACTCTTCGCCTGCAGGGATATCATATAAAGTAGTGATAACGCCCTTTACTCCTGGGATCTGGCGGATCTGCTCTAAAGAAACAGAGTCAATTCCTTCACCAAACCAACGCAATGTCATATCCATAATGTTTACCTCCTGAGTGTTTAAAAATTTTAAATTATTTTTGTTTTCCCAAATCAGTGTTGTGTTAATATACTAATATATTACTCAATATACTAAGTATCGGCCCAATTGTCAAGAGTGCTTTTGTAAATTAAACGCAAAAACCGCCTGCTGCAAAGTGCTTTTCAACTTGCACTTTACAGCAGACGGTTTTTTACATCGGGTCTTTACCCGTACATGTTCTCTTGTGGATAAACTTATCTGTCAGCCAGGATCTCATTCATCTTGGAAACCAGATCATCGCAGTCGATTCCATGAACCATGCATGCCTCTTCCAGAGATTCAGCCTGAGAAGCTGGGCATCCAAGGCAGTGCATTCCTGCACCCATCAGCATCTGAGGGATCAGCTCATCCATGTGGATCAGTTCACCGATCAGCATTGTCTTTTCGATCTTCATGTGTATTTCCTCCTTATATTCTATATACTATACGTAAATATGCTATACGCTTTTATCAGCATAATACATTTTGGATTTTTTGGCAAGCCTATTTCTTTTGTAGGTTTACCTTTAAACCCGCAAACCCTTGTATTTACTGGCGTTTTAGATAGTTTTGACTAACCATTTTGCTCCTAAATTTGTACAATTTATACAGCTTTAGGGGGTATTTTCCTCTTGAATAATTGTCCAGAATCGTTTACAATAAAGAAACAATAAACGAGATTGTTTTTGAAGTTTCAAAAACATCTAAATATATAAGGAGGTATTTTATCATGGCATATGTAATTACTGATGGTTGTGTAAGCTGCGGAACCTGTGCTGGCGAATGTCCAGTAGGTGCAATCTCTGAGGGAGATGGCAAGTACGTTATCGACGCTGATTCCTGCATCGAGTGCGGAACCTGCGCTGCTGCCTGTCCAACCGGCGCTATCGAAGGCTAATTATAAGCTACATAAGAAAACCACAGAGCATTTGCTTTGTGGTTTTTTTCTATCATATAATTAATGTCAAAAAGGACGTAATACACCATGACTCAAAAAAAGCCCATCATCGGCATCACACCATCACACAACACTGAAAATAATGATACCAGCCTCCGTCCTACCTATCCAAAAGCCATCGCCGCAGCAGGCGGACTGCCGATCCTGCTTCCGTTGGAATGCAGCGATGAGGATATAAAACAGTTTATGGACGTTTGTGACGGTTTTCTTTTTACAGGAGGACCGGACATTAATCCATTTCTTTTTGGGGAAGATACCCATTTAAAATGTGGAAATATATCTGCTGCCAGAGACCACCTGGAATTTCGCCTTCTTTCGGCTGCTATGGACGCCGGAAAGCCGATCTTTGGCATCTGCCGAGGTGTTCAGGTATTAAATGTAGGCCTTGGTGGAAGTCTGTATCAGGATATCCCATCCCAGACAGAACGGGAATTTCCTATCGCACACCAGCAGCCGTTTTACTATAATATCCCATGTCACCGGGTGAATATTACAGAGAATACTCTCCTTCACTCCATCTGCCACGGTGAGACCCAGATTGCTGTAAACAGCAGCCATCACCAGTGTGTGCATATTCCGGCACCGGGACTGGTAGTTTCTGCGGTTGCTCCGGACGGTATTATCGAGGCTGTTGAAAAGCCTGATTACCCGAATTTCTTCCTGGGAGTGCAGTGGCATCCGGAATATCTCTGGGACAGAGATGAGGCTGCTATGGGACTGTTTCAGGCATTTGTGGATGCGTGTAAATAACATTTGGTTTTGCACATTGAGAAACTGAGATCTGCTTACTTCGCAAATTTCCAGTTCTCAACTTCATCTAAAGTTGGTACAGAGGGCGCTGCCCCTGGTCTTGACACTGCGATCGCAGATGCTCTTGATGCCAGGTCCAACGCCTCTTTTGGGCTTTCGCCCCTGCTGATAGCAGATACGAAGAAACCGGTAAATGTATCTCCGGCAGCTGTGGTATCGACTACTTTTACTTTATAACATTTCTGCGGGATCATCTGGTCTTTGTCAATATAAACAGAACCCTGAGAGCCTAAAGTAAGAACTACTGCTGCCTGCGAGAACATGGAGCGGAAAGCTGCCGCTGTTTCCTGTGTACTTTCCAGTTCCTTCTGTCCTAAGATCTGGGCTGCTTCAATCTCATTCACAAAGAACAGCGTTACCTTGTCCAATGGGAGCGCTTTTATTTTTTCATCCATTGGGGACGGATTTAACACGATCTTCATCTGTTTTTCAGCTGCTTTTTCCATCAGATAAGGCAGATTGCTGGTCTCGTTCTGTAAAACTAAATAATCTCCTGCATCAAACTGGTCTAATGTAGCGTCGATCTGTTCTTTTGTGATCCGCTGATTAGCACCGCCATAGAGAAGGATACAGTTATCTCCTTCTGCATCATTCTGGATAATGGCATGTCCTGTGGAACACTGGCTATCTAAAACTATCAGATCTGTGTTCACACCAGCTTCTTTTAACTGCTCTACAAGAAATTCTCCCCCTTTTCCGATCCTTCCTGCATGGAAAACCTGCGCCCCGGCGCGTCCTAATGCAGTAGACTGGTTTAAGCCTTTTCCGCCGCTGAAAATGTTCATCTGGCTGGAAGAGATGGTTTCGCCTTTTTGTACGAAATGGTCTACGCTGTATACATAATCGATATTCAGTGAACCGAAGTTTAATATTTTCATGTAAATAACCCCCATTTGCATTTTTTAACATTATAGCATACTTACAATCCCTGCACTAGCGTGCTTGTGCCGCCTGCGTAAGCAGGCGGAATTTTCTCATTTATAGCGCAAAAAAACGCAGCCCCATAAGCTACAGGACTGCGTTTTTCTTATACGTTACGCCGGCTCTCATCTTGCGTGACCTGTCGGTCCCACAAGATGCATCGGATGGTCATCCGATGTAAGATCCAGTCTTTTTTCGTTTTATTTCTGTGGGCCAGCTGCTACCAGTGCTTTACCAGCTTCGTTGCTCTCGTACTTAGCGAAGTTCTTGATGAATCTGCTTGCCAGATCCTCTGCCTTCTTCTCCCACTCAGCTGCATCTGCGTAGGTGTCGCGTGGGTCAAGGATTGCAGGATCTACACCTGGAAGTTCAGTAGGTACTTCGAAATCGAAGTGAGGGATCTTCTTGGTAGGTGCCTTTAAGATATCGCCGCTTAAGATAGCGTCGATGATACCACGGGTATCCTTAATGGAGATACGCTTGCCGGTACCGTTCCATCCGGTATTTACTAAGTATGCCTTAGCGCCGCTCTTTTCCATCTTCTTAACCAACTCAGCTGCATACTTTGTAGGATGCAGTTCCAGGAATGCCTGACCGAAGCAAGCAGAGAAGGTAGGTGTAGGCTCAGTGATTCCACGCTCTGTACCAGCTAATTTAGCTGTAAATCCAGACAGGAAGTAATACTGGGTCTGCTCTGGTGTCAGGATAGATACTGGAGGCAGTACGCCGAAAGCATCTGCGGACAGGAAGATAACGTTCTTTGCTGCAGGACCTGCAGAGATTGGGCGAACGATCTTCTCGATGTGGTCGATTGGGTAGGAAACACGGGTGTTCTCGGTTACGCTCTTATCAGCGAAATCGATCTTTCCTTCTTTATCCAGAGTAACGTTCTCAAGCAGAGCGTTTCTCTTGATTGCATTGTAGATATCTGGCTCAGAATCCTTATCCAGGTTGATAACCTTAGCGTAGCATCCGCCTTCAAAGTTGAATACGCCATTGTCATCCCAGCCGTGCTCATCATCACCGATCAGCAGACGCTTAGGATCTGTAGACAGAGTGGTCTTACCTGTACCGGACAGACCGAAGAAGATTGCGGTGTTCTCACCGTTCATATCTGTATTTGCGGAGCAGTGCATGGAAGCGATGCCCTTTAATGGCAGATAGTAGTTCATCATGGAGAACATACCCTTCTTCATCTCGCCGCCGTACCATGTATTGATGATAACCTGCTCACGGCTTGTGATGTTGAATACAACTGCAGTCTCAGAGTTCAGACCTAATTCCTTGTAGTTCTCTACTTTAGCCTTGGATGCGTTGTAAACAACGAAATCTGGCTCGAAGTTTTCCAGCTCTTCAGCAGTTGGCTTGATGAACATGTTGGTAACGAAATGTGCCTGCCAAGCTACTTCAACGATAAAACGGATTGCCATACGAGTGTCCTTGTTTGCGCCGCAGAATGCATCTACAACGTAAAGTTTCTTGTTGGACAGCTCTTTCTGAGCGATCTCTTTAACAGCCTTCCAAGCCTCCTGGGATGCTGGATGGTTGTCGTTCTTGTATTCATCAGAGGTCCACCATACAGTGTCCTTGGAGTTCTCGTCTACAACGATGAATTTGTCTTTAGGAGAACGTCCTGTATAGATGCCAGTCATAACGTTAACTGCTCCCAGTTCGCTGACCTGTCCTTTTTCATAACCTTCCAGTTCTGGTTTGGTTTCTTCCTCAAATAACATTTCATAGGAAGGATTGTACACAATCTCTGTGGTTCCGGTAATGCCATACTTTGTTAAATCGATTTTTGCTGCCATCTTACTAACCTCTTTCCTTTCGTAATTGATCATAAGGGATAGATGCGATTGTATTTTTTCGCATGCACTACAGATTATCCCACTAATTTGTTAAAATGTCAACAAAGGATAGTAGTAATATTTTAACGTATTTTTATCAGTTTTTACTGCATTTATTCGGCGAATTGTAAAAATTGTAAAAAAAGGATCTCCGTGTTAAAATAGTTGGGAATAGAGATACTGGGAACGAATACGAAAAAAGTAATTTTGAAACTGAAACATCAGGAGGATCTTACATGACAACTCTGCCGGAAAAAGGCGAAGAGATTTTTGGATATAAAGTGATGGACCAGACCACTGTTTCCATGTTGGGAGCCCGTATAACGGAACTCTCCCATGCCTGCAGCGGTGCCAGAGTCCTGTATATAGAAAATGATGACCGGGAACTGGGTTTTAACCTGATCTACCGCACGCCCCAGTTAGACCAGTCGGACAGCAACCACATTTTAGAGCATCTGATGCTGTGCTCCTGCTCCCGCTATCCCAGCCGGGATATTTTCTTTGATATGGACAGCAAAAGCTATTCTACCTTTATGAACGGCCTTACGGATAATACCTACACCTGCTATCCGGTGTGTTCCCAGAGTGAGGACCAGTTATTAAAGATAATGGATGTATTTTTATGCTGTATGGAGGAACCGGATGCCTTAAAAGAAGATTATTTCTTCCGTCGGGAAGCACTGCGCTATGAGCTGGAAAGTGAAGATGAGGAACTGTCTTTAGAAGGAACCGTCTTTAATGAAGACTGGGGGCATTTAACGGACATTCAGGAAAATGCAGACAGCTTTATGGCGGAAACTCTTTATGAAGGCCAGACTGCTTCCCATTTACTTGGCCGTGCACATTTTCATTACAAGGATATTTCTTTTGGGCGGATCAGGGAGCGGTTTGAAAAATTTTACCGTTATTCCAACTGCCTGATCGTTTTATACGGAAAAATGGATATTGCCCGGGTTCTGACTTTTCTGGACAAAGAACATTTATCCCGTTTTCCAGTTGCAGCGGGCATAGTGGATCATGATCTTCTTTCTTATTTCCATGAACCGGTAAAACAGGGATTTTTCAAACGTCAGGCGGAAAGTCCGGCTTATGAGGGAAATCCGGGAAATAATAACGGGATCATTGATTATGGCATCGACCTTTCCGGCTGCAGTGAGCAGGACCTGATTTTCTGGGACATGGTAACAGATATTTTGGATCAGGACACCTCTGCCATTCATCGTGCCGCCCGTGAAAAGGGTCTTAACAATGTGATCGAAGTTTATCTGGATACAGCACCGGCTCTCCCTTCTTTAAAATTCCGCCTGCACAATGCAAAACCGGGACAGGATGAGGAGTTTTTAGCTGCTGTAAAGACAGGTCTTAAAGAAGTTTCCGAAAATGGCGTTTCTTCAGATCTGTTTCATGCAGTTTTAAAAGAAAACCGTCTTTCTGACTGTCTTACCAGAGAGGCGCCTCATCTTGGGTTCCATATTTCTGAGGAGATCGGTAAATACTGGAGCACAACGGATAAGACCGGATATTTTACTCTTTATGAAAACTGTTTTGATACCTTCTTTCAGGATGAGAAACAGGATATTTTGCGCAGACTTGCTGGAGATGCTTTAACTCCTTCTTTAAGTGCCGTTGTCACCACTGTTCCCAAACCGGGTCTGGCGGAAGCCATGGAAGAAGAAAAGGAACAGTATTTGAAAGAAAAAAAGGCTTCTTTAAGCAAAAAAGAGATTTTAAAATTAATGGAGGACACAAAGGATTTCCAGATCTGGAACCAGAATGACCAGTGCAATCTGGACTTTCTCATACAGCCGGAAGATCTGCCCGGCCCGGAAGCAGAGCCGGTGATCTCTGAAACCGTTTTACATGATATACACTGCCTTTCCAGTGCGGTTTCTTTAAAGGGGATCGGCTGCTATCAGCTTTTCTTTGATATCAGCGGTTTGAAGCCTTCTGACTGGAATTACCTGACCCTCTATCAGATGCTTTTAACAGAACTGGATACCAGTCATTTTACAGTAGAACAGCAGAAAAACAAGGAACAGGAACTGCTTTATGACTGTACTTTTGATGAACTGTATCCGGAAAGGGAAGCTGGCAAGAACAGTCATCCTATGATGAGCGTGTTCTGGTATGGACTTACAGAGGATTTTGAAGAAGGTCTGGAACTGCTTTTGGATCTTATGGGCGGCTGCGATTATGAGGACTGTGAGACCATTTTACGGATCATTGACAAGTATCTGCCGGATTATGACATGTCCAGGTCTGACAATGGTCCATCTCTGGCTTACAGCCTTACAGAGCGGTATATCAGGCGGGACAGTTGCTTCCGGTATCTGCTGAACCAGCCAGGTATGTATGACTTTTTGAAGGAGATACGGGATGTGCTGGAGCGGGCGCAGGAGGTTGAAAAGTCAGTCAATTCTACTGATTATACTGATATGCAACTCAGCAGCTCACATACCCCAGGCACCACTGAGACTGCGACTCTGGACGTCAAAGCCCTGGAAGCCGCAAAACAGATTTCTAAAAACCTGCGCCGGGTGGCTGACTGCATTTTAAATAAACACAGGCTTGTATTCCTTGCCTGTGCAGATGAAAACAGCCTGGCATCTATTCTGGAACATAGTACAAAACGGCTTTCAGCTCTTCATGAGGTCACAGAAGATGCACCTCTTCCGGACAGCATTTTCACCTGCCCACGCAGAAGTGCCGCTGCTATTGACAGTCCTTTGGAAGAAGTGCGTATGACCGGTGATTTTGGCAATGTTTCTGAATTTATGGGCCGTCATCTTCCATTTTTGCTGGCTGCGGCTGACAAATATATTAAACCTGCTATCCGCTATCAGGGCTGTGCCTATGACAGCGGTGTGGATTTTCTCCTGCCAAACCGGTATTTTACCTTGTGGAGCACTTCCGACTCACGGATCCGCTCTACTCTTGAAACATTCGCCTCTGCAGGAGAACAGCTTGAAAACCTGGCGATCAGTGAGGAAGACCTGCGGGGCTATATTTTAAGCGCCTATGCCCAGGCACTGCCACCGTCCGGCATGTTAAACGGCCGGATGCGTTTCCTGCGCCGCAGATTATTTGGTATTTCAACGGATCATATCAATAAAATGATAATGGATATCAGGAACAGTTCTTTGAAAGACCAAAGAACGGCTGCCAAGCTGATCCACAAGATCTTGCAGAACAGTCCGGCTGCCGTTGTAGGAAATGAAAAGTTGATCGAGGAAAATAAAGATTTATTTGATGAAGTGATGAAGTTGCATTCATAAAAATTTATAGAAGCTGCCACTGGCAGCCTTTGCCAGATCCATAGCAACATAACAGGGGACGCATTACTCACGCGTCCCCTGATCTAATTTAACATCTGTCTGGATTTTCTCTCATAAAGATAAATTCTGCTACAGAACGGTCAAATGTCTTAATATGTCCAAACAGCCAGTCAACTACGTTCTTCTGTACCAGTTCACTGAACTTGTCTGTAGGTCCTTCATAATCCTGAAGATATTCATACAGCTCCTGAATGGACTTCTTAAACTCTTCATGCTTCTCATGATGCTGTCCGCGTTCCGGATAACCGGCTTTTTCCTGAAGCTCTTCCTCTTCTTTGAAATGGAAGTCAGTGTACTCATCCAGATAATCTAACATTTTAATGGCTTTCACCTTGCTGTCACCATTCTGACAGGCTACTACGAAATTTCGGATACGGTCGATCAGTTCTTTGTGCTGTGTATCAATGGTATTATTTCCGGTTACTAAATTGTCATCAAAAGTAATGTTTAAATCGTAAGTCATAGTCTGGCCTCCATTTCTTTTATTTGCTGTGTTTAGCTTATCTTTCTCTTGTGTGTTTCAATGTCTCAGTGCTTTTCCCTGCTTAACCTTCAACAACTATGAAAACATCTTTTCCTAATCCACAAATCGGACATACCCAGTCATCCGGGATATCTTCAAAAGCAGTTCCAGGAGCGATACCTCCGTCCGGATCTCCTACTGCCGGGTCGTAAATATATCCACATGGTTCGCATTCAAATTTCTTCATAGTCAATTCTCCTTTTCGATTTTTATTTATTTCTATTATCAGATATTCCACCGGATCTTCCGGTGTTTTGTTTTTATTTTGTTGCTTTGTTTTGTATGTCTGTATTATACATGATAATTCTTCTCTTGTCAATATTAGTAATCATTATTATTTTTATTTTATTTAATTTTTTCTTCAGTCTTTGCGCAAAACCAAATTTGCTAGTATAATGAAGCGTAGTGAAAAATAAGCGGCTGCGAAGCAGACATTTATTTTTTACAAGCCATTAACGAATGAACCGTCTGCGCAAGCAGACAGCGAAGCGCCTCAACAGACCGCAAATATAGAGCGTAAAGGAGAATGATCCATGAACCACAAAACCGTTGTTTTCAACGAAGCAAAAATGAACTTTGACGGAAATCTTGATTTTTCCGTTCTTTCTTCAGAAGTAGTCACCTACAGTGACACCACACCTGATCAGTTTTTAGAGCGCGTGGCAGATGCAGAAATCCTTGTTACTAAAGAAATGCCTGTAAGCCGTGAACAGATCCTGGCGCTGCCGGACAGCGTGAAGCTGATCTGCGAAGCGGGAACCGGTTATAACAACCTGGATCTGGATGCAGCGCGGGAAAAGGGAATTACTGTATGCAATATCCCGGCTTACAGTTCGGAGCGTGTAGCACACACTGCCATTATGATGATCTTAAATTTAAGTTCCACCATGCAGACCCAGATGGCTATGCTGGCAAAGGGAAACCATGACAATTTTACCAAAAATCTCCAGGTTTCTCATGTGGAAGTAAACGGAAAAACTCTGGGTATCATCGGCGCCGGAAATATTGGACGCACTGTGATGAAGATTGCAAAAGCATTGGATATGAACATTCTTGTGTATACAAGAACTCCTAGAGAAGAGGAGGAAAATGTACATTATACTGATCTGGAAACGGTACTGAAAAACAGCGACTATGTTTCCCTTCACTGCCCGCTGACACCAGCTACCAGACATCTGATCAATGCTGATACTCTGGTGCTGATGAAGCCAACTGCTTTCCTGATCAATACATCCAGAGGCGCTCTGATTGATGAACCGGCACTGATCAAAGCTTTACAGGAGCACAAGATCGCAGGTGCCGGACTGGATGTACAGGAAACAGAACCGCCTGTAGAAGACAATCCGTTATACACACTGGATAATGTGATCCTTACACCTCACATGGGCTGGAAGGGCCTGGAGACCCGACAGAGACTTTTAAGCATCTTAAAGGGAAATATTGATGGATTTATCAACGGAAAGCCTGTAAATGTGGTTTCATAAAACCGGTCATTTTATATTTACATTAACGAAGGGATAATAAAAATACTATGAACACACATTTATCTTTTGCCTGTGACTATATGGAAGGGACTCATCCGGCCATTCTTCAGAAACTTGTAGAGACAAATCTTGAAAAAACAGGTGGATATGGACTGGATCCATATTGTGACGCTGCCAAAGAAAAGATCAAAGCGGCCTGTGGCTGTCCGGAAGGAGAAGTTTTCTTTCTGGTAGGCGGCACCCAGACCAATGCTACTGTAATCGATGCACTGCTTAAAAGCTATCAGGGTGTGATCGCAGCAGAGACCGGACATGTAAGCGTCCACGAAGCCGGTGCTATTGAGGCAGACGGACACAAGGTACTCACTCTGCCACATGACAATGGAAAGATCAGCGCGGACCAGGTTCGCGGACTTTTAGACGGCTTCTATAATGATGCCAACCACGATCACATGGTCATGCCGGGAATGGTATATATTTCCCATCCAACGGAATACGGCACCCTTTACACCTTAGAAGAGCTGACTGAGCTCAGCAATGTATGCCGCAAAAACCACATTCCTCTTTATATGGATGGGGCCCGTCTGGCTTATGCACTGGCATGCAGCGAAAACCAGCTGACACTGGCCGATATTGCCCGTTTATGCGATATTTTCTATATCGGCGGAACAAAATGCGGCGCACTGTTTGGCGAAGCTGTGGTCATTCCGAAACCAGGTCTGATCCCGCATTTCTTTACCATCATCAAACAGCACGGGGCATTACTTGCCAAAGGTCGTCTTCTGGGGATCCAGTTTGATACCTTATTTACAGACTCTCTCTATGAAAAAGTAGGCGCACCGGCGATCCAGGCTGCTGACCAGATACGAAAGACTTTAAAAGAGCAGAATTTTAGCCTCTGCTTCGGTTCACCTACCAACCAGGTATTCTGTATTGTAGATGACGCTCTTATGACCCGTCTGGAAAAACAGGTTGAATTTGGTTTCTGGGAGAAATATGATGATACCCATACGGTGATCCGCTTTGCCACCAGCTGGGCAACTACAAAAGAAGATGTGGATGCATTATGTGACTTATTATGCAGCTTATAAAAAAATAACAGGGAAAATTTCACTTTGCGGGTCTGCAAATTTTACCCCATAACTTAGGTTGAGCCGGCAAGGCTGCCCATTTCGTCAACCCCGCCGGCTGTGTAATGTTCGATTGGAGTCTTCCATGCACCTGCCTTTGTGGCTGATTTTCCGCCAACTGCGTCCAGATTTTATCAACGTACGCCTCAAAAATCTGAACACAGATGACAAAAAATCCTCTCACAAAATCAGGCACATAAAGATTCCAATCGAACATATTTTTCTCTATAGACAGATACCTCTCACTCTGCTGAACGGGTATCTGTCTTTCTCTATGTAAAAAGCTCTGACTGCTTGTTTATGTAAAAGAGTATACAGAAAAGTTGTGTCCTAAATTTGAAGCAGTCATAAAGTATTTCTAAAAAGGTTTAAGAAAATATGAGGAAAATTATGATTTTACATTATCCCTGAACTGCTTTCGGTACTGAGAAGGGCTCATACCAGTCACAGATTTAAATACCCTGTTAAAATGAGTCAGGTTTGAAAAGCCTGTTTCTTTACTTATGTCTGTAATATTCTTACTTGTTTCCATAAATTTACGCTGTGCATTCATAATACGTGTTACATTAATATAGCGGATGATCGTACTATTGGTATTCTTTTTAAATTCGCGGCACAGATAATATGGGCTGACATAAAACATCTGTGCCAGCATTTCAAGACTGATCTCTTCCTGATAATGGCTGTGGATATAACGGATCACCTCACCGATCCTGCTTTTTCTTTCAGGCGCTTTTTCCGGTCTTTCTTCCCTTGCGATCAACAATAACAGCATATTTAATACCCCGCGGGCATATTCTTCGTGATATGCCCCTGGATTCTTCTGTTCTTTTAGGATAAGCTCCATTGCCCGGTGGATCTCCTGGCGTTCCCTTATACCCACTTTATAAATGCCGCCTTCCTCTCTTAATTCAGAAAGGATGGAGGGCCACAATATTTCCTCCTGTGAAAAATACAGCAGTACTCTTTTAAATGGCATATTCTCCGCTCCATAGGAATGATGCATTACATAAGGAGGAAAAATTATAAATTCTCCAGCTTCCATTTTATAAAGCTTGTCTTCTACCATATGAAAACGTTCTCCGGCTTCCAGATAATAAATCTCATAATATTCATGATAATGAGACTGGGACATATTGTCATTTACTCCCTGAATCCGCTCACAGGCTATTCCACTCCCCTGGGCCATCAGGATTCCTGCCTGATCTATCATATTCCATCCTCCTGTCTGTGCAATATTGTTTTCCTATATCTATTTATATGGTTATTTTTTAATGAAGTTGTGTTTATTGTATACAATTTTTATGTACTTATAACAATTTTTCTTTTTGTTAAATGTCCTTTTTCTCGTACATTATAGCAAGATATGTAAAATTCCCACCTGTAATATGCAATTTTTGTCTAGTTTTTATCTTGTTATTTTATTATCATTTCAATGCAAAACAACAAATAAATATCTTAGAAAATCATCATATCACAAAACAACCATAAAGTTAATTATGTTTAAGGAGGCCAAGATTCATGAAAGTATGCATGAATGCGACAACTGTAAAACAGAAGGAAAATTACTTTTCTGTAGCTACCAACTGCACAGAGATCCGGATTTTCTTCCTCACCGATTATATCATCCGTATCAGAGCCGGATTTGACGGTGATTTTGCAGAAGAATCCTACAGTCTTGTTACAACTGCCTGGGAAGACAGAATGGATCCGTTTTTAAAGGACTACCGTAAAAAACTCCAGACCGCTGACGCTGTTCTGGAAGATGGAACAGATCAGGCCGTGATCCAGGGAAAAGAACTGAAAGTAGTTATAGAAAAAGATCCTTTCCGCATCTGTGTTTACGATAAAGAAGGAACCATGATCCATGCTGATATTGTAGATCTTGCTTACCGTGAAGACAGCAACCACCGCAGGATCCATACCAGCCAGATTGAAGCAGATGATTGTTTCTTTGGTTTTGGAGAAAAAGGCGGTGAATTTAACAAAGCCCAGAAATACATGGTTTTAAGCCCGGGTGATTCCATGGGATATGACCCCAAAGAAACCGATTCTCTTTATAAGCACATACCATTTTATATTAAGTTAAATCAGACTACCAAAAAAGCAACCGGATATTTCTATCACAATACCTGGGAATGTGACTTTAACATGGGACGTGAAAAGCGCAATTACTGGCACCGTTACAGCAGCTACTCCACCAACGGCGGAGATATTGACCTTTTCCTGATCTCAGGACCTTCAGTCCGCCAGGTTGTAGAACGCTATACCGATCTTACCGGAAAGTCAGCCATGCTTCCTAAATACGCTTTAGGATATCTTGGCTCCTCCATGTATTATCCAGAACTGGATGCTGACTGCGATGATGCTATTGCAGAGTTCATCGACACTACCAAAGAAGAGGGAATTCCTGTGGATGGTTTCCAGCTTTCTTCCGGTTACTGTGCCATTGAAACAGAACAGGGCATCAAACGCTGCGTATTTACATGGAATAAAAAACGCTTCAAAGATCCAAAAGACTTTTTTGCCCAGATGAAAAAACGTGGCATCTGTGTATCACCAAATGTAAAGCCGGGAATTCTTCTGATCCATCCAAAACTGGATGAAATGAAAGCAAAAGGCATGTTTGTAAAAGCCAGTGAAACAGAAGAACCTGGTATCGGCACCTGGTGGGGCGGAAAAGGCATGTTTGTAGACTTTACCAGCCAGGAAACCCGCAATAACTGGAAGGAAATGTTAAAGGAGAATGTCCTGGATTATGGTACAAGCTCCATATGGAATGACAACTGCGAATATGACAGCATGGTTGATAAAGACTGCCGCTGCTCTTTTGAAGGAAAAGGTGGAACCATTGGCCAGTTAAAGTCTGTTATGTCCAATATTATGTGCCACATCACCAATGAAGCGATACATGAAACCTTTGACAATACCCGCCCTTACGTTGTATGCCGTTCCGGTCATGCAGGCATTCAGCGCTATGCTCAGACCTGGGCCGGTGATAACTTAACCTGTTGGGAATCTTTAAAATACAATATTGCCACGATCCTTGGTATGGGATTATCTGGTGTTGCAAACCAGGGCTGCGATATTGGCGGCTTCTACGGACCTGCTCCTGAAGCAGAGCTGTTAGTCAGATGGATCCAGAATGGTATTTTCCAGCCTCGTTTCTCTATCCATTCCACGAATATTGACAACACGGTTACAGAACCTTGGATGTACAGCAACTGCACAGAATATATCAGAACCGCTATCAAATTCCGTTACCGCCTGTTCCCATATCTGTATTCCCTTATGGAACGTGCTCATGAAACCGGACTTCCTATTATGGAGCCTATGTGCAGTGCTTTCCAAAATGACCCGAAGTGCTATGAAGAAGGCATTGACTTCATGTTTGGTGACTCACTGCTGGTAGCAAATGTAGTAGAAAAAGGCGCCACAACACGTAAGATCTACCTGCCGGAAGGAAATAAATTTTATGATTTCTATACAAGGACTCCTTACGATGGTGGACAGACGATTGAAATACCGGTAGACCTTGGAAGTATCCCTCTGTTTGTAAAAGGCGGCAGTATCATTCCAATGGCAACGAACCAGATGAAAAATCTTATGACCGAACAGCCAAACGGAATTTCTATTCTTTGCGCGCCTGACTGTGATGGTTCCTTTGTCCTGTATGAAGATGATGGTGTTTCTATGGATTATGAAAAGGGCTGCTATTTAAAAACTTTCATTTCCATGGCTGCTGGGGAGCGCACCGTTCTCACCTTTAAACAGGAAGGTTCCTATACTACCTCTGTAGAAACCATGTCTCTGGACATGATCCACAGAGAAAAAGCTCCATATTGGGTAACGGTAGATGGAAAGGAAATTCCACATTTTCTTCATAGAAGAAAGTTTGAGGAGACTGACTGCGGCTGGTATTACAGCCAGACTTTAAAGTCTGTACTGGTAAAATATCCTAATCCGAAAAAGGATTACCAGGTTGTCGTTTCCTTTGAGCAGTTCGATCTGATCGGTATGTAAGAAAGAAAGGGGATAAAATAAAATGAAAAAACTGGCAGCAATTATAGCCGCTGTAGGACTGTCTCTGTGCAGTCTTACAGGCTGTGCTCAAAGCGGAGTTAAAAACAGTGTACAAGCCACTGCTGAAAATCCAATGATACTTACACTTGCCCACGGTCTTAGTGAAACTCATACAGTCCATATTGCAATGACTGAGTTTGCAGATAAGGTAAAGGAACGTACAAATGGAAGAATCCAGATCCAGATCTTCCCAAACGGACAGCTGGGATCTGAAAATGAAAATATGGAGCAGCTGATGGCAGGCGTTATCTCCATGACAAAGGTATCCGCACCTGGTCTTGCTACTTATAATGAATCCTACCATACCTTCGGCCTTCCATATATATTTGACAGCACCGAAGATTTTTACCACGTAATGGATTCTGACCAGATGCATGATTTCTTCCTTTCATCGGAAGATGACGGCTTTGTAACGCTGACTTATTATACTTCCGGTGCCCGCTCTTTTTACACAAAAAATAAAGCGATCCGTAAACCAGAAGATTTAAAAGGCTTAAAGATCCGTGTCCAGGATATGAAGTCCCAGACAGATATGATGAAAGCTTTAGGCGGTATTCCAGTAGCTATGTCCTATGGTGATGTTTATACTTCTTTACAGACCGGTATTATTGACGGAACGGAAAATAATGAAACCGCTCTTACCACAGGTAAGCACGGTGAGATCTGCAAAGTGTATTCAACAGATCAGCATGCCATGATCCCGGATGTTATGGTCATGAGTGCCAAAGTATGGAAAGAGATCAGTCCTGAAGACCAGCAGATCATCCTTGAAGCAGCCAGAGAATCTACTGAAAGTCACAAAATTGCCTGGGATGCTGCAATTGACCAGGCGATTGAAGAAGCCAAGAACACAATGGGAGTTGAATTTGTCAATGATGTAGACAAAGAAGCCTTCCGTGAAGCTACAAGCGGCATGATCAATGATTACTGTACACAGTACCCAGGAGTTAAAAAGCTTCTTGATATTATTGATTCAGTAGAATAAGGGAGGTTCGTCATGAGAGAATTTTTAGCACTGATCAAAAAATGGATGACCCGCCTGTTAGCCGGCATCGCTACTGTCCTTCTATCCATTATGACACTGCTGGTTTTATATCAGGTATTTACACGTTATATTTTAAACAGCCCTGCTGCTTTTACAGAAGAACTGGTCCGTTATTTTCTGATCTGGACCGGCTTCATCGGAGCTGCCTATGCCTTCATCACCAGGGAGCACATGTGCCTTGTACTGGTACGTGACAGCTTAAGTCCTTCTGGAAAACGTATTTTAATGACGGTTATTGATATTCTGATCCTGCTTTTTGCTATTTTTGTTATCACCATTGGTGGATTTAAACTGGCTTTAAGTGCGCAGAAGGTATTCTCTGCCCTTTTAGGTATTCCAAGAAGCCTTGTATACGCTATGGCTCCTATATCAGGATTATTTATCATTCTGGCTCAGATCATTAATATTTATGAAGATGTAACCGGAATTGCAGTTGAAGGAGGGAATGAATCATGAGTATCGGACTTACAACCGTTGTCTTGTTTGCAGTTTTCGGAATTTTGCTGTTTTTAAGCTGTCCGATTTCCGTAAGTATTGTTATTGCATCTATTGTCACTGCCGTATCCTCTCTTTCATGGGATCAGATCACCTTTATCACCATGCAGAAGATGAACAGCGGTGTAGAAAGCTTCTCCCTTCTTGCCATTCCTCTGTTTATCCTGGCTGGAAACATCATGAATAATGGTGGTATTGCAAGACGTCTGGTAAACTTTTCAAAACTGTTTGTAGGCTGGATCCCAGGTTCACTGGCTCAAGCTAATATTGTGGGAAATATGCTTTTCGGAGCACTTTCAGGCTCCTCCGTTGCCGCTGCATCTGCTATGGGTGGCTGTATCTATCCCATTCAGAAAGATGAAGGATATGATCCTGCGTTTGCAACTGCCGTTAATATCGCATCTGCTCCTACCGGCCTCCTGATCCCACCTACCAGTGCGTTTATCGTATATTCCACTGTAGCAGGCGGTGTATCCATTTCAACCTTATTTATGGCTGGCTACATTCCTGGTATCCTTATGGGCGTTGGTTCCATGGTAGTTGCCTTTATTTACGCAAAAAAGCATAAATACCCTACTTCCGGAAAAACACCTATGAAAGAGGCGATCAAGGTAACCTTAGATGCTATTCCAAGCCTGCTTCTTATCATCATTGTTATCGGCGGTATTGTTGGCGGTATTTTTACCGCTACAGAAGGTGCTGGCATTTGTGTTCTTTACTGCCTGATCCTCTCTATCTGTTACCGTAGTATCACTGTAAAATCTTTTATGAAGATCCTGGTAAGCAGTGCTTGTACCAGTGGTATTATCCTGTTCCTGATCTCCGCATCCTCTGCTATGTCTTTCGTAATGGCATACTCTGGAATTCCGGCAGCTATTTCCACCGGTATTATGTCCATCTCAACGAATAAATATGTGATCCTTCTTCTGATGAATATTATTTTGATGGTAGTTGGTATGTTTATGGACATTACACCTGCAATCCTTATTTTCACACCAATCTTCCTGCCTATCGCCCAGAGCCTTGGCATGACGGATATCCAGTTTGGTGTTATGCTGATCTTTAATATGTGTCTTGGAAACATCACACCTCCTGTTGGTTCTGTTCTTTTCGTAGGCTGCGGAATCAGCAAGATCAGTATTGAAGAAGTAACAAAAACCCTGCTTCCGTACTTTGCGGTACTGTTCCTTCTGCTTTTAGCAGTTACCTATATTCCTGCATTATCATTAGGCGTACCGAAGTTAATGGGGCTGATCTGATCCTTTCAAAATCATTTCCGGGGCTGTTTAAAACACAGCCCCTTTTTTATATTTCTAAGATTTTATATCAAGGTGTTTCCATTGTTAATACTGTTACCGTTCCGTCATGCCGTCTTCTTGTTTCTTTAAAAAATCTCTGGTAATCTAACATAAAGTAGGCTATAATAAAGCGAAAAACATTTAGGAAACAATAAATAACCATAGACATAGAAACCTTAGGGAAAGAGGGTGAAAGAAATGCACAAATTTATGCGCACCATTGGATTTGGCGGCTGCGACAGTGATCTGGAAATGGATAAGATCATGCGTAAGCTTGCAAAGACAGCATCAAAAACAGCTGTATTAGAAAGAAATGACCATCCCACACTTTATGAGCTGCGGGCGGAACTGGCACCGGGAATGGGAATTGCCATGATCGGGCAGATGACAGAAAAAGGGACTTTTAAGCGGGAATATGCGTTCCCTTATGTAACTGGCAGTGATATTTCATCTACTGCTGAATGCTCCATCCAGCGCCATGCGGAACGGGAAACATATGCCGGTCTTTTAGATGAATACCGCGTAGGCATTTCCCTTATCTTTTATATGACCAATTCCATTGAATACAGGAGCCGCCGCAGTAAGCGTCTTCCAGTGCTGGCAAAAAATATCTGCCTCTCCGGACTTGCTTCCCAGGGAAAGATCCTGCTGCCGGTGAAAAAGACTCCCAAACAGGCGGAAGACCTGAAACAGGCTGCCAGAAAGCGTGGAAGCCTCTTAGAAGCCGCACGCCGGGGCGATGAACAAGCCATTGAAACACTGACCGTAGAGGATATCGACCTGTATTCCATGGTCACCAAGCGCATTATAAAAGAGGATATGTACTCCATTATCGAGACCTGCTTTATGCCAAGCGGCATCGAATGTGATCAGTATTCCATCATCGGAAATATCTTAAGTGTCAATCTGGTGACCAATGATCTCACAAACGAAGAGATCTACCGCCTGCGTATAGAATGCAACGATATGATCTTTACAGCCGCTATTAACAAAGCCGATCTTTTAGGCGAACCGGCACCTGGCAGACGTTTTAAAGGGCAGATCTGGATGCAGGGAATTGCTGATTTCGGTGTCAACGATATGTTGTATTAAACTTAAAATACCCCCGCAACCGCGGGGGTATTTTTCACTCTCTATTTCTCCCAGAAAGCTGCAAGCAGCTCTCCAATCGCTTTCTTTTCATCTACTTCCACTGCAAACTCCACAGTCTCTGCTTCAAATGGATGTTCTCTCATATCTGTAACGATCATTCCCCTGCAATACTGGCCTTCGCACTCTACTCTGGCTTTGCGGGTCTGTGTCAGTACCAGTCCCGGTACAGAGGCACACATGACAGCTAAAGGATCATGAAGAGGGCTGTCATCCATACAGTAGTTTCTGTCCTGGTTTCCCATGAAATACCATTCAAAGGACTTTCCAAGATATTCTGCAGCCCGCTTTAACTCCGGTCTGCAATGTGTCTGGATCCAGTCCAGATGGGCGCGTTTAAAGCGCACCTTCATGGTCACGTCCAGTCCAACAGCTGTGATCTTCATTCCAGACTGGAAAACATAGTCAGCTGCCACCGGGTCACAGGCTACATTTGCCTCTGCCACCGGTGATACATTTCCACGCATGGAAAGTGTTCCGCCCATCATGTACATATGTTTTACCAGTTTTACAAACTGGGGATATTTTTTAATGGTTCTTGCAATGTTGGTAAGAGGTCCTAATGTGATCAGGACCATTTCTCCCTGTAAACGTTCTGCGGTTTCCAGATAGAATTCTTCAATTCCTTTATCGAATGGCTTACGCTCACTTTTTGGAAGTTCTACATTTCCAAGTCCGTTTTCTCCATGGATAATAGACACGCGCCCGGCCCATTTTCCTGTAAGAGGTTCATTGGCACCGATAACTACCGGGATATCCGGCGCATTTACCAGATCCAGGATCTTCATGGTATTTTCTGCTGCCAGCCATGACTCCACATTTCCGTAAACACAGCCAATGCCCTGTATCTCATAAGCGGGTCTGTTTAATGCGTAGATAAGCGCAAGGGAGTCATCTACGCCTGTATCCATATCAAAAACGACTTTCATTAAGCTACCTCCAATGCACACCGGATCATGGTGTCCAGATTTTTCTCTCTTTCCTCATTTGTAAGGGCTTTGCTGCTGTGGATGCTGCTTCCTACAGTCAGCATGGTGAGCGCTTTCTTTCCTGCTCTGGCTGCGGTACAGTATAAGGACATAGTCTCCATTTCCTGTGCCAGAACGCCCATTTTCTCCCACTGGCCCTTTTCGCCTGCCAGATCCTCATAAAATACATCGGAACTGTATACATTTCCCACATAGAAAGGCGCTTCCATGATTCTTGCCTGGTTGACCGCTGACTCTAACAGACCGTAATCAGCCAGAGGTGCAAATATTCCCGGCAGATGATACTGGGAAGCAAAATTGGAATTGCTACAGCAGCCCATAGCCAGGATCAGGCTTCCTACTTCCACGTCACGGTTTACAGCCCCGCAGGTGCCCACGCGGATGATCTGATCCACGCCAAAGGTATTAAACAGTTCGTAGGAATAGATGCCCATAGACGGGATACCCATTCCGCTTCCCTGTACTGAAACTTTCTTTCCATTGTAATAACCGGTATATCCGTTCATCCCACGCACCTGGCTGTAGCAGATCACATCCGTCAGATAGTGTTCTGCAATGTATTTTGCGCGCATAGGATCTCCTGGCATAAGAACGGTCTTTGCGATCTGGCCCTCTTCTGCCTCTATATGAAATGTCTTCATTTTTTACTGCTCCCATCTGTTTTTATGTATATGTCCCTTATCTTTGGGCTCATACCTATCCGTTGGGGCAGTTTTATTTTCTGGTCAAATTCCCCAACGATAATTAATGTTTTTGAATGTTTCGGTCATTTCTGCGGTTAATATGCAGTTCATGCTGGTCCGGGGTAAAGAACAGTTTCTGGGAAAGGACCGGGGTATCATATTCGGAATAAAGCTCTTCTTCCAGAATTAAAAATGGCTCTCCTTCCGGGATATTTAAAATACCTGCCAGACGCTCTCTGGCATTTCCCAGACGCAGCTTTGTATCGCTGTAAAGGCCGCCGGAAGTCAGCAGTTTGGAATAAAACTGGTATACTGTATCCGGATCCTCTAAATCTACACTGCTCTTGTCTAATACCTCATATGGCATATATACCATGGCAAAACCAACGACTGTATCACCGCTGTAGTATGTAATATTGATCACAGCCACAATGCTGGAAGCCCGAAGCTTCAATACCTCCTGGTGCTTCTGTGTGGCCGGCTGGAAGCCTACGGTGGTCTCTACCTTATCTACTGGCTGCAGGCAGAAATCCACCAGCGGATTTTCGATCTTTTCCAGCCCTGCTTTTGCCGGACGCTGGGCGGAAAGTACAATATTTCCTCTTCCCTGCTGATTGACGATAAACCCGTCTTCCTGAAGAAGGAGCATAGCCTGACGCAGTGTTCCCCTGCTGACATTTAACTGTTCTGCCAGTATATTTTCGCCTGGAAGCTTATCTCCCGGCTTATATTTTCCCTCTTTTAACCATTCGCTGATGGTCTCATAAACAGTTACATACAGGGGGATCTTTACATTTTTTTCTTTAATAACGTTCTCTTTCACTGGCGGTTTAGCTCCTTTATGTCTAATTCATGTTCATATCTGCAATTATAACTAAGTATAGAACTAATCCACCAGTTTGCCAAGTGCTTCCGGTCCCTTCACACGCTTTCCAACTACTACCAGGACCACTAATGTTACCACATATGGCAGCATCTGTACGAACTGGGACGGGATCGCCTGACCGGTAAGATAGAACCTGGCTGCCTGTGCTACCGCGAATACCATTCCTGCGCCTAAGGAGCCAAGTGGCTGCCAGCCGCCGAAAATATTTGCCGCAAGACCCATGAAACCGCGGCCTGCAACCATGTCGATAACGAACAGGTTATTCTGGGAAATGGACAGATAGGAACCGCCCAGTCCTGCAATGGCGCCTGCTGTCATCATTGCCACATAACGGTAACGGTTTACGTCCACACCGGCTGTCTGCACTGCAAATGGCTGATCACCGATGGCACGGTAACGCAGACCACATTTTGTCTTGTAAAATACCACCCACACGCCCAAAGTAATAAGCAGTGTCAGGTACAGATAAGGAGACTGTTCAGAGAAAAATGCTCCTAAAACAGGCACTTTACACAATCCCGGAACAGTAATGTTAGAGATAGACGGTACAGAACCGCTCATTCCCTCTGTATTCCAGATTGCCTTTAACATAACGGCTGTAATGCCGCTTGCAAACAGGTTTACACCGACACCAACTACAGACTGCTGGGCTTTCCATTTCAGACAGAACAGACCATAGATCCAGCCCATTACTGCACCTAAAACAACGGAAATCACAGCTCCTGCCAGTGCAGAACCAGTAAAATAAGAACCAACGGCACCTGCAAAGGAACCGATGAGCATCATGCCTTCAACGCCCAGCATAACTACGCCGCCGCGCTCTGCAATGGTGCCGCATAAAGCACCTAAAATAATGGGAACAGATAACTGCAATGTAAGGGCAAGAAAATTATTGATCATTCCCATGTTAACCCCTCCTCTTTCTGCTCCAGCGGATCAGCTCAGGAGCAGCTACAAACAAGATGACCAGACTCTGGATCACCGTTACCATGTTAGTGGAAACAGCGGTTTCACGGCTCATACGCAGGGAACCCATTTCCAGGACACCAAAAAGTAAAGACGTTAAAAGAACACCTGCCGGGTGGTTCTTGCCAAGAATGGCAACCGCAATACCGGTGAAACCAAAGGAAGGAGAAAATCCTTCAATAAAACGATGATATTTTCCGAAGATCTCTGTAACACCGGCTAAGGCAGCGATACCGCCGCTTAAGGTCATAGCCATGATCAGATAGAAATTTACAGGAATACCCGCTGTTTTCGCTGCAGATGCATTGGCACCTACGGCTCTTAACTGGTATCCTACGGATGTTTTCCAGAGGAAAATGTACATAAGTACGGCTGTTGCTAACAGTAAGAACAGCGCCCAGGTCAGTTGGGTCTTTGGAAGCAGTCTTGCAAACCAGATGTTCTCCGGAAGCATTTCTGTCTGTGCAGTAGAACCCGGTACCTTAAACGGTCCGTTTACCAGCCATGATGTAAATAAAGTACAGACATAATTTAACATGATGGCTACAATGACTTCGTTTGTCTGGAATTTTGCCTTAAAGATACCCGGCACACTTCCTACTAACATTCCGGCTGCAATACCGGCTGCGATACTTACAACCAAAAGAATCGGCGCCGGAAGGAAACTCAGTGTCAGACCGGTCAGTGTAGCTGCCATGGCACCTGCATGAAGCTGGCCTTCTGCACCGATATTTAACATACCGCAGCGGGAACCTAAGGCTACTGCCAGTCCGGTAAACGCTAACGGGATACTTTTACTTACTGTATTGGCTACTGCCTGAGGTGTTCCAAGAGCACCTTTCAACAGGGAAGAATAGGCAGTTGCCGGTGACTCTCCAGCCACAAGGATAAACAAGGCTCCGATCACAAGAGCCAAAACGATTGCTGCAAGGGATTTTCCCAGTTCTGCAGCCTGTTTACTGCTGATCCATTTCATTTGCCACATCCTCCTGTTTTTTTCCTGCCATAAATAAACCGATCTCTTCTTTGGTGTACTGTCCGGCCTTAAACTGTGCGCTCATTTCTCCTTCATAGAGAACAGCGATACGGTCGCTTAAGTTCATGACTTCAGACAGCTCCGCAGAGATAAGAAGAATGGCTTTTCCTTCCTTTTTCAGCTGAAGCAGTGTTTTGTGGACACGCTCAATAGCACCGATATCCAGACCACGTACCGGCTGTGCAACCAGCATAAAGGACGGATCATGGCTTGTCTCACGGCCTAAAATGACCTTCTGCTGATTTCCGCCGGAAAGCTGTCCAATGTGCTGGCTTACGCCTGCGATCTTGATTTCAAACTGCTCTACCTGGACTTTGGCATCCTCTTCCAGTGCCTTGTAATCGATAAAGCCTTTTTTGCAGTATTTGGGATCTTCCTGATAACCTAACAGGAAGTTTTCTGTAATAGAAAAATCAGGAACCATAGCGTCTTTGTGACGGTCAGATGGGATATAGCCCAGTCCCATTGCCTTACGCTCTTTTACAGACAGGTTCTGGACTTCTTTTCCGTTCATGGAAATAGTTTCCTTCTTCTGTCTTTCTGTTTCCAACGATCATTTCTTCCAGTTCCTGCTGGCCGTTTCCATCTACACCGGCAATACCGAAGATCTCTCCTGCATGTACCTGGATGCTGACAGTCTCCTGGGCGCGCTTGTGCAGACGCACATTTTTAAGTTCCAGGACTACCGGACCATGAGGATCTTCTGCCTTGGTAACAATAGACTCAACCTGACGGCCTACCATCTGGGTTGCCAGTTCTTTTTCGTTTGTATCACAGGTATCGCAGTTAAATACAACCTTTCCTTTTCGTATAACAGTGATACGGTCAGATAAAGACATGGTCTCGTTTAACTTGTGGGTAATGAAAATAATGGTTTTTCCATTTTTCTTTAACTGGCGGAGGATCTTAAACAGTTCCTCAACCTCCTGAGGTGTAAGAACGGCTGTTGGCTCGTCCAGGATAATGATATCTGCGCCGCGGTACAGTGTTTTTAAGATCTCTACACGCTGCTTCATACCTACAGAAAGGTTTTCCACTTTTTCATCCAATGGAAGCCGGAAACCGAAGCGCTCTACCAGTTCTTCTACTTTTTTGCGGCTTTCTTTTCTGTTTAATAAAAATCCGCCGGACTCTTTTCCTAAAATAATATTTTCTAAAACAGTCAGCTGGTTCACCAGCATAAAGTGCTGGTGGACCATGCCGATCCCTAAAGCATAAGCATCATTTGGATTTGTGATCGATGCCTTCTTTTCATTAATATAGATCTCTCCTGCATCCGGGTGATAAAGGCCGAACAGGATGTTCATCAGGGTACTTTTACCAGTACCATTTTCACCCAGCAGACAGTGGATCTCCTGCTGCTTTACGATCAGGTCGATACCGTCATTTGCCCGCACCGGCCCGAAACATTTTACGATCCCCATCATTCTGATCGCATCCATAAAAATTAAACCTCCCGCAATTATGCGTTTTGCTCACTTTCATTCATGGTAACATCACCGTCAGGTGACATGTGTATCTCATTCCTTATTACTTCAGTTCGTAAGGTACTTCGATCTCTCCGGAAATAACTTTTGCCTTTAAGTCATCTAACTGCTCTTTGATGCTGTCAGAAACCTGGATATTGCTCTTTTCAGTGGTAACATCAACACCGCCGTCGCTTAAACCAAGAACCTGGTTCTCACCGGTATAGGTGCCTTCAACAACGCTGGTAATTGCATGGTATGCGCAGGAATCTAACTTCTTTAACATACTTGCCATGATGTAATCTGGAGCGATCTCATTCTGGTTTAAGTTTACGCCGATGGCTACAAAGCCTTTTTCTTCTGCTGCCTGGAACATACCCATTCCTGATGCGCCGGAAGCATGGAAGATCACGTCTGCGCCCTTTTCAACGAAGGTATTTGCAATGGTCTTTGCAGTGGTAGGATCGTTGAAGCTGCCTGCATAGTCGATCAGAACCTGCATATCCGGGTCAATGTACTGTGCGCCGGCCTGATAACCTGCTGCAAAGTGGTTGATCAGTGGGTTGTCTACGCCGCCGATGAAGCCGATCACTTTACCGTCGTTTAATTTATCGTCGATTTTTTCCTGCTTTGCTAAAACAGCCAGAGCGCCTGCTAAGAATGCGCCTTCCTGCTCTTTACAGGAATAAGAAGCTACATTGTCTAAATCGGAGTTTGCGTCTAAGAGAGCGAATTTCTGATCTGGATAAGTAGTTGCTACGTTGGTCAGAGCATCTACCTGTTCAGCGCCTACGCAGATGATCAGGTCATATTCGCCGGAAGAAGCCATTTCGTCCTGGATGATCTCTTCGTCAGATACGGATTTTGGCTCAACTTCATCGTAGGTGATGCCGTAATCATCAGCAGCCTTCTTAACGCCCTCTAAAGCCAGGTCGTTGAAGGAGTTGCCGCTTAAACCAGCCTCAGTAAAGATGATGCCTACGTGAATGTCGCTTCCGTCTGCTGCTTCTGCCTTGCTTTCGCCTTCTGCCTCGACTTTAGTCTCTGCGTTTGCTGCTGTAGTGCTCTCTGTCTTAGAAGAGCCGCATCCTGTTAAAGATGCTGCTGCCATACATCCTGCCAGTCCGAAAGCTGCCGCACGTCTCATGGTTGCTTTGGTGAAAATGTTCTTTCTCATTGTTTTTTGTCCTCCCTTTGGATCATTAAAAATAATAAATTCTACATGTTTTTCATTCTATCTGTACATGTATATCAAGTTGTTCAACAAGTTGTTTCAAATGTAGCATATTTAATAATACTTGTAAATATGTGGTTGACAAGCTTTTATATTTTCGTTAATCCTATACAATTTATCTGCATTGTTTTTGTGCAACTTTAATGATCATTTTGGGAAAATTACCCAGAAATACAAAGGACTTGCATTTTTCATGGAAAAAGGGTAGAATATTTAAAGATTGTGTTTCTGTAGCTCAGTAGGATAGAGCGTTCGCCTCCTAAGCAATTGTTCAATCCTCACTATTTACAATTTCATTTTCTATACGCGCCAATAGCTCAGCTGGATAGAGCGTCCCCCTCCTAAGGTTGCGTTACAACGGCCACCTCAAAAAAAACTAAATAAGGGATTGCAGTTCGACTTTGATCGGGCTATAATCATATATCAGACACGTCCATATAGCTCAGCTGGATAGAGCACACGCCTCCTAAGCGTGGGGTCGGAGGTTCAAATCCTCTTATGGACGCCAGTGAACAACGCCGAAAGCCTTTGTTTTCAAGGGTTTTCGGCTTTTCTTATATAAAAAGCTACGAAAAAGCTCTTTCACTGTATGAGATAAAATTCTACTCCAAAATTTGATTTTTGACAACCCCTCCAGAATCGAACGGTTGTTATAAGACAAAATCGCCAGCTAATTTTTAGCAGAAAACGGGCTGTTCTTGCTAATGAAAATGCCCTTCCTGCTAATCAGCCCCAAAATCGTGCCAAAAATCCAGCTAATCAAAAAAGGCGGATGTTTTGAATACCATGCAGTTATAGCAGATAAAATTAAATATCGTTATGTACATAGAGCGTCTATTTGCCCCGCATTGGGGATGGATAGGCGCTCTTTTTTTATGCCCAAACCCATGGGCAAATACAAGAGATTGGAGGTGTTTTATTTGAGCAAGCCTGTTTATACCGCAGACAAGCCGAGCGACTGTCATTACTGCTACTTCTGGACGAATGGCAGAAAGGGCTGCCGTCTGGGTAGAAATAATTGCTACTACTTAATCTCTTTGCCGCCGAAACCCAAGTCGGAATGTGATGGCTGTCCCTATGGGCGAGATCACCCGTGCA
>OODE01000047.1_pt1 | contig 103073 bp, 112 predicted proteins | sample 1671771 | NCBI WGS metagenome assembly OODE01 (sample SAMN06348191, study PRJEB24527) | human gut metagenome | biome: human gut; feature: ankylosing spondylitis patient; material: feces | host: Homo sapiens | place: China | collected 2015-10 | reverse complement strand
TTTTATTATTTATATTATTTATGGTTTTTCTGGCTCTCAAAATTTCCGGTACAATTTTGGTACACATCATTCTGTTTGCCCTCTTCCCAGCTTTTCCAAATACAAGGCGGCTGCCTCCTCGTAAAAATCAGAGCGGCTGTATGCTTTTCCCTCTTGCTGACGCCTTTCTTCCACGTACTCGTCAATAGCGTCAAGCCGATCAAGTGGTGCGTGGACTGTTATCGGTACCCGGCGCGAGGCACCTTTAAATTTTCTACCGTATGTTGCTGCCATCTTTATTCCTCCCTTTTTAGAGGGCAATCTTTTCTGCACCCCTCTTCCGGGCATACAGGTCTTGTGCCCAATGCCGCGCAATGGTAATGCTCTCCCTTTGAAAAACTCAACATACAAGCGGTGCAATTTATTCCCTTTTCATCAGAAAAACTTAAATTCAAGATAGCTTTCATCTCTTTTTCTCCTCGTGGTTTTTCGCTGCGTCGCCTGTCAGGCTGATCAGTGTACTCTTTGTATCGCTATCCAGTACCATACGCCACCGGAGCGGAATCTTCTCATATCCATACAGGGCGCCTGCCAATCCGCCAGTAATGGCCGCGATTGTGTCCGCGTCTCCTCCCAGGTTTGCAGCTTTAACAACGGCCGCCTCAAAGTTCTTTGTACTTCTCAGGCAGTGCAGGGCGCAATGCAAAGAGTCAACCACAAAACCGCTAGGATTCAGGTTTGCCGGCTCTGCCTTTCGGCTGTATCGTGTGCCCCTTGTAATGTCGTTCAGGCCGTTGCATAGTTTTTGCACCGTATCTGCATGGTGCATGATTAAATAGTATACCATTTTTGTATAAAGCTGGCAAGCCTCCGCGCTCAGGTCGTCCCAGTGTGTCAGACGTCCGATTCTGTCTGCAACCTCTACGGCTCTGCTCTCGTCTGTATAGTACAAGCCTGGGTATACGGTACGCATCAGAGCGCCATTGCCTGCGCTTCTGTTCCCGTTCTGCTGGGCTGTCAGCTGTGCTGCCTGCTCCCATAGTTCATATGGTGCCAGGCCCTTGCAACTTTTCAGTTCCGGCCGTCTCAGCATCATCTGCAGTGCGTTTGTGATCGCGCTGCGGCAGGTGCCGCCGATATCTTTCGGGCCTCCCATGGCCCACTCTGCAAAATGCTTGCCCGCCCACGGTTCCGGATTCTCCGGGTGCATTGCTACGCCCAGGGCTGCTGCGATTGTCATTTGCGTGTCGTCAGTAACTTCTCCCGGCTTTACGTTCAGCCACCCGCCGCCGATCATTTCTTTCACGATTCCGTGCTTGTGCTGGATTTCCTTTGCGTTCATAAATTCCAGCGGGGCGCCCAGTGCGTCCCCTACTGCTACACCAAATAATGCGCCGCCGATTTTGTTTGCTAAATTCGTCATAACTTTGTCCTCCTATGCGATTCTTTCAAATTCAAATATGCCAATGCTTGCAATAAAAGCCTTTGTTGTCCGGAGTCCGGTATTTACCTGCTGCCCGTCAACATACTGGCGTAAATAGTAGCCGCCTACCATCTTTACGACCTCCCATGTTTTCTTGCTGTTGTACCGGTCCCGGTACCATTCTCTTTTTACCATGCCGCCCTCCTCATAAGTGAGCCGTTGCGCTATATCCGCGTCGGTCATAATAAATATAACAGCCCAGTTCCTCGCAAGCCTTTTCAACGATCCACGAGTCATTGTCAAGCCCCAGGCGCACCCTGCCGTTTCTCAGCAGTCTCAGCAGGAGCTTTGCAGCTCCCAGCTGTCCCTTTCGCACCATTTCCCGGTGCAGCTCCATTGCTTTATACCTGCGGATTTTCTTCTCTAACATGTCGCTGCCTCCTATCTACCTGCGAATCTCGGTACAAAAAAGCCAAAATCATCCGCCGGGAATTTATCTCTTACAATGTGATCCATAATTCCATAAAGATCATGGATAAAGTTAAAATCATCCGCGGCCAGCCACTCCTCTAATCTTAAATTAAACTTTTCGTCTGCGCTTTCGATATCCATTAACAAGCTCAATCTTTCTCCTGTATATAATCCGCTTTCCTCAGCTCTTTTCGCAATCTCTACATACATTCCATATCTCTGTGCTTTACTCATAGCGTTCCCCTTTCCGGATCCGGCAGCTTACGCTGCCAGCTCCTGTACGTACTCCATACCCTCAAAGCTACAAAAGCCGCCAGCATCCAAAATGCTCTGCAGTGCTCTCTTGCCACCGCACGGGATGTATGGTACCAAAATACCAAACTCGTCACGGTCTGCACTAAAGGCAACCCAACCTTTTCCCGGCTCATACAGCCCCCAGCCAGTTACAACGCGGCTGATTTTCTTGGTTCCAAATCGTGTGTTCTTTAATCTCTTAATCTGCATTTTTATGTCCTCCTCTGTAGCTCTCTTTCAACTGTCTTTATTATAAACCAATGGCGGTTTATATTCTATAGACCGAATAGACAAACTTTAGTGTAGTGAAGTGCATGAAAAGGATACAAGATAGACAACTATTTTTAAGCACAAAAAAAGAGGGTGGCTCCCAGGTTTCAGGCGTTTACCTGACCCCCTTGAGAACCCCCTCTTCGGCGCATTTTACACTATATTTTCATTTCTGTAAATCCCGGAATAACAGACAAAAAGCCTTGCCAAAAAGATACAGAATAGACAACGGGCAAATTATACCCGTTTTACATAGTCCAGGCTGATCCAGCCGTCTGCGTTCTTCTCGTATGCTTTCAGCAGACCCCATTTTGTCGCGCCTGCTCCGTTCTTTTCCTTTACGATTGTAAAAGTACCTTTTCCGGTATACTTCGACTGTCCGTTTTTCTCCGTCCAATAATCGTAATTTGTGCCCGCACCCTTCCGGATTCTCAAATCGGTAATTTCAACGCGCACCTGGTACGGCTGGAATGCTGCCGCCGGGTAAACCTGGCTGCCGTTCCAGTCAAATACTTTGTAACCGCTGTTCTGACCAGCGCACGCTTTGGCATTGGCCAGACTGGTAAAAGCACCTTTCTGGCTGGCTGCGTCCGCCCAGCTCTTGCGCACTCTGTAATATTTCTTTGCAGTGGTTGGCTGTGCCGGTGTTGCTGGTGTGGCTACTGTACCGCTGCCGATTTTCTTCTTAAAATCGTTCCATGCGCTCTCAGATCCGCTTGCAGAGTTCCATCCGTATACACCAGGGCAATATTTACCGTTTACGTCAAAATGGCGGATAACTCTGGAAGCTGGCACGCCGTACAGTTTCATGAGGTACTTAGTCAGCTCAATAGCGCTGTTGATCGTTGCCTGCTCAAAATACCAGTCTTTGCTGTTTGCGTTTTTGTTTCCTTTGTTTCTTACGCACATTTCAATGGACACGCTGTTGGCATTTCTGGCTACGCCGTACAAGCTGCCACCCTGGCTGGACTGTCTGCCGCCGCCTACAGCCCAACAGTAACGGGCTTTCGGGTTCGGGTTATACTGCCAGATTTCTCCCTCGAAACCGACGTAAAAATCAGCACTGGCCTGTGTCGTGCTGCGCTGATTATAATAGTCGATATTGTTCTTTGCGGTACCTGTTGCACCTACATAGTGGATAACAATGTACTCAATTCCTCCGCTGCGTGGGCTTGTGTTGTGTGTTCCGAAATTCTGGTTCTGGTTAATTTTCAAGGTGCTCACTCCTCCCTGTGCTGCCTGGTCGTATTTCGTCAAATTGTATTTGTTGATAATACTCAGGACTTTGTTTACATACTTTGTATCTGTTGCATATCCGCCTGCCTTAATGATTCCGATAGCTTTCGCCGGATCCTTTTCTCCTTTCAGGCCTGCGTAACGCTTTTTGTTTCCGTTCATGGCGCCCAGTAAATATGCGCTGTGATCTGCCACGCTATCTGCAGCGCTTGCATATTTCCGGAAATCTGCTGTAATTGTGTAGGCGTTTCCGTTCGCGTCCTCTTCTCCGGTCTGCTTCCGGTACTTGCTTACGCCGTCCCAGGTGCTGCCTGGCCAGGTGTTTCCGGACAAGCTGCATTTCATCCCGAAAAAGTTGTTTGCATTTCTGGCCAGCTCTGTGCTACCGTAACCGGATTCCAGGATTGCTTGCGCCGTTGTTACTGAAGCCAGCACGCCACTTTTTGCCATGTCTGCCTGCGCCAGTGGCCCCATAAAGCTGATAAATTCCTGCTCTGTCATGTACGTCCCTCCCATAGGAAAAGGCGACCTTACCGGCCGCCCTGTGCGTTATTATCTGTTCTTTTCAGCTGTGCAATGGCCTGAATTACTTTGTCATACCCGACCATGGAAGCAAGCCAGGACAGCAGCACGAGTGCAATTAAATATACCGCCATCTTGTCATTGATCTGCGTCTCCGTCAGAATCAGGTACCCGGCACCTACCAGGGTGGACAGCACTACGGCCACACCGCCGGCCAGAAAATTAGAGTGGTACTTCACTGTCATTTCGTCCAGCAGCTTCTTAATGCCCTCAGTAAACAGCCCCGTAAAAATAGATACGATCATCAATCCCAGTAAAAAAATTTCTAAAGTCATGTTTTTGCTCCTTATCCGATACCCTCTCCGGTATCTGTGTTGTTTTCTGGCTCCATTCCGGCCAGATCGTCAGTTTCTGCCTGCCTTATGTTCATGTCGTACACAATGCCGCCCTTGGTGTTTTCCTTTGCGGATTTCTGCGCATACGCCCAAAATACTCCAAACATGGCCGCTGGTACACCGATCAGCGCGTACAGTGCCGACAAGTCGAAGCGCATCCACATAACAACCTCTGCATAGATTACTATTTCAATACAAAGACCGTATACAACCGCCATCATAGCCTTACCCCAGGCCGGTTTCTTCCTGGTGTGCCTCAGTCCCAGCTCACGCTCTCGGTCACGTACCCGCTGCCTCAGCTGCTGCTCCTCCGCTATCTGGTCAAGTTCTTTCATGCGCTTCTCATAATCTAGTTTTTTCTTAAAAAATAACTTTCTCAACCTTGTCTCACTCCTTGCAGTTCAAACCAGGAAAGAATGTTCTTCACAACATTTATCATAAATTTTGCGGATATTGGCAATCGAGCGCACTGCTTTACCATTGTGGAACTTTGGGTGCTCTGCACAAAAATTTTCGTATGTGTCAATGTCCTCTATGATCTGTGTGAAATGTTCTTCCGTGTGCCTTACGTCGTGTCTGATTTCGTCATTAAAGCGAATGATCCGGTACCTGGCCGTTTCCGCTTTCCCTTTCTCAATCAGATCAATCACATCCTTGTTTAAAGCACGCCCCAGGGCTGCTGCGATAACGCTCCATGGGTTTACCTTGATAGGTGCGATCTGTACAAGGGTGAGCACAATCAGCAGCACACCGCCGCCGGTTTCTAAAATCTCTTTCAATGTCATGCTCCCTTACCTCATCATTTTAATTTTCTGCAAAATAAAAGAACCGGCCAGGGCCAGCTCTGCGGTCAATTCTTTTTATGGGTTTCATTCTTCTATGCCTCTTTGCAGGTCTGCCGCCTGCTGCATCATTGCCAGTTCTTCCTCTTCGATCATACCGTGCTGCAATAACGTGGCCGCCAGACGGTCGATAACATTCCTTTGCAGTTGTATAATTTCCGACTGGGTTTCCAGTACCTCAGCAATACATTGTTTCATAGTCAAGTGCTCCTATTCCTCCCGTTTCAATCACGTTTATGATCTGCTCCTCTCCATTATCGTCCGCATGGGTCAATACAAATTCGTCCAGCAATTTCTCTTTGAATTTCTTGCAGTCCACATGACTCAGCATGGCCAGGTAGCTCTGCATGGTTGCATTTGCCTCTTTGAATGTGATCAGGTTGTCGTGGTAGTCCTGGCGCGTTTTCCGGAGAGTTCTCTTCATCCGAAGTGTTGTGCTCTTTCTCAGGATCACATGGTCGTTATAAATAACAAAACCAACAAACTCGCAACCAACCCGCACCGGCCGGAGTGCTGTCTTGTTGTTGAAATTTAAGTGCAGCCGCTCCTCTAAAAACTGTGTCATTCTTCTGCCGTATTCTTTCAGGCGTTCCTTGTCATTGTCTAGGATTATAATGTCGTCCATGTACCGGATATACCGTTTTATTCCCAGTACCCTCTTGCAAAACTGGTCAAGTGGATCCAGATACATATTACCCAGCATATGGGACAGACCGCCGCCGATAGGTATTCCTAAATCATACAGCATTTGCTCCTCGGTAATTGTCAGCTGGTTTGCATCCAGTGGCATACCAAACGGAACCGCATCATTGTTTATGTAATACCCCAACAAGTCAACGGTTCGCGGATCATCTATCTTTTTCCTGCAAATATCCATAAGTATTTCATGGTCAATGCGGTAAAAGAATTTTGCAACATCAAACTTGTAATAATACCATTCTGATCCGGACGTCCTGGTTTCTCGCATCCAGGTATAAAGCTGTTCCATGGCTGCCAGCTGCCCGCGTCCCTTTACGCACGCATAGGTATGTTCTATGAACGTCCGGCATATTTTAGGATTCAGCACGTCATATATTGCCCGCTGCACCACTTTGGACCAGTAGTCAATAAATATAACTTTCCGCACCTTTGGCACGTATACATAAAAACTGTGATATTCGACTTTTGGTACCTTTCCAGCCCTCAACAGAGTGCTTATTTCTTCCAGGTTTCCCTCTCTATTATCGTAAAATCTCAGCCTTTCTGTGTTTTCCCTTTTGCCCTTTGATACATGGGTATCTGCGACCATTAGTGTGTGAAATGAGGTTATCTCATAATATACGTTTCTAATTGTCATATTTTTTTACAGTGGTGCAGGTTTCGCTGTATTCTACTCCCGGATGGGCCAGTGGTTCTGCTGTCGCAAAACATAACCCACGCACAAGGGACTCCCCTTGGTGCCATCACTGCTGTTTTCCTTTTTCGCTCTTTATAAAGCGCGGGAACGAGATCCTTTATCCCCCTGCACTGCCAGGACGTCCGTGGGCGCTCCTGTATCTGGCGTATGGGGGTAGAGCGGAGCGCCAGCCGATGTTCACGTTCACGTTGCCACGGTTCGTCCAGTTGCCGTTACTGTAACCGACACCCGCGCTCGTGCCGTTGCCATAGTTGCCACCGGAGTTGAACAAGCGCTATATCCCATTCCCTACGTTATTTATTTTTTAATGCTCGCCATCCATCCGCCGAGCATTCTGCCTATCTCGTTTACCATTTCGCTCCACTGCTTATATTTCTTGAAATCAATATATTTCAGCCGGTATGAAAGGCGGATGTATTTCCTTATCTTGTCAATTTCCACGTCCAGCTCCTGCAAAGTAGTTTTCTTGTAATACTTTTTATTTGCTTCAATGGTTCTTTCCATTGCCTGGTCCATACACCGCTTTATGTCTGCCGCTAAAACAAATCTTTCATACTTTGGGTACGCATTTAGTACCGGATAGGCGTATAACATCATATCTTCAATTTTTCCTAAAATCAGGAGGGGATCTCTGTCCCCATCCCGATCTTCAATTTGTACCTCTTCCATGTTCCTCCTGCATCTAGTTGGCCTTATCGGTCCGCTATCGCGTCCCTATCAGATTACAGGCCAACAGATTCCAGATCCACATAAGCGGAGCGCCAGCCGAAGTACACGCCCACGCCGCCACGGTTCGCCCAGTAGCCGTGACTGGAACCGACACCCGCGCCCGAGCCGCCGCCATAGTCGCCACCGGAGTAGAACAAGCGCTCATCTGCAACGTTATTGAACCACAATCTGTCGTCGTCATAATCAGAGGCTTTTGCTCCGTTTACTGGTAGTAAGCCGTATGCTCTCAGCACTGCCTTTGCAGCGTCGGAAATGTCTGCGGAACAAGTTAAAGCTCCCAGTGCACAACTAAAGTTCTCAGATGTCTTTGTAATGGTTTTACACCACTGGGCGCCGCCTGCTCCTGTTGCATCGATCTTAATACTGTTCGCGGTTGTTCCGTTGCCGTCCGGCGTAATAAATGCGCCTGTCGTTGCATCAATAGCTTTCCATGCGGAGCTTGCTGCAGTCTGCGGGTTGTCGCTATTTGCGCCGTTATTATTTTCAAGTAACTGTAATTCTCCTTTTACGGTGCGGAGCGCTCCGGTCCACTCAGAAACATTTCCGTTCAGATCCCAAATTCCATCAAGCTGTTTATTGTGGGACCAGGTCAACGGGCCGGTACCGGTTAAAACATGATAAATTTTTCCTGCATCTGTTCCGCTTCCGTATGTAGCCGGAATTGCCTGCTGCAATGTTTCTCTGCTGTCTTTTCCATAGTTATTATTTCCCCATGGCTGAAAACCGTTCTTTTTGCACCAGAGCATAATTGCGGCCCACTCTGCCTTAGTCATCATGTGCCAACCTTTTCCCTTGGATTCACAATATCCTCTGGCAGTGTCCCAGGTAATATTTACAGTCGGATCCTGGCCAGGCAGGGAGTACGCACGGCCATTATTTACAATGTTCTGGTATTTGCTGATCCAGATTCCCGGTACCTCTTTACCATTCACGATAAAGGCTGGGTGTGTGCTGTCTCCGGCGCCGTCGATCACGTCGCTCATTTTGAACTTAGGCACGTAAACCATAACGGACGGGATTCCCTTGTCGTCATAAATCAGCTTGTTGTTAGGTGCTACCATTTTCAGGGCAAATTCTGCTAAATCGTACTGCATACCTTATTCCTCCTCTTCATCATCAGCGGCAACCGGATTTTCCAGTCCCCACAATGTCACTGTAACCTGGCTCATGTCCAGCTTCTTTGCAACCGGAGCTTTTCCCTCGCCCTCCTGGTTGCTCTCTTCCTGCTGCTCGTACTCTCTGGCCGGAATATCGACCTCAGCAACATAAAAAAGACCGTCGCCGGTCCCCATGGTCAAGTCTCCATCTGCATCCATGCAGATATCTTTATGCACTGGCCAGTCTTTCTGGTACTTGTCGCACTTAATGGCCAGCATATCGTCAAAATTCAGCTTGTAGCCGCTTTCTGTAAATGGGATTTTTTCTCCCGCGTTTTTCTCAATAACCTTTACGCTCATGCGTACATACCTCCTCTAACTTTGTATTTAACCTTTACGGTCTTAGCACTTCCCTCGAATTTCAGTTTGAAGCCGTTCAGCTGCTTGTCATATACGATCACATCCCCAACCTGGCCGCCTGCTACTTCCACGACCTCAATATCAAGGTCATAGTTCATAGTTTTGCGGACGGTTTTCAAAGCAACCGTTGTGCCGCTGTTGTTAAAAGCAAAAAATACCTTGTTGCTGTTGGTCAGCGTAACCGCTCCGGTTTCAGACGTAAACTCTGCGTCATGCTCTCCCAGGCGGCGCTCAACTTCCTCCTGCTGGTGCATTTTTGCCTGCATGAAAATAGCCTCTGCCACATGGGCGTCATGGATTCCGTTTTCCATGTGGTTGAAATTGGTTGCACTCTGCGGGGTTCCCTGCTGCATCACGGTACCTGGGGACGGCTCATGTTCTACTGTGCCGTCAGAGTTCTGCGTCTCTTTGTACCGGTATGGGTACTGGACAACCTCGTCTTTCCATGGTGTCATACCATACATAGGTCTTTGCCTCCTCTCTTATACCTCTGTAATTTCAATAGTAAAACGGTAAAACACACCCTCTTGCGTGCTCTTTCGAGTAATGTTCTCCGTTTTTGTCAGCCACAACTTGCCGCTGCGGTTGTACAGCTGCACCTCTGCGATTTTTACGGTGCCGCTCATGGTGGGATCTATTGTAAAATCAATAGCCACCTTGCCCGTGCTGTCCACGTAAATGTCTGTAATTTCCGCCCTATAATAGCTGCTGTTAATCTTATACATGGCGTGGGAAACTGTCTTTTTTACATGGTCCTTAAAGCCGTTCATGGCGTCTGCTGTCAGCATGTGCTCCTCCTTTCTTAGAGCCGTGTAGCTCCACAAATTTTATATACAATACCGGCGGATTCTCCGGTAATGCGAGCATTTACTCCTGGGGCTGTCATTTCTCCGACTGTGTTCACATCCGGATAAGTTCCTGCCCGCTTCTCCTCTCCTGGTGTCGGATACTCAAACGCCAGGCCTGCTGCTTCTGGTTTTACATCCACTTCAAACGGCTGCAATGCTCCAACCCGGTTTACATCCGGCCTGGTACCGGCCATAATGTGGGGATATGAATAATTTGCCCCAGTGGGCCGTACTTGCAGGCGCACGGGCGTTTCAAAAACTACCCGCACATGCTTTTGTGACTGCTTAACCTTGTAAATTTCTTCAACAACAGCGGCCAGGTCAACATTGCTGCTGCCTGGCCGGATAATAACCTCATATGTGTGTGGTGCTACGTTTTCATAGATTTCAACCTCCCGCCCGGAAATTTCTGCCACCAGGGCTGCAATACGGTACGGGTTCATAGGGCGTTTTGTGTTTCGTTTCTGCACAATCGGGCGCCGCCGTTCTTCCAGGCTTTTGCCCTCGTTTCCTTTTATTCCGTAACGTTCTTCCCACCAGGGAAGCGACCAGGTTGCTGTTTCCGGAAACGCCTGTTTTTTTATATCTTCCACGGTCTCGCGCGCAAGCTCCATGGGTGCTGCCATGACCTGAAAAATCCACTTGCCAACATAGGAACGGTCATAGATCGGGCTTACCATGCTCAGCATGTCTTTTGCGCTTTCCCGTGTAGGGAAATTTTCCAGATCCATCACTCCGCCTCCCTTGCTTCAACTCCCTGCGTATACGGATATTCGTCATTTTCAATGCGCACGTTGTCCGCGCTGCCATTGATCAGCAGGTTTGTAAAATCCTCAACCCCTGGCGTGCTGGTCAGAAGTGCATGGACCTTTATGTACTTGACGGCTCCGTCGTCCGCAACCGTCTTGTAATAACTTTCCAGCTGCTTTTTAAACCCGGATATAACGGTGCTTAGTTCAAAGCCATCTGCTACCGTAACTGTAAAGGAATACGATATATTTACCAGGTCCGGCGCTGCTACCGTCAGGATTGTGTTTGGTGGCGCCAGTCGGTCTGCTGGGTTGTCTGGAGACATAATATAATTGTAAACTGCATCCAGCAGGGTCTTGTTCGCTCCCTCGCCATTCTGGTCCAGGCATACAATTTTTACTGTTTCCGGCCCGTTCCATTCCGGGATAACAATCGCGTCCCCGATTCCGTCTACTGCCTTAGCCCACCGTTTATAATCGGCATTGTTGCCTATATAACTGGTTTCCTCCGAGGCGTCTGCTTCCATGATTCTTTCTCTTAAATCGTCGTCGCTTTCTTCCTCCGTTCCTCCGGTGGCTTTTTCTTTGTTCGTAACCGTCTGGATTCCCTCAACTGGTTCCGACATTAAAACAATAGTGCCGGCATTTACGTTTGACTGCTTTCCATCAAGTAGCGCACGCACCAACACGGTACCTTTTCCCTCTTCGTTCAATATGCAGCTTTCAACTGCCGCAAATTCAATGGACGGCTGATCATTCTTGGCCTCTGTCGCAAAAACAGTGCCGGCCGGTACTATGGTGCCCGGCTCTCCTGTCAGTGTCAGCTCCGCTTCTGCATAAGTAGACGCTTTCCTTTTTGTCTGCGATCCAGCTGCCAGGTAGTCCAAAAAGCTGCCGCTGCTCCACTGCGGGAACATCAGTTTTATTGCTTCCGGAATATAAAACTGCAATAACTCTGACGCGATCAGCGCCGTGGGCCTTGTAAAATCCCACGGGAAGCCGCCCTCAGTCTTGTCAATGTCATTCGGAAGCTCGTCCATCATCCTTGCGTGGATCGTGTCCGCGTCACAATCCTCCAAAAATTCAGGTACAATAAAATCACTTGCCAACTCTCTCACCTCCTTACAGCTGTATGCTCAGTGTTTCATCTTCCTCCCACGGGTACCCTTTTACTGTAAAACTGCAATATGTTTCGTCTCCCTCATGGGTAAATTCAAAATCACGGACGTACTCGGTCGCTGGGTGCACCAGCAATGCCTCTGTGATCGTCCTCTCAATTTCGCTTTCACGGGATTCTCTGTCCGGTATGTCGGCCAGGTCCTCAAACTCCGTGCCTATATCGTCACTGTATGCCAGGCAGCTCAGCCGCTCCGTGCTGGCAACTTTCAGGCACCACTGCATATATGCCTCCCTGCCTGCGCTGGTGATCATCCTGCCTGCTCCATCCCGTAAAAAATCGCCCGTTTCAAAATCAAAATAAACGGACGGATAATATCTTTCATCATATTCCGGGTTGTCTGGTATCTCAGGCAAGTCAAACACCGGAAAAAGCTGATTTTCTGCCATATTTGCCTCCTAACTTACCACATCAATAACAACCGCCTCATTTTGCACCCAGGCAACCAGAACGCGGTCCCCTGGCTTGATCTGTGGTGGCTTGGCCGTATGCGTATGGCTTCCGTTGCCTCCCTCATGTCCTCCATGGGAGCCTCCGGAAATCGTGTACGCCAGACCTCCCACAAGCCTGCACACATGATAATCACTGCGCGGTATCGGTATGGGGAAAGTATTTGTTAAAAGGCTCATGTCTCCTTTAATGCTGCCGAAATCCAGCACTAGATCACGCTCTGCCTTTCCGGCCACGTTCTCTGCCCGCTGGGATATCACGCGGGCCAGTTTGCTCAGACCTGGGCTGCCTTTATTCTCTGCCATATCTGCCTCCTATCAATCAAAGCTGCCATCATCCACCCAACCATAAACGTGCGTTTCGGACCAGTTCTCATATACCAGATGCCACGGGTGCGCTTTTCCGCTGCCGTTTGCGATTGTAATCTTCGCGCGGCCGGCTGATACGTTGTAGCCCTTTGCACCTGGGTAAGAGCTAATATAGTGCTTGCCGCCGTGGAAGTTCACGACGTCGCCCACTTTGTAGGTCTTTTTCTTTGCCTTTGTTGTTTTCTTCTTGGCTGTTGTATCTGCTTTTTCTACCTGCATAGTCATTTTTCCACTGTCTGCGTCATGCTGCACGCTCTTGACAATGTAAAAGCCATTTAGCGCGCCGACAGCCAGGTGTACCATGTCGCCCTTGCGCACCGGTGGGGTATCAGGCGCCTGCACGGTTGCCGTCTCTTTCGGTTTTCCGTTTTCGTCCAGCATTTCCTGTGCTGTCTCCTGCGCCTCTGATAGGTTGTCGCTGCTGGCGTGGTTCACAATCCTTTGGAAAATTCCATATTCTGTTTTTCCGTTCTTGACTGCCTCAACCTTTGGCAATCCGTCCGTTTTTTCAGAGGATACAATCTTCACGCGGGTAACAAGGTTTGCAATGCTTACTTTGTGCTTACTGGACACGCTGTTGTTACCCTCAAAGTGATAAATATCTTTGTTGCCACCTACGGCCACAATAGAAACTTTGTTCTTCGTACTCCGTACAATCGCCTTTCCTCCGCCTTTTTTCTTAGCTTCGTCCAGGATTCCGCGCACTACGTCGCCCAGGTATGAGTTTTTGTACAAAATCTTTGCGTGACTCACATCCGGACCGCTGTAGCTGCTCAGGGTAATGCCCCAGTTTTTGAAAACTTCCGTCAGGGCGCTCTTGGTGCCCTTTCCGGCAGCAAAATAAATATTGTCCTGGGAACGCTGCATACTGTACAGGTTGTCATAAGCAACCACATTAAAAACCTCGTCGGCTTTCGTTGTGCTGCGCTCACACTCTGTTACATTTCCCATACCCTTTGCGGGCTTCAATCTTTTCTATGGCGGCCAGCATTTCATCAACCTTTTGCCGGGCTTCTGTAAACCGTCTTTTTATTTCCGGTACCATTTCAAGCTCCTCCGGTGTTATTACCCCGTCCTCAACAATCTCTGCAAATTCTGTGAGGGCGTCTTGCATGTCGTCCATGTGTCTCCTCATTCGGAGCACGCATCTTTCTGGCGGCATGTCGCTGATCTCTGCGATTCTGTCTTTTCCTAACGGACACTCATTAGCACAATACCAGGCTCTCAATTCCGGCTCCGCGTATGCGTCAGCCATAAGTGCCACAACCGTGTTTGGGGTTTTTGTTATGTCCAGCTCGTACTTTTTCAGGCTGTCCTCTGTAACCCCTGGCAAGTAGTCAACAGCTCCGGCTCTTGTCAAGAGCTTTTCGTTGTACTTGGCCGCTTTCAGTCGTGCCTGGCAGTACCTGTTGCCCGCCGCTTTTGTTACTCGGCTTTGCATTTATTTTTTTCCTCCATGTGGCAAAATATAATTGTAAAATAACCTATCTTTCCATTTTGGAAGATTTTTCTTTAAAAAAAAGCACTTCAACCGGCAGTTTAAAAAAATCTGCCAGCGCCTTTGCTTCCTCTAAGGAAAATTTAAGGTCGCCGAGTTCCTTTTTACAGTAGCAAGCCTCCTGAACGCCTATAACGTCGGCACATTCCTTTAAACGGATACCGCGTTCGGTTCGTATCTTGCGTAAATCTTCGTACATCTTCTTCACTCCTTTCTTCCATTTTGGAAACTTTATGGTTATAATATATCTTCTGTTTTGGAAAATGTCAATAGATAATTTTCTATTTTAGAAAAAAATGTTAATGTGGTTACTTTCCACGGTGGAAAGTGATATAATCCAACCAGAAAGGAGGGGTCTACTATCAATAACATCAAAGTATTACGACAAGAGCGCGGTTGGACTCAGGCCGAATTAGGTCAGCGCCTTAAAGTAAAAGATTCAGCAATTTCCAAATATGAAAACGGCTCCTTGCAGCTATCCGGCGATCTACTTGTTCAGCTGGCGGATATCTTTGGGGTTTCTACTGACTACATCTTAGGTCGCACAAAATACCGCACTTACGAGGGCACTTCCTTTGAAGTTCCAAAAATAATTGATCTGCTCAGTCGCGGTGACATGGAAATGATATCCAACTGGGCGGAACTCTCTCCGGAAAATCAGGCTCGTATTGCGGACTACGCCAAAATTCTGCAAAAGGCAGAAGCGGCAGATAAAAACAAAAAATAGGAGGTTTTTTATGAAAAGCAAACATTTGTTTACCCCCCCCCCATAAAATAACAGCACTTTTTCTGTCGGGTGTCCTTGTTCTCTCCTGTTCTAGCTGTTCTGGCGCGCAATCTAATTCAGCATCGGAAACACAACAGCAAACAGAAGTTTCTCATTCCTCTGCTGGTTCACAAGAGGATCTATCTTCAACAGAACAAAATCTAGTATCTGTTTCCTCTGGTTCTGTTTATGACTCTGTCACATCACTGGATCAGAACCTTACCTTGCAAGAATCTGATAGTTGCTTATATGTCACAATGGATATACCATCCGGGGAATTCAATGCAAATACCCGCCGTTTCTTTTGGGATTTAGTGCGCGTTATACAAATACCGGATATATGGAATTCTTATACAAGTATGTCTTTCACGTTCATGTCTGGTGACGATATGGCCAATGTTGGAATTTCTGGTTATAACAATGTTTATTCGTTCAATGCAACGCATATAAACATTATGCAAGACCAGGATAAAAATAACATTTTCGATCAGTTTTATATGGCAGTGCTGGGCGCTCGCGATCTTTCCGTCGCTCAGGATAAAAGTCTGTATGAAATGGCTGAAAAGTATGGCACAAGTGGCTATTCGCTTCCGGAAGATTACCGTTCTGGTTACTTTTGGGTTATGTCCAGCTTTCCGTACAATGCTGGCTATTCAGTAAACGATACCGCTATTTCGGTACAAGTATCTGCCGAAAACACCAAACAATGCGGTGCTCAATCTGCACAAGAGCTTACCGCTGCCGTTGACATTTTCAACCAGCTTTGCAACAACGATCCGCTATCTATGCCATATACAAAAATTTCTGTACAGTACCTGGATTCTAATAATTCCAAATTATGGGATTGGTGTTCAGAAAAAAATGAGAGCGCTTGGACTGTTACACTAAACAGCAGCAACAGCGTAACCTTTGCGGATGGTATACATTCGACAGCAAAATAATAAAGGGTGTAAAGCGCATTTGTTTGGCACCGGTCTGTTGCCTCAGCAACGACCATATATGCTTTAGAATCAGGAATAGGGAATCAGGATTCAGGATTCAGCACGGCTTTTCTAGTGCCTGCACCGTGCTTGCACTGTGTTTTAATTTTAATCATGGAGGTTCGTATGGAAAATTTAGAAATGCTTACGGGCACCTTTCCGGTTGCTCCGGATCAGCTGGCGCATGATCTGGCCGTCGCAAAGCTCATTAAAAGCGGCACGGTACCGGCCTCAGCTTCCGGCTATGCTTATTATGGTGCCTATATTAAATATTTACGGGAATTTGAAACGGTCATAGCCAACCGCATCCCGGAGGAGTCCGAAAATGTCAGTGGCTAAAGATCCCAAAACCGGCAAGTGGTACAGCAAATTCAGGTACACCGACTGGACCGGTAAAAGGGTGCAAAAGAAAAAAACGGGTTTCATAACCAAACGGGAAGCCCAGGAGTGGGAACGCGAATTTCTTACAAAAGCGGCTGCATCTTGTGACATGTCGTTCGCTTCCCTGGTAGAGTTGTATATGGCAGATTGTAAAACCAGGCTGCGCGCCACCACCTGGGAAAATAAACAGCACCTTATTACAAAAAAACTGCTGCCCTATTTCGGCAGCACACCAATAAACCAGATCACGCCGCTCATGATCCGTAACTGGCAAAACACGCTTATGGAGCTGCGGCAGCCAAATGGTAAACCGTACTCAAAAACATACCTCAAAACTATCAACAACCAGGTTGCTGCTATTCTTAACTATGCCGTCAAATACTACGGCCTCCCAGGCAGTCCGGCGGCGGTTGCTGGCAGCATGGGAAAATCAAAAGCGGATACAATGCTGTTCTGGACCGAGGACGAGTTCAAAACTTTCATTCAGGTTATAGACAAGCCAACGCCCTACTGCGCTTTTAACATCCTGTTTTATACTGGCATCCGCGAGGGGGAATTGCTAGCGCTCAGCTTGTCTGACTTCGACTTCACTAATCAGGTGCTGCATATCACAAAAAACTTTGCAGTGGCCAATGGCCAGGAAGTCATATACGAGCCAAAAACTCCAAAAAGCAAGCGCGATATTACTTTGCCGGATTTCCTCTGCGCCATTGTTCAGGACTATGCCGGCCGGCTTCTGGAATACGATCCGGACGACCGCCTGTTCCCATTTACAAAAAGCTGGGTAAACTCCCAGCTTCGTGCCGGCTGTAAAAAATCCGGCGTCAAGAAAATTCGTGTGCATGATTTCCGTCATTCTCACGCCAGCCTGCTCATTCACATGGGTTTTCCTATCCTGGCCGTGTCGGAGCGCCTGGGGCACGAAAAGGTACAAACCACCCTGGAGCTATATGGCCATCTGTACCCGGATGTGCATGGTAATGTGGCCCAGCAGCTTCAGGACAGTGCCGCCGCCGATCTGTCTCCGGCAGCATGGCAAAATGCACAAAAAAGCCTATAATTTTGGAATGTGGTACACTTCTGGTACACTTGGACAAAGCAAAAGCCCGGAAACCCTTATTTTTCAATGGTTTCCAGGCTTTTTGCAATTATTCAAACTCAATCGTTCCAGGCGGCTTACTTGTAAGATCATAGAATACGCGGTTTACGCCCTTAACCTCATTAATAATGCGGTTCATCACCTTATTAAGTACTGCATAAGGAATCTCAGCAGACTCCGCAGTCATAAAGTCAATGGTCTTAACGGCGCGGAGCGCCACTGCATAATCGTATGTTCTGAAGTCTCCCATTACACCTACGCTTCGCATATTTGTAAGGGCTGCAAAGTACTGGTTCGGCATCCAGGACGGATCTTCTCCGTGTTCTTTTTTGTAGTCGGCGGCTGCATTGTCGACTTCTTCACGGTAGATGTAGTCTGCATCCTGTACGATGCGTACTTTTTCCTCGGTGACTTCACCGATGATACGGATTCCAAGTCCCGGGCCCGGGAATGGCTGACGGAATACCAGTCTTTCCGGAATTCCAAGCTCAAGGCCGGCTTTACGGACCTCATCTTTGAACAGGTCACGAAGCGGCTCAATGATTTCTTTGAAATCAACGAAATCCGGAAGACCTCCTACGTTGTGATGGGATTTGATCACTGCGGATTCTCCGCCGAGACCGCTCTCTACAACGTCCGGATAAATGGTTCCCTGTGCAAGGAAATCTACAGCACCGATCTTCTTGGCTTCCTCCTCGAAGATACGGATAAATTCCTCACCGATGATCTTACGCTTCGCTTCAGGCTCTGTAACACCAGCAAGCTTATCGTAATATCTCTGCTGTGCATTCACGCGGATAAAGTTCAGGTCAAACTGACCATTCGGTCCGAATACACCCTCAACCTCATCACCTTCATCCTTACGAAGAAGACCATGATCTACAAATACGCAGGTAAGCTGCTTGCCGATCGCTCTGGAAAGAAGTCCTGCTGCTACGGAGGAATCTACACCACCTGACAGGGCAAGGAGAACTTTTCCATCACCGACTTTCTCGCGGATCTCTTTGATCGTGTGTTCAACAAAGGCATCCATCTTCCAGTCTCCGGCACATTCGCAGACACCAAGCACGAAGTTGGACAGCATTGTCTTTCCTTCTACTGTGTGCAGTACTTCCGGATGGAACTGGATCGCATACAGTTTCTTCTCTTCATTCTGTGCAGTTGCTACCGGACAGTCTGCAGTATGTGCAGCGATCTCAAATCCCGGTGCAGTCTGGGAAATATAGTCTGTATGGCTCATCCAGCAGATTGTTTTGTCGGATACATTTTTGAAGATCCTGGAATCTTTCTTATCGATGAGAAGCTCTGTCTTACCGTATTCGCTGACATCTGCCTTCTCAACTTTTCCGCCAAGGACATGCATCATGAGCTGTGCTCCATAGCAAAGTCCAAGTACCGGAATACCAAGCTCAAATAATTCTTTCTGGTAAGTCGGTGAATCTGCCTCATAGCAGCTGTTTGGTCCGCCGGTAAGGATGATTCCCTTAGGATTCATCGCTTTAATCTTCTCAAGATCTGTCTTGTAAGAATAAATTTCGCAATATACATTACATTCTCTGACACGTCTTGCAACCAGCTGATTGTACTGACCGCCAAAATCAATGACAATAACTAATTCTCTTTTCAAGGCTTTCCTCCTGTTATTTATAACATCTTTAGAATCTGTTACTCATTATAAATGAGTACATGCACTTTTACAATGCTAATTTTATCTCCCGCCGGACTTTTTATTTTCCGGAAAAATTTTTCACTGCTTTTTTTGCCTGCTCATCCCAGTAAGCGCAGTCATTTCTTCCAATTATCTCCGATGTAAACGGAGTACCGTCATTCTTCTTATAATGTCTGGTCGCCCGGAAAACATATTTCGCACCGACATAAACGATCGGTACGTTGAAAAATACGATCAGAATATTTCCAAGATCAGAAAATGCCCAGAGATTTCCAAGCTCCAATCCTGCGATATTACAGAGAATACCAAATGCGGCAACAAAAAGACCAATACAGCGTACAAAATTAATACATATCTTATCCTTGCGGATACGGTTTGCTGCGATTTCCGAAAAGCTGATCATTCCAAGCAGACAGGTAAATGCAAACAGGCAGAAACATAAGGTTACAAGAAATGTAACGATCCCGTTCATTGCAGTTCCCGGAGTCAGCACAGCAATGGACTCCGTATATTTGGGAAGTTTGTCAAGAGCCTGCCAGCTTTCCGCATCTGCTCCCGTCCAGCAATGTGCCATAACTACCACAAATCCGGTAAGTGTACAGATCACGATGGTATCAAGAAAAACTCCCAGAGAAGCGATCACACCCTGCTCACATGGATGCTTTGCGTCAGCTGCTGCTGCTGACATGGTGATTGTTCCCTGACCAGCCTCATTGGACATCAAACCCCGTTTTACGCCCTGTGCAAGAACTGTTCCAAAAACACCTCCAAAAAATGCATCCGGCTTAAAGGCTCCGGCAAACACACTTCCGAAGAAATACGGAATACGGGTAAAATTCAATATAATAAGAAGTAACACTACTACCATATAGAGCACTGCCATCACCGGCACCATCATATCTGTCCATCTGGATACTTTTTTGATTCCGCCAAATGCGATAGCTGCTGTGAGAATTACGATCAGCGTACCTACTATATAATAGAAGGCTGATCCGCTTGGGATGGTTTTTCCGGTTACGATCTCTGCCATGCGTCCTACTGATGAAACAACGTTAAAGCCCTGTGCCGGCAGACAGCAAAGCGCATACAGAATATACAATACCGAAAGAAAAACACCGATCCATACCTTATTTCCAAGAAGCTTTCTCCCATAAAAAGGAAGACCTCCTACAAACTCATCGTCCTTCTTCTCCTTGAAAATCTGAGCAAGGACACCTTCCATGTATGCAACTGCCATCCCGAAAAACGCAGATATCCACATCCAGAACAGGGCCCCTGGTCCACCCACTGCAATAGCACCTGTTACGCCCAGGATATTTCCCGGGCCTACACGCATAGCTGAACTCAGAAAAAACGATGCAAGCGGCGAAATTCCTGTTTCCACAACACGTTTCTCCGTCATGGTCCTGATTCCTTTTTTAAAGTAAGTCACTTGCATAAAACCGATCCTGAAACTGAAAAAAATCCCGGACCCAAGAAGTAGTATGATCGCAAATGATATATTCCCCAGAATCGGAATACTGCTGTACCAGTCAAAATTCGTGGGGAACTCCCACAGAAAATCAGACAGTGGACCGATAAAGCTGAACACTCCATTGATTGCCTCAAATACTCTCTCCATAGCCATCTCCTCCCTTTTTATCTGAATACCTCAGAATTGAACCATTTTCCGGATATTACATTTTCCGCCGGACATAAAATATAGATATATTCATTTATACCCTACGAAAAATTTCCGCATCTGTTCATATGACGTTGTGTACCACATCCATCATCGTTCATTTCCCCTCCGGATTTTTATGCTATGATTTATTATACCGTATCGGCTTAGAAAAGTCTTATTTATTTTCACTATTTTTGTACAAATTTCAGAATTTCCCATCCTTACAAGCCCCCACCCACTGCTTATTGCTCTTAGCAACCCCCGTAGGGAACTTACTTGATTCGGTTAAATCACAGATTCGTCGCAACAAACACAGAGAGATTTTATAAGACTTTATAAGATATTTAGATTTTCCTCACAGATTTTTAAAACGCTTCTCACAGTTCCATCACATTTTGACGGTATATTATTAAACAAATAAAGCACATAGCTTTTTCATCTTATAGATCATTACTTATTTTTCTTTTCATACTCTGCCGGGTTCCTTCCAAGACCCGGCCCTCCTTTTTTTCTGAGGTACTTTTCCCAAACAAGAATCCATCAACTTTATAACATCTTTTAACATCTTTTTATCAACTCTCATATGTCTTTCTGATCTTATCCAAATACTCTGTAAATCCATCAACAACCTTCTGAGACTTTAAAATCTTAGCCTTGTTTCCAAAGCCAAGAACCCAACCATAAAACTGGTCGCTGATTTCAACAGGTGCAGTAATGCTGAAATGCTTATCATCTACCACATTGTAAAGCATTCCTTTCTTTCCGAGTCTGTCAACAACCGCATCCAAAAGAGAATTGATAAACTGAATTGTGATTCTTTCTTGTTCGCCGCCGAACATAGAAAAAACTCTCTGTGTATAATTTTTGAGATTGATTTTATTAAAGACTTCTTTTCCCTCTCGTTCAATCCCAAGGAGTTTTACATCTTTCATTCTGTCAACACGATACGTCCGCAAGCCCTTTACATAATCATTATAAGTCAAAAGGTAATAGTTTCCATCATTGATTAGAAGTGCATAGGGACTGACCTCATACCTGCTGCCATGCCGCCTTTCCACCTGCTGATTCAGATTGCTAATGGAATATTTCAGATATTTAAAGCTGATTTTTTCGGGAACGTGTTTATTCTCTTTACTCATTGCAGCATCTATTTTTTCGATATTATTCAAAACATCAGAGTTATTCGTTTTTACTCTGTCTGTCAGAATGGCGTTGTGACGTATTTCCTTCTCTTGGAACTCACTGACAAATTCACATAGAATTTTTATCAAGCGTTCTGCCTGCGGTTCAGACAGATATTTTGAAACATAGACACTTTCAACCAAAAGCTGAATGTCTGTATAATCATAATGCCTCTGCTGCATACAGAATCCCTTTTGGTGCTTATCGAAAATGATATTTTTCAAGCTGTCATCTTCTTCAATCATTTCTTCTGCTTCTTCCATTGGAATCTCTTCCTCAAAAGCAAGGATAGCTTTATTTATTTCGTCAATGTCTCTGTAAATGCCTCTTCGTTCTGCTTCAATGCCGTAAATATCAGCCATTGCAGAACAAATATCTTCACCAGTAATTACGTGATTTTCGTCTGTGTGTCTCATAAGATATTGATACACAAGAAATGGCTTCATCTTCTGATTTTTCTTTTTCCATGTCCCGAACCTTCAAATTCTTTTGTCATAATCTAACCTCAAACATTTTTCTTTTATTTAACCATTCCAAAAGCAAAGAAAAAAGAGTGGGCGCCCACTCTCATTCAATTTTTATATTTTCAATTCCATGTCTTAAAATAATATTTATCAATTCATTCCTTGAATAATTGCTGTCTGCGGCAAGTTGGTCTAAAGATGCTAAAATATCTTCCTTCAATCTGACTGTGATAACCCTGCTGCCATCTTCGCCATGCTTTGTTCGTTTTTCATATCGTATCACTCCTCAATCTGTATTTGATTATAGAGAGTTCAATGACTGTTTTATATATTACGAATAAATATCTATTTACAACACGATCAATTGTAAAAAAATGGACAGCATGATACTATTAAAGAAAAAGATTTAGGGAGGAAAATGAGTATGAAGAGATTAAAAAAAAACATCAATAATATTATTGATGTGCATGTTACTAAGTGTGATTGTAATGCCAGTTTCAGCAAGTGCGGCAAAGCTGAACAAAAAGAGTATTTCCCTTAATGTTGGAAAAACTTACACTTTGAAAGCAACAGGAACAAAGGGAAAAATTACTTGGGCAAGCAGTAAAAAAAGTGTAGCAACAGTATCCTCAAAAGGCATTGTAAAGGCTAAGAAAAAGGGAACTGCGGTAATTACTGCGAAATATGGAAAAAACAAAAAACTTACCTGCAAAGTTACTGTTAAGCAGCCAGTAAAAAGCATAAAGCTGAATAAAACATCAGCTACTCTTAAAAAGGGAAGTTCTCTTACTTTAAAGGCAGCAGTAGCACCAAGCAGCGCTAACAATAAAGCAGTTACTTGGAGTTCAAGCAATAAAAAAGTAGCAACAGTATCTTCTAAAGGTGTTGTGAAAACTGTTGGAAATGGAACTGCCACAATTACAGTGAAAGCGAAAGATGGAAGTGGGAAGAAAGCAACTTGCAAAATTACGGTAGGAACAACGAATACACCATCTAATAACACTCCAACTCATACGTCTATTATTGGAGTAAAGCTGAATTTAGGTATGATAAATGTTGTCTATGGAAATCATGAATTACATACCAAAATTGATCTGACAGGAGACGGAAATGCAGATCAGCTTGATATCCAAGCCACAGGAACTGGATGGTCTGATAATAAATTTAATGGCACGTTATCAATATCTGTAAATGGGAAAAATGCACAGAAGTTTGTATTATTGAGTGATAATGTTTGTATTTCCTATATAGCATTAAAAAATAATATTCAGATAATACGAGTTCAAAGTGGTTATTCATATTCCGAAGATGATTTCTTTATTCAATATAATAAGGCAACTAATAAATTTCAAACAGTATTAAATGAAAAATTGGGTGGTTTTTCACATGCTTACACCACACTTGATGATATTGCATTTAATGGAAATAATACGATCAAAATAAAATACTTAATTCAACCATATCTTACAGGCGCAGTTAATGTGGAATATACTTATGTGTATTCAAATGGTATATTTAAAAGAGTGTCTGATACAGTCGCTGCAACTTCTTTATATTACAAAGATAAGAGTAAATTAACCTCAGAGTATTATCAGGATGGTTACCAAAATTATTTTTATGACAACAAATTTGTAGCAATGAAAAATCTTGTTTTTTATAGTTCTCCAAGTGGGAAAACTAACTTTACTCTAAAAAAAGGTGCTGTTGCTACTTTAGAGGGATTTTGTTCAAAAGACAATAATAACTATATGATTTTCAAATACAATGGGCAGAGAGGATATATCAAGTTAGGTGGCAATCAGAAAGATTCTTTTTACGGAGTTTCCAAAAGGATGGTAGGTTAGTAAAATTTAAGATTGCAAACTATGGAGGGAGCTTTTCGGCTCCCTTTTATAGTTGTAAGAATAATGTTAGATCACTCAGACGAAAAGACAATATTAAAATACTATTGTTTTGACACGCATACAGAAATTGAAAAGATGAATCTTATGGAAAATGCTTTAAAGATATCTTGAATACACTGTATTCAAGTTGGAATTTACTTTAAAAGATGTAAAAAAGATGTTAGAAAGTTATTTGGAGATATGCACAAGAGCCCACAACCCCGCATAAACACTGAGTTTTTCTACACGAAAAAACACCGTCCCCGCAGCTCCATATCTGCAAAAACAGTGCCTTTAGTGCGTCTTCAGGGGTTCGAACCCTGGACACCCTGATTAAGAGTCAGGTGCTCTACCAACTGAGCTAAAGACGCTTATTTAATTGTTTGTCTTTCGTTTTTTGTTTCGTTCGTTCCTCAAGACATGTTGTATTATACGTTATGATTTGAAGAAAGTCAACACCTTTTTTTAATTTTTTTTATTTTTTTCTTTTTTATTTTTTATATCTTCATTTGATGCAATTTTATCCAGCATTTTTTCCATTTCCGACAACGAATTTCTGATATGGGCAGCCTGGCTGTTAATGCTGCGGCTTACCGTATGGAGATTCTGCTGCAAGGATCTGAATTTTCTTTTTTTCAAAACTTATGGCCTCCTGCTTTGCGCAAATACCTTTCCAACATCACGGATATTTTATTATATGAAAATATCCTGATCTGTTTCCTGATATTTGCGCAAAGTATTTAAAGCGGACTCTTAGAAATCCACTTTTTTCCACCAGCGCCATACCAGCACCACCGCCAGCACTGCCGTAAGGAAATCCGAGATTGCCTGAGAAGCCAGAACGCCATGATACCCTGCCACCTTAAGAGCGATCATCAGTACAACCGCAAAGACCACTCCCTGTCTGCTCACTGATAACAGAAAAGCTCCCATAGCCTGTCCTGCAGACTGAAACGTACAGGTGCTGATCAGCACGATTCCCATACACAACATTCCCGCCAGCTGCAGCCGAAGCATCAGCGCGCCATTTTCCACAACGGAAGGATCGCTCATAAAGATCTTTACCATCTGCGGGGCAAAAAATCCAAGTACCGCCATCAGTACAAGCGCCATTCCTCCCTCAAGAAGATATGCAAACTTCAAAGTTGCTTTCAACCTTGTGCGGTTTCTCGCGCCGTAATTGTATCCGGTCAGCGGCTGTCCACCAAAGGCAAAACCAACCAGGACCAACGCAGCGATCATATTAATTTTCATAACGATTCCCATAGCTGCAACCTTATCGTCACCAAATCCCAGCAACGCGCGGTTTGTCAGCGCAATTCCGATGCTCTGCATCAGATTAGTAACAGAAGCCGGAATACCAATGGCAAAAACCGCTCCTATCTCCGACCTGGAAATGTGAAATCCCCTGGGATCCACAGAAAGATTTTTACTCTTTTTAATAAGAAACCATACAAAGAAAATATCGGTACAAACATTTCCGATCACGGTCGCTGTAGCTGCGCCGGCCGCACCCCAGCCCAGTACAAAGATCATGATCGGATCCAGAATAATGTTTACAACTGCGCCAAGTACAGAACCAACCATCGAAGCCGTCGCAAATCCTTCTGTTCGTAACTGATTGGACGGTGTCAGCGCAACAATGATAAACGGCGCACCCAGTGCAATACAGGTATAATACTGTGACGCATACTCCCAAGTGGCCTCGCTTGCACCCAGAAGTCCCAATACCAGACTTCTGAAGATCATCAGTACAGCCGCAACTGCAACACCGCTGACGATCGCGCCATAAAAGCTGAATACGCTGATCCGCTTTGCGTCCTCGTATCTTTTTTCTCCAAAAAGCCTGGAAATAAAAGAACTGCCGCCAAGTCCGAAAATATCTCCCAGCGCGATCATCAGGGTAAAGATCGGTGATCCAAGGGCAACCCCCGCCACCAGATCCGTATTGCCGGTTCCTGCGATAAAATACGTATCTACCATATTATAAACAAGCGAGATAACCATACTGAACACAACCGGAAGTGCCAGCTTAAAATATGCCTTTGGTATAGGATACTTTTCAAAAATTTCTTCCTGCATCTTATTCCCTCTATTTCTGTCTGATCACCATTTTACAGATCGGATTTCCCATAGAAGAAAACTTCTCCTCATATTCCGTCATGACATTTCCCTTCACCAGCTCCTCATCATGATGAAGATCAAAGGTACACACCTCCAGATTCCAATCGGAATCCCTAACCTCTTCCAGGGAAAACTCAAACAGACCACGGTTATCTGTCTTAAACTCTACAGTTCCTTCTTTTTTCAAAATCTTCTCATATCTTGCCAGAAATTCCCTGGACGTAAGTCTTCTCTTTGCATGACGCGCCTTCGGCCACGGATCCGAAAAATTCAGATAGATCCCATCAACCTCATCCTTCTCAAAAATCTCCGGCAGCAATCTTGCATCCACCCTGATAAAAACAAGATTGGAAAACTCCTCTCCTGCCGCTTCCAGTTCCTCTCTCTTCTGCAGCGCCCGAAGAAGCACACTGTCATACATCTCAATTCCCACAAAATTTCTCTCCGGATGAAGTCTTGCCATATCCATCAGAAAACGCCCCTTCCCCATACCAACTTCCAGAAAAAGCGGTCTCTTCACTCCAAAAACCTCATTCCACTTTCCTTTAAACCTCTCCGGCTCATCAATTACCCACTCACAATCCAAAATAGCATCCTTAGCACCCGGAATATTTCGTAATCTCATAAACAACCTCCAATAATCTTTCCATAATAATATCTCAATGATTCTTATCAAACAACATTCCAATACTCAACTATACATGTAACCCCCACCCCGCCGCAAGCAAAAAATAAAAAAAATCCTCAACCAAGCAACAACAAAAACGCCTCGCCGTCCACCCCAACACCACCGCATCCTCTCAAACCCAACCAACCAGGCGACAGCAACGCGCCTCGCCGTCCACTTCCAACACCATCCGCATCCACTCAAACCCTCTCAACCAGGCAACAGCAACGCGCCTCGCCGTCCGCATCCAACACCATCCGCATACACATACATCGGCTCAACCTCACACATCCAACACCGCAGCATACATACACAAGTCAACAACCTCACACCGCCACAACCAAGAACTCCTAAAAAAAGCCCGAGGGGTGTGCAGAGGGGCCGTGGCTTTACGGCCCCTTTGCGGTTTTCATTTTTTCCCAAAACTCAATTATCGTCTAATAAACAAATTTCTTTTTTTCGTCTCTTTTTGAACATATTTATTCAATAATTGCAAAAAATTTAACAATTTTTTAGTTGTTTTTACCATAAAAAAGGTGTATCATATAAAAATCAATTATAAACTATAAACAAACAAGGAGGGCGCTATGGAACAAATCCTAAATAAGCTTTCGGAAATCGAAGCTACAGCCAATGCCATCATGCAGGACGCTGCGCGACAGAAACAGGCTCTCTCGGAAGAAGCAGAAAAACAGACGAAGGAATTCGACGCTTCACTTGAAAAAGAAACCAGCGACGAGATCCAGAAGATCCGTGAAGATCTGGCCCGTGAGAAAGACGCCCGGATCAATGAGCTTCGTGCAGAAACCGAAAACCAGCTTTCCAGGCTGGACGCCTATTACGAAGCCCATCACGAAAGTCTTTGCAGTGAGCTGTTTCAGAAAATAACAGGCATCACCGAAACCTGAAGGGAAAGGAAGTGATTCAATGGGCTCTGTCCTCTCATACAGCGGACTCTCCACCAAGATCCGCGCCATGCAGAGCAGGCTTGTGACAGATGAGCAGCTGGAAGAAATCGTTCAGCTTCCCAATGTCCCCCAGGTAACAGCCTACCTGAAACGGACTCCTGAATATCAGAATGTCTGGTCCGGTCTCGATGAAAATGATCTTCACCGCGGACAGATAGAAAAACTCCTGAAGAAATCCATCTTCCTGAATTTTTCAAGGCTTTACCACTTTGCAAATCAGGAACAGCGAACGTTCCTGTCGCTTTACTCGAGGCGTTATGAGATCCGCGTCCTGAAAGAAATCATGACGAATCTCTTTGACCACCGGGACACCGATCCCGTGGATATTTCTCCCTACCGCGATTTTTTCAGACATCATTCCAAGCTGGACATTGACAGGCTTGCCGCCTGCACCAATATGGATGAATTCATTGCGGCACTGAAGGGAAATGATTTTTTTATTCCGCTGTCTCAGGTCAATGAACGTGGAAATGCCACGCTTTTTGACTTCGGCATGGCACTTGACCTTTCGTATTTTTCACAGATCTGGAATGTGCGGAAGAAGCTTTTCAAAGGTAACGATCTGAAACAGATCACCAGGGCTTACGGTGAAAAATTCGATATGCTGAACCTGCAGTTCATCCAGCGCTCCAAACGCTGCTTTCAGATGGAACCGGCTGCTATTTACGCACTGCTGGTCCCCATGAACTACAAGCTCCGCAAAGAGGAGATCACCACCCTTGTGGAAGCCCCTACACCAGAAGAGTTCCGTCGTATCTTCAATGGGACTTATTATGGTAAAAAATACGAACAGCTGACCGTCGCCAGTCTGGAAGAATTTTATAACTATATTCTTCGCAGCATACTGGAACAGGAAGCACGCAAGGATCCCTATTCCGTAGCAGTCATCTATTCCTATTTATATCACAAAGAACATGAAGTCAACCGTCTGACCATTGCCCTTGAATGCGTGCGCTATGGCGTGGACCCAGAACAATCCCTGCGTTATATACGCAACGGTTAATAACCAGGAGGTAGCAACGTGATTGAAAAAATGAATTTTCTGAGCATCACCGGTCCCAAGGCAGATATCGACCGGGTTGTAAACACCTACCTGTGCAAGTACGAGATCCATCTGGAAAACGCTCTCTCAGAGCTGACCACAGTAGAAAGTCTGACGCCTTTCCTGGATGTCAACCCTTACAGAGATGCCTTAAATTCCATCAATACCATTTATGAGGAGCTGAAAACTCCTCCGTCCACTTCCAACAGAAGCCCGGGTATTGAAACAGCACTTTCCACAGTAAAGGAGATCCGCTCCCAGGCGGATCAGCTCCAGAAGGAACAGTCCGAACTGGAAGAAAAATGTTCCTCTCTGGAAGAGTCACTGCGGATCATACGTCCCTTCCGAAATATTGATTATGATATTTCATCCATACTTCATCTGAAGTATATCCATTTTCATTTCGGACGTATCGAGAAACAGTATTATGAGAAATTCAAGAAATATATTTACGACAATCTGAACACGATCTTCCTTAAATGTGATGAAGATGACCAATACGTCTGGGGCGTTTACTTCGTACCGAAGCATGAAGCGCACAAAATCGATGCCGCCTACTCTTCTATGCACTTTGAGAAGATCTTTGTGCCGGATAATTATACCGGAACTGCCCAGCAGGCATTTTCAAGCGTAAGCAAACAATACGAGGATGCCCTGAAGCATCTGGAAGCACAGAAACAGAAATACCAGAGATTTCTTGCGGATCAGGCAGAAGCCATCGTTACCGCCAGAAACACCCTTCTTCAGTTTTCCAGAAATTTCGATGTCCGTAAAGCGGCTGCCTGCACCGGAAAGCATGAAAATTTCTATATTCTCTGCGGCTGGATGACAGAAGCCGACACCAGAGCCTTTCAAGCCGAAATCTCATCCGACGAAAAAATCTTCTGCCTGGTAGACGGAGAAGATACCAATACGCCGGAGCACGACCAGAACCATCAGCCACCGACCAAGCTGAAAAACCCGAAGCTTTTCAAGCCCTTTGAAATGTATGTAAAAATGTACGGACTTCCCGCCTATGGTGAGATGGACCCCACCTGGTTTGTCGCCATCACCTACTCCTTTATTTTCGGAGCCATGTTCGGTGATGCAGGACAGGGACTCCTGCTTTTTATCGGAGGATTGCTCCTGTACAAACTAAAGCATATCGATCTTGCCGGAATCATCAGCTGCGCCGGAGTCTTTTCCACATTTTTCGGTCTGATGTTCGGAAGCATCTTTGGATTTGAGGATGTCATACCTGCTCTGTGGCTGCGGCCTGTGAACAGTATGACGACCATACCTTTTATCGGAAAACTGAATACCGTATTTATTGTTGCCATCGGCTTCGGCATGGGAATCATCCTCCTGTGTATGGTTTTCAACATCATCAATTCCTTTAAGATGCATGACGTTGAAAAAACCTGGTTTGACACCAACGCTGTGGCAGGACTTGTATTTTATGGCTCCGCAGTTCTCTGCATCGGACTTTTTGTATCCGGGCATGCTGTTCCGGGTGGTGCAGTCCTTGCCATTATGTTTGTTTTACCGCTGCTTCTTATTTTCTTCAAGGAGCCTCTTACAAACCTGGTAGAAAAAAAAGCCGAGGTTATGCCAAAAGAAAAAGGCATGTTTATCGTACAGGGTATCTTTGAACTGTTCGAGGTTATCCTGAGCTACTTTTCCAATACACTCTCCTTCGTGCGTATCGGTGCTTTTGCAGTCAGCCACGCAGCTATGATGGAGGTTGTACTTATGCTTGCAGGCGCAGAGAACGGCAGTCCGAACTGGATCGTCATCATTCTCGGAAACCTGTTTGTATGCGCTATGGAGGGCCTGATCGTAGGTATCCAGGTACTCCGTCTGGAATATTACGAAATGTTCAGCCGTTTTTACAAGGGCAGCGGACGGAAATTCGAGCCGTTCTGCTCTAAAAACAAATAAAATGCCAGAGTCGGAACGCATTCTGATCCGGGCATTCAATTAAACGAATATTAAGGAGGTCATCATCATGACAGTCATTACACAGATCACAATCGCAGTTGCACTTATACTCAGCATCATTCTTCCATTTGGTTACTATCTTCTCGGCGAAAAAAACCGTGGCCGCTACAAAACAGCTCTTGGTGTCAACGCCTTTTTCTTCTTCGGGATCATGCTTGTTGCCATTGCAGTAACATTTGCAGGCGGAGCTTCCGTACAGGCTGCTACAGGCGCTGACGCAGGCCTTGCAACAGGTATGGGTTACATCGCAGCAGCACTTGTTACCGGACTTTCCTGTATCGGTGGTGGTATTGCCGTTGCCAGTGCGGCAAGCGCAGCACTTGGAGCGATCAGTGAGGATCAGAGCATCCTTGGTAAATCTCTTATCTTCGTAGGTCTTGCCGAAGGTGTTGCTCTTTATGGACTGATCATCTCCTTCATGATCCTTGGTAAACTTTGATATGAAAATGTATCTGATCAGTGACAATATTGATACTCTGACAGGAATGAGACTGGCTGGTGTAGAGGGTGTGATCGTTCATGAGCACGACGAACTGAAGGAAGCTCTGGAGCGCACCATCGCAGACAAAGAGATCGGAATCATACTCCTGACCGAAAAATTCGGCCGGGAGTTTCCTGAGATCATTGATGATGTCAAGCTTCATCACAAAACACCTCTCATCATTGAAATTCCTGACAGACATGGTACCGGCCGCAGACCTGATTTTATTACATCTTATGTAAACGAGGCTATCGGATTAAAATTATAGGCAGGTGATATTATGACAATTGAAGAGAAGCTTAAACACTTCTATGACACCTCCGTGGACGAAGCACGCCGTCAGGCGGAAAAAGATGTCCGGGAACACAAGGAAGCCCTGGATGCCGCACTGGAGGAACATAAAAAAATGTCTCTGGGAAATGCTGCCAGTTCCCGCAAAGCCGAGATTGCAAACGCAAAGCGCGAGATCAACAAGGCACTTTCCGCAGAGCAGCTTCACATCCGGCGAAACTGGACTGCCAGGCAGAGCCGCTTAAAAGAAAAACTTTTTGCAGATGTTCGGGTACAGATCCTAAAATTCATGGAATCTCCCCGCTATGAAGAATATCTTTGTACAAAGATCGAGGAAGCTGTCTGCTTCGCGGAACACGATGAGATCCAGATCTATCTTTCAAAAGAAGATGAACCCCGTCTGAAGTCTCTCACTGTAAAGACCGGTTTCCCGCTGAAGCTTTCCGATGAATCCTTTATCGGCGGAATCAAGGCGATAATCCCTGAAAAAAATATCCTCATCGACAATTCCTTTGAGGAAGGCTATCAGGCAGCTTACAGAGAATTCAAATTTGACGGAGGTCCAGCACATGAGTAAAACAGGTATTATCTACGGTGTTAACGGTCCTGTTATCTACCTCAAGGGCGACACCGGCTTCAAGATCTCCGAGATGGTCTATGTAGGCCCCGAAAAACTGGTTGGAGAAGTTATCGGTCTCAAGAAACATATGACGACCATACAGGTTTTTGAGGAAACTACAGGACTGAAACCCGGAGAAACTGTTATCGGAACAGGAGACGCCATTTCCGTTCTCCTTGGTCCGGGAATCATCCACAATATTTTTGATGGTATCCAGAGACCTCTGGCAGAGATTGCCCAGGCCTCTGGAAAATATATTTCCCGTGGTGTCAGCGTTGACTCTCTTGACACAGAAAAAAAATGGGAAACCCACATTACCGTAAAGGAAGGTGACGTCATCGGTGCAGGCACGGTTATCGCTGAAACACAGGAAACCGCCTCCATCCTTCACAAATCCATGGTTCCGCCCACGATCACACACGGAACCGTTATCCATGCGGTTCCTGACGGTGCTTATAACGTTCTGGAGCCCATCGTTACCGTCCGTCTTGATGACGGAACCGAAAAAGAACTGGCACTTGCCCAGAAATGGCCGATCCGTGTTCCACGTCCGACCTACAAGCGTTTCCCGGCCAGCGTTCCGCTCCTTACTGGACAGCGAATCCTGGATACTCTTTTCCCTATTGCCAAGGGAGGCACTGCTGCAGTTCCAGGCGGATTCGGAACAGGAAAAACCATGACACAGCACCAGATCGCCAAGTGGTCTGACGCAGATATCATCATCTACATCGGCTGTGGCGAGCGCGGAAACGAAATGACACAGGTTCTTGAGGACTTCAGCAAGCTGATCGACCCGAAATCCGGAAACCTGATGATGGACCGTACCACACTGATCGCCAACACTTCCAACATGCCGGTTGCAGCCCGTGAGGCTTCCATCTACACAGGTGTTACACTTGCGGAATATTACCGTGATATGGGTTATGACGTAGCAATCATGGCAGACTCCACATCCCGATGGGCCGAGGCTCTCCGTGAGCTTTCCGGACGTCTGGAGGAGATGCCTGCAGAGGAAGGCTTCCCTGCGTATCTGGCAAGTAAGCTTTCCGCCTTCTATGAGCGCGCGGGAATGATGCAGAACCTGAACGGAACAGAAGGTTCCATATCCATTATCGGTGCAGTTTCCCCTCAGGGCGGTGATTTCTCCGAGCCGGTCACACAGAATACCAAACGTTTTGTCCGCTGTTTCTGGGGACTGGACAAGGCTCTTGCCTATGCCCGTCACTTTCCTGCCATCCAATGGCTGACCAGCTACAGCGAATATCTGGAGGACCTGACTCCCTGGTACAGAGAGCATGTCTCCCCGAAATTCGTTTATGACAGAAACCAGATCATGGCTATCCTCAACCAGGAAAGCTCTCTTATGGAGATCGTCAAGCTGATCGGAAGCGATGTTCTTCCGGATGATCAGAAGCTGACGCTGGAGATCGCCAGGGTTATCCGTCTGGGCTTCCTGCAGCAGAACGCTTTTCACCAGGAGGACACCAGTGTTCCTATGGAAAAGCAGTTCCTGATGATGGAAACCATCCTCTATCTCTACGAAAAATGCCGTGCCCTTGTAAACCGTGGCATGCCGGTTTCCGTGCTGAAGGAGGATAAGATCTTTGAACGTATCATCGCCATCAAATACGAGGTTCCAAATAAAGAGCCGGAGCGTTTTGATGAATATCATAAAGATATCGACCGCTTCTACGACAATGTACTGGAAAGAAACGGTTAAAGGAGGGATCAGTTTATGGCAATCGAATATCTTGGCCTGAGTGAAATAAACGGCCCTCTTGTTGTCCTTGAGGGTGTAAAAAATGCATCTTACGAGGAGATCGTGGAATTCCACATGGAGGACGGCACTCAGAAGATCGGCCGTATCGTGGAAATCTATGAGGACAAGGCCGTTATCCAGGTTTTTGAGGGAACTGACAATATGTCCCTCGGCAATACACACACACGTCTTACCGGACATCCTATGGAGATCGGGCTTTCCCCTGAGATCCTGGGACGTACCTTTAACGGTATCGGCCAGCCCATTGACGGGCTTGGCGAGATCACACCGGAAGTCAGCCTGAACATTAACGGGCTTCCGCTGAATCCGGTAACCCGTGAATATCCACGAAACTATATCAACACCGGTATCTCCGCTATCGACGGACTGACCACACTGATCCGCGGCCAGAAGCTGCCGATCTTTTCCGGTAACGGTCTTCCACATGATAAGCTGGCTGCACAGATCGTTCAGCAGGCTTCCCTGGGAGCAGATTCCGATGAAAAATTCGCCATTGTTTTTGCGGCAATGGGCGTCAAATATGACGTAGCCGAATTCTTCCGCAGAACCTTTGAGGAAAGCGGTGCCTCCGATCACGTTGTGATGTTTTTGAACCTTGCAAACGATCCGGTTGTAGAGCGTCTTCTGACACCGAAGATCGCCCTCACTGCCGCTGAGTATCTTGCTTTTGAAAAAGGCATGCACATCCTGGTAATCCTTACAGATATCACCTCCTTCTGCGAGGCCATGCGAGAGGTTTCCTCCTCCAAAGGTGAAATTCCTTCCCGAAAAGGTTATCCCGGATATCTGTACAGTGAGCTTGCAACTCTTTACGAGCGTGCGGGAATCGTCCGTGGCGGCACCGGTTCTGTAACCCAGATCCCGATCCTGACCATGCCAAACGACGACATCACACACCCGATCCCAGACCTTACCGGATATATCACAGAAGGCCAGATCGTACTGGACCGCCAGCTTCACGGTCAGGCGATCTATCCGCCGATCAATGTTCTGCCATCCCTGTCCCGTCTGATGAAGGACGGTATCGGTGAAGGCTTCACACGTGCCGATCATCAGGATGTTGCCAACCAGCTCTTCTCCTGCTACGCAAAGGTAGGCGACGCAAGAGCTCTGGCATCCGTTATCGGTGAGGATGAGCTTTCTCCGCTGGATAAGCAATACCTTGTATTCGGAAAAGCCTTCGAGGCAGAGTTTGTAGGACAGTCAGAAACAGAGAATCGAAGCATCATCGAAACTCTGGATAAGGGCTGGGAGCTTCTTGGTCTTCTTCCAAGAGAAGAGCTCGACCGTATCGATACCAAAGTTCTGGATCAGTATTACAGAGAAACCGTCCGTTAGTGAGGTGATTTTATGGATCCGAATACCTTTCCTACCAAGGGAAATCTTATACTTGCAAAAAACTCTCTGGCTCTTTCCAAACAGGGCTATGAGCTTATGGACAAAAAGCGTAATATCCTGATCCGTGAAATGATGGAGCTGATTGATCAGGCAAAGGACATTCAGTCCCAGATCGATGAGACCTTCCGTACCGCTTACGCGGCGCTTCAGAAGGCAAATATGGAAATTGGAATCGCTTTCGTAGACCAGATCTCTCATACCGTTCCTGTGGAAGATTCCATCCGAATCAAAACCAGAAGCGTTATGGGAACCGAGATCCCTCTTGTGGAATATGACAAAAAAGCAAGCAACACGCCGACCTACGCCTACTACAGCACCAAGCTGTCCCTGGACGAGGCCAAGGCAGCCTTCGAGCGTGTAAAGGAGCTGTCCATCCAGCTCTCCATGATCGAAAACGCCGCCATCCGTCTTGCTACCAACATCAAGAAAACCCAGAAGCGTGCCAATGCGCTGAAAAACATCACCATCCCCAGATATGAAACCCTCACCAGAGATATCACTAATGCTCTGGAGGAAAAAGAGCGCGAAGAGTTTACACGTCTGAAGGTGATCAAGCGTATGAAACAAAACAGTTAAAAAAATCCTCCGCAGATCTTTCCGGTTCTGCGGAGGATTTTTGGGTTATCCACACTTATCCACATCTGAAAATAACTTTTCAACACCTTGCAGTGACCGTTTTAACTGGGCACTGTTCTTTTTTATCCTCATTTCCATACATCCGATAATCCCCCTTTTAAATAGATTAGTTTTTCAAGAATTTACTCACTATTATCTGATTATTCTTTTATATTATGTCTTTTTTGCAATAAATTTTATGATATTTAGAATTTAAAAATGTCAATAGTTTTAAGAACTTTTTTCCCACTTTTTACAATTTTATCATTTTACACAAAACATATGTTTAAATTTATTTATGTAAATCAGCTCATCCACATGGTTATCCTTGTGGATAATGTGGATAAATTTGTGCATAACTTGATTATTAGCGGATTTGCGGATTTTTGTCATGTGGAAAACTTTTTGGAAAGTTTTTCACTTATCCACCATAGTTCGACAGGTTTTGTGCATATTGCCAGAATGGTATTTTCCTGCGTGCAGTCTTGACATCAGCACTGTTTTTTGTTAAGGTGAAAACGCTAAAACAACGTGTGGATTTTTCAGTTCCGACTTTTTTCGCCACACAATCTGCCTTCACCAGTAAGACAGATTGTGTGGCTTTTATTATGCACAAAAAGCACACCTTTTTTCCCATGATCTACATTGTGAATTCTGATATAAAGGAGGATTTTTCATGAACGACACATTTATGAAGGAGAAGCCTGTCGGCCCGCTGCTGGCGTCCATGGCGCTGCCTATGGTCTTTTCCATGCTTGTAAACTCACTATACAACATTGTGGACAGCTTCTTCGTGGCACAGATCAGCGAGCAGGCCATGACCGCCCTGTCCCTTGTCTATCCGGTCCAGAACATGATCAACGCCGTTGCCATCGGCTTCGGGATCGGAATCAACGCCAGAGTTTCCTATCACCTTGGCGCAGGGGACAAAAAAATGGCAGACACCGCCGCAACCCACGGATTTTTTCTGTCTGTGATCCATGGAATCCTGATGACTGTGATCAGCATCGCTGTTATGCCCGTATTCCTTCAGATGTATACCCAGGATGAAACCGTGATCCGGATGGGGCTGGAGTATTCTACCATCGTTTTCATGTTTTCCACAGTAATTTCCATCAGCCTTTTCTTCGAAAAACTTTTCCAGGCTGTAGGACGGATGAAAGTATCTATGATCGCCCTGCTGGTGGGATGTACCAGCAACATCATCCTGGACCCGTTCCTGATCTGGGGAATCGGTTTTTTTCCGAAGTTGGGTATCCGGGGCGCAGCTCTGGCTACTGGCATCGGCCAGATGCTCACCATTGCGGTCTATATGGTCTTTTATATCCTGAAAACTATTCCTGTACATGTAACGCCCAAAGCCCTGAAAACAAGCAAAGAAACGGATCTGAGCCTGTATGCCATCGGTGTTCCAGCGATCCTGAACCTGGCACTGCCATCGTTCCTGATCTCTTTTCTGAACTCCGTGCTGGCCGCTTACTCAGACAGCTATGTGGTGATCCTTGGCATTTATTATAAATTGCAGACCTTCCTGTATCTCCCGGCCAACGGAATCATCCAGGGAATGCGCCCGCTGATCGGTTATAACTTCGGTGCCCGTGAAATGAAGCGTGTGAAAAAAATCTTCCGGCTGACCCTGGAGTCCAGCTGTGTGATCATGCTCTTTGGAACCGTTATCTGTCTCCTGGCATCCGGACAGCTTATGGGACTTTTCACAACTACCCCGGAAACCATTGCCGCAGGTTCCAGAGCACTGAAGAGCATCAGCGCCGGCTTCCTGATTTCCGCAGTATCCGTCACCACCTCCGGTGCCATGGAAGGCCTTGGAAAAGGTACCCAGTCCCTTGTTATTTCTCTTTTCCGCTACGTGGTCGTTATCATGCCCACCGCATATCTTCTGTCCCGTTTTATGGGTCCTGATGGCGTATGGAACGCATTCTGGATCACAGAAGTGTTTACTGCCATCGTTTCTGTCATGGTTTATCACAACACGTTGAAAAAAGCCTGAGAATGCAAATGTCCGCCCCACCGACCTGCTTGCAGCCGCCTGCAGGTTTACGTCCCGAAAGCACAAAAAGCTTCGATCCACTCTCTGAGCACATCGCTCATCGATGAGAGTTGAATCGAAGCTTTCTTTTTTAACCAAATCAGGAAAATCCCATGAGTGATCGCTGATATCCGCCTGCTTCAAACGGATATCCATGATCTGCGTTCATTTAATTCGCGGAAATTTCCTCTGTATCTCTTACAGCAGCCCCTTCTCACGGATCAGCTTTAAAGCGCCTTCATCGGCCACAACCGTCACATCCGGGTGAAGCTGCAGGATAGATGCCGGCACGTTGGGCGTGATCGGTCCGTAGAGAGATTTGTAAAGGGCATCTGCCTTTGCCTCTCCGGTAGCGACCAGAAGGATCTTCTTTGCAGCCATGATGTTTTTGATACCCATGGTATACGCCTGCTTCGGCACATCATCCATGGTCTCAAAGAATCTTGCATTTGCCTTGATGGTGCTCTCTGTAAGGTCTACGCAGTGAGTCTCCTTTTCAAAAGCTGCTCCTGGCTCATTGAATCCGATATGACCGTTTCCGCCGATTCCAAGCAGCTGCATGTCGATACCGCCTACGCTGCGGATGATCTCATTGTAATCCGCACAGGCTTTCTCACTGTCCTCTTCCAGTCCGTTTGGCACATAGGTTCTTGTCTTATCGATATTTACATGATCAAACAGATTTGTGTTCATAAAATAGCGATAGCTCTGATCGTTATCTCCGGAAAGTCCTTTGTATTCATCAAGATTTACGGATGTGATCTGCGAAAAGTCCAGATCTCCTTTTTTATACCACTCGATCAGCTGCTTGTACATTCCCACCGGTGTGGAGCCTGTAGCAAGTCCGAGAACAGCGTTTGGCTTCATGATGATCTGTGCAGACATGATGTTTGCCGCTTTTCTGCTTACGTCATAGTAATCTTTTCCTGTATAAATAATCATAATCTTTTCCCTTCTGCTTATGGTAAAAAAGAACAACCGGATAACTGAGATTCGCATATCTCCTGCTTTTCCTGTTGTTCTTTTTTTATTATTGATTAGTTTTTTACTCAGCCATCTCTACTTCGAGAACATAGTCTACCGGGTCAGGAAGTACCGGGTCAGGTCCCAGATCAACGAATGCGATATCCGGGTAATCGCTGTGCATCCATGCATTGGAGATCGGCACCTCATGTCCGTCATCCAGTGCACGCACCTTCACGATCTTATCCTTATCAAATCCCAGAAGCGGAAGTGGTCCCAGTGTATTCTCATAAATATGCACATAGTATTTGTTTCCGTTTCTGGTGATACGTCCGTAATCCGGCTTCGGAATGTTTTCAGCCGGTACACAGCCGTAGATACTGTCATGATTCTTATCCATCCAGCGGCCGATCTCAGCCAGGATCGCAGAAGATTCCTTCGGGAATTTACCTTTGGCATCCGGTCCTACGTTCAGGATCATATTTCCACCCTTGGAAACACACTCTACCAGCTTCTTGATCAGCATGGAAGCCGGTTTGTAATAATGGTCGTTTGCACAGTATCCCCAGTTGTTGTTCATGGTGAAGCATGCTTCCCAGACCATTGGATTGCCTTCCTTATCGCAGATTCCTTCCGGCGGAATGATCTGCTCAGGGCTTACGAAATCGCCATGGTACGGTGTCGGATCACACTCATACAGGGATCCTCTTCCCTCTCCGCTGGCTTCCAGACGGTTATCGATGATAACCTGCGGCTGTAAGCTGCGCACCATATTGATCAGCTTTGTTGCGCCCCATTTTTCCCCTCTCATATCGTCATAGGAGAAATCAAACCAGATAATATCGATCTGTCCGTAGTTTGTACAGATCTCTTCTACCTGATTATACAGATATTCTGTATAACGTGAGAAATCACGGTTCTCATTTCCACACTCTTTGTGGTTTCTCATCGGATGGATACGGTCTCCGTAATGCGGATAATCCGGATGATGCCAGTCAAGCAGTGTGAAATAGATTCCAACCTTAAGGCCTTCCTCACGAAGTGCCTCTACATACTCCTTGATCAGGTCTCTTCCTGCCGGTGTGTTTGTTACCTTGTAGTCTGTGTATTTACTGTCAAATAAGCAGAAGCCGTCGTGATGCTTCGCTGTCAGGACTACATACTTCATACCTGCAGCCTTGGCCTCTTTTGCCCACTGCTTCGGGTTGTAGTCTCTTGCATCAAACTCTTTCATAAACGGAAGATATTCTTCCTCAGGTATTTCCTCTACACTTCGTACCCACTCGCCTCTTGCAGGGATAGAATATAATCCCCAGTGGATAAACATTCCAAAACGGGCATCCTGGTACCACTCCATACGTTTTTCATATTCTTTTCTGTCAAACTGATACATGATTTTTTCCTCCTGTTTAGATTAAAAGCATCAGCCTTTGATAGCTCCGGAAAGCATACCTTTTTCAATCTGTTTATGGAACACGATGTAAATGATAATCATCGGAATTACAGACATTACTACATATGCAAACTGGCTTCCGATCTCCTGTGTATGCGCGGAAGAGAAGTTCAACATCGCACGTGAAACTGTGAAATATTTGGTATCTGTCATCAGGATCATGGAGAATACAAGTTCACTGTATCCATAGATGAATACGAAGATCGCCTCTGTTGCGATGATTGGCTTGCAGACAGGGAAAAGGATCTTCCACAGCAGCTGCCAGTTGTTACATCCATCAATGATCGCCGCCTCATCCAGGTTCCTGGAGATTCCATCCATGAATCCTGTATAAAGGAAGATCGCCTGGGACATACCAAACGCAACATAGATCAGGATCAGGAAGAACAGGTTGTTCTTTGCGTTTAACGCTGTTGCAATGTTGTTGATCGGGATCAGTGTACAGTGGACCGGAACCATTACTCCGATCATGAAGAATACATATACCCATTTCAGGAATTTGTAATCTTTTCTTGATAAGATGTATGCTGCCATCATTCCGACTACAGTATTAAATACAGTTGTCAGAGTTGCTACAACCAGGGAGTTCTTGATGGTATTCAATGCATCCGCTGTTTTGTTTGCGCTGATATAGTTCTGGAACATAAGCTTCTTAGGTAAGCTCAACAGGTTCAGGTAGATCTCTGAGTTTGTTTTGAAGGAAGCCATTACGGTCACTACTACCGGAAACAGTGTAACAACTGTCCACAGGATCGCGATAACGTACAGCGCTATCTTTCCTCCGTGCATTTTCTGTTTATTAGCTGTTTTTTCCATATTGTTTCTTCTCCTTCCGCCTACATTGCAAGATCTTTATCTTCACGGAACAAATGATTGGTTATAAGACTCAGTGCAACACCCAGTACTAACAGAATAACGCCGTATGCACTGCTTCGTCCAAACAGCTTATAGGAGAATCCCTGTGTATAAAGCATGATTGAAGGTGTGGAGCTGATATCGTTCGGGCCTCCTCTTGTCATCGCCCAGATAATATCGAATACTTTCAGACATCCTGTGATACACAAAATAGAGAATACCTTGAAGGAGTTTTTCATCAGAGGCAGGGTAATGTAACGAACTCTCTGCCATCCGGTAGCTCCATCCAGTGCTGCTGCCTCATTTAACTCATCCGGGATCGCTACCAGACCCGCTGCAAATATCAGCATGTTATATCCGGCATACATCCACTCATTTACCAGGATAACGATCCAGACGTTTACAGTCTTTATCGTCAGCACATCAGGGATCGTACCATGAAGGCCGAAAATATTTTCAATGGTATTAAAGATACCAAAGTTCGGATTTAACATAAATGTCCACATCAGGGCTACTGCTGTTGTTCCTAACATATTCGGAAGGAAGTAACAGGTTCTGAAGAATCCTGTTCCCTTAATCTTTGCAGTTACCAGCATTGCGAGACCAAATGAAAGCGGCATCAGGATAACGAAACCACCGATCATAAAGTACACACTGTTGAGCATTGCATTCCAGAACAACTTATCTGAAAAAATCTTCTGATAGTTCTCAAGACCTACCCATTGCTTTACCGCGCCAAACATACCGTTCCATTTACGGAATGATAAGCCTACGGTATCAAAAACAGGGTAGATGACAAAAATAACTGTTATTAAAATTGCCGGAAGAAGGAACGCTAAAGAAAGCGCAAGATCTTTTTTGTCCAGCTTCTGTTTTACCATTGGTACAGATTTACCTGCCATATGTATACCTCCGTAATAAACAAGGGGAAGCAGATGATGCTTCCCCCTGTTTCTCTTATCCACACATCATGCGTTCAGTCAAAATTCTCTTTATTCGTAAGCAGACATTTTGTCAACGATATCGTCTCCAACTTCCTGTGCACTTGCGCCTGTCGCTAATGCCTGAAGAGAATTACGGATTGTGTCCATAGCTGCTGTGTTGCTGTCATATGTAGGAATCTCAAGTTTAGACTCTGTATTCTCAGCCATGATCGCATTTACATCGTCAAGCAGATAGTTACCTGTATCGATTGTAACCTTCTCAGCATATGTTGTCGGGCTGGATTTGCACATTTCGTTGATGGAATCTACACTTGTAAGATATTTGATGAATTTAACAGTTGCTGCGATTTCCTCATCACTCTTGTTTAATGTAGTGATGTAGTATGTATCAGAACCGCCACCCATCTCTACAGTCTTGTTTGCTTCGTCGATATAAGGAATTCTTGTAACACCGATCTTCTGAGCATCGAAGAGAGTTGTATCGGAGTCATTCTGGAAGTTACCACAGTTCCATGTTCCGTCAACTGTAAATGCAGCTTTTCCTGCCTCGAACATATTTCTCTCTGTGTTGAAGTCTGTGCTGAGGATTCCGTCTCCCCAGTATCCTGCATCGATCATATCTTTCATCTTCTGATAGATTGCAACCATCTTCTCGCCGTTGTAAGCTTCTTTGTCGCTTGCAAGATCATCTGCGATGCTTGTTCCGTAAGCTTTCAGAGCAAGAGCACTCATCAGATGCTCGAAGTGATAGTTATCTTTGTCAGAGTAGTTGAATGGCTGGATTCCTGCATCTTTTAATTTCGCGCAAGCATCAACAAGATCATCCCAGGACTCCGGAACATCTACGCCAACCTGATCAAGGTAATCTTTGTTGTAGTAGAGGCAGAGCTGATAAGCGGACCACGGAATACCATAGGTTCCTTCAATGCCGTCAAACTGTGTTGTCTCCCATGCAAAATCCTGAACTCCCTCTTTCCATTCCGGATACTGTTCAAAGTATGGTGTCAGATCCAGTATATATCCTGCATCTACATACTCTCTTGTACGGCTTCCGCCATACTGAAGGAATGCGTTCGGTACATTACCGGAAGCGAAATCTGTTGTAAGCTTCTCTTCGTAATCAGACTCTGTAGAAATACTCTCATCTGTTACATGGATCTTTCCTTCGTTCTCTTTATTGAACTCTTCAAGTGCTTTGTAATACCATTTAGCCTGTCCGTCTGTATCAGATCCGTTGTTAAATCTGAATGCTACACGCAGCTCAACGTTTTCAAAATCCATACTCTCTACATCGTAGTTTGTGTCACCCTTTGCAAATACAGCGCTTCCTGTTACGCCTACTGTAGACATTGCTGTTACACCGGCGAGACACAGTGTTGCAACTTTTTTCATTCGTTTCTTCATGAATAAATCCTCCCTTAATATGATTTTATTTATATAGTTTACCCATTGATGCTCTTAAGTTAATCGATGATCGCCTCAAAGATCGGCTCCTCTTCCTCAAGCTCCAGGCATACACAGTAGTTCTTTGCTCCCTGAAGTTTCTCCGGAAGTTCAACCTCTACCATGGAGTTTCCTTCGCAGCACTTTAATGCGCGGCATGGAAGTTTCTCTCCTGTGCTTACCACATATGCACCTTTTAACTGGTTGCCGATGTTCAGCAGCTCTACACGATATCTCGGTGCAAGTACATGTACATAAAGTTTATGTGGTCTCTTGGTAAATTCAATGCTCGGAATCTCATACGGATAGATACCAACATTCTTGGTTCCGTAAATTGCTTCCGCATTCTCAGTCACGTATTTACCAACTTCATTCATAACCTCGACACAAGCTTCCGGAACAGTTCCGTCTGCCATTGGTCCTACGTTCAGCAGGTAATTTCCGCCTCTGCCGACGATCTTGAGAAGAAGGTTCAGGATATCATCCGGATTCTTCCAATTTGTATCGTATTTATTGTAACCCCATGTATCATTTACAGTTGCCGGTACTTCCCAGTCACCGTCGTATGGAAGACGTGGGATAAAGTTATCACCGGTGGTCATGTAATCGCCCTTCTGGTGTCCGATACGTCCGCTGATGATGCAGTCAGGCTTAATCCCCTTAACCCAGTCTCTTAATTCCTGAGCTTCGTCTGCGGTCATTCCCATCGGAGTATCAAACCAGATCAGAGAAATATTATCGTAATTCTCAAGAAGCTCTTTTAACTGCGGCTTGCATTTCTCATCGAAGTATGTACGGAATTCCGGTTTCCATTCGTTCTTGTCTTCGTAATCCTTCTTATAGGCATTGTCATCATCCCAGTCCTGAGCCTGTGAATAATAAATACCCATTGTCATGTCATATTTCTTACAAGCATCGGAAAGCTCTCTTAAGATATCTCTTCCTGTAGCCTTCACTACATTAAAATCACTGACCTTGGAATCGTACATTGCGAATCCCTCGTGATGCTTGGAAGTAAGAACGATATATTTAACACCCCACTGCTCTTTCGCTCTTTTCACAAACATGTCCGCGTCAAATTTGTCCGGATGGAACTCATCTTTCAGCTTTCTGTAATCTTCCTTGTCAATGTTGAGAGTGTTCTCGATCCACTCTGCGATACGGTCTGTCTTGGTGACTTCGCCGGTCTTCGGATCTTTCCATTCTCCTGCAAGGATGGAATAAAGTCCCCAATGGATGAATAATCCGTATTTGGCATCTTTATACCACTGCTGCTTTGTGTCTGCCATAGCCTTCTCCTTGTTTCGTATAGCTGATTTTTTTGTTACGTAAAACGTTTCGTTTTTTGTTAAGACTATCTTACCGCATCCGAAACAGTTTTTCAAGTAAAATCATGGGTCAAAATCATTTTTCCTATTTTTTACAATTATTCCATCTTGTTTTTGTGTATTTTTTCGTATCAGGTTTTGTTAAACGTTTCATTTTTATCAATTTTCTGTACAATACACTCGTTTTTTCTGATAGTTTATGTGTAAAAAATGCCTTATGTGTTGAGGCGTTTTCTTTTTCATGATATAATATGAGAATACTCTATTATCTGTAAATGTATCAGAACCGGAGGTTTTACATGAACGTTACGATCAATGATATCGCCCGTGCGACAGGCCTGTCCACCGCAACGATCTCCAAATATATAAACCACAAAAAAATACGGGAAGAAAATCGTATCCTTATAGAAAAGGCAATTCAGGAGCTTGGATATACCCCAAACCGGAATGCCCAGCTTCTCCGTGCCAAAAACACACATACCATCGGTATCCTGATCTCGGATCTTGGTAATTATTTCTGGGGCGAGCTTGTCAATTCCATTATCAAGCATTTCACGGATCATGGCTATACAGTTATTGTCTGTTCATTCTTTTTTGAGCATCAGAAGGAGATCGATACGATACAGGATATTATCTCCCAGCACTTTGCCGGAGTTATCATGCTCCCATCCTGCTGGCATGATGACCTATACCAGCTTTTACAGAATGCCGGCATACCGGTTGTAATGCTCGATCAGATTCCTGCTTCCATGAGACATTTTCCTGTAGACTGTGTTATTTCTGATAATTACAAAGGCGGTGCACTGCTGGCAGAGCACCTTTTGGAAAAAGGCCACACAAAGGTCTGGATCATGGAACAGTATCTGGACGCCTACACGATCGAGCAGCGGATCCAGGGCTTTGTGGATGTATATCAGAAAAATGGCATTGACCTTCTGAAACAGCAGGATTCTTTCCCCCCTGTTTCTTTTGGTTCCACTGCTGAAACTATCATCCAGAGCAACCTGCATTTCCAGAAGCTTATTGATTCTTCCGATCCCCCTACTGCTGTTTTTTTTGACTGCTATCTCTCCGCAATGGGTGGTTTAAGTGCTGCCAGCCAGGCACGGATTTCCGTCCCTCAGGATATTTCCTTTGTGTGCTTTGACGATGATCCGCTTTTCAAGACCATGAGTGCGACTATGACCTGTGTCTCACAGGATCTGACAAACATAGGGAAACATGCTGTGGAATTACTTTTAAAAAGGATCCATGGAGACTATACGGATTTTCCAAAAATAGACATGCTGGATGTTGTATTCCACCCGCGACTCTCTGTAAAAGACCTGTCCGGGCACAACAGTGCAACATCCGGAAAGGATTGATTTATGAGTGCAACCATCAAGGACATTGCCAAAGAAACCGGTCTGGCACTGGCCACCATTTCAAAATATATCAACGGCGGAACTGTACGGCCACAAAATAAAAAACAGATCGACGAAGCGATCCGGAAACTGAATTACGTTCCACGAAACACGGCCCGGGGACTTCGTTCCTCCAAGACTTACCGTATCGGTCTGATATCCGGTCCTCCCAATAATCCGCACAATGCTTTTCTTCTGAGCAAAATAGAAAACACCATGCGCGCTCACGGTTATTCTCTCACATTTATGAGCGGTGACAAATATAATGATCATGTTAATAAATTTATCCCCCATATGCTCCGCTCAGGGATCGACGGTCTTATCATTTCTTCTTTCTGTCTGAGCAAGGACATCTGTTCCGCCGTGGAACATACCAGGATCCCTGTTGTGGAGCTGGAAGAGCATAGTCATTTCCACCGTACAGACTGTGTACAGACCAGCTGTACCTCCGGAGCCTATGAGATCGTGGAGCATCTGATAAAAATGGGGCATCAGAAGATCGCCCTTGTCACCGGTCCTCCTGCATCCTATACCGCATGCGAACGAAAAAAAGGATATCTCCGGGCACTGGAAGATTACAATATTCCTGTTAACCCCGATTATATCATCGCTGAAAATTACGCAAACGACTTTGGATATCAGGCAATGCAGAAATTATGGAATCTTCCGGAACGTCCGACTGCCGTATTTTCTGCGAACTATACACTATGCCTCGGTATTTATGAAGCGATCTACAGCCTTGGCATCCGTATCCCGGAAGACCTGTCTGTTGTCTCCTTTGATGATTTTGAACTGTCCATGCTGCTTTCTCCTCAGCTGACCGCTGTCCGTCAGCCGCTGGCAGGTCTGGCAGAGCAGGCCTGTGATCTGCTGCTTCGCAGACTGAACGGAGACTACTGCGATTTTCCAAGGACGATCCGCCTGAAGCCGGAATGCATTTACCGGGATTCTGTGCGTAACCTCTTTTCTGATGGTAAGTAGTGCAAAACAACTTTTATTACGACAGTTTCGGGAATCACAACAGGTATTCTCATTCCGATCTGCCTTCATATTCTGAACATCTGAACCACTGCAATAATTTCACAGCTTTTGCAGGGGCACAGACCGTCACCGACACAGTCGATGATACGGTCTGTGTTCCTTCTGTATATATCCGATATATCTGTCACATCAGTCTCAACAGCATATCTCCGGTTCCCACATTGTATCCACTGGTTGCATAAATGCCATTCAGGCTTTTGTTTGTCACAATGATCAGCGGAAGTTTATCCGGATCTACGTACATTCTTCTTCCCAGTGTATTGATGATCTCTGAAAAATCATCATATAAGATCTGGACATTTCCAAGCTTGCCCAGTGCTCTCGAAAGGGTAGGTGTCTCCAGCGCTTTTTTGCTTTTTACTACAAAAATGATTCTCGTCGCATATCGGGAAAAAGCTTCTTCCTGCTCCATCATCTCATTTAAGATATGCTCCGTCGGTTCTTTCTCCTCTTCCAGAAACGCCAGGATATGCTTCCCATCTGCCGTCAGTTCTGACGCCTTCACGGTGCTTCCATCCTCTTTTCTGAGAGTAAATTCCGGTATGGAAATATTCTCCAGCATGTCTTCCAGGTTTGCATTCCGAAATGCCAGCTCCACCCTCTTCATTTCTCCGATCTGAACCTCAAAATAATACTCCGCGGCAAATATATTTCCATTTGGCAGTCTGTTTGAGGTAAGGATCCTGTAATTTCCCGCTTCCAGTGGCAGCTTCATCATCTGATCTCTGAAATTTTCGGCTTCCAGCTTCAGTGTGCTGTATTTTCCGGCTTCCAGTTTTGCGATGCTCCAGTTCTGGAAATATTTCCACTGTGTATCCTCACTTGCCTTCAGAAGGATCGATGCGTTTTTCTCCGTTTCCGCAGATACCGGGATGAATTTTCCGTTTTTCATATACTCCATGGAACGGTCATGAGGGTTCAGGCGTGCCGGAATTCCCAGTGTTCTCGCCATTGCCACAAAAAGGATCTTCTTTGACAGAAGGCTTCCTGTTCCCGTTTTCAGACATCCGGACGGCGTGGTGATCACACTGCTGCGTTCTTTCTCCGGACTGGAAATGATCTTATCCTCAATCCATTTCCAGATCTTTGCCGGCTCCTTTTGCAGCATATTTTTCTCTTCTTCCGACAGCTGCTCAAGGATCGCTTTTCTGTATTTCTGTAAAACTTCATCGTCAACTCTCGGGTTCAGTACATATGGTACAAAAATATCTGCATCCATGTTTTTTTCATACGGTAATGCAAATTTCAGATGCTCCTCCAGAACCTGGCTGATGCAGTCTGTTCTGTCTTTCTCTGTGAGGACTTCAAGGAGTTTTTTTCTCATTGAAGAATCTCCGGTTTCTTTTTCCAGGAATTTCCGGCACTCCGGATTACTCAGGTTTCTTACCTTCTGTTCCCTGTAAGCGTTTGCCTCTGCCAGACGTCTGCTGCCTCTTTCCTTCTGCTCCGGTGTCGGCATATCTTTATTTACAGGCGCATCATGAGGTGCGATCATATCGTTCTCCGCCCACTCCTCATAAAAAATACCATTTTCTTTTCCCACGGGCATCAGACAGATTTCGCAGCAATCCTCTGTTTTTGTATCCATGCTGTTTTCTGCATGCAGCCATTCTCCATCTGCATACATCCTTGCAGAAATATGGATACTTCCAAGCCCTGTTGTCAGGCAGACTTTTCCCAGACTGTCGGTTTTCAGTTCTGCGATCGGGGCATATTCTGAATAATTCAGCACCTCAAAAGAAACTTCTGCACCTTCTGCCGGTTTTCCATGTGAATCCTTTACGGACACAGTGATCTCTTTTGTCAGCGCATATCGTTTCAGCTCGTTGAGCATAGTCACCATACCATCTTTGCCGATCACTTCTCCCTCCGGGATCATGGTATCAAAAACTCTTGAATGGACCATCATAGCCCTTGAGGAAGCATTGGTAAACCATCCCTTATTCAGGATCTCTTCCGGCTCACAGGCTCCCAGAAAATACCAGCTTCCATCGCACCAGATTTCCACCCAGGCATGATTGTCATCACAATGAGACCACTTTGGTGCATATACCTGACGGGCAGGTACACCAACACTTCTCAGTGCATTAACGGTAAATACAGATTCCTCTCCGCATCTTCCGTTTCCTCTGCGGTATACGGCAAGTGCAGACAGGGTACGATCATCTGTACAATGATAGGTAGCCTCCTGTGCACACCAGTAGTTCACCTCCAGGGCAGCTTCCCGGAAGCTCATTCCCTCAGTTCTCTCTCCGATCTCCCTGCGGAAAAATGTACGGCAGGGTGCGATTTCCTCCTCATTTACTCTATGAAACAGCACATAATTCAAAAAGATCTCTTCCGGCAACTCTGCCACCCCGGAGTTTTCCTTCCATAAATATACGCCATTCTCCGCATAATCCAGAAATACTTCAAACGCATAATTTCCGATATCACTGTATGGCATGAACGCATATAAATATTTGCACGCCAGAGCCACTTCGTCTGTGCATTCCGCAAGCTTTTTATCAATATCCGCAAAAGCCTGCGGTAACCCCATCACCTGCTCCCGATATTTTTTTTCGATCCGATCACGGTTTTCTTTCAGAAAAATCTTCCCCTCAGCCATTATAATTCCTCCAGAACTTTCTTTGCAGCACGAACATTTTCAATATCTGTACGCCATATCTCATATTCACTGAATGTCGGAAGTCCCATATTGACACCTTCCTTGCGAAACTGCATCGCACTGTCCGTTACAACCTTGCCGCTCATATGATAAGCCTTGATCCCGGTAAGGGGATAAAGCTGGCGGATCACTTCCGCACCGACGCCACTCCCCGCCTGGATGGTAATACGCCCCCGGCTCCTGGTTTCCAGTTCCTTCAGAAGCTCCGCGCCCTGAAGGCAGGTATTCTTCTGTCCGGAGGTAAGGATAGTATCGATTCCCAGCGAGATCGCCTGTTCCATAGCCTCGATCGGATCTGCACACACATCAAAAGCCCTGTGCAGCGTAACAGACATATCTCCCGCAGCATCCATCAGTTCTTTCATCTGTTCCATATTCAAGGTGCCATCCGGTTTCAGGATACCTACCACAACACCCTCCGCTCCCATTTTGCGGAAATCCTTTACCGCATTCCTTATCATGGAAAATTCCGCATCTGTATAACAGAAATCTCCAAACCGCGGACGGATCAACGCATGGATCCTGATATCTGAACGCTTCCTTATTTCCTCAAAAAGCCATGGGCCGGGAGTTGTCCCCCCGATGATCAGATTGCTGCAAAGCTCCAGTCTATCCGCACCACCCTCGGCTGCTGCCATGGCGGATTCCACAGAATCCACACAGGTTTCCAGAATATAGTCTTTCATGTAAAAATCCCCCTTTGTTACCGTCTGCTCAGAGTAATTTCACTCCGGCATTCCTCAATGTATTCACAATGGTATCATCCGGAAATTCATCGGTAATGATCCCACTGATATCATCAAAATGTGTATATTTATAAGATTCGTTAAAATAAAACTTCTCTCTCTCCATAACCACATATTTATGTCTGCTGCTCTGCACTGCCGCCTTCTTGGTCAGCCCATCCTCCACTCCGGATGTGGTAACTGCAAGATCTGTCATATCCACGCCACAGCTTCCCAAAAATGCCCGGTCAAAGCTGTACTGCTTGATCACCTCAATAGCCGTAGCTCCCATAAATCCATTCACCGAACGGTACATAGTTCCCCCTGTGCCTATGGCCGTGATGGACGGATTCGCAGCAAGGATCTGCAGGATATCGATCATATTGCTGATAACCACAACATGCATGCCCGACGAAGCGATAAGCCTTGCCAGCTCTATATTTGTAGTGGAAACATCCAGAAAGATCGTTTCGTTATTTTTGATCAGCTTGAAGGCTTTCGCAGCAATCACTTTCTTCTTATCAAGATTGTACATACGCCTGTCTACTACGTTTCTCTCCAGAGGATACTCCTGTGACAGGATCGCTCCGCCGTAAGTCCTCTTTAATCTGCCTGCATTTTCAAGGATCTTGAGATCCTTGCGGATACAGTCCTCCGTAACCTGAAACATCTCACTTAATTCTTTGACTCTGACTTTTCCTTTTTCACGGAGACATTTCTCTATTGCATTCTGTCGTTCTTCTGTAAACATGATCCTATCTCCTCATTCCTGATTTTTCTGTGATAAAAGTTCCAGGAATCAATGCTCCGCAAAACAATATCCGGCGCATTGGTCCCTGGAAAGCCTGTGATTTCAGTATAACAGTTCGGCATCTTACTGTCAATTATTTAGTATTATTTTTTATTGTTTTAGCGTATTTTGATCAAATCATCTGCACATATATTCATCCAGCTCTCTGATAAATTTCTCCGGCATCTTTCTCTCAAACGGGAAAACCTCCGCATTCCCAAGCGCATCCGCAATGCATCCCAGAAGGATCGCACTTCTCTCCAGCGACCAGGCAGACAGCAGATCAATAGTATCATAACGGGTATGCATGCCAAAACCATCCCGGTTCAGAGTCATGGCCGGAATTCCCTTCCATGCAAAAGAATTGGAATCACTTCCCCAGATCTGATTCTTGACAGACGCTCCGATCCCTGCTCCGTCAGCAACCTCAAGAAGCTTATCACAAACTGAAGTCTCTCCCGTCACTCCCAGAACATTTCCTCCGATCAGCTGCCCGGCCAGATCTACATTCATATTAAAACGATGCGCTCCAAGCTCGCTCTCATGAACTCGGATGTAATCCCGGCTGCCCAGCAAGCCCTTCTCCTCAGCACCAAACCACACAAACTCCATAGTCCTGCGCGGTCTGTACTGCTGAAAATATCTGCAAAGCTCCATGATAATCGCCGCCCCGGACATATTATCATAGGCCCCCGGTCCCTCCGGCACCGAATCATAATGCGCAGTGATCGTTAAGATCTCATCTTTTTTATCCGTTCCCTCAATCCTTGACACTACATTACGGGATCTGCACGCCGTCACATCCTGTTCCACAACCAAGCACACTTCAGACGCACCCTCCGTCACCAGCTCCACTGCATCCTTATAATGAAGATTCGCCCCCGGAATCCTGCCACTATATTTTTCCTGCATCTCGTGAATATCCTCTGCAGACTCCGACAATCCTTCTATCACTTCTGCTGCATCCCCCGGAAAGATCGTCGGCAGGCTGCGCTGACAGGGAACCCTGTCCACTCCTTCATCCAGCGGAGAACCCTCCACACTGATAAAACCAACAGCTCCGGCGCTCACCAGTCTCTGATACACATCACCACTCACCCGGCCGTTCACCATAACGATCTTGCCCTTCGCACGGGAAAGGCTGACAGCATCCCCGTTCTCTACATACAAAAAAGGGGCTTTCAGACCTTCTTCTCCAGTATTTCCACATCTTCCATACCCGGTCACCACATACTCCTTCTGATAAGGCTCCATAACCTTAAGCACTGCTCTGTTGATCCGAAAGCCCCAGAAATCAAACTCCTCCATCCAATTCTTCGCTCCGAAGCTGTCCAAAGTATCCCGGATCATCTTCGCCGCCTTCACTTCCCCCGCAGTACCCGCTTCTCTGACAAAATCAAACCCGGCCAGAAACTCCATCTGCCGCCTGCCGCTGAACTCTTTTGTATTCATACCCCACAACCTTTCTGAATATTACTTATTTCTGCTTTTTTATTGTACCATTCAAAAAGCTCCCATTCATCAATTTTTATCGATTGAATCGAAGCTTTTTATTTAATTCTTATTTAGTTTTCTTTCTGGACACAATACAGTACGTTGTAATTCATATTTTTCATAAAATTTTCCGCGTGTCTCTACATTATTAATCACATTCTGGATTTCATCCGCTCGGCCATCTGAGATCAAATAATCGATCAATGCACGCATCCTCTCCTCACCTATAATCTCACCACGCGCTTCGCCTTCTTCACGAAGCCTTTCCAATTCCAGTTGCAGACTTTTCCGCCCATAATCTCATACACTCCTTTCCGAATTTTTTCCTTATCTCTGAAAATATAATGCGATACTCTCATAATAAATTTATTCAGATTCGTATATAATTCCGATTTCTCGGAAATTGAAATTTCTTCCTCCAGTTTTTTTCGAATATCTTCAGACTCATTTAGCAGTTCAGTAAATTTCTGTTGATTTTCCTCTATCATATTTGCCATTTTCTCATATCGAATAATATAAAATGAAAGCAACAATAATAATTTTTCTCAAAAATACTTCTTTTTGTATATTTTTTAATTTTACCGTTGGAACTTTATATTGACATATTTGTCCATCTGGAAGAACCATTTCCACTTTCAAAAAATCCGGTGTATTTTCTGTACACCTTAAGTATAACACATAGGACTTTGGAAATTCCAGATGGTATTTCCTGTTCTCTCCATCTCTGTTCCATAGCAATAGCAAAATCATACTCCAACATGCAAATCGCCATCGTCACATCATCTGTACTTTGACATTCGATGTGATATACCTTCCTGCTATCAAAAGACGTGCATCTGTAATCAATTTTCCATCCTGAAATTGATTTTTATTACGAAACTGCACAATCTTAATATCTTCTGGATAAGATATATGAAACACCTCGTTAAAATCATTCCAAAAATTATTTGTATTTTCGACAAAAAAATGAACCGTAAAACCAATCCAACAATTTTACGGTTCATCTTACATTACTTTTCTTTATATGCAATCCATTCTATTTTATAATTATCTCCTGTTAACTCCCCTACATTTTTTATATAACCTTCAATACATTTTTTTGCTCTTTCTTTAGCTTGCCCTAAAAGCTCTGTGTTATTTTCTGCATCCATTTTCATTTTTTCCTGAGCACTTGCCAATGCATTAGTTTCTTCTTCTTTCGTAACCTTAGTAAAAACGCCTTCGTCAGTCAGTGGTTCCGTCAATGAATTTTCATCTATGTCTGCGTTAAGTATTTCCGCATCAGGAATCACTACTTTTACAACATTATTTTTATTGGGTTCAGACACAGATACCTTATTTACATTTATTCCCAATTCTACAATTCCACTATACTCAAACCAAACTTTTTTATATCCTACCCCAAAGGCTTTAAACATTCCTTTCGCATTGCTCTCTTCTTTTGCTACATTATGATAATAACATTTCAAAGTTGCCATTTCACAAACAGAATTGATTTTAGAAAAATCCACTTCTCTTTTTTCAGTACACCCCGAAAATATAATTACTGTAATACTCACAAATATTGCAATTAACAATCTTTTCATATGTATATATCTCCCACTTTACCAAATAATAGAATACCCTTTACTACTTACAACAGGATCTAAAAGAGCCTCAATAACTGATTTAATATTTTCTTCTGCAGTTTCATATAATTCTTTCGAATCATTAGCTTCCCTCATTGCATCTTCTTTACAGAGTTTAATAACCTCTTTTAATTCAATGTCTGGATTTTTGGGAATATAGCTTATTGAATCTGGATCAACAGTAGCTATATTTATTTTAAGTGCAGGTAATACTGGTGTTATCTTCTTTTTATCCTTATTAATCTTAAATTTCACATCTTCCATTTTTATTCCAACTTTAACACTTGAATTATAAGCAACATAACATTCTATTTCATCTTCATTATCCTCTTTATACTTTTCAGCAATACCATTATATATAAACTCTGCCGTTGACAGTTCATCTATATTAATTGCTTGTTCTAATTGCGAAGATGTTACCATGCTTGTACCCAAAATCTTATCAAGCAAACCTGCTTTTACAGTTATCACACTTATTATCCCCGCCAAAAACACTATGCATATAACTGCCCTTACTTTTTTCATTTTCTTCCCTCCATTGTTTTTATTTGTATAATAATCTATGAAAATTCCGCGAATTTAATATTCTTAATAATTATACATTATTTTTTTCTGATTAACTATAAGTACAAAATAAATAATACACTATTTTTCTGCAAAAAAACTGCCTGCAGCTATTTTTCAGCCTACCCGGCCAAAAAATCTCCGCAGACAGTTTATATTTCATATCAGTAAATCATTTATATCTATATCCTAAGCCACAAACGAACCAACCGCAGCCGGAGCCCGGTAATCATAGTCGGAAACCTTGATCCCTGTAGCCGCTGTACTGGCGTGAACGATCTTGCCATCACCAATATAAAGAGCCACATGATCAATGCCGCCATCACCATAAAAAACCAGATCACCAGCCTCAATATCCGCAACACTCTTCTTTTCAGAAGCCTCACACTGAGCTGCAGCAACACGAGGAAGCTCATACCCAAACTCCGCAAACACAGACATCACAAATCCGGAACAATCTGCCCCGTTAGTCAGACTCGTACCACCATAAACATAAGGATTCCCCACAAACTGCAGCGCAAAATCCACAATCCCCTGCCGCTTCTCCAGACGCGCCTCCTCAGCAGCCTTACGCTCCTCTTCCGCCTTACGCGCAGCCTCAGCAGCCGCTTCAGCCTCAAGCCTCTCCTGTGCGATCACCTCAGCCTCAGCCTTCGCCTCCTGATACCCCTGAACCTCAGAAACCGTCTTATCCGCCAGAGCACTGGCAAAAGCAGAAATAGAATCCGCATCATCCGAGAAATCATCCTCAATAGAAAGCTCCTCCACATCCCCATCAGACACAGCACTGACATCATCCACATCCGCAAAAACAACAGAAGGAACCACACCCACAAGAACAACACTCAGAACAACAGCAGCAACTTTCTTATAAAACATAAACAATAAAACTCCTCTCAGAAAACCACGCAGCAGCTCCCACCCATTCAGGCAGACATTCACAATTCACTTCGCCACGCTCCTCGCTCACTAATTTGTTACAATTTTATTAATTTTGTTACGCAAGTGTGTATCCTACCATAAAAATCCCCACCTGTCAAACCCTTTCACAAAACCTTCACACACCAATCAGCCATCCAGCGCAGCGACGATGGCTCATCCCTCACCTTCAGACCACAGGAAACTCAACCTTTCCTCCCAGCCATCCAGCGCAGCGCTGATGGCTCATCCAACTCCCGGGAATCCACTCAATCCTCCAGCCCTCATCAATCCCCACTTCCGCCAGTCGCCCCACACACCCACCACTATCTCCCGCCCGGAACCGAACAGCCTGGGAGACGGGTGCCGGTTTGCTACGACTCTGCAGGAGGGGAGCTGATTCTTGGCTGGCGGAAATCTGCGTTGTTTTTAAAAAGTTCGCTGTCTGAGCGGCAGCAAGCCGCGAGTTCGGACTTTTTAAAAACGGTTTTAGCAGAATTCCGGCAACCTAGAAGCAGCCCCCGACGAAGCCCGGAGCAAACCGGCACCCGTCTCCCAGGCGTCCGTCATCCGCCATCCACCATCCACCACAAAAAAGAGCGCTCCCACAGCCCGTCCAGACCGCAAAGAACGCTCTCCTCATTTCCATCAGCTTCCGATCACATTAAATATAACTCATAAACCCCTTCCCAATAACCTCACTACTCTTAGTAACCATCAAAAACGCCTGCGGATCCACCTCATCAATAAACCTCTGCAGCAGCACCGCCTGCCTCACATCAACAACCGTCAGAATAATCTTCTTATCCTTATGCGAATAAACACCCTCCCCATGATAAACCGTAGCACTCCGATCCAACCCATTCATAATAAACTCACAGATCTCATCCGGTTTACTGGAAATGATCGTAAAATACTTATTCAGCTTCATCCTCTCAATAGACTTATCGATCAGCAACGTCTTAGCTATAAGCCCCAGTACAGAACAAAGCCCCGTAGTAAGATCAAACACCATAAACGAAACAACAACGATCACACAATCCACCGCAAACAACGCACCCGAAATATTCATCGTAGAATACTTCTTAATGATCATCGCCACAATATCCGTGCCACCACCCGAAGCATTCTCAAAAAACAGCAGCGCCGCAGCCAACGCCGGCAAAATGATCGCAAAGCAAAGCTCCAGCATAATATTCCCCGTCAGCGCCCTGTCCATAGGAAAAACCTTCTCAAACACATTCAGAAGCAAAGAAGAAACAACCGTAACATAAGCCGTCTTCACTCCAAAATCCCGACCAAGGACAATAAACCCGATCACCAGCAAAATCAGATTGATCACCAGATTGATCTGCGCAGACGTCATCGGAATAAAATGTGAAAACACAACCGCCATACCCGAAACACCACCAAAGGAAAAATTATTCGGAAACTTAAACACATAAATCCCCACATCCATCAGAACAACAGCAAATGTGATAATGATATACTCCATCACACGCTTTGGTATCAGATTTTTCATTAAAAATTATCCTCCTGATCTCCTCAAATAATTTTCACTGGCAACTACCGGTCAAAACCGGCACTCCCCGCATCCTCTTCATTTATCATACCTTATATCACCAAAAATGAAAATAAAAAAGACAGAGAAAAATACATTTCCCTGTCCCTTATATCAACGATCACGATCAACCACAGCTTACAGCCCGAAAAACCTCTCCAGAAATTCCGCCACACCATCATGATCATTATCTCCGGTCACCTCATTAGCAGCATCCTTTACATACTGTTTGGAATTGCCCATAGCAACACCGATACCTGCACCCTCCAGCATTTCCAGATCATTCTCATTATCTCCGAAAGCGATCACATGCATCCGGTCAATACCAAGCTTTGTGCGAAGCATGGCAAGACCCACACCCTTGTCCACGCCTGCTGCATTAAACTCCGCATTGCCGCTGATGGAAGTAGTCACTGCCACATCATCCAGATTCTTCCATTTTTCACGAAGTGCCCTGCTGGTCTCCATATCATCAAAATAAATATTGATCTTCTCTGCCTGATCCAGAATATCTTTCTGATGATAAAAATCCTTAACATATTCATGTCTGCTGAGAAAATAATCTACAAAAGTTTTTTCCAGCAGATCTTTATCCGCTACAGATGCCACATAATCTCTGGCGTCCGCATCAGAATAGGCGATTCCGTTTGCATAAGCCTCTGCGATCCAGCCTTTTGCACCGCTGTTTTCCACCTCTTTCAGGATTTTTCTTACCATTCCTTTTGGCATGGTTTTTCGCCAGATCATCTCATTTTTATCGTAGTCCCAGACAACACAGCCGTTTTCCACGATTCCCCATTTCACACCCCGGAGCACAGAAAACTCCTGGGGGATCAGCTCTCTGGTCCTTCCGGTTGCCGGTACCACATAATGTCCGTCATCGATCAGCCGCTGCAGAACATTTCTGTTCCTCTCGGAAATCTTATTCTCACTGTTCAGAAGAGTTCCGTCCATATCCACTGCAATGATATATTTTTCCATAATTTCCTCCTGTTTGTCTTTTCCTCACAGGCAAAAAGCGCATCTGCACTGCACCCGGATATCCTTTGGCAGTACAGATACGCACAAATACTCATACCTGCTGTCTGTAAAGCAGACACTTTTCTTCCGCTTTACTACATATACAACAGCTCAGGAATTACCGGATCCTCATCATAAACGCCTCATATGGCCTTAAATCCGCTTTGATCCCTGTTCTGTCCTTATAGTTTGTGATCTTAATGTCCTCTTTATCGGACACATATTTCACAAGACCTTCTGTACTTACCGTATCCTCAGAAAGGTTTGCCACCACGATCCACTGCTCTTTGTCAGAAGTTCTTAAATATGCAAAAATCTTCTCATCTTCCGGAAGAAGAAGCTGATAGTCACCTTCTGTAAGAAGTTCTTCCCCATGACGCAGGCGGATCAGATCTTTATAATAATAAAACACAGAATCATTTTTTTCCAGAGCTTTTTTTACATTGATCTCCTGGTAACGGTCAGAAAGGCGGAACCATGGCTTGCCGGTTGTAAATCCTGCATTTTCGCTGTCATCCCACTGCATCGGAACCCTGGCATTGTCACGACTCTTGTTCCATACTGCCTTGCGGAAATCATCCTCAGAGATAGTTTTGTTCTTAACGACAAGATCCTGATATGCATTACGAACCTCGATGTCCTCGTACTCATCCAGCGGGAACTGTACATTTGTCATACCGATCTCCTCACCCTGATATACATAAGGAGTTCCCTGCATGCCGTGGAGAACAGTAGCGTAAGCCTTTGCGCATTCCTCACGGTAAGTGGTATCATTTCCCCATCTGGAGATCACACGTGGCTGGTCATGGTTTTCGAAGTACAGAGCATTCCAGCCCTTCCCATAAAGCTTGTTCTGCCACTGGGTCATCACACGTTTCAGCTCTCGGAGATCAAAAGGTTTCAGCGCCCACTTGCGGTTTACAGAACCCGGAATACGGTCGATGTTCATATGCTCAAATGTGAAGATCATATTCAGTTCCTCACGCTCCGGATCTGTAAACAGTCTTGCAACCTCCGGTGTGGAGCCCGGCGCCTCACCTACCGTCATACAGTCATATTTTGAAAGCACCTCCCGGTTCATCTCATGGATAAACTCATGAAGTCTTGGTCCGTTGCTGTGATATTTTCCTGTATAATACTTGCGGCCATCCGTTTTCGGGTAATCCGGGAAGGACTGATCCTTGGAGATAGATGCGATCACATCCATGCGCCATCCGTCAGCACCTTTGTCCATCCAGAATTTCATCAGATCATAGATTTCCTTACGGACGGTTTCATTTTCCCAATTGAGATCCGGCTGTTTTCTGCTGTAAAAATGAAGGTAATACTGGCCGCGCTCTTCATCATATTCCCAGGCACTTCCACAGAAGCTGGAGCCCCAGTTGTTTGGCTCACTGCCGTCTGCTTTCGGATCCTTCCAGATATAATAATCACTGTATTTGCTGTCTTTTGATTTCCGGCTTTCCACAAACCATGCATGCTCATCGGAAGTATGGTTGACAACAAGATCCAGAATGATCTTGATACCATGCTCATGAGCTTTTCCGATCAGCTCATCCATGTCCTCGTTACTTCCGAAGCCCGCGTAGATCTTCCGGTAATCACTGATATCGTAACCGTTGTCGTCCTGTGGGGAGTCAAAAACAGGACTGAGCCAGATCACATCGATCCCAAGGTTCTGAAGGTAAGGGAGTTTTTCAATAATACCCTTGAGATCGCCGAAGCCGTCTCCGTTGGAGTCCTTAAAGCTTCTTGGATAAATCTGATATACAACGGAATTCTTCCACCAATCTTTCATTTCTTATTTCTCCTTTATTTTGCATTGAGCAGATATTTATAATCCGTATTTGCCGCTTATTTATATCCGTCAGATACTCTTCAACTGCCCTTTTTGCGGCCAGTTATTTCAATATAACTTTTTTCCAGGTTTTTTATAGGCGGACCACCTGGGGTCCGCCTTTTCATAATTCTGATCTTTATCCTTAAGGTTTATGCAATTCCAAGAAGAGAGAGAAGGATGCTCAGGATGATAACACCGATGATCAGAACTGTGATGCTGATATTTTTCTTTTTCAGCAGATAGTAGCACAGAAGAGTCAGTCCAAGAGGAACAATGCCGATAAAAATCTGGTCCAGCATGTTCTGGAGGTTCAGAACAGATTCACCCTTCATGGTGAGCTCATAAGTGGAATTAAAGGTTACCATGCTGGCAGTCATGCCGCCGACCATGATCAGACCTACAATGCTGGCAGCTTTTGTCAGGATGTTCATAAGACCGCTTGCATAAACCTTCTGAATATATTCGGAACCAAGCTTGTAGCCCAGGAATGTTCCATAATATTTCACAAGAATAGACGGAATGTTGAAAAGAAGCAGGAACACGATCGGTGCCAGAACATTTCCGGATGCACCAAGACCTACTGCGATCCCGGCTGCGATCACACGGAGAACGCCCCAGAAAATGGAATCACCGATACCGGCCAGAGGTCCCATCAGAGAGGATTTAACTGCATTGATAGAGCTCGCGTCAAAATCCTTCTGCTCACTGTTTTTCTTCTCCATGGAAGCTACAAGACCCATGATGAAAGTGGAACAGGTGATGGTTGTATTGAAGTAGGACATACTTCTTGTGAGGGCAGCTTTTTTTCCTTTCTCATCGTTTTTGTAAAATTTGTTGATAAATGGCATCAGGGAATAGCAGAAACCGGAAGCTCCCTGTTTTGCCGGGCTTACTGCCGCATACAGAGTGAAGGAACGCCAGAACGCTTTTCTCAGCATTTTTCTTTCATCTGCTGGAATGGATTTCGTTAAATTACTCATGAGAAAAATTCCTCCTCTTCTTCATCAAGATATTCGTCAGAACCACCGGCCGGTGAAGCTGCCACTCTCTGCGCCGCAAGCTGGTTCAGCTTGTAATCATTCATACCAATGGAAATGGCAATGATCACACCGATCACGGCAAGAGCAATCAGTGGAAGCTTTAAGTATGCTGCAAGGACAAAGCCCAAGAAATAAAACATACAGATCTTGTTATCCCAGAGCATCTTCATCAACATTGCCATACCTACTGCCGGAAGAAGTCCGCCACAAACTGTCAGACCATTCATAACAACATCCGGGATGGCATCCAGAAGTGCACTGACTGCATCAGATCCGAACAGGATCCCGAAAAATGCGAACAGGGAATATAAAAACCAGTTTACAGCCCAGAGCCCATAGTGAAGAGCAACGATCTGTTTTTCTTTTCCTTCTGCCGCCAGACGGTCGAAGGTTTTTGCAAACATACCTACAATAAAAATGTAGAGAACGGTCTTGATCTGAAGACCAAGGATACCGATTGGAAGTGCAAGTGTCAGGGCAACCTCAGAGCCTTTGCCAAGCATGATGGCAAAGGCAGTTCCTACAGCTGTGGCAATTCCGGGTTCTGCTGCAGAAGCTCCGCCAATATTTACAACTCCCATGAATACAGCTTCCAATGAAGCTCCGATGATAACTCCTGTGTGAAGATCTCCAAGAAACAGACCTACCAGTGGCCCGATGACGATCGGACGGTTCAGCATGGTAAATCCGACCAGCTCTGCACCGCCGACACAGATAAATACGGCAAGTGCTACAAGAAATGCGTTTAACATTTTTTCTTTCCTCCCTTTTTTTGTGTGTTGCGAATATCCGATTGACTTTAATTTAATTTGTCCAGCACATCCTTCACAAGCCTCTGCTCATCGTTTGGTACCTGCTGCATACAGGTTTTCGGATCAAGAGCCACCAGTTCCTTCAGTGCCTGCTGCTCTGAATCGGTCAGCATGATAGTTGGTGTCAGGACAAGTTTCTCGGAAACATCGATTCCGTCAAAACGTCCGGTATTTCCTACATTGAGGAATCCGATCTCACCAACACTCTGTCTTATCTTCAGAGCATCCTTTACCGTTCTTGTCAGAACCAGGATACGCATCCTGGATGCCTTCGGATTGTTTAAGATACGAATGGCTTCATCCACCGGTTTGATCAGCGATTTGATTCCGCCCGGTACGGCCATTTTCAATGCCATCTTCTGGGTATTATCGTTAGCTGCCTCATCGTTAGCTACCACGATTCCCTGTACAGCCAGCTGTTTGGTCCAGGTCATGGCAACCTGTCCGTGGATCAGACGGTCATCTACACGAAGTGCGGTGATCTTTGCTGTGGAATTGTCGTAAGACTGGGGAGCCGGAGCTTTTTTCGGTGCGGATTTTTTTGCATCCGATACAGCACCTTCTGAAATCTGCGCAGTATTTTCGATACCCTGTGCAGTATCTTCTTCAGCATTTTTTTCAGATGTGGATTTCTTTCCACCACCAAAGTCCACTACCTGAAGCTCTTCTCTGGCATCATCGATAAACTCCTGGATCTCATCCTCTGTCACATCGTCATCTGCCATCATGACCTGCATCAGGACCGGAAGGTTGGTTCCTGTGATCAGCGTAACATTTTCTTTCTGGCTGTATCCCAGAAGCTTCTGATTTACGCTTCCTCCCATCAGATCTGTGAAAACGAAAATCCTGTCGTTTTCATGCTGTGCGAAATATTCTTCAAACTTTTTCTCCACATTGTCTTCCGGTGTCACATAAGCATCAATGGTTGTGATCTCAGCCATTTTTCCAACGATCAGCTCTGCTGTATAACGAATGCCGGAGGCCATTTTTCCATGTGTGGCGATCAGAATCTGTTTCATCTGGTATTCACTCCTTCTGTACTCTTTCCCTTTGGTTATGTACATAACCTTTATGTTCACACTATAGCATCAAAGTTAGGCTGTGTAAATAGGTTATGTACATAACCTATTATTGCAACAAGTTCAAAATCATGGTTTTGTGCAGGTTTCACATAGAACAGCAAATGCTTATTATCCACATCTTCAGCACGAACCTACACAGGATAACTCTTTTACGATTTCAGGTAAATTTACAAAAAGCCGAAAATACTCTGACTGTCAGACACTGACAGTTCCCGTATATTTCGGCTTTTGATATCTTTATATCTCAGATTCTCTGTACTCTTTCTCTGTACTCTTACTATATTGAAAGTCCCGATTTTCTGTTTTTCACAGTTCTGCAGTGACTTCTCGTATCTACCCCCTGATCAGATCAGGTACATTCTCTGCAGACTTACTTTTCCTCATGCTGCGGCTGTACAGATCTCCTGGGGATCAGCGTGACCGGAAGCATGATCTCATTTTCACGCTCTTTTTCCACTCCATTGATCCGTTCCATCAGAATTTCCACTGCAAGAGACGCCTTCTGCTCCACATTCTGGCTGATAGTAGTCAGACGAGGCACGGAAAATTCCGCATAGCTGATGTTATCGTATCCTGCAATTCCGATCTCCTCCGGAATCTTTACTCCACGACTGCTGAAAAAGCTGATAGCCTCCAATGCATAGAGGTCCGACAGGAAAAACAGTGCGGCCTTTGGTTTTTTCCGCTGGAGCAGCCACGCATAGCTTTCTTTTCGTTTGGCGTAGTTCATTCCAAGAGCAGTAAACTGCACCTTCTGCTTTTTCTTTGCAAAATCCTTCGCCGCCCGCTGAGCGCCCATGTAACGAAGATGATCCACACCATTATCACGGCCTGCACAAACCTGGATATGCTCATAACCGCATTCCAGAAGATATTTTGTCATAAGATAGCCGCCACTTTCGTCGTCCAGTCCGATATTCAGGACATGGTTTTCCTGGCCTGCATCAAGCTCACCATATGCATCAATAGAAACGATCGGTTTGTTGATCAGCTGATAGATTTTTTCGCAGTTGCTTTTGCTGAAGGAAATGGCAATAACGCCATCTACATCCCAACCCATGACCATCTGGAATATCTTATCTGTATCCTTTGCGGAATACAGCATCAGATAATATCCCAGTTCCTGCACGTATTTCTCGATAAAACCGATGATCTTTCCATAAAAAGGATCTCCGATGATAGAATCCTTGAAGTCTTTATGATAATTGATCACAACTGCGATCAGCTGGGATTTTTCTTTATTCAGAACTCTCAGTCCCATTTTCTGGACATACCCCATTTCACGGATAAGATTCTCGATCTTCTGAATATTGGCAGGAGATACTTTTTTTGTTTTTCCATGTATGACGTTGGAAACAGTTGTTGTACTCACGCCTGCTCTTTGCGCGATTTCCTTAATCGTTGCCATTATCTTTCCTCCAGAGATATTTCTGTGCGGAAGCCACTGCATTGGCTCCGTCTGAAACAGCAGTTACTATCTGGCGAAGTGCCTTGGTACGAATATCCCCCGCTGCAAAAACCCCAGGTGCGCTGGTAACACCCTCTTCTCCTGCACAGATATATCCATTTTCATCCAGCTTGAGCTGGTCCTTTACAAGTGTCGTGTTAGGAACGATCCCCACAGCAATGAAAATACCATCTGCGGTCAGTTCCCTCTCTTCATTTGTTTTTATATTACGGATCTTAAGACCGGTCACTTCGTCCTGTCCCAGGATCTCAAGGGGAACACTGTCCCACACCATTTCTATATTCTCACAGGCAAAGATCTTCTCCTGAAGTGCCTTATCTGCTCGAAGCGCATCACGGCGATGAACAAGATATACTCTTTCACAGAGGCCGGAAAGAAAAACTGCATCCTCTGCTGCCACGTTTCCTCCTCCCACTACCACTGCGGTCCGATCCTTATAAAAAGCTCCGTCACAGGTAGCGCAGTAGGAAACACCAAGGCCGCTCAGATCATCCTCTCCCGGGATATCCAGCTTCCGGTGCTCTGCCCCAAATGCAAGGATCAGAGCTTTCGCCTGATATTCATGCTTTTTTGTGCGAATCGTCTTGATCTCCCCGGAAATATTTTCCAGGGAAAGGATCTTCTCTCGCTGCGGTTCCAATCCCAGCTTCCGGGCATGCTCCCCGAAGGCTTCCCCGAGATCCATGCCCGATATCCCCGGCATTCCCGGATAATTATCCACCTCATAGGTAGCTGTGACCTGGCCGCCCGGTGCAAAGTTTTTATCGATCCATATGGTATTTAACCTGGCCCTGGACGCATAGATCGCCGCCGTGATCCCTGCCGGACCTCCGCCTAAAATTGCAAGATCATAAATATCACTCATGTTATTTCTCCATTTTTGTATATTTCCGCTCACATAATATCATAGATTCCGTAATTTTCCAATATGATAGAACAAAGCGCCACTCTGAAAGGACGTTACTGTTTGCTTCGAGACCATCAGCACTCTCCACATGGCATATGTCTGTAAACAGTAACGAAAGACTGTCGTATGTCTCTTAAAATCAGGAAAAATAAATCTCCTATTTTCATCACTCTGCTTCTTATCCTGGCACTTCTCACCGGCCTTACTGCCGGTTATTTTTCCGCTCACGGGATCACAGAAAACGGAAAATTCGAAGCTTTTTCCAGAAAAGTTTTTCAAAATGAAGTTTCCGGCAGCACCCTTACCCTCCATTATACCCTGGCACATCCGGAAAAACAGGGCATCCGGCGAAAAAAAGCTTCTCTTGGCACTATCCCCACAGATATGAAAAATACATACCAGATCTGCAGCCAGTACGAAAAAAAACTGAAATCCTTCCGCTACAGCCGCCTTTCCACAGAAAATCAGCTGACGCTGGACTCCATGCTCCTCTATTACCACACAGAAAAATCACTGGGTGACAATTATCTGCTTCAGGAACCCCTTGGTCCAAGTCTTGGTATTCAGGCTCAGCTTCCGGTGCTTCTGGCGGAATATGCCTTTTATGAAGAACGTGATATCACCGACTATCTCACTCTTCTCACCACCATTCGCCCATACTTTCGGAGTATCCTGGAATTTGAGAAAAAGAAATCCGAAGCTGGTTTTTTTATGAGTGATACCACACTGGACCGGATCCTGGCACAATGCAGTTCTTTTATCCGAAACCCCGACAACAGCTATATGCTGAATATCTTTCAGAAAAAACTCTCCGAATACGGAAAGCTTTCCGTGTCAGAGCAGAACGCTCTGATCCTGACCCACCAAAATCTTATGAAAACAGAAGTCATCCCAGCCTATCAGGAACTTATGACCGGTCTGGAAGCTTTGCGTGGCACAGGAAAAAACACTCGTGGCCTGACTTATTTCAAGGGAGGAAAAGCCTACTATCTCTATCTTCTTCAGAGTCAGACCGGCTCTTACGTTCCTGTAAAGCAAATGGAAAAACGACTCTCCAGACAGCTTTCCGACGAGATCGGCATCGCAGGAACCATGCTTCGACAAAGCCCGGAGCTTCTGACTACTCTCAGCCGGGGAATCACTTTCAGAAAAATGAAGCCTGCCCGGATGCTGAATGCCTTGCAGCAGAAGATCCAAACAGACTTCCCACCTCTCACAGATGTCACCTTTGAGCTCCGCACAGTCCACGATTCCATGAAAGAATATCTAAGCCCCGCCTTTTATCTCACTCCACCTATGGATACCGGAACCCCCAATGTGATCTACATAAATCCGGCTGCCAGTTACCAGGGTCTGGAGCTTTTTACCACACTGGCACATGAAGGATTCCCGGGGCATCTTTACCAGACTGTCACCTTCCAGCGCCAAAAATCCTCCAACATCCGAAATCTTCTCTGCACCTCCGGCTTTGCGGAAGGATGGGCCACCTACATTGAACCCTATGCCTACCAGTACGCCGCCGATTATATTCAGGATCCTTCTGCCACAGAGCTTGCCAGGATCTCCTGGCTGAACCGAAGCATCAATTTATGCATGTACTCCCTTCTGGACATTGAGATTCATTACAACGGCTGGACTCAGGCCGAAGCTGCCAGCTTTCTGAAAGCCTTTGGCATCGAAGACAGCGCCGTTGTCTCCGAGATCTACCAGTATATCCTGGAAACCCCGGGAAATTATCTGAAATACTACTGGGGCTACTTAAGCCTTCTGGACTTACGTGCTTCCGAACAGAACCGCCTTGGCCAGGACTTTGATCTGAAAGCTTTCCACAGCCAGGTACTGAAGATTGGTGGTGTACAGTTCCCTGTGCTGGAGAAGTATATTGATGCGGAATTGAATTCCATTTTTTATTCCAACCCGGCAAAAAACAATTCATAAAAATCATCCTCACCCTCAAGCATCGGAGAATTCTCTCCACCACCATTGGTACTCCTCTTCATCGCTGCATAAAATTCCTCACCAGCTGCGATCAGATCCATCTCATAAACCGGAACCCCAAGCTCCCGGCACTTCTTACAGAAAGCAGCCAGCGGCTCTTTCTCCCTGCGGGTAGCAAGCAACATCTCCCGAAGCGCCGGGTCCCTGCGGGCCTTTTCCTTCAGATTATCAAGCATCTCCACAACTTCCATCAAACTCAATCCCCCTTCACACAGCTTCTGAACAGCACATCCAGTTCCGGAATCTCCTTTTTCAGAGAAACCAGCTCCCCATTCCTGGTAAAACAATGCTTCGAGGAAGCTTCTGTACAAACCTCACTTCTGGTCACATTAAAAAACTCATAAGCCAGCTCCAGAACCACACCACTGTACTTCTTCACCGAAACTGAAATCTCCACTACATCATCAAAAAGCACCGGCTTCTTATAAGAAACCGAAACCCCTGCAACCGGAGAAACAATTCCCCGCTTCTCCACCTCACCATAACCAAAGCCCAACTCCTTCATGAAATCGATCCGGGCCTCTTCCATCCATTTCACATAATTGGAATGATGGATGATCCCCATCTGATCCGTCTCATGATACTGTGCCTTACGCCTGTAAACACCCATGTCTGTATCCTCTCTTCTGTAAAAATCTGACATTTGCCACCAGTAACAAAATATCTTCTTTATTTCTCACAAACCATACTCTTTATACAACTCCCTACACGCCTCCGCACTGTCTATTATTCTTCCAATCTCATCCATCCGGCCATCTGCGATCAGACGATTGATCAGCATTCTCACTCGTGCTTCCCCAATGGCCTCACCTTCTGCCTTTCCTTCCGCTTTTCCAATAATTTTCCCACGTGCTTCTCCCAGCTCAAGCAAGCGTTCCGATTCCAGCTGTAAAACCTTTCCACCCATAATTTCATCTACTCCATCATCGTCCGAAAAACATCATCAAATATAGTATTATTGGTCATTAACACTCCTACTGGTATATACGAATTATACCACACAAACAAAACATGAAAACACCATAAACCAGCTTTTCACAAAATACACAGTAACAAAAATGGAAAACGCTTCAGAATCCAAAGCTCCGGAAATGTCCATACAGACAAAAAGATCTTATAAGATATACCAACCCCATCACTACCAGGCCGACAGCGAAGCGCCTCAGCCCATCCACTCCGTCAGGCCACAAGGAAACTCAGCCTTTCGCCCCAGGCATCCAGCGCAGCTCTGATGCCCCATCCCCTACCGGAAAACCACTCAACCTACCACTCCAAATAAACCTACCACCCTACCGTCCTGAACCTCACAGCCCGTGCCGAGGATGCTGTCTGGTCTGCCTCTGCAGGAGGGGAGCTGATTCTTGGCTGGCGGAAATCTGCGTTGTTTTTCAAAAGTCCGCTGTCTGAGCGGCTGCAAGACGCGAGTTCGGACTTTTGGAAAACGGTTTTAGCAGAATTCCGGCAGCCTAGAAGCCAGCCCCCGACGAAGCCCCGGCGACAGGCAGCACACGCCTCACGGGCGTCCGTATTTCAACAAAAAAAGAACAGCAATGAACCTCAAATCCACCACTGCTCTTCACTCATATCCTAAATCACTTTCCCATCAAAGCAACAATCTTCTCCTTCAGCTCCCGTGCATTCCCATGAGGATCCTCCGCCTTCATGATCGCAGAAACAACCGCCATACCACTCATACCGGCACCCTCAAGCACATCCATATTCCCGGCATTCAATCCCCCGATCGCAACCGCTGGAATCGGAACCGCCTCACAGATATCTTTCAACGTAGAAACCTTGGTAAGAATCGTCACAACCTTAGTAGTAGTAGGATAAATCGCTCCCACACCAAGATAATCCGCACCATCCTCATAAGCTTTCACAGCAGCCTCCACCGTCTTGGCAGTAGCCCCCACGATCTTATCCGGTCCCATCAGCTTTCTTGCCACAGCAACCGGAATATCAGAAGCTCCAACATGCACACCAGCCGCATCACAGGCCAGCGCTACATCCACACGATCATCAATGATCAGCGGCACATTGTAACGATCTGTGATCTCCTTCACCTTAAAAGCCTTATCCAGATACTCACGTCCACCCTTATTCTTCTCGCGAAGCTGGACCAGAGTCACACCACCCTTACAAGCCTCCTCAACCGTACGGAGCAAAGACTCCTCCGTATGATAAGAACTATCCGTCACCAGATACAACGTTACATCCAAATCTTTTCTATCCATCCTGATCCCCTCTTTTTCAGTACATTTCAATTTTCAATAGATTCAGCAGCTGTCGATCCGAAAGCCCATAGATCTCATCCAGCAAATTCACCTGAAAGCTTCCCGGACCGCGGGAAATCTTCTCCGCTTCCTCGCCAGCGATACCCATAAGTGCAGTACCAAGCACTGCCGCAACCAAATAATTCCCGGATTTCCCATTTAATTCCATCTCAACGCCAGACCGGACACCTGCCTCTATACTATCCGTCATCTCTTTCGCAATATTATCTTCGCACCCTGGCAAAAACGCCGCAGTCAGTGCACCGACCATACAGCCGGTTCCTGTGATCCCGGACAGCGCCGCACTGCCATTTTGTACCAGAACAACCCGTTCACCATCCGTAACAAAATCCTGTTTCCCGGTAGCCAGCACAATTGCCTGATTACTCCTTGAAAAAGACCTCAGCACCTCACTGACAGTCTCCATATTTTCCGCAGTCAGGGCATCCTGCGCCCCCGCATCGATTCCGATCGCATGAGACGGCAGTCCGGAAACAGCCAGAAGCTCTGACATATTTCCCTTCAGCACTGCCGGATGGCCGATGCTCAAAAGCTCCCGTGCCAGATCCAGCCTGAGATCACTGCAGGCAACCCCTACCAGATCCAGAAGAACCGGGATTTTATTTTCCATCGCTGTTCTCATAGAACGCTTCATTGACTCGATCCTGGCATCAGTAATATTCCCGAGATTCAGCATCAGTGCACCGGCCGATGCCGTAATATCTGTCACCTCTGCCGGATGCTCCGCCATGATCGGCCTTGCACCTACTGCAAGGACCACGTTGGCACAGTCATGGATCGAGATCGGATTGGTGATGCAATGGATCAGCGGCTTTTCTTCTTTAATTCGCTTTCGCAGTTGTAAAATTCTTTGTCTCATATGTTTTTGAACCCAAAGCTGCCTGGAATTTCGCCAGAAGACCTGCTTTACTCAGAGCCTTCAGGAAAATATAGGCAACACATCCTCCCATTGTGGTTGCTGCAAGGAACATCGGCGTATAATAAAATGCTGTCAGCCCGCCTCTTCCCATCAGGAATGCCATCACCGGATAAGAAACCATGGATCCGATAATACCTGTTCCAAAGATCTCACCGATCACCGCGCAGATGATCTTGCCTTTGGAAAGTCTGTAGAACACACCTGAAAGAAATGCGCCAAATATTGCACCGGTCAGTGCAAGTGGCGGAATTCCCATGAACATCATACGGATCACGCCGATCATGGTCGCACAGAGAAGGGAATACCACGGTCCCATAAGAACCGAGCATACGATATTGACAAGATGTGCCGTGGGGCACATTCCCTCAATCCTCAGGATCGGTGAAATAACGACACCGATCGCTACCATCATTGCCAGCATTACCATACGAAGCGTGTGCATCCTTTGTTTTTCCATAGTGTTTTTCCTCCCTGAAATATCAGGCAGAGCCCTGTCAGATCCGGGCAAAAGCTTCCCGTCTGCTGCAGTCTGCCCTTAGATTTTGGCGGTCGAAGTTCCCTTACTTCCTCTCACTCCGAAAACACGGATTCCCATCGCTTACATGATCCTTCCGGAAAAATCCTCCGGAATATCACTCTCCTGCCAGACATTAAGGCGCTCCCCTTCCTGCCCGCTCTTTCGCAGAAGCTCACATAAAAAAGTGAAAGCGCATCTCCATGGATAAACTCCACGGAGACACGCTCTGAAATCACAATCCCTCCGTTGGCATTACCCAAATCAGGTACGGTCGAAGATCTATCTTCCTCTCAGCCTGTCACACAAGCTCCCGCTGGCACTTTTCTTTTCTGTTTTTCAATATAGCACACACCTATCCCGTTGTCAAACCTCTCTTATCAGCCTCAAAAAGTATTAAGCGTTACTGTTTACTCCGTTCTCAGTAGCACCGGAGACTTTCTTCTTTTACTATACTTCACCGGCCCTTATTTCGCAAGACGGATCATATTCCAGCTGTGTTTTGTAAATACTGCTTCCAGTTTTCCGCCGTCCAGCTTTGAGCATTCTGCACTGGCTTTTACAGGAACTACATTCTCGGGCTGCGCCTCTGTATTAACTGCCTGAAGATTATCGTTATTCAGCACGATATGCTCTATGATCTTATACCCCTCAAACTGTCTTAAATCACAGGAAACTTCCATATCCTCATCCAGACTCTTATTCACCGCAAAGATCGTCAGTGTATCCTTTTCCTCATTCCAGACGCACACCGAATCCAGATATGGAGCCTCTCCATAAGTCTTGCTCTCATATATAGGTGTAAGAACCTGTGTATTAAGGACGGTTCCTCTTCCAAACACACTTGTCAGCATATACGGATAAAAGATCGTCTGACGCCATGCGCCTGTATCGGATGTCATGATCGGCGCAATAACATTTACCAGCTGTGCCATGCAGGCGATCTTTACACGATCTGCATGACGGAGAAGTGTGATCAGCATACTTCCCACAAGAAGTGCATCCTCAAAGTTATAAACATCCTCCAGCTGATGGGGCGCCTGTACCCATTTTTCCAGCTTCTTATCCTGTTCATTGCTGTGGTACCATACATTCCACTCATCGAAGGAAAGATTTATCTGTTTTTTTCCATGCTTCTTTGCTTTTACAGCATCGCAGATGGAAACCACTCCTGAGATAAAATCATCCATTCCCTTGGAGCTTGCCAGAAAATCGGCAGTGTCTCCCGCTGCATTTCCATAGTACTGATGCAGGGAAAGATAATCCACCTGATCGTAAGCCTCGTCAAGAACCGTATACTCCCAGGAGCCAAAGGTAGGCATTTCCAGATTGGAGCTTCCGCATGCAACAGTCTCAACCTCCGGATCCATAAATTTCATCAGGCGGGCAGTCTCTGCTGCAACTCTTCCGTACTCTGCCGCAGTTTTATGTCCCATCTGCCACGGACCGTCCATCTCGTTTCCGAGACACCATAATTTGATATCATGCGGCTGTTCATAGCCGTGAGCCTTACGGAGATCACTGTAATAGGTACCTCCCTTAAAGTTACAGTATTCCAGAAGATTTTTCGCATCCTCCGGTCCTCTTGTTCCCAGGTTTACTGCCATCATCACATCGCTGCCGGCTTTTCTGGACCAGTCCATAAACTCATTGAGACCAAACTGATTGGTCTCGATCACGCCCCAGGCCAGCTCCGTTCTGGACGGACGCTGAGCTTTCGGCCCGACACTATCCTCCCAGCGGAATCCGGATACAAAATTTCCACCCGGATAACGAACGATCGGTACCTGAATCTCTTTTACCAGCTCCAGAGTATCCTTCCGGAAGCCCTGCTCATCAGAAAGGGGACTGCCTTCCTGATAAATGCCCTCATAAACCGCACGTCCGAGATGTTCTATAAAGGAACCATAAATCCTTTTGTCTGTTTTTCCGGTGAGGAAATATTTGTCCACGATGATCTGCGCTTTTTTCATTGTAAAAATCCTCCTGTAAATTATTATTTTCTGCTGCCACCGCATTTAGCTCTGTTTCCGATTCCGCCATATACCGGCTCTTACGCCTCTGTTCTCTCACACACTCTCAGCGGAAATCAACCGTTTCTATGTTTCATTTTACCATCCTGTTCTATCCATACCAGTGATTATCTTCCGAAATAGTTGACTTTTTTTCCGGTAAGATTTATCGTAAAGACAGTCTTACCAGACGGACGTCCCTCTGTCACTTTACTTTATACTTCCAGACAGAAAGTTCTTTACAATGCCACAGTCGGATTGTCTGATCTACGTAATGAAAGGAGCGCAGCATTTCCATGGATTTCACCTTAAATTTCTGCGAATACAACCGTTCCAACTCCGATTACGACAGGATTTTCCGGCCGGAGGGAAGCGGAGATTTTCTTTTTCTTTTATTTAAAACACCAATGAAGGTTTATCTGGGCGGTCAGCTTACTGTCACCCGGGATAATGCCTGCATCTTTTATATTCCGGGAAATCCCCAGCATTATCAGGCTGTACGAAAATTTCGGAACAGTTATGTCCATTTTTCCTGCGGAGAAAACCTGGCAAAACGGTTCGGACTTCCCTGCAACGAAATTTTTTACCCCAGTGACTGCCAGGAGATCGATCACTGTATCCAGAAGCTGCAGCATGAATATCTGAACAGAGAAGTTTTTTCCCAGGACTACGAGTATGCCCTGCTCTGCCAGCTGATGATCACAGCCTCACGGGAACTCCGCAGTACAGATACAGGCAAGTCTGCAGACTCGGAGCTCTGCAGACTGTTCCAAAAAATCCGTCTGGAAATGCTTACAAATTACGAAAAGCCATGGACAACAGAAAAGCTCTGCGCCATGGCTAATCTCGAAAAAAGTCAGTTTTATTCCTGTTACCGGAATTTTTTTGACAGCACCCCTCATGCTGACCTGAATCTGCTCCGTCTGGAAAAAGCCAAAAATCTGCTCACCAACGAAGCTCTGCCTGTTCAACAGGTGGCTCTGCTGTGCGGATTTTCAAATCTCTCCCACTTCAGCCGGTATTTCCGAAAGAACTGTGGCTGTTCGCCCAGTGAGTGGGCACGCCGCCCCTGACCAAAAGGATATTCACACTCTGCATTCACTGCGCAGGCAACTTGTCTGATCTGATCACCGTGCCGCATTACACTTCTCATAAGCAAACAGTGCCGCACCAAGCGCACCACAAAGCTGTGCCTCATCACAGATATAAAGCTTTGCACCCAGCTTCTCCTCCAGTGCCTGGATGATACCTTTATTTCTGGCAACACCACCGGTCATCATATATTCCCCCGGATTCTTTTTGCCAAGGCGGGCTGCAAGCGCTCCTACCTTGGAGGCAACGGATACATTCAGACCGTGGATGATATCTGCAACATCCTTATTCTGGGCAACCAGGGAAACCACCTCGGACTCTGCAAATACAGTACACATGCTTGAGATCACTACGTTCTCTTTCCACTCCAAGCCACGGGTACTCATCTCCTCCAGGGAAAGTCCAAGAGTACGGGCCATCATTTCCAGGAAGCGTCCGGTTCCTGCTGCACATTTATCGTTCATCAGGAAATTTTTTACCGCACCGTTCTCATCAATGCTGATCGCCTTGATATCCTGACCGCCGATGTCGATAACTGTACGCACATTCGGATTCAGATAATGGGCTCCCTTTGCGTGACAGGTAATCTCTGTAATACTGTCATCACCACTGTCAATATAGGCACGTCCATATCCGGTAGTAACGATACGCACAATATCTTCTTTCCTGATCCCTGCTTTTTCCACGGCCATCTCCAGGCTCTTCTCTGCACTCATCATAGCGCCGCCGCCTGTGGGGATGATCATGGTCGATTTAATTTTTCCGTCTTTATCCAGTATCACAACATCCGTACTTGTGGAACCGCTGTCGATCCCTGCCACATAATAAACTCCTGATTCCATTTTTTTCCTTATCTCCTCGCTAATTCCTTTTGATGGGTCCATATCCTCAGAGCCTTCCAGAGTCTCCGCAAAAGCCTGCACTCTGGTAAGGAGCTGTCCTGCACTCTGGCTTGTAAAATCTGTCTCGATCTTCAGAAGCGGAACCTTGATATCACGCTTGATGCTTGCATACTCAAATCCGTAATAGTCGCAGAATTTAATAGTATGATAAATGATTCCCCTCAGGTTCGGATCCAGATACAGCCGGTTTCTTCGGGTGCTGTTGTTCATACGGAAACAGGGCATCTGGGAAAGAAGTGCATCCGCATAAGCCAGGAACATGGCATCATCTTCCATTTTTTCCAGCTCCTCACGGATCACTGCAAGACGTCTTCCACCTGTACAGGTCAGATTTTCCACATCCATGCGGATATTATCCCGGATCATTTTTTCCAGAATGCCGCTGACACGGACACCCAGAACGCCGATATATGGCTGGTTATCCACATCTTCATGGGAAAAAGCGTTCAGAAATCCACTTTTATCGAAGGTTTTCCCCGAAAATATTTCGTAAGCTTTCTTAAGACGGTGGATACCCTGGGCAAGCTTCACCTTTTCACAGTCATTATCTTCATGAGGCATGTCCAGCATGTACAGAAATTTACATTTACCGGTACTTTCCACAATGTCGTACACACGGCGCATGGAATCACAGCAGTTAACAAGAACAAGCTGCTCCACCTTTCCCTCCAGCACTGCCTGGATCACGGATTTTCCGAAGCCGCAGAGATTGGCATGTGCGATCTGGTCCGAAAGCTCAAAATTCTCCGGCATTTCCTCAAGAACCGCACATTCCTCGCCAAAGCCCTTAAAAAGCTCCAGCGGTGTATATTTACAAACGTAATGTATCATGACCGTTTTTCCTCCTTACCTTCTGACAGCATTTCCAGATATGCCTGAAGTCGTGTGGATACCTGGCCGTCACTGGAATTGGCCGGGTTGCAGCCGTCACCGTCCAGGACCATGGTTGGAAGTCCTGCATTTTCCAGAGAATTTTTGATCAGGCTGGAAGCTCCGATGGTTCCCTTGCAGCCCCAGTGTGCAAAAAGGATCCCGCCGTCTGCCTCTGTAAGGTCCGCCAGCTCCTGGGCGCGCCGGATCCTCTGCTTCACACTTCCGTTGTAAATACAGTTGACCATTTTTTCCGCAAGGGCCTCATAAGGATCCGAGGCCTGCATCCGCTGAAAGCCGTCTGCGACAAAATCACAGGCACTGATATGCACGTTCTGGCTGTAATTAAATACATCCTTTACCGGCTCCTGCAAAAACGGCATCATATGCATCCACAAAATATGAAGCCCTTCCCCCTTTGGCGCCTTCTTCACATCCTCAAGGAGCATTTTTGTGTATTTCAGGGATTCCTCTGAGCCAGCCAGAAGATGGCACATAAAGATCGCATACAGCTCATTTGTCAGGGAAGTCACCGGATCGTGATCCTTTCTGAGGGCAAGCTGGCGGCTGTAATAGGAAGCCGCTTCATTGCTGTTGGCAACTGCACGCTGTACCGACTGCTCGGAGATTTTTTTCCCGCCTACATCCTCCAGGAATTTCTTCATCTCGCGGAGCTGATCTGCAACATAGCTGATGGAGTCCTGATTTTTTTCATAGGGTACATCAATATAAAAGCCCGGGATTTGATATTTCTGTTTCAGATAAGGGAATGTCATCATATTTCCATCGCAGGCAAGATTTGTGTAGATGGTACATTTGGGCTTCGGTACCAGTCCTGTCATGGATGCTCCCAGAAAAACTCTGTGATAGGAGCACATGGTTTCCGGAAAGCCCTCTGATTCCGTCTGTGCCAGAAATGCCTGCTCGCATCTGGTTCCGGCGATGAAGCAGGACATTGCCTCCACGGAATAGGGAGTGATCCCTGCTGCTGTCAGAAGTTCTCCCGGTACAAAAATACTCACAAGAGCAGTATCGTCCGGTTTTGCAAGGGCTTTGATAATATTCTGCATAACTACACGGGCTACATACTGTCCCGAAGCCGGAAGCTTCCTGTCAGGAAAAAGCTGCAGACGTTTTTCCTGAAGCCGATATCCAGTGAGAAGAAGTTTTCGTGCTTTTTCCGGGTTCCTGATGGATTCCTCTCCCACCATATCCCCAAATTTCTTTATAATATCCAATCTGTCACATCCTCCATCAAGTCAAAAAATCTATTATAAGTCTGTCAGACGCTTACCCGAAATTTTGTCTCAGACAAAATCCTGTAGCATTATCATCGTCTGGATGGTATAAAGATTCTACCTGTCAGACCAATATTTTTATTATAAAGATATTTTTTTCAAATGTAAACACGCCAATTTTTACAAATTTGAAGCCTTTTGCACATATCAAAACATCAAAATGCAGATTTTCCCCAAAACTCTCATTCCTTTTCGTGAAAAATCTGCATTTGTCTTATCACCTTATTTTCTGCTCTATTTTTTCCGTTACTCTATGTCACATCTGATGACGTACCACCTTATATTCATCTCCGGAACGATAATACGGACATTCCTTGTAATCACTGCTCACAAAACGATAATATTCATCCTCATCCAGATTGACATCACAGTAATATTCGTCACACTCTTCATCATATGTATAGTTTGCACAGTATTCGCAGCTGGTTCCCTTCATATTTATTTCTCCTCTCTTTGCAGGAAAGTATTTCTCCCTGCTGTTCTCCTGATTATATAATAAAAAAAAGAAGAATTCCATTACTGAAATCCTCCCTTTTTTTATATATCAAAACATTCCGTTCGCAGTCTTATATTTGTAAAGCATCTCCGCATGATTCTGCTCTTCCACCTGGATATCTGCCAGAAGCTTCCTCACACCACTGTCTTCAAAAGCAAAAACCTCCGAGTTGTATTCTCCGGAAATCAGCTTTTCTGTTCCGATACAATCTGTTGCAAGAAAAGCATCGTGTTCCTTATCCTCTGAGGACATCACAGATGTGTAAGTAGTCTTTGGCTGGTAATCACGGCCGTCACTGTCATTACAGTTTACCTGTGGAACTGTACCGGAAAGCACCTGGCTCAGGGAATCGTAATGCTCCTGCTCTTTTTTCTGAAGAGTCTGAAATAAGCTTTTAAGCTCCGGATCCCTGGCCTGCTGTGCGTATTTTCCGTATTTTTCAATGCAGCTTTTTTCCTGTGTCTGAAGATCCTGGATCACTGTGCGTTCTTTTTCCTTTAATATCATTATGATCATCCTTTCTTTTGATAATAATGATAGTATGGTTTGGAAACGCGATTTTATTCATATTTTACGCAGTCAGGATCTCCATCAGTGCTCCGTAAAGATCCTTTTCCAGTTCCATAGACTGAAGCTCCGACAGAAGAACCGGCAGCTTCTTTCCGGCTGTGATCAGCTGATATAATCTGTCTTTCAGCACAAAACCAATCTCTGCCTGGTTCAGGAAATCAAAGATACGTTTCTCTATACGATTATCCGCTACATCTCCTGCGAGAATGATCTGCACCTCTGCCGCTGTATCTGCTGCCACTTCCACACAGATCTTCTGAAGCTTCTCCTCATATTTTACAACAGCCTCAGTATCTGCTCCGTTAACCAGAACCTTCACAGTATCTGTGCCTGTTTTCGCAAAATTACAGAACTCTACAGTATAATCTCTCTTTGCCGGGATCAGCTCTGTTTTTCCCTGTGCGGGATGAATGGTAAATACTCCCTGATTCTTTTCCTTATAATCCATTTCCGTAAATACACAGGCACCATTTTCGTAAGCACAGGTTTCGTTGTCATCCTCATACAATCTGAATCTTCCGTCAGCACCCGGGAATACCCGGATATTCAGGCTTTCCGGATTCTTTTCCGCCTCTGTTCCACGGATCTCATCGGTCATCACCAGAATGCCGCCTGCTTTTGCAAGAACCGGGATACTGTCCAGAGTACGGTACATATCCACCATTCGTCCACCCTCATAGCGCAGGCCTGTATAAATATCATACCATACCCCGTCCGGCAGCCATACTGCTGTCTTTGCTACATTAAGGCCTTTTACTCTCGGTGTTGTCACAGCCGCTACCATCAGCTGGTCTCCGAAAAAGTACTGATTTTTTACCGCATATGCCTCCGGTGCCTCCGGATATTCGTAATACATCGGCTCCACCAGAGGAAGATCTTCCTGATAGCTTCTGTAGTTCATTGTATAAAGATACGGCATCATTCTGTGGCGCTCACGGAGAGCTTCTTCCATGACAACCTCTGTCTCCTTTTTGAAACGCCACGGCTCTTTTCCGTTGAAGTCACTGCATGAGCTGTGGAGACGCATGATCGGAGAAAAGATCCCGTACTGTGTCCAGCGGGCGGTCATCTCGTCATCCTTATATCCAAGCATATGTCCACCGATATCATGACTCCACCATCCATAACCGATGTTGGAGGCTGTGGATGTAAAGTATGGCTGAAAATCAAGGGAATCCCAGGTAATATGAGTATCTCCGGAAAAGCCTATCGGATATCTGTGGCTTCCGGGACCTGCATATCTGGAAAAGGTCATGGGACGTTTTCCGTTTCTGGCACTGTCCAGGAAATGGAAGTGATTGAAGATCCAAAGAGGATCAAGACCCTCGATCTTACAATTGCTTCCCTGCTGCCAGTCGATCCACCAGAAATCCACACCTTCTTCCTCTCTCGGATGATGAAGATATTTGAAATAGGCTTCTATAAATTTCGGACTTGCCGGATCGCATACTACCGGATCTTCATTTTCATAATCCACACCCATGGCCTTTGCCATGTCCTCATACATTTCTTCACAGCCCTGCACGCCGTCTGCAGGATGTACATTTAATGTGGTACGCATTCCTCTTTTATGTAAACCATCCAGAAAACGCTTCGGGTCAGGGAAGAGCTCTTTATTCCAGGTATATCCGGTCCAGCCACTTCCGTATTTCGGATCAACATCGGTCACATGCCAGTCCATATCAATGACTGCAACCGTAAATGGGATATTTTTTTCCTGGAATTTATCCATCAGCTCATTGTAGCTTTCTTCAGAATATTTATAATATCTGCTCCACCAGTTTCCGAGAGCAAACCTTGGAAGCATCGGTGTTTTTCCGCAGAGTCTGTAAAAATCATGAAGTGCTTCTTTGTAGTCATGTCCGTATCCGAAGAAGTACAGATCCTTGATACCCTTTCTTCTTGGCTCGATCCAGCCGTCCGGCAGAAGCACCTGCGATCTGCTGTCGTCCACCAGAGAATATCCGAACCTGGAAAGAATACCATGCTCCAGCTCTGTTGCTCCGTCCACCATATCCAGCGTTCTGGCGGTTCCCTTCAGATCATGGATCTCTTCTCCGTAGTGCCAGATGCTGTGGTAAGCGCTTAAGTTTCCTTTTACCTGAATGCTTAAGCCCCAGCTGGTAAATTCCTTCTCATTATAAATAAGGTGGATTCTTTTCGTATGGACCTCGATCCCATCCTCTGTACGCACTACACGATAGTCCGCTTTCGGAAAATCCCTGAAAAACACCATCTGCGTAGGGCGATCCTCAAATACACCCTCCTCATCATACTCAAGACGGATCAGCCCCTCTGTGAGAAACGTAATCCTGTATTTATCCCCTGTGATCATATTTTCACTTAACGCCAGAGGATGCGTTTCTACTTTATATATGTCCTGCATTTATGTTCCTCCGTTTATTATTTGTATGCCATCATCCCTTTACAGCAGAAGCTGCAATTCCGGCGATAAACTGTTTCTGGAAAAACAGATAGATCAGAAGTACCGGGATGATAGAAATGGCAGTTGCTGCGAACAGTGCACCATAATCTGTGGAATACTGTCCGTTAAACATCTTAAGACCAACGGCAAGAAGCTGTTTGTCTTTGTTTGTAATTACCAGGTATGGCCACAGGAAATCCTCCCATGCCCAAAGGAACTGGAAGATCGCAATACTGAAGATTCCGTTTTTTGACATCGGTAATACGATTTTGTGGAAAATATAAAACTCATTGGCTCCGTCAATTCTTGCCGCCTCCAGGATCTCATCCGGAAGTGCGGAGATATGCTGCTTCATCATGAAGATTCCGAAGCCACTGAACATAGCCGGGATGATCAGTGCTTTGTAGCTGTCCATCCAGCCAAATGCCTGGATCATGGAATACTTCGGGATAATGGTAACACACCACGGAATCATCATAGTAGAAAGTACGAATCCGAAAAGAATATTTCTTCCTTTAAATTTGTATTTACTCAGTACAAAACCACAGATAGTACTTGTATAAATTACGATCAGAGTGATCACTACCGTAATAACAATACTGTTTAAAAAGAAACGGACAAAATTAAAATGCGCGTTCATATTGATGTAGTTATCAATGATGAATTTCTGCGGAAGGAGATGCTGCTCCAGAGCCATGATCTCCTGATTTTCCTTGAAGGATGAAAAAATCATCCATACAAAAGGATATACGGTAACCACTCCAAGGATCAGAAGGAGTGCATTTAAAGCAATACTACTGACTTTTCTTTTCATGAATGTTTTCCTCCTTTAATCTTCTGTTCCGGAAACACGGAATGATAACCAGGTAAATACTGCTGTGATAACGAACAATACAAAGGACAGTGCAGATGCATATCCGAAGTTGTATTTTACAAACGCTTCATCATAGATGATGTAGGATGCAAGGTAAGTTGCTGTTCCAGGGCCACCTTCCGTCATGATCAGGATCTGAACATATGCCTGAAGGTAGGAAATAATAGAAGTGATGATAACGAACAGTGTCATAGGCTTCAGCAGCGGAAGTGTGATGTAACGGAACGTCTGCCATGCGTTGGCGCCATCTACTTTTGCGGCCTCAAGAGCATCTGTCGGAAGAGAATAGAGACCTGCCATGTACATAACAACTGCGTATCCGAAATCCTTCCAGATGGTCATGATCATAATTGCAAGAAGGGCAGTTTTCGGATTCATCAGCCAGTTTACATCCAGTCCGAAGATCTGATTGATAGTACCGATCTGAGGATTGTACATAAATTTCCATACAAAGGCTACGGCTACCATAGGAGTTACAACCGGCATGTAATATACAGCTCTGAAAAAGCTTTTATATTTTATCAGTGTGGAATAGATCGCATAGGCGATTCCAAGTCCAAGACCTACACGAAAGAAAATAACTACAACAGAGAAGATCACTGTGTTCAACATGGATTTTCCAAACAGAGCACTGGTAAATACTTCCTTATAATTCTCAAGCCCCAGGAACCGGTAAGTACCGCTCAACGGGTTCCACTCATGAAAGCTTCCTGCAAAAGCGATTCCAATAGGTACGATCAGGAATACCGTAAAGAAGATCACCATTGCCAGAACAACGATATTTCTCAAAATGATCTCGCTTTTGCTCTGCAGCGGATTTGTTTTTTTAAACATCGATGCATCCTCCTTATCTTTTCGATACACATCTTTTTGCCGAGAAAGGCGCACCCTTTTCCAAGTGCGCCTTTCTGCTCTGATACCTGCGGATTACTCACGGCATCTTTTTATTTTGCATACTTATAAAGGTTTTCTACAGATTTGAATGTACTGTTCTTCATATCCTTTGTGATGTTGGCTTCTGCTTCGTCCAGGGCAGTATCGATGTCAACACCGTTGAAGAATACATCCTCTCCTGCTTTTTTCATAGAAGTCTCTACAGTTGCAGGCATCGGGCCCGGCCAGATATAGTGGTCAATGTGCTCGGAAAGAACCTTCAGAGAAGGATTCTCAAGGATCTTCTCATTATCTGCCAGAGATTTCTTAGCCGGGAAGGTACTCATTGCCAGGTTAAATGCGACCTGTGCGTCATCATTTGCCAGGAAATATTTTACGAAGTCCTGTGCAACTGCCTGCTGGTCAGCCGGAGCGTTTTTGTTTACACCAAAGGTAGACTCACCGTTGTAACGGTTGTAAGCATATGGCTCGCCGTCAAAGGTCGGGATCTCAAATACGCCAAAGTCGATGTTGCTCCATGTTGTTTTCAGAGTGTTGTAGTAGTGTCCCCACTGGATGACCATGGCTGACTGTCCCTGTCCGAAGCTGTCTGCTGCTTTCTCACCGAAGTCCTTGGAACCGATGCCATCTACGTCATACATATCTACCAGCATCTGCATTACCTTCTTCATTGCATCAGAGTTTACATTCGGAGTAACTCCGTCTTCCTTGAAGAGGTTTTCTCCCAGCTGATAATTCAGGCCAAGGAGGTAATTCTGATGGAAATCATCGTTGAAGTTCAGACCTGCCTGAACGATCTTGTCACCGTCTTTAATAGTAAGCTTCTTGGCAACCTCGATCATCTCGTCCCAGGTCTTCGGGATATCAGCATCTGTCAGACCTGCTTTCTCCCACATATCTTTGTTGTAGTATACAGATCCGGTCATCATACCGTAATCAATATAATAAACCTTTCCATCGAGCACATGGGCGCTTACACCATTGAAATCTGCCTCCAGATCCTCTGTGGGGATATCAAGAGGCGCCATGTAATTGATCAGGTTCTCATGGTAGCTGTTATGTACGTTGAAAATAGCCGGTCCGTTGTTTCCATCCAGTGCAAGAGGGAGCTTTGTCCAGTAATCCTCCCATGGATTATCAACAAGATTGATCGTTACATTTGGATGAATCGCTGTGTATCCGTCGATGATCTGCTGGAACAGCTCGTCACTTCCCCACTCCCAAAGCTCTACGGTGATGTCTTTTCCGTCATTGATCTCCACGCTGGGGTCATATTTGAGCGTATCTCCGAAAGGCTCTGTAGGTGCTTCTACCTTGGCTTCGGATTTGCTGTCACTTCCGGCAGAACTTCCTGTACTGCCACATCCTGTAAATGCAGTTACAACCATTGCTGCAGCAACTACCGCTGCAAAAACTCTCTTTTTCATGCATTACCTCTTTCTTTCCGGTATTTTCCTGTTTTTTGACTACGTTTTCCGTTCCTTTTGGTTTAGCGCTAAATCTATTGTTAATCTATCATGTCCATGGAAATTCGTCAACATATTTTTTACTTTTCATCATTTTTTCCAGTTTTTGCACCTGCGTTTTGTCTATTTTTCACATCGTAATGCTGTATTTTTTTATTTTCAATCAATCATACATTGATTTTTTTACTATGTTGGACTATAATATACATAGTTTATAAACCGTTTTTTGAACATTTATATTTTATGTTTAAACCTTATAAACCTGTAAAGAGAGGATAAATAAATTCTGGGTTTTTCATTGTATTTTTATTTTTGGCTGAGAAATGCGTCAGAATTTTTTATGACTGCAGTTTTCTTCCCGGAAACTGCTACGGAAGAACAGAGGTGTAAAGTATGACATTAAAAGATATCGCAGACCTGGCCGGCGTCAGTATGATGACCGTCTCCAATGTGATCAACGGCAAAACCAGCCGCGTTTCCCAGAAAACCAGAGACAAGGTCAATGCGATCATAGAAGAATACGGATATGTTCCCAACCTGAATGCCCGGAGCTTATCCAATAAAAAATCCCACATCATCGGCATCATCATTTCCCTTGATGAAAAAGATATGCTCCTGGGAACCAACTATTTTGAGAACCCTTATGTCAGCACCATGGTCGGTGCTATCGAAAGAGAGCTGCAGAAGAATGAATATTTCACCATGATCCGCTCTGTATCAAAAAATGCGGATATCATTTCCCTTCTGAAGAACTGGAATGTAGACGGAATCATCATTCTTTATCCTGCTGCCGGAGAATACATGGCAAGGCTGATGGATTCTGCCACCTGCCCCATCGCCACTTTTGACTGTGAACTGGAACACCCCAATCTTATCAATATCACTTCCAATGATGAGAAGGGTCTTTACCTTTCCACAAAATATATGATCAATCACGGTCATTCCGCCATTGCCTTTGTGGCCGATTACAAAAACAACCACGTTCTTACCAGCCGTTTCAATGGCTATAAACGGGCGCTGGAGGAGAACCATATTACTTTTAACCCGGATTATGTTTATGAGTACTCTCCTTCCTATGAGGGTGGTATCCAGGCCGGCCGTGAGATCGCATCCAACAGCTCTCCAGTTACCGCTGCGGTAACTACGGCGGATATCTGTGCTATCGGAATTATGGAGGGTGCCCGCCTGGGCGGCTACCGCATTCCTGTGGATCTCTCTGTGATCGGATATGATAACCTGACACTGTGCCAGTACACCCTTCCCAAGCTGACCTCCGTCTCACAGAACATCCCCCGGAAGGCACTACTTGCCACCAGTCTTCTCCTGGAAAAGATCCGCACCGGCTCTGTCAGCTCCTCCTGCCAGTCAGCCCTGGATGTTGAGATCGTGGACAGGCAGTCGGTGATCTCTTTGTATTAAGTGCAGTGATTTTATCTCGACTATCTCTTATTCAAGGATCAAATCATAAAATCCCGGAACTGCTGCAGTGCTTCTGATCGCCAGCACTGGCACAGCTCCGGGATTTCCGTTACAAACCCTCCCGATACACGCTGTTGATCGTAGCCTGGGCGTGCTCCAGCTCTTTTTTCCGGATGATGGCTTCCCGGTCACTTAAGATCGCCAGCATCTCATCGATCACATCCTCCACTCTGGGACTTGTCACCCTGTATAAATACCCCAGCATCCGTGTAGCTGTGTAATCGGTATTCATATGTTTATAGGCAATTTCCCGGCACAGCTCATCGGGATAGCCCTTATCCTGAAGCGCTCTGTAAAGCTCATCTGTTCTTTTATCTGCCATGTGCTCCTGAAATTCCTTTCCTGTTTTTATTATAACTTCGCCAGGCGGATATTCGCGATCCGCTTTCGCTGGTTCCATTCATATTCAGTACAATAAATCGAACCTTTACCTTCCACTTTGCTACATGATCACAAACGCGACCGCTTCACGATTTATCATCCTCATCCATGCCAGTTTCTTTACCAGCCTTATATATCCCCCGGATTCCCCGGAGCAAGGTTACGAAAATCCCTGCGATCAGTATCCACACCGGCCACATAGGTGCCGTTCCCAGATTCCCGCTGATCCCGGCATAAAGACATACTCCAATGGATAACAGCTTGATCACAGACATCATTTTTGACGCAATCTCAAAGATATGCTCTCTGTTTTCCTCTGTCACCTCAACCGGATAGTTCCACCACTGTGGAAATCTCTGACAAAACATCAGAAGTGCCAGGATCAGCAGCCCCAAAATCGGCTCCAGAAGAAGGCTGCCCTTCTTCCCATACCGGTCCGGGATCCCATGAGCATTAAAATGGATCGGCACCCTCTCCGGCAGATTTCCCCAGGTGGCCACAAGATACATCACGTACCCAAAGATCATCAGAAAGCAGAGCACATCTGTAATATTCCGCAGTTTTTTCTCAGACATTATCCATCCCCCTTTCATTGCAAAATAAACCCGTCTGTAAATTAAATACTCTCTTTCCTGTATTTTACACACAAATTGCCTTCCTGTAAAAGTATTTTACAAAAAAACACCTATTATAATCATATCTGTGCACACTAACAATTGCATATGAAATTTTTATATGATAAACTAGACATGTTGTCCAAAAACATATTTAAGAAAGGGAAAGAAATATGTTAGAAAAAATCTTCAAGCTGTCCGCAAATAAAACGGACGCCAAAACAGAGGTTCTGGCAGGTATCACCACCTTCATGACAATGGCGTATATCCTGGCAGTTAACCCGAACATCCTGTCCGCGACCGGCATGGATTCCGGAGCTGTATTCACAGCTACCGCGCTGGCAGCCTTCCTTGGAACACTGCTGATGGCGATCTTCGCCAACTACCCGTTCGCACTGGCACCCGGAATGGGTCTGAACGCATACTTTGCCTATACAGTCGTTATCGGTATGGGATACAGCTGGCAGTATGCACTGACCGCAGTTTTTGCAGAAGGTATCGTATTTATCGTTCTTTCACTTACCAATGTACGTGAAGCGATCTTCAATGCGATCCCTCTGAACCTGAAATCCGCAGTCAGCGTTGGTATCGGTCTTTTCATCGCATTTGTAGGTTTACAGAATTCCAATATCGTGATCGGCGGCTCCACACTGCTGCAGCTTTTCTCTGTAGACGGATATAATGCAGCTAAGGGCGTGGAGGCTTCCTTCAACAATGTGGGAATCACCGTTATCCTGGCTCTGATCGGCATCATCGTAACCGGAATCCTGGTTGTTAAGAATGTAAAGGGAAACATCCTCTGGGGTATCCTGATCACATGGGGACTTGGAATCATCTGTCAGTTCGCCGGACTTTATGTTCCGAACCCGGAGATCGGCTTCTACAGCCTGCTTCCGGATTTCAGCAACGGACTCTCTATCCCGAGTCTTGCTCCGATCTTTGCGAAGCTGCAGTTTGACGGAGTTTTCTCACTGGATTTCCTTGTTATCCTGTTTGCATTTTTATTTGTAGATCTTTTTGATACTCTCGGAACTCTCGTTGGTGTATCCTCCAAGGCCGGTATGCTGGACGAGAATGGTAAGCTTCCTCACATCAAGGGCGCACTTCTTGCAGATGCAGTTGCAACAACTGCCGGTGCAGTTCTTGGTACATCCACAACCACTACCTTCGTAGAAAGTGCTTCCGGTGTATCCGAAGGCGGAAGAACCGGACTTACCGCAGTGACAACTGCCATCTTATTTGGCCTGTCCCTGTTCCTGTCTCCGATCTTCCTGGCGATCCCGTCCTTTGCCACAGCTCCGGCTCTGGTGATCGTCGGATTGTACATGCTCAGCAATGTTATCAGCATTGATTTCAGCGATATGTCCGAGGCGATCCCATGTTATGTATGTATCATCGCAATGCCGTTCTTCTACAGCATTTCCGAAGGTATCTCCATGGGAATTATCACATACGTAGCCATCAACCTGATCACAGGTAAGGCAAAAGAAAAGAAAATCAGCGCTCTGATGTATGTACTGGCAGTGCTGTTTATCCTGAAATATATTTTCCTGTAAAAAGGGCATAAAAATTCCCGGTGCCATATGATATGGTCCGGGAATTTTTTTATTTCTTCGGCTGATACCGCATATTCGACACATTATAAACCGTAATAAAAGCTTTCGGGTCCTCCTGGTTTATAAACTTCATCAGCTTCTGATATTCACCTTTATCTACAATGGTTATGATCTCATGGCGTTTTTCCATTTTATAGGCTCCGATGGCTTCATAGATCGTGGCTCCGCTGTGCAGGTCATGAACAATAAACTGCCTCAGCTCCTCTTCCTTCTTCGTGATAATGCAGACGCGCCGTTTGATGTTATGATCAAAAATAAAATGATCCAGAATAATTCCGTTAAAATACGTTCCCAGAATACTTAAGACTACCGTCTTTTTATCATATACAAGCGCCGCGGAAAGTGCCACGCACATACCGGAAAGGGACATGGCTTTTCCAAGCTCCATGTGGAGATACTTATTCATGATCTTCGCCACGATATCCAGTCCGCCTGAGGATGCATTCCGGTTAAAAAGAATGCTAAGTCCCACACTCACTACCAGAACATAACACAGAACATCCAGTTCCTGGCTGTCTGTCATGGAACCGAAATCTGGAAAAATGATCTCAAACAATCCCAGAAACAACGGCAGCATCACACTGGTATAAACCGTCTTAACTCCAAACTCTCTTCCACAGGTAAAAAATCCGATGATCAGCAATACCACATTCAGGATCATGGTAATAGCCGACAGCTGCAGCGGCACAAAGTTGGAAAGCACGATTCCAAGACCGGAAATACTGCTGACCGACGTATGGCTTGGCACCAGGAAAAAATATACCGCTGCTGCAATGATCGCCACTGCCACGGTGAGGATCGCGGTTTCCTTAACGATATCCGCATAATTCAGTTTCTTTTTCATGATTTCAGATACTCTTCCCATTCTTTTTCTTTAGCGCCCACCAGCACCTTGTCTTCCCCAACAAGGATTGGTCGTTTCACAAGCATCCCGTCTGTTGCAAGAAGCGCAAGCTGCTCTTCCTCACTCATCTCCGGAAGTTTATCTTTCAGTTTCATCTCTTTATAAATATTTCCACTGGTATTGAAGAAACGCTTCAGCGGAAGACCGCTTTTTTCCCACCAGGCTTTCAGTTCCTCTGCAGTTGGATTGTCCGTCTTGATATCACGCAACGTATATTCCACATTGCTCTCATCCAGCCATTTCTGAGCCTTTTTACAGGTACTGCATTTTGGATAGCATACAAATAACATGTTGTGTCCCTCCTGTTCTTCAGCAGTAAATAAATTCACTGCTGTCTGTTTTTGTCGCCTGCAGCACAGAATTTTTATAGAACTTTTTTTACTGTACTGTCCAGGTTTTATTTTAACATAGACGATGCAGTATTTCTATCCTGTATCTGCCCATCTTCCTGCATTTGCCTGGTTTTGCCAGTGAACAGTACCTTTGCCTGTTTCCATTTAACCAGAGTGAATAAATCCTTTGTGAATTACAAATCTCTACCTGATTCATAAACAGAGTTTTATTCTATTGTTCCGACCATATCAGCTTCGATTCCTGTTTCATCTCATCCACAATTTTCTCCGCTGCATCCAGATCTCCCTTTACTTCCAGCTCTGTTAATTCCAGGCTCTTCTTTCTGGCTTCCGCACTCATATAATAAACCTCTGTTACCGTTTCCGGGGTGCTGTCATCTTCCGGTGATACTTCCTCTGTCTTTTTGGAAAAATCCTGAAGCAGCATGTCATCGCCTTTCAGTTCCAGAGTTCCTGCATATGGCGCGTCAATGGCGTAGACGAACTCTGTTTTTCCATCTTCTGTGTACTGTACTTTCATTCGATTGATGAGATTATTAGAAGAATACAAATTATTATTTTTTACGTACATTCCGCTATTTTCCAGGGTCATGTATTTTTCGTTGAAATACCAGTGGTTGTAGCTTGCTGCCGCAACGATGAGTGTCAGGATAACTGCCACTGCTGCTGTCAGCACTCTGCGTATCATTAATTTTTTCCGGATTTTTTTCAGTGCGGCTGCACTTCCGATATTTTCCGTTTCATCAGCTCTGCGTCGTGCTCCGGAGGCTGCAGATGATATCATTTGAGCCTGCTCTTTTCCCTGCTCCTCTTTCATAATCTCCAACATTTTTCTGCATTCCTTACAAGCTTCCATATGCTCTTTTACCAACGCCTGACTGTCTTCACTTAAAATGCCGTCCACATAAGATGGCATCAGATCCTGAATTACATCACATGTGATCTTCATTGCTCCAACTCCTCTCTGATCTTTACTCTTGCACGGTAATAAGTCACCCTCGCCCAGTTTTCACTTTTTCCGAAAAGCATTCCGATCTCACTAAACTTAAGCTCTCCGAAGGTCCGCAGGGAAAAAACTTCTTTATACGGTTCCGAAAGTCTATGCAGAACTTTGTGGATCTCCATAGCCTGGCTCCGCTGCGCCAGCTTTTCCTCCAGAAGCTCTCCGCCATCACTTTCTGCTTCTTCCAGCTTCTCATCCCCGAGAAGTTGCTTCTTCTGTTTTTTCAGATGATCGTACAACGTATTTTTTGCGATCTGGCAGAGCCACACACGCACATCACAGTCACCCCGGAACTGGTCTATCTTTTCCAGAGCTTTAAAAAACGTTTCCTGTGTCACTTCCTCAGCCAGCGCTCCATCCTGTGAGATAGAACGGATATACCGATATACAATGTCAAAATATGTCCGGTAAAGTTCCTCTATGTTCATCGGTTTTTCTCTTTCCTCCCTTCTCACTTATAAGACGAACCCGTTTCAAAAACGTTACAGAAAATCCCAGAAAAATTTTACCCGGATTTCCAGCTCTTTCTTCCATTACAAACGAAATGCCCGATATAAAAATACCGGGCACAACATAATCAGAAACTTTTTCCTGTTCTTATCGTTATTTCTTTTTTTCGTACAAACAAGCACAATTGAACCTGTCGCTGCGCTTCTGATCAACTATACAAACGGCAGCGTCAGCTGCTCATACTCCGGTTCCTTCGCTTTCTTCCCGGAAGCTGAAGCCAAACTTTTCGACGGCCGGTATCCTTCCATCTGCCGGTCGATCCAGGTCATCAGCACATCCACAACGTATTCCTGTTCTTCGCCGGTCAGTTCACGCCCCTTTGGTATCCCGTGCCACTTCTCCAGGCAGCCACGGCAGCAACAGGCGCAGGCATGCTGGGCCAGAAATACAGGATGGCCTTTCATCGGCGTCTGTTTCCCGTCATTGGGGATCACTGCAGGCGCCAGACGCATACGGATGAAATCCTGTGCATGCTTTTCTATTTTTTCTCTGCCTTTGTCTGCTGCATAAGCCTTATCTTTTTCTTTCAGATAAAAACCGCTGCGGAATTTCGACTGTGCCAGCCGGTCAAACAACTCCATGTTCCTCATAATATTTCTTCTTTTCCTCATACATAAGATCATCTGCTCTTCTCAGCATTGTCTCAAGCTCCGAAGAGCTTTCCTCCCAGACAGCGCCAACAGAAACACTGATCCTTTTAGCAGCAATGCTGTCACAGATATCCCTGACCTTACTCCGAAAAATCATCTCATCCATGTCAAAACAGATGAGTACAAATTCATCGCCACCTACCCGGTAAGCATTCTCCGGCAGAATCGCAAGCATGGAACGCGCTGTATTTATGATCAGCCTGTCTCCGGCCTCATGTCCGTAAAGATCATTCACCCGTTTCAGACCATTGATATCAATATATGCTACTCCTGTTTTTATCACTGTTTTTGCCTGCATGCCTTCCAGAACCTGAATATACCTGTTCCTGTTATACAAGGTCGTCAGCATATCACGGTAGCTCATGTACTGCAGACGCGCCTTACGCTCCTTGGCTTTCAGGCTGTCCGGTGACATGCTCCCACCACTTAAATCTTACGATTTTGAAGTGGGGGCTTCCTGCTCGATTACCCTTTAGGGCAAAGCTAAAACAGGCTATCCCCGCGTGTCCCGCGGTTTTGTTTTTTATGTTTATCCGGTTACGGATTTTTTTCTTGTGCCGTCAGGCACATTCTTTATAGATTCTTTTTCCTTCTTCACGGATGTTGACTGCTGCATTCACATCCCGGTCCATCCTATTTCCACATTCACAAACATACATTCTATCCGACAATGCCAGTTCCTTTTTCTTATGTCCGCATACACTGCAGATCTTGCTGGATGCAAAATAACGGTCTACTTTTATAAGATACTTTCCGCATTCTTCCAACTTGTATCCCAGCATGAACAGAAACTGCCCGTACCCGTTATCCTGCACACCTTTCCCAAGGTGCAGCCCTCCGGACATTCCCTTTATATTCAGATCTTCCACACATACTGCATCATATCTTTCCGCAAGCTCCCTGCTGAGCTTATGCGTAAGTGCCTCAAAACATGGCGTAGTGTAATATAACAGTTTTTCTGCTATAATATCTACATCATTGTTTGAGGCACTTTTTTTGTCTCGTTTTTAAGCGGCACTGTTTTGGTAGTTCTTCTGACCAGGGCAGAAGCCGATCAATAACTCTCGGATCTTCCAGATGATGATTGTTCGGCATTTCCGAAAGCAGATATTTAAGGTATTCATAAACGTCCAGTTTATTAGCTCTGGCGCTTTCTACCAGAGTATATAACACTCCATTTGCAAATGCTCCACGCGGGGTATCTGCAAACGGGGTACTGTATACCCTGGCAGAGAGTGCCCGGGCCAATGATCTGGATATTTACGAGTATCTGAAGTATCTGCTTACCGAAATGCCAAACAATCATTATCAGGAAGAATCATCGGTTATAAACAGTCTTCTGCCCTGGTCAGAAACTCTGCCGGAACGATGTCATTTGAAAACACGACATAAAAAATGCCTCAAAAAATGATGTAGATATCATAACAGAAAATCGGTTATTTTACACTACGCCATGTTTTGAGGCACTTACCCCACGATGAGCCAAATCCTTTCTGCTGTGAACCAATAAACTCTACTGCATATTTTAACAAGTTATTATGAAAAGCTTCTGATCCAGCAGGGGCAAAAACATACATGGACATAAAACATATTCCTCATTTCTTATATATTCCAAACGTTTTAACACGCAATATTCCAAGTAGGGTCCAGAGGTACGACCTCTAGGTGTAGTTTCGTTTATTTACGTCCCACTCTTTACTCGTCTGTTTTGTTTCATGTAAGCATTTGGCTACGAACCCCACATACACCCGTAGGAAATCCCATCTGAACCCACATATACGTTACAATCAGACTGCTCATCACAGCACCTCCATCAATCTCAATGTCTTTGACAAATCCTTTGGTTTCGAGTTTTAACTTCATGCAACTCAGCCAAGTTCCAAGTAAAACAATAAGCGACAAATTAGTTCTTTTCACATCTCAGCCAATCCTTCGATCGTTGCCTGCTGCTCACCGCGTAGAGGGGTGTGATTATTAGAGCAGCAAGAGCCACGGTCTCCCGTGGCTCCAGTATATCACAGATTTGAGAACAAGTCAGCCTTATAGTGAGGTTTTCCTGACATTTTTTATCTTATTCAACCGTAACGCTCTTCGCAAGGTTTCTCGGCTTATCCACATCCAGACCCTTGGCTACAGATACATAATAGCCAAGCAACTGTAGCGGAATCACTGCCAAACTGCCCACAAAGTGCTCGTCCACTTTCGGCACATATACCGTGAAGTTTACCTGATCTTCGATTTCATACTTGCCATATGTAGTCAGACCCATCAAATAAGCACCACGGCTCTTGCACTCCAACATATTGCTGATAGTCTTTTCATAGAGTTCGCTCTGGGTCAGTACACCAATGACCAGTGTTCCCTGCTCGATGAGGCTGATCGTACCGTGCTTCAGTTCGCCAGCAGCGTATGCTTCGGAGTGGATGTAGCTGATTTCTTTCAGTTTCAGGCTTCCTTCCAAGCAGACTGCGTAGTCGATGCCTCGACCCACAAAGAACACATCGTGTGCATTCGCATACTTTGCTGCAAACCACTGAATGCGCTCCTTATCTTCCAGAATCTTCTGCATCTTTTCCGGAATAGTCAGCAGTTCGGAAATATAGTAGCTGTACTGTTCTTCCGTGATTTTTTCTCTGACCTTGGCAAACTGGACGGCCAAACAGTACATCGCTTCCAGCTGTGCGCTGTATGCTTTTGTTGTAGCTACGGAGATTTCCGGACCAGCAAGAGTGTAGAACACCTTGTCCGCTTCACGAGCAATGCTGCTGCCGACCACATTGACAACAGCCAGTGTTGTGATTCCCTTTTCTTTTGCAAGGCGAAGAGCCGCCAAAGTATCTGCTGTTTCCCCAGACTGGCTGACAACGATCACGAGTGCTTTCTGATTGACCGGCATTTTCCGATAACGGAACTCCGATGCCAGTTCTACACGAACCGGAATATCTGCCATATCTTCCAGAACATACTGTGCTGCCATGCCAACGTGCCATGCAGAACCGCAGGCAACGATGTATATCTGCTCGAAGTTCTTGATCTCATCCTCTGTGATTTCCACGCTGGACAGGTCGATTTTGCCATCCCTAATAACAGAGTTCAGCGTATCCTGCACAGCCTTCGGCTGCTCATGGATCTCTTTCATCATGAAATGCTCGAAGCCTGCCTTCTCTGCTGCTTCTGCATCCCACTTAATCTCCGTAGTCTGCTTCTCGATTTCGTCACCGTTCAGGTCATAGAAATGCGCCTCACCCGGAGTCAGCTTTGCAAACTCAAGGTTACCGATGTAATAGACATTACGGATATACTTCAGAATGGCAGGAACATCTGATGCCACATAGGTTTCACCATCTGCAATACCGATGATCATCGGGCTGTCCTTTCGTGCCACCCAGATCTCGCCCGGATAGTCACGGAACATTAGCTCAAGGGCATAGGAGCCACGGACACGCACCATCGTTTTGGCAATGGCATCAATGGGTCCCAAATTATACTTTTTATAATAGTAGTCCACCAACTTGATGACCACTTCGGTATCCGTCTGGCTGTAGAAGGTATAACCGTGCTTCAGCAGCTTTTCCTTCAGCTCGGTGTAGTTCTCAATGATGCCGTTATGCACACCAACCACTTCCGATTCCACTGCACCGGAGCCGGAACGGCTGCAATTGCCAGAAACATGAGGATGCGCATTGGTCTGGCTCGGATCACCATGTGTTGCCCAGCGGGTATGACCAATACCACAAGTGCCTTTCAGCGCATTGCCAGCATCTGTTTTCTCGATCAGGTTAGACAAACGACCTTTTGCCTTGACGACCTGCGCCAAAGCCTCGCCATCACGGACAGCCAGTCCAGCTGAATCATATCCTCTATATTCCAGTTTCGACAGACCATCCAACAGGATCGGTGCTGCCTGTCGGTTTCCTGTAAAACCAACGATTCCACACATAGTTTATCCCTCCCGGTAATCATTCTTATACTTTCCCTGCTTTATAGAAAATGACTCCGGATTCAACCTCCAAGAGTCATCTTCGGCTTTATGCCTTGTAGCCCTTTTCGCAAATCACATTGACTACTTCATCCACATATTTCTGACAGGTATCATGGTCAGGTGCTTCTACCATGACACGCACCACCGGCTCTGTACCGGATTCACGCACCAGAATACGGCCAGTATCGCCCAGTGCTTCGGCAACTTTACCTACTGCTTCCTGCACAGCAGGATCATTCTGCGCGGCTTTCTTATCCGTGACCCGGACATTTTCCAGCACCTGCGGATAGATTTTCAGCGGTGCCGCCAGCTCACTCATCGGCTTCTTCTTGGCCAGCATGACTTCCATCATCTTCAAACTGGTCAGGATACCATCACCGGTGCTGGCGTACTTACTGAAAATGATATGACCACTCTGTTCACCACCAATGCGGCAACCGTTCTTCGCCATATACTCATAGACATACTTATCACCAACGGCGGTCTTGGCATAGCCAATGCCCTGCTCATCGAATGCCTTGTACAGACCGAAGTTGGACATAACGGTGGTGGCAACGGTGTTGGTCAGCAGTTTGCCGCGCTCTTTCATGTAGCAGCCGTAGATGTACAGAATATGGTCACCGGTGATGACGTTGCCCTTCTCATCCACGCACAGGCAGCGGTCTGCGTCGCCATCATAGGCAAAACCAACATCCAGACCTTTCTCTACAACGAACTTCTGCAGTCCCTCGATGTGAGTAGAACCGGCATTGTTATTGATATTCAAACCGTTCGGCTGATTATTGATCACATAGGTATCTGCGCCCAGCGCATCAAAGACAGATTTTGCAATATTCCAGGAGCTACCGTTAGCGCAGTCCAGACCAACCTTGACACCCTTGAAGGAATAGATACCCAGAGAAATCAGGTAGCCCATATAGCGGTTGCGGCCTGCCACATAGTCCACAGTGCAGCCGATATGCTCACGATGCGCAAAAGGCAGTTCCGGCCAGTCCTGGTCGAACACATGGAGCTTGCCATCGATGTAGTCCTCTACCAGAAGCAGAGTCTCTTCCGGCATCTTCTCGCCGTAGCAGTCGATCAGCTTGATGCCATTATCGTAGTACGGATTATGGCTGGCAGAAATCATAATGCCACAATCGAAGTCATCCACACGGGCAATATAAGCCACGGACGGGGTGGTGGTGACATGGAGCAGATAAGCGTCTGCGCCAGAAGCGGTCAGACCAGCCACCAGACTGTATTCAAACATATAAGAGCTGCGGCGCGTATCCTTACCGATAACGATACAGGCAGGCTCTTTATCTCCGTTGCGCTCACGGAGAGCATTGTAATACCAACCGAGGAAACGCCCCACCTTGTAGGCGTGATCGGCTGTTAATGTAATTCCGGCTTCACCACGGAAGCCGTCTGTTCCAAAGTATTTTGACATTGTTTTATTCCTGTTCGTCAAGTTTTCTATTTCAAATTATTTCACGCTTTTCAGAAAATCATTCATATTTTCATACGGCGGATTATTTTCTCTTAACTTTTCATAGCTGTATTCTGCATTTCCAACAAGTTTCATCATCTTTTTCCAGCATTCAGGAAGTTCGGTATCTCCATTTGTAAAAAGCCAGAAGAACTCGTGCAAGGAACTTTCATCTGCCTCTTTTCCGTAATGCTCACGATACAACCTTACAAGTTCTTCCGCTTCTTGATACTGTGCCGCTTTGCGTTTTTCATAATACTTATCTAAAGGCATTATCACTCTTGCCGGGTTACCAGCAACAACACAGTTATTTGGAATATCTTTGTTAACAAGACTATTCGCTCCAATAATAACATTATTGCCCACATGAACGCCTTTTAGAATCGTTGTTTTCATTCCAATGAAAACATTATTTCCTATCTGTATACCCCCCCCGATCCTAAAATTTCTCCATAGACACCCTTCAAAACCGCCCAGTCATAGCCGTGTGTTAATAACGTAACACCCTCCGTAATTTGAACATCGTTTCCTATATCTATTAGCCAAGGCCTTGTCATATCAATATTTGTTGTTTTTGGTGAAAAAACAGTTACCCTATCACCAATTTTTGCTCCTCTGCTTCGCATATAAGAAATATATGCTTGTGATGAAGAACATTCTTTATATATAATTTTTCGTACTATATCTTTAATCCACATCTAAAATATCCTTTCTCTTTAACGCACCCGCTTTTCTAATCTCTTTACAATCACACAAATTGTATGAAAATTAAAAAGAACAGAAACCAGCAATGCAATTATGACTGCCACCACATTCAATGCTTGATTATTAATATAAAACAGTATAAGGAGTGCAACAAACACTGTAAGAATGCCAGCATCATTCTTTTCATACGCATTAAAGAACTTTTTCATTCTATACTTTCTATATAAATAGAGGAAAAGAGACGACGCCAGCGTAGATATTGCAGCAGCATACAAACCAATGAACTTAAACAATGCCAAATCAACTGCCAAATTAATAATGGCTGCATAAGTAGAAGTTGTTCCTAATATTTTGGTTTCCTTATATGCCGAGAATACACCTCCATAAAATGCAGATAAAGATGTATAATATATACTTATGGCTAAAATCGGAACGTAAACTACACTTTCATGATATTGTACATTGATAAATAACGGGTAAACATATCTAATAACAGCTATCAGCAAAATCGTAACCGCAAGGATTGCAGCCTTGACCATTTTGTATATTTTTTTAAATTCGTTAGTATCATTATCTCTTACAATTTTTGCTGATGTTTCTCTCCAAGCAATATTAAAAAAGTTATAAAACGTACTAATCAAATTTGGGAATTTATATGCTATCGAATATAAGCCATTGGCCGATGCTCCTAAAAAGTTCATAATGACTAATCTATCTGATGCATTAATTACCGACCAACTAATCGTATTCGGAACAAGCGGAATTGAATACGCCAGCATTTTTTTTGTTGTACTGCTTTTATAATTTTTTATATCGATATAACTCCAAAACTTTAGTTTAGTTAAGACAAATAATGCAGCAGCAACATTTGCAACACACGCAGAAGCCATTAAAGCATAAAATCCCTGATGGAACCCCAAGATTAAAATTAGGTTGAGAAGAATGATTGTAATACTAACATAAAAATTGGATAGAGAATACAATCCAATCCGCCCTGTTCCTCTAGCCAGTGCATTTGACAATGCAATAAAAAGACTTGAAACGCAATAAATTAGAATCGAATACCCAAGGCTGTAATTGAAAATCCAGCTTGCTCCTCCAATAATCAAGCTCGTTATAAAACCGCTAGCAAAGCAAAACAGAAAAGTGTGACTAATGATTATTTTCTTTTCTTCATCCGTTCGACTATCGATAAGGAATCGAAACATTGACTCCTCCATAAGCATAGTCATTAAAGGCACTAAAAACAATGCAATAGTAGTCACATAATCAAAATTACCGTATGCTTCAGTTGTTAATTTTGCAGTATAAAGCGGCAAAAGCAAGAAGTTAACGACCTGTGTACCCATTTTACCTATGGATATAATAGCCGTATTTTTTATTAACTCGCCAGATTTTCCCATTAAATTATTTCCTTCCTATGATTTTCTTAATCGGCCTTGCAATCGCGCCACGCACTTTATAATAGAAAATCACCTGTCTTTGTTTTCTATTAAATCTCTCCTGCTCGGAAAGATTTAAAGACGGATTTGTATCCCATAGTTTTCCTGATAGCGCAGCACGCATGGTTTCATTAAACCATCCAGCTTCAGGCCGATCTCTCAAACTACAATATGTTCGTTTATCTCCATTATCTATTACTCCTTGTGACATAAAGTGGCTTGAATTCAAGCAAAACGCACACCCACAATTCCGATCGGCTCAAAGACAATCGGCTTACAGGGATCATCAAAAATTCTTTGTGGCTTTGGGTCTGCATAGCATTTATGAAGCGTCCCATCTGCCAAATTCAATGTTCCAGATCTTTGACCAGCATAACAAAATTCGTTTCTTTTTACATTAAAATTTTCGATTGTATAATCAAATAAGGGAGATCCAAACTCCCTTCCGTGTGCGATATATTCCTCATCGCTTAATTCTGTTAAAAATTCAATCTTTGTAAGATTTGAACTTTCCTTCCTTGTTGCTGCTACTTGCGGCCATGCGCCAATTCTACTTTCACAAATGGACTTGATTTCGTCAAGATACGGAATATACTCGTCGCACAAGTTGATTTGGACAATAAAAGAGCATCCCTGTTTCTTAACAAACAACACATTTTCAAAAAATGTTTCTACCAAATTCAGGCGTTTCAACTCCAAATAGTGAAGTGAAAAGCTAAAGTGCAGTCTTTCTTTTTCTTCTTGCGTGAAGTTCTCAAGTTCTTGAAATCTATTTTTTAATGTGCCATTTGTAGTTATATTTACAATATGCCCATTTTTAAGAAGTTCCTTCGCTATTCTGAGTGTCTCGGGTTGCGCAAGCGTTTCTCCCGCACCACATATTGAAAAGAAACACTCCCCCCTCAGTCGCTCTTTAGTTAAACACTTTCCAATATGTTCTGGCGTATACTTGAGTTCAGCCAGCTTCATATTACGATAATCACGCTGAATTACATAGCAGTAACTACACTTCAGATTACATACTGTAACCGGAATCAGACACTCAAAAAAACGCTTCACATGTATTTCCTTCATTATGGTTCCCCCTTCACTACTTTCCGAAGCGGATCAAATTTTTCGTCCAGATTGACGGACACATATTTGGTTTGGTTCATCATATCATCTATTAATTGGTTAAGTTCTTCTACTCCTTCAGAGTTGAAAAGTCTTACTATATTCTGTCCTTGCAACCATGTATTGTAAGTAGATTCAATTTTTTGATTATTGTTGTCAAAAACAATGCACGGTGTTTTTGTAATGTAACTCAATATCATTCCATGAAGCCTATCTGTAATCACAAGACTTATAGATTGTAGCCGCGTTAAATAGTCATCTAATAGTTTTTGTGCGTTGTCTTCTTTATATTCTACATCGCAAGTATCCATATATTCCACTTTATCAAAACGCTTTTCTACTGATTCGATTAAGTTTCTTTGAAACTCTACATCTAGTGCTTTTTCTTTATCATCTCTCAATACAAAAGCGACAGAATTGGCTTGTCTACTTTCGCTCCGCTTCGCATATTTTTCATAAGAGAACACTATATCCGGTGTAAGTAAAACCCGCACCTTTGTATTGTCCATATAAATTTTATCCGAATTTTTCTCTCTAGCTACAAGGGTTAAATTTTTACATTTATTAGCAACTTTAAAAAATTCAGTTTTGACTGCAAGTGCTTGTTCACTATCATCAAAAAAAATCGTTTGTGGAAAGGAAATTATCCTATAATTTTTAAAATGCTTAAGTATAAATCTCCGAGGTATTTCTATAAAATCGTATAGCGATCCACTATTTCCTCCGCCGATTAATGTGATAAGAACATTTTCCGAAGGCAATTTTTTTATTTCACCAATCCAATTGTATGTGTCGCCCTCATTAATTTTTATAACGTTATATTCTTCCCCTATTAACGACATTAGAAATTTCTGCTGGGATACTGTTATTGCTAAGTCACCAAGATTGTTATAGTCTGCAGCGAAAAAAACAAACGCATATTTTTTTTCTGGGTTCAATTCATGAGCACATTTATGATTATAGGCCAGCCTCTCAGACCGATAATAGTTCCTATAGATTTTCAACTTTTCTTTAAGGTAATAAATCATCTCAATTCTACTCTTTCTCCTCATATTTACTATTTATTTTTACCGACAATCCGAAAAAGCCAACCACAATGCACTAAAAGGAAATACTTAATTTTATTTTTTAAATTTACCATTTTCTTGCATTTTTTAAATGCTCTATTGGCTGCATTTTTCCAATTGTATTCATTCAACACACCAAATAATTTAGGATACGTTTCAAGTAAAACACCAAAATAGAAAAAGTCATTTTCTCTTAAATCAGGATAAACATCTTGAATTTTCTCATAGCGCTCTCTCGACAATTCAAACTTGTCCCGATAAAAATCAAGATCGACTTTATGCAAGATACTATCTTCACGCTGAAAATAGTAATAGAGCACTTTAGTTGAGTATGCTATTTTATTTGCACTAAGTAACAACTTATATGTTGTACCTAAATCTTCCATTTTTCTTCCAACTGGAAAACTAATATTCTCGAACAGCTCTCTCTTATACATTTTATTCCATGCATAATTAGCGAATGTGTCGTTGGAAAACAATTGTTTAATTGCTTCTTCTCCCTCAAAAATAGTAGTTATTTCCTTATGATTTGTATTTTCATAACCTTCCTGTTCTTCAGAAAAAACATTCTTGTGTGAAACTGCAGACATATCTGTATTGTATTCATGAAGCAACTCATACAATGTTTCAACAAATTTTGTCGATACATAATCATCACTGTCTACAAAACAAATGTACTTTCCACTTGACTTTCTCAATCCTTCATTTCTTGCATCCGATAAACCACCATTCTTTTTATGCACTACTTTAATACGAGCGTCTTGCAAAGCCCATTCATCACATAATTGTGGACACTTATCGGGTGAACCATCATCAACGAGAATAATCTCAATATGTGAATATGATTGATTAACCAAGCTATTTATACATCTATCTAAATATCGTTCTACTTTATATACGGGCACTATAACAGATACAAGTTTATTATTCATTTTATTAACCACCACAC
>OODE01000013.1_pt1 | contig 159834 bp, 132 predicted proteins | sample 1671771 | NCBI WGS metagenome assembly OODE01 (sample SAMN06348191, study PRJEB24527) | human gut metagenome | biome: human gut; feature: ankylosing spondylitis patient; material: feces | host: Homo sapiens | place: China | collected 2015-10 | reverse complement strand
GGATCACGAACACGAACACGAACACCAACGCGAACGGCCACATGAACTTCCAACCGCGCCAATCCGCACGGTGACGGTTGACGCGAACCTGGTCCGCAGGCGTATGCAGCGCATCCGCCGCGACTGCTGCTTGCTGAGACATGCTTTCTTCTTTCTGTATGCTTTTTGCTCTATTGATCGCACAACCATGTGCAATTGTTAATCCGCAAAATCTTTTATTGTTTGAATTACAGGATTGCTATTTTTTTTGAAATCTTTTTCTATTGTAAGATTTCGTTTTTAAAATTATTTTTACGAAGTGAGGCAGGCGGGTCACGTCAGACGATTCCCACCTGCCGTCGATCTTCATGGTTGCGATGGTGCGTTGCGTATGTCGGATCGCATTATCGCGTTTTTCGTTGTGCCGCACGGCAGCGGCTGGGCGCCGTCAGTCCTTGCTGGTGACGGTGTAGCCCTGCTGGTTGCCGTGATCGGTGAGCGCCTTGCTGTAGTTGACGAAGGCTTCCTCCAGAGTGATGTCCTCGCTGTAGGCCTTGGAGATCTGATCGCCGAAGGTGGACTGCGCGTACGGGTTGTACGGCAGGTACTGGAAGGCGGAGACCTTGCGCTGGGCGGCTTCGGAGAGAATCTCGTTCACGTTCTGGCCGCCGAAGTAGTCGTTGACCTTCTTGTTGGCTTCAGTGTTCGGATCGGTGAAGGAGTCGGAGGAGAGGATCTTCTTCAGGCTCGGGAAGGTGCCGGTGTCGGCCATGGTCTGGGCGCCGTCGCCGTGGGTCAAGTATTCGACGAACTTGTAGGCCGCGGCCTGCTGCTTGGACTGGGAGACGACCGCGAGTGCGGAGCCGCCGTCTTCAGCGGAGACCTCGTCACCTTCGTTCCACTGCGGGAGCTGGGCCACGCGCCAGTTGCCGGCCTGGTCAGGAGCGCCGTTCATGAGGTTAACCGGCATCCATGCGCCGATGGTGAGAGTGGCGATGTCGCCTTCGTTGAGCGCACGGTTCCAGTCGTCGGACCAGTTGGCGATCTTGGTGTCGACGAGGTCTTCGTCGATGAGCTTCTGCTGGAATTCGATGTACTTCTTCATGCCGGAATCCTTGGTCATGTCAATGGTGATGTTCTCGCCATCAACCTTCCACGGCTGCGCACCGGCCTGCCATGCCTGGGCGGTGAAGGGCTGGTATTCCATGGAGGAGCCGGAATTGTTGGTCATGTAGGCGCCGATGGCCTTGACCTTCTTGGCTGCCTCGTAATAATCGTCCCAAGTCTTGATCTGGGAGCCGTCGACGCCGGCCTTCTTGAGCACGGCATCGTTGTAGAAGAAGACTTCCGGGCCGGAATCAATCGGCAGCGCATACGGCTTGCCATCATACTGTAGCTTGCTCCACGGGCCTGCGGAGAAGTCGTCTTCGAGCTTGTCGGCACCGTAGGCGGTGAGGTCAACGAGGTCGCCGGTAACCGCGAACTGGGTGACGGTCGGGTCTTCCAGCATGACCACGTCGGGGGCACCCTTGCCTGCCGCGACGGCGTTGCTCAGTGCGGTCTGGGTGTCGGATGCGGTGCCGGTGTTGTTGAATTTGACGGTGATTCCGGGATTGGCCTTTTCGAAGTCGGCGATCAGGGCCTTCATGGTGTTGCCGGTGTCCCAGCCCCAGAAAACGAGATCCGCCTTGTCTGCGTCTCCGGCGTTGGCCTTGGCGTCGTTGCCGCCGTCGCTGCCACCGCAGGCCGCGAGGCTGGCGAGGGTTGCCACTGCTGCTACCGCTGCGAGAGCCTTCTTCATGTTGCGCATGTTCTTTTCCCTTTCTGCCATCCGCTTCGCATGCTGATTGCATGTCGGTCGCATATGTTTCGGAACATCCGCCGCGGAATGCACATGCCGTGCTTTCCACTTGGTGATGTTTGTATGTTCGCGACCTGCCAAACAATACCCCCGTGGTGATGTTTGGACTGGTAGGATGGCTTTGTTTCCTTTCTGATACAACCGTGTACCATTAGCTCCGATGATACACGGTTGTATCAAGGTGTCAAGCAAACCGGTTCGATAGCCCCCCCTGCAACTGTTGTGCGCTATTGAAGCGCCAACGAAATCATCGGCGTTTCGCACAAACAGAATGACATCGTTTGCACAATAATCTGCGATTGTCCGCGCATCTCAACCAAAAAATGGATCGCAAGAAAGCTACCTCACAAGAGAAAACATATAAAGAACATATACAAAGGAGGTCTGCGAATCGCAAACCTCCCAAAACAACGCATACGACGAAGAGACGGACTCCGCACCGCTCGATGAGCCTACAAACTGAGAAACAGCTCGTGAATGCGGGTATCGTCGGTCAGTTCGGGGTGGAACGCCGTAGCGAGAATCTTGCCCTGACGCAAACCGACCACATTGCCGTCGACCGACGTTTCGACCGTGGCCCGCTCGCCGACCTCGGCAACGAACGGTCCGCGAATGAACACCAGAGGGAAATCCTTGAGCACCACCGACGTATCCGAAGCCTCGGAAGTCCCCTCCTCACCAGCAGCCGCGGAAATCGCAGAAGAGACAGACTCCCCCGACGCAACCACCACAGCATCCGCATCGTCGGAAGCGCCGAAATCGGCGGACGCAGCGAACGAACCAAGCTGACGTCCATACGCATTGCGGCGCACGACCGCATCCAACGCGCCAAAATAGACGTTCTCGTCGTTATCGAGACGACGAGCGAGCAAAATCATGCCCGCGCAGGTGCCGAATACCGGCTTTCCAGCGGCGATATGCGCGGCGATCGGATCGAACAAGCCGGTCGAACGCAGCAATTTGCCCTGCGTGGTGCTTTCGCCGCCAGGCAGAATCACGCGGTCGATCGAATCGTCGAAATCCTCGGCGGCACGCAGCAGTTTCCACGGCGCACCAAGCCGATCCAGCATCGCCGCATGCTCGGCGAACGCGCCTTGCACCGCAAGGATGCCGGTCACGCCATGCTGTGCAGAAGCCGCACCTTCGGCAACGTCAGTCGATTCTTCCTTCGAAATGTATTCAACGGCAACAACCATCGGATCTCCTTACCCGAACCATCGCGAATCATGCGAAACGGGCTGCGCGCGGCGCATCGAACAGACATGCCGACAGCCGCACGCAGCGCACAGCGCACGAAATTACAGCGCAATCACTCGCCGCGAGCGGCCATGATGGTTTCGATCTCGTCTTCGTTGATGCCGACCATGGCCTCGCCGAGGTTCTCGGAAAGACGGGCGAGCAGGTCGGCGTCCTGCCAATTGGCGGTGGCCTGCACGATGGCGGCGGCACGCTTGGCCGGGTCTCCGGACTTGAAGATGCCGGAACCGACGAACACACCTTCGGCACCCAGTTCCATCATGAGCGCGGCATCGGCCGGAGTGGCCACGCCACCGGCGGCGAAGTTGACGACCGGCAGACGACCGTTGTCGTGCACGTACTTGGCGAGATCGTACGGCACGGCCAGCTGCTTGGCGGCCTCATACACCTCGTCGTCGCGAAGGGAGACGAGCTCGCGGATCTGCTTGTTCATGGTGCGCATGTGGCGCACGGCCTGGATCACGTCGCCGGTGCCCGGCTCGCCCTTGGTGCGGATCATGGACGCGCCCTCGGCGATACGGCGCAGCGCTTCGCCCAGGTTCTTCGCGCCGCACACGAACGGCACGTCGAACTGGTTCTTGTCGATGTGGTACACGTCGTCGGCGGGGCTCAGCACTTCGGATTCGTCGATGTAGTCGATTTCGATGGCCTGCAGAATGCGGGCTTCGGCAACATGGCCGATACGAACCTTTGCCATGACCGGAATGGACACGGCTTCCTGAATGCCCTTGATCATGGCCGGATCGCTCATGCGGGAAACGCCGCCGGCAGCACGAATATCGGCCGGAATACGCTCGAGAGCCATCACCGCGCATGCGCCCGCGTCCTGTGCGATCTTCGCCTGCTCCGGGGTGGTGACGTCCATGATCACGCCACCCTTGAGCATCTGCGCCAGATTCTTGTTCAGTTCGTTCCTGTTGTTGGCCATCGCCAGCCTTTCGTCGAATCGTATTCCACCCTGCTGCGGAGCGGATATCTCTTGACACAGATACTAACGATTTTTCGTTACAAAATCATGTGAACTGAATATTTGCACGTCTTAAAAAGTTGCTTTTCTTAAATTCTGACTATCATTTTCATGATTGTTTCATTTTCTTACGATTTCGATTCTGCCGACGATTCCGCAATTTCATTCGCTTTTCTTGCCTGATATGCGCCATTCGCTTTCGATTCGCGCGCACGGCTCCTTTCGACCGCATTTTCGATGCACGCTATAAGAAATACGAATGACGCATGATTTTCATACGACCACATTGCGGACGGAGGTGCAGATGGATTCGCGAATTGCGCACTACATACGCAGTATGCGATCGGCGACGCGCATGGTGGAATCGCGGTGCGACACCAGCACGACGGCACTCCCCTGCTCGGCGAGATTGTTGACCGATCCGAGGATCACCGACTCGTTATAGGCGTCAAGACGGCTCGTCGGCTCGTCGAACAGCACCAAATCGGCGTCGCGAAGGAACATGCGGGCCAATCCGATGCGTTGCTTCTCACCCTCCGAAAGGCGGCCACCCAGCTCGCCGACCTGCGTATCCAAGCCGTTCGGCAGCGCATCGACCAGTTCGAGCGCGGACGCCTTGGCGAGGGCTTCGCGCAATACGGAATCGGGAATGTCGTGCGCGAGATCCGAATCGGAGGAATCAGCGGAATCACCACCAGCATTACTGCTGGAATTACTACAGAAATTACTGACAGAATTACTGCCAGAATCCGAAAAATCGGCGTCATTGCAGGCAATAGCGAGATTTTCGCGAATCGTTCCGTCGAACAGATACGTCTCCTGCCCCATCATCGTCTGCACGCGCCGACGCCATCCGGCGTCAACCTGCGGCAATGGAACATCCGACAGCGAAATCGTGCCGGAATCCGGATCCCAGTAGCGCATCAGCAGTTTCAACATCGTTGATTTTCCACGCCCGGACGGGCCTTGAATACCGAGAATGCCCTGCCGTGAAACATCGAGTGAAACATGGTCGAGCACCGGTTGCGAGGCGATGCCGGCACCTTGTTCGCCGGAAGATTGCGCTTCCGCGGGGCGTGCCGGACTCATGCCAGTCGCATGCTCCGACCGCCCGTTTGGCGTGCGTTCGCCGGAAATACGGGCGCCGGATCCATAGCCGAATGTGACATCGCGCATTGTCATGCCCTGATATTCCGGGCGTTCGCTCCCCTGCTCGACCACAGCGGGAGCCTCATCCATCAACGCGAACAGGCGGCGTGCCGAAGCAAACGTTTGCGTCAGATTCGCCGGCAACGCACTCAACGCAAGCGTCGGCCCAAACGAGCTGGCGAGCAGCACGAAAGCCGCAACCAACGCTGGGGCGTTCGATTCCACGGAACCCATCCACATCAGGCCTTCCGACATATCGGCGGCAGTGGAAACCGCAGTGCACAACGTCATCGCAAGGAAAGCCGCAATCGCCGTGAACAGCATCACCAATACCGCGCCAAATCCTGCAAAATCGCCATTTTTCACGCTCAGACGTACACGTTTGACCCACAGCGAGCGCGTGCGACGCTGAATGGACGCAAGCCGGGCATCGCCTTGGCCGAAGCGGATGATTTCGCCGATGCCACGCATGTCGTCAAGCATTTCGTCATCGAGGGCGGACGACTCCTTGCGCAGTTCCGGACCGATGCCGCGCACCGCGGATGCAAAGAGTTTCGGCAGTATGACGCCGATAATGAGGTGCGCGATGATGAGCGTCGCCGCGAGGGGCGGACTGAGGGTGAGTAGCGCGAGCGCGTAGACGACGGTAGTCACGATGGCGATGACGACCGGGCTGATGGTGTGTGCGAAGAAGATTTCCAGCAGTTCCACGTCGGTGGTGACCAGTGCGATCAGGTCGCCTTTGCCTTTGCCTGCAAGCTTGGCGGGGGCGAGACGGCGCAGGGCCGCGAAGGCTTTCGCACGGAATAACGCAAGCAGACGGAACGCCACGTTATGGTTCATGAACTGTTCGGCGTAACGCATGCCGCCGCGGATCAGCGCGCATACGGCCATGGCTGCGAGCGCCGCGGGAACGCTGAGGTTCCAGACCGGCGAGCCGACTGCAGCGAAGGCCGCCGCGATGCCGAACACCGGCAGGAAAGTGGCGGCGAGATGGCCGAGCGTGCCGCAGACGCACGCGACGATCATGTACTTGCGCTGCGGCCCAACTTCCTTCAACAGGCGCGCAATAAGGCGAGACGTGGGCATTGTCTTCGCGTCCGATTCTACCGAATCGGACATCCGAACGCCCGTTTTCGCACCCTGTGCGTCCGTTTCTGCAGAATCGGACATTCGAGACGTAGTTTCGGCACGCTGCGTGACCGATTCGGGAGAATCGGACAACCGAGCGGTGTTTTTAGTGAGTTGGTTGTCCGTTTCTGCAGAATCGGACACTTGGAGACCCATTTCCGCACGCTGCGTGACTGATTCTGCGGAATCGGACGCTTTAAGTGCGTGGGATGCAGAGGTGGAATGGGTTGCATTATTGCGTAGACCTATGTTTTCCACGGTTTGTTGGGCGCGGAACAGTTTGGCGTACGTGCCGTTGGCACGCATGAGTTCGGCATGTGCGCCCTGCTCCGTCGCGCGCCCGCGTTCGAACACCACCACATGGTCGGCATCGGCCGCATTCGCCATGCGGTGCGTCACCATGATCACGGTTTTGCCCCGATCCGCAAGCGCCCGAATGGTTTGCAGAATCAGGGTTTCGCTTTCCACGTCGACACTGCTGGTGGCTTCGTCGAAAATGTAGACGGCAGATTCCCGCAGCAAAGCGCGCGCGATGGCGATGCGTTGCTTCTGCCCTCCCGACAGGTTGCTTGCGCCCTGTTCGATGGCCAGGTCAAGTTCTTGCGATTGCGCACGCACGAAATCGCTGATATGCGCCGCTTCCAGCGCTTGCCACAGTTCGTTTTCGGTGGCGTTCGGCTTGGCCATCAGTAGATTGTCACGCAACGTTCCTGCAAAAAGGTGGCTTTGCGCCGCCACTATGGCGATTTCCCTCGTAAGGGATTCGATGGAAAGATCGTTGATTTGGTACCGTTGCGTCGAGTTGTTTCCTGTGTTTCCGGATTGCAGCCACATACATCCTTCATATCCGGAAAGATTTCCGGAGAGCAGTTCGACGGCGGTAGATTTACCGGATCCGGAAGGACCGACGATGGCGGTCACCTGCCCGCGCCGCGCAGTGAAAGAGACGCCATGCAATGCGACGACCGAACCATCATCATCTTTCGACATGCCTGTTTTTCCAGCACCAACCACACCGGACTTTCCCCCGATTTGTCCAGTTTTTCCAGTTTCCATATCCGCCGTCACAGCCGTATCCGCAGCCACACTCACAGCCGCCGCAGCGTCCGTATTCACGTCCACATATCGGAACGACACGTCATCAAAGCACACGTCCACACCGTTATCGGAAGCGCCGAATTCCGGCATTTCCTGCATCCCATGCGCAGGAATCGGCGTATCAAGCAATGCGAAAATACGCTTGGTCGAAGTCATGCCGTTCATCGCAACATGGAAGAACGACCCCAATTGGCGCAGCGGAATGAAGAAATCCGCGGAAAGAAGCACTATCAGCAGCACGCCGGCAAGCGGCAATGCGGCACCACTCGCATACTGCCAGATCGATACGCCCACGCCGGCCGCGGCACCCCCGTATGCGACGACGTCCATGGCGGTGAGCGAGCGCAGCTGAATTTGCAGAACATTCATGGTCATTACGCGGAATTGTTCCGCTTGCTCGTCCATTTTCTTGGCGGCATGCGCATCCGCGTCAAAAGTTTTCAGCGTTTCAAGACCTTGTACATTGTCAAGAAACACAGATCCCATGTCGGTGTATTTTCCCCAATATTTTTTGAATACTCGGGCTGCGCGCATTGCGACCATGCCAACAATCAATACAATCAAAGGCGCGCATACAAGCAATGTAACAGCCGTCGGCATATTAATCGGCGCAACTATAAAAAATAATGTTACCGGTGCGAGAATCGCATAAAACAGTTGCGGTAGGAATAATTCGAAGAAGCTTTGGATTTGTTCGATGCCTTCACCGGCGGATTGCACCACGTCGGCAGTGCTGATATGTTGCGAATATGATGGTCCGATCGCAAGCATTTTATTAAAAAGCTGTTCACGTAACGCGAGTTTGACACGCTCAGCCGCTTCCGCGCCGAAATAGGCCGCTGCGCGCATCATCAGAAAACGCAGTACAGCACAGACCACGATCGCCAGTACGCATCCGACGTATGTTTCCGCACTGAATCCGCCATAGCCAAAGCCGATGAATAGGCGGGAAATCAGGCCACTATCACCCATGGAGAACATGGGGTCGAACGCCGATTCCACCACGGCAAGCGCCGGCGAAAGCATGACCACCACCGTCACCACGAACACGACGTTGGACAGCAATCCGACCCATTGGCAGAGCACTTTCGCCGCAACCAACCGCCCCACGCCGGGAGCGAGGGAAAACAGCCTCTTGTCAAACATAAACACCTTCCGTCCAATGAGCGCACTCGCGTTGCCAGCTCGCCTACGGCCCAAAGCGCAATCGCCATGCATCCAACAAACGAATCGCAACAGGCCAATACGGGAAAACCGGTGCGTGGCAAACCGTTTTCAGCCTATCCAAGGCAGCTCGCAATCGTCAAGGGCGCATTGCATACAGCGAACCGTCGCAATCGAATTGCCATAATCGACCTCAAATCAGCAACGTTGAAAAGAGAAAGGCTGGATGTTCGCCGTTGAGCAGGCAGCCCTCTGACGCAAGGGGTAAATTGCGTCACTCGTGAGTGTACTCGATAAAAAACGCTCGCACCACCATTTCTTCGCATTTCGCTGGTTTTACGGTCCTTTCGGGGATATATGGGAAGCATGGCGACTCCCCCGCAACCGTTACGTCAAGCCTTTTTTCGAACGGATACAGCGCGACACCAAACACTTGATTTTTGACGGAATAGCACCATTTGTCAGTTCATACAAAGTTGATGAAATATTTCTTGTCGCTTCTCACAATGCAGACTTACGGCCCCGTAACTTAGAATGTGCAAGGTGCGCAAGGGGTAGGAAACGCGGACACACGGTTTGTATCGCTCCCGCACGCATCACAAGCAGAAATACGCGGAAACAACGCAAAAACCGCGAGAAAGAGAACGCTTCATGCTCACCGAGTACACCACCCCGGGCGAATCCGTTGAGGTGCGCGACGACGAATCCATCTATTCCCTGCTTACTGGACGCATAGCGCGCACTGGCGAAGATACCGTGATCGCGGAACGCAAAACCGCCCCCGGCCAATGGACGAAGGTCACTACCGGCGAATTCCACAATGCCGTGCTCGCCGCCGCAAAAGGCCTCATCGCATTCGGCATCAACAAGGGCGATGCCGTCACCATCTTCTCCACCACCCGCTACGAGTGGGGCGTGCTCGACTTCGCACTGGCCGCCATCGGCGCGGTGAACGTGCCGATCTACGACACTGATTCCGCGGCGCAGGCCGAGCGTATCCTCAACGATTCGGATGTGAAACTGGCCATCGCCGACAATCGCGAGCGCTTCGACCGTCTCGACTCCGTAATCGACCGCTGCCCGTCTCTCAAGCACATTCTGATGCTCGATTCCAACGCCATGGGCGCGTTGGAAGGCTTGGGCGTCACCGTGTCCGACGAGGAGCTGGAAGCGCGCATCGATTCGGTGCATGCAGACGATCTGGCCACCATCGTGTACACGTCCGGTTCGACGGGAGCTCCAAAGGGTGCCGAGCTTTCGCACCGCAATTTCATATCGATCACGCGCGCAGGCAGTCTGGCGTTGCATGAGATCGTTCTCGAATATCATCCGCGACTGCTTCTCTTCCTGCCGCTCGCCCACTGTTTCGCACGGTTCATCCAGTACGCGTCGATTGCTTCCGACGACGGCGTGGTTGGTTATCTGCCGGACACAAAGACGCTGCTGCCCGATTTGCGTTCCTTCGAACCGACATATCTGCTGGGCGTACCACGAGTGTTCGAGAAGGTGTATAACGCGGCCTCCCGCAAGGCCGGCACGGGTTGGAAGGGACGCCTGTTCCTCAAGGCTGCCGAAGCCGCACGCGATTGGTCGCGCATGCAGCAGGCCGGCGAACGCCCGACCGCCAAGCAGATCGCGCAGCATCTTTCGTATGAGGCTTCCGTATACCGTACCGTGCGTAGCGCTCTCGGCCCGCGCATCCGCTACGTGGCATGCGGTGGTGCTCCTCTGGACGTGTCTCTGGCGCATTTCTTCAACGGTATCGGCCTGCCGATGATTCAGGGTTACGGTATGACGGAAACCGCTGCGCCGTTCGCCGCGACCCGCGTCACCGACAATGTGATCGGCACTGTCGGCCAACCGGCTCCGGGATCGTCTGTGCGCATTTCCGATGATGGCGAACTTCAGGTGAAGGGCCCGAACGTGTTCAGGGGCTACCACAACCTGCCTGAGAAGACGGCGGAAGCGTTCACCGAGGATGGGTGGCTGAAAACGGGTGATTTGGCGTCGATTGACGACGAGGGACGTATTACGATCACCGGCCGTAAGAAGGACATCATCATCACCGCCGGCGGCAAGAACGTTTCTCCGATTCCGATGGAGCAGGAGATTGTGAAATGTCCGATTGTGGAGCATGTGGTAGTTGTCGGCGACAATCGTCCGTTCATCGGTGCGCTGATCACGTTGGATCCGGAAGGATTGGAGGCTTGGCTGCCTTCCATTGGACTGTCTGCCGATACGCCGTTGGATCGCGTGGCTGCGACCGCCGCCGTTCACGACGAAATCCAGAAGTACGTCGACAAGGCGAACGCGACCGTTTCCCGCGCCGAATCCGTACGTAAGTTCGTAGTGCTGGATACCCAGTTCACGCAGGAAAACAAGTGCCTGACCCCGTCGCTGAAAGTGGTGCGTCCGGCAGTGAACCGCGTGTTCGCACAGGTGATCGATCAGCAGCTGTACTCCGGCAAGCGCTGAATCGCATAATACATAAAAGCGTGGGGTACGAGAGAACGTTTGTATTCTCTCGTACCCCACGCTTTTGTTCTGTCTGTACAACTTTCAAGGAATGCAAACGAGCGCCGGTGATCGGAAGCGATCCGACCCGCCGGCGCTCATATGGCAGAGATTAGTGATGAATCCAGAATGGCTAACGACACTCCATCAGCCATTGTCAGTAAAGCGACAATCAGTGACGGTTCCGTCAGTGCATAATGCGTGCGGTAACGGTGCGACAGAAGGCGAAGGCGTACGAGGGTACGTCGAGTCTTCTGCCGTGCCGTTAACGCTCCGTTATGTCAGTGACGGTTGTTGAGGCGGTGGTACATTTCGGAGATCTCAAGGTCGCGCTCGAATTCTGCGGCCTTGGTGTTCGCGTCGATGGTGGCGAGTTCGACACCGGCGATGCGGGCGAAGTCTTCCCAAGCCTCGCGACCGACGGAGGTGGTCATGCAGGTGTGGTGGGAGGCGCCGGAACGCAGCCAGCACTCGGCGGAGGTCTTGAGGTCCGGCTGCGGCTTCCACAGGCCACGGGCGCACGGCAACTGCTTGAGCTCTCCGAGCGGCTCGACCACGTCGACCAGGTTCATGGTCAGGCGGAAACGTTCGCGCACGTCAGACATGGACACGACGACGGCGTCCTTCTTCGGGGCGACAGTGAAGACCAGGCGCACCGGATCGGCCTTGCCACCGATGCCGAGCGGGTGGATTTCCAGCTTCGGCTTGGCGATGGTGCCGACGGACGGGGAGACTTCGAGCATGTGGGAGCCCATGATCATCTCGTTGCCCGGGGTGAAGTTGTAGGAATAGTCTTCCATGAGGGAAGCGCCACCTTCGAGGCCGTAGCCCATCACTGCGCCGATGCGCACGAGCACTGCGGTCTTCCAGTCGCCTTCGGCGGAGAAGCCGAAGCCGTACTCGGACGGGAAGCGCTGCGGGCCAACGCCCGGCAGCTGCGGGAGGGCACCCAAGTCTTCGAAGTTGTCAACGCCGGCGGTGCAGCCATTGGCGCGCATCATGTTGACCATGGCGGCTTCTTCCTTGGCCGCGATGAACAGGGAATCGTACTTGGCGTCGAGCAGAGCCGGATCAACGTCGTACTTAACCTTGTAGTCTTCGATGATGCTCTTGACCTGATCGTCCTTGACGGCTTCGTAGGCTGCGACGAGCTCGTTGACGGCCCAAGTGTTGATGGATGCGCCGAACACGCGCTCGGCTTCGGTCTTGTCGCCTTCGGTGACGGCCACGTTGCGCATGTTGTCGCCCCAACGCATGACCTTCATGTTGTTGGAAGCATCCCAGCCGGCGCAGGCGCGTGCCCAGGTGCCGATTTCTTCGGCAACGGCCGGATCGGTGTAGTGGCCGACCACGATCTTGCGGTTGATGCCCAGACGGGTCAGGATGTAACCGAACTCACGGTCGCCGTGTGCGGCCTGGTTCAGGTTCATGAAGTCCATGTCGATGGTTTCCCACGGGATTTCGAAGTGGTGCTGCGTGTTGAGCTGCAGCAGCGGCTTGGTGAGCACTTCGAGGCCGCGGATCCACATCTTGGCCGGGGAGAAGGTGTGGCACCAGGTGATCACGCCGATGACGTTCGGGTTGGCGGAGGCTTCGACCATGAAGGCCTTGACGCCGTCGGAGGACTTCAGGGTCGGCTTAAGCACCACCTTGACCGGAATCTTGCCGGTTGCGTTGAGCGCGTCGACGATTTCGCCGGACTGCTCGGCCACCTGACGCAGCGCTTCTTCGCCGTACAGATCCTGGGATCCGACGCCGAACCAGACTTCCTTGCCTTCAAACGGGTTTTCCATTGCCATGTGATTGTTCCTTTACTTCGTTGTTTATGGAGTTTTTAATTATTTATTGCGATTGCGAACTCGCGCTTCGCGTTGTTCTGTTGCGTAGCGCGAGTTCGTACGATTGTGAAATTATGTAGGATTACGGAATCGTAGGATTGCAGCTCAGTGCTGGCCGTAGACGTTGGTGTAACGATCGTTCAGCTTCGCGATATCCTCATCCGAAATCGGAATGATCTCACCCAACTGCCTCGCCGCCCACATCGTATGAGCGACCTCCTCCGTCATCGCCGCGGCCTTCACCGCCGACTCCGCGTCCTTGCCGATGGTGAACGGACCATGGTTCTGCATCAGCACCGCAGGAGACTTCGGATACTCCCTGAGCGTCTCGACCACGCCCTCGCCGATCGCCTCGGAACCGATCAGACGGAACGGACCCACCGGAACAGGACCGCCGAACTCGTCGCCCATCATCGTCAGACCGCACGGAATGTTCTGCCCCGTCGCCGCCCACGCCGTCGCATACGTCGAATGCGTATGCACCACGCCGTACACGTCCGGCATATGACGGTAGATGTACGCATGCGACGCCGTATCGGAGGAAGGAGCCTCCGAACCGTCCACCACGTTGCCGTCCAGATCGCACACCACCATGCTCGACGGCGTCAGGTACTCGTAACGCAGGCCCGACGGCTTGATCACCATCAGATCCGCCGTATGCAGACGCTGCGACACGTTGCCAGCCGTCCACACCACCAGGTTCCACTTGATCAGCTGCTCGTGCAAGGTCGCCACGACCTCGCGCACCTGCTTGACCTCGGCACGAACCTCAGGACCATAATCAGCCAAAGTAGCCATAATCATTTCCTTTCAAATTGAAATAAGTTTTTAAAATATTTATTTACTTGGTTTCCAGCGGAATGCTTTCGATTGCAACATGCTCAATCGGCAGTCCCTTGCGGAAGCGATCGAAGAATTCCTCGAATCCCGCGACATCGCCTTCATCCGGATTTTCCGTGGTCGAAGCGGCATCGGCGAACACACGAGCGTCAAGGAATTCGTCGAGCGGCTGGTCGGCGTGCCACAGGTAGTCGGCAAGCACGGCCATGCCCCATGCGCCGCCTTCGGCAGCGGTGGACATCACCTTGATCGGCGTATCGAATGCGGCTGCGAGAATCTTCTGGGCAACCTTCGGGGTGGTGAAGATGCCACCGTGGCCGACGAGGGAGTCAACGGCAACGCCTTCGTCCTTGGTCATCACATCCATGCCGATCTTCACCGGGGAGAATGCGCTGAACAACTGGGCGCGCATGAAGTTGCCGAGGCTCATGCGGGCTTCCGGACCGCGCGCGAACAGCGGGCGGCCTTCGGGCAGTCCTGCGAGGAATTCGCCGGAGCGGAACGGGTAGTTGATGAGTCCGCCGCAGTTGGAGTCAACATCGTCCGCGATGGCGGCGCGGAACAGCGTGCCATACAGGGTGCCGGCGTCGACCGGAGTGCCGATTGCAGCTGCGAACTGTCCGAACAGACCAACCCATGCGTTGAGGTCGGAGGTGAAGTTGTTGGCGTGGCTCATGCCTGCGAGATCGCCTGCCGGAGTGGTGACGAGGTCCACTTCCGGGTGCAGGCGTTCCAGCTTGCGTTCGAGTACAACCATGGCGAAGATGGAGGTGCCGGCGGAAACGTTGCCGGTGCGCACGCGTACGGAGTTGGTGGCCACCATACCGGTGCCAGCATCGCCCTCCGGCGGAGCGAATGTGATTCCCGGCTGCAGCGTGCCTGTCGGATCGAGCAGCTTGGCGCCCTCTTCGGTCAGCGTGCCCGCAGGAGTGCCTGCAACCAGCGGTTCCGGCAGCAGGTCGGCAAGCTTCCACGGCTGGGCTGCGACTTCCGGAATCGCATTGAACTTCTCAATGAATTCGGTTTCGTAGGTGTGCGTGGTAGGGTCGATCGGGAACATGCCGGATGCGTCGCCAACGCCGAGCACCTTCTTGCCGGTGAGCTTCCAGTGCACGTAGCCGGCGAGGGTGGTGAAGAAATCGACCTTGCCGATGTGCTCTTCGTTGTTGAGCACGGCCTGGTACAGGTGTGCGATGGACCAGCGTTCCGGAATGTTGTACTGGAACAGTTCGGAAAGCTTCTCGTGTGCTTCGGAAGTGTTGGTGTTCTGCCAGGTGCGGAACGGCACCAGCAGTTCGCCATCCTTGCCGAAGGCGAGGTAGCCGTGCATCATGGCGGAGAAGCCGATGCGTCCCACGCGGGTGAGCTTTTCGCCGTAAGCGTTTTCGACATCTTCGGCGAGCGCCGCGTATGCGGTCTGCAGCCCGGTCCAGATTTCTTCCTGCGAATAGCTCCACAGGCCGTCTTCCAAGTGGCTGGCCCAGCCGTAGTCGCCGGCTGCGATGGTGGTGTACGTGTCGTCGATGAGCACGGCCTTGATTCGGGTGGAGCCGAATTCGATGCCCAGACTCGTCTTGCCAGCGCGGATTTTCTCGGCGGTCAGCGCGATGCGATCGTCAAGTCCCTGCTCTTGCGCCATAGTTTCAAACTCCTTGCATCCGAGCGCCTCACAACCACATTGTCGACGGAATGTTAGCGCTCACTGTTAACGCTCACTATTCTAAACAGAAAGTGGCGACTATACAAGTTCGACGTGTCACGCAATCGTCAACGTACTACCGGCAGATCGTCAGCCGATTTTCTTGATATACCGGCATTACGAAATCCGGCAATCGCAGCACATGCGGCAAAAAGAGATACGAGAATCACAAGAAATACAAAAATCGCAGGAAATATTCAGCGACGGCTGGCGGTGCCCAAAGAAGTGCGGCCGATCACCTTCGCGGGAATCAGGCCGACGCCATGCTGCGACGAGGCGAACGAATTCTCATCGCCCTCCCCCAGCAAAAACAGCGTCTCACGCATGGCGGCAACGCCAAGCTGTTCAAAATCCGGGCGAACCGTGGCCAGCGGCGGGTACATGTTGTCCATGGCGGGCATGTCGTCGAAACCGACCAAGCTCACATCCTGCGGAATACGCATGCCATGTTCATGCAGCGCACGAGACACACCAACCGCCTGGCTGTCGTTCGCACACACCATGCACGTCGGCAGATTTCCGCCGGTACGACCGATGTTTTCGAGAATATGGTTCATCTTGCCATACGCTTCGGTCGATTCCCAGGTTTCGCATTGCACGGTGACGGAACTCACCGCATTGGCCGCGCACAGCTTATTCCACGCCATCAAACGCGTGGCGGCGTCACGCCATTCCTTCGGACCTGCGAAATAAAGCACGGAACGATGCCCATGCTCGACCACCAAATGCATCACGTCGGCCATGGCCGACCATTGGTCCACTCCCACTACGGATACTCGGCGACGGTCGGCCGGTTTCATCAAGCGCAAACCATCCTGCACGCTGATGCTGCCGTGCGTGGAGGTGACGATGACGCGCGGCTGCGTGATCTGCGCACGGCAGGCGGCGGAAAACATAACATCCGTCGGCGTGAGGAAAATGAACGCGTCCACGTTCATCTCATCGAACGTTGAGCACAATTCGTCGAATTCCGTCTGCGAGCAGAGCGCCTCGTGCACCATGCTCACCGACATGAACAGTCCATGCTGCCTCGCCATCGCCTCAATCGAGGAAATCGCGGAAATCGGACCATAAAAGCGTTGCCCGCCCGCAACCAAGCCGATGGTGCGGGAGCGATGCGAAGCGAGGGCACGCGCGGAATTGCTGGGACGGTATCCAAGCGCGTCGATGGCTTTCTGTACTTTTTCGCGGGTGGCATCAGACACGTCGGGGGAATGATTGATGACGCGCGACACCGTTTGATGGCTGACACCAGCCATTTTCGCCACTTCGAACATCGAGGGGCGTTTGTTTGCCGCATTGCGCTTGCCTGCCATGCTCCGTCGCCTTCCGCACACTACCGTTGGTACTTTCGACTATTCTACACGCAACTTCGGTTAGCGCTAACAGACGCTATTTTTCAGCCATTTGAGCGAGTCGCGCAGCGAAATTCGGCCAGTCGGTACGCATGGCGGTCAACAGTTTACGATTGGGGACTTCCTCAATCGGCACCCATTCGATTTCCATGCTTTCGTCGTCGTTGGCCTTCGGCTCCACGCGGTGCCCCGGCTTTTCGAAAGCGAACACGGTGGTGTAGGCCCACGGTCCGTGGTCTTCGCAGTATGATCCGACCACGTCGATATCTTCCGGCGTGATGTTGGCTTCCTCGTACGATTCGCGCAGCGCGCCCTCGATCGGGCTTTCACCGTCGGCGGTGGCACCTCCTGGAATGCCCCATGTGCCACCTTCCGCGCTCCACACCGCGCGATGTTGCATGACAACGTGCGTCACTTCGCCGGTCTGTTCGCTTCGGCGGGCCAAGAGCACGCCGGACGCGCCGTTCGTGCCCCAATGCTTGCGGCCGCAATCGCAATCAATCCAACCATCACCCGGCTGATGCACGTTTTCCTTGGGAGGAAGCGGCTTCGCGGCACCGGTTCGCGAATCGTGTTCGACGTTCGGTTCTTGATCGGCTCGCGTCACATTCCACAGATCAGTCCATTCCACGCCGAGCTCGGCGGCCAAACGGCGCGCCAGCGGAAGGCTCAGGCCGATAATGCCGTGCGGATCGCCTTCGATGGAGTCGATGAATGCTCCGCCGAAGCCCTCAAGCGTGAAGGAACCAGCCACTTCCAACGGTTCTCCGGTGGCGATGTACCGTTCGATATCGGTGTCGGAATATTCGCAGAAGTGCAGCGTTGCCCTGCTCGCGCCTCGCGCGATACGCCCGGTGGCGAAGTCGATCAGGCAATGGCCCGTCCACAATTCACCGGTGGCGCCACGCATGGCACGCAGTCGTTCCCGAGCCACCTCAGCGCTATGCGGCTTGCCGTAACATTCGCCGTCAAGCAGGAACATGGAATCGCAGCCAAGAATCAGCGGACCGACTTTCGCACGGGTCAGGCTCGGCTTGCCATCAACGAAATCAGCAATCGATTCGGTGATCGTAGGAATGGTGACTCCCGAAAAATCGCGGGTCTTCACATCGGAGGCGGACTGCACTTCGTCCGCACGCAACGTAACACGATGATGTTCTAAAGATGCGGAATCCCCAGTATTTTCAGCATTATCCGAATGTTCGGAAGATTCGGCAACGGCTTTCAGCGGAAATCCGACCACACGATCGCCGTGCGCCGCCGCAGCGGTGGCGGCAACGTTCCGATACGCCTGATGTACGGCTTCGGCTTTGGCCGTAGCGAGAATCATCACCCGCTGTTCCACGCTCAGATCGCTTACGGCAACGCCCATGGCGGCCGCCTCACGTTCGAGCGCCGCCGGCTCGTCCACGTTCGATACGCGAATCGTGGGGCAAATGCCCGCCGAGAAAAGCACGTCACGGCGAGGCTTGGATTTGGAAGCGAGAATCAGCGGAATGGAGTTGTTCATGCGCGTTCCACCTGCACACCCTTGGTGTCGACGCCCAAATGCAGCACACGCCAATGACCGGAAGCGAGCTCTTCGGAAGCAAGCTGTCCCAGCTGTTCGCGAGCGTCGCCATGATGCAGCACGAGCACGCATGGGCCGGCGCCGGAAACCATGGAAGCGAAACCATGGGAACGCAGCTTTTCGATCAGCGTCCACGACGGTTCCATCAAAGGAGCGCGATACGGCTGATGCAGACGATCCTGCGTGGCGGCGAACAGCAACGTGTTGACGTCCTGACGCTGACCAGTCGCCAGCATCGCAGGATTCATGGCGGCCGGCAGCAGGCTCACGCGAGACACATTGTGCACGGCATCCTTGAACGCCAGCTGGCCCGGCAGCGCCTGGCGTGCCTTTTCGGTGGACAGCTCATAATCCGGCACGAACACGGCGGCGGTCAGATCGTCGGCAACGCGATAGTTGATGGTATGGAAGCCCTTATGCAGCGGTTCGCCGCCCGGAATCGGCACGGAACCGACACCTTCGGGGGTTTCCATGTCCCAAGACATGGTGAGCCCGCCGTACACGGCCGGAGCCACGTTGTCCGGATGGCCTTCGATGGCCGCAGCAAGCTCAAACACGGCATCACGGTTGAGTTCGTCGTCCTGCGCGAAGGCGGCCGCGGCTGCGATGCCCGCCACAATGGCCTCTGCGGAAGAGCCCATGCCTCGTGCCTGAGGAATGTTGTTGTGAGCCTGAAGAATGAAGCCCACACGGCCCAGACCAAAGGTCTGGCATGCGCGGCGGAACGTGGAAACCACCAAGTGGGTTTCGTCACGCGGGAGAGTATCGGCGCCTTCGCCTTCGATCATCACCTGAGCCGCAGTGTTCACCGGATCGGCGCTCAGCGTGAATTCAAGTTCGTCGTGGTAGTCCAGAGCAAGTCCGACCGTATCAAAGCCAGAACCAAGATTGGCGCTGGTAGCCGGAACACGCACACGCACTTTACGAGTAACTGGAGTCATATCTCGTCGTCCTTCGTCACATCTTCTTTACAAATGTAGCACCGTATACCCGAAAGGGTACAAGAGTCAAATTCAAGCCCATAATCAGCGGGCGATTGAGTAAACAATCGGCAAGCAATTGCCCAACACAGCAGCCGGAATATGAATAAAGAGACGGCCGCCCAATCGCAACGATTTGAGCAGCCGTCTCATAACTGTTAGTTGAGCACGCGGAGGATGGAAGGCTCGCCAACCACGCAGTCGAGTGCGCACACGTCTTTCACGGTTTCACGCAGGGTAAGCTCGTCGGTCATGTGCGTGACAAGGCGCAGCTGCTGCAGTTCGCCGTCGTAGCCCGGATCCTTCAGCGTGGGCTTGAGATCCTGGTTCACACCATTGATGGACACGCCATGCTCGGCGAACCTGGCCGCAATGGCCGCAAGTACGCCCGGATTGTCGTGAATCACGAAACGCACCGCGAACTCGGCCTTGGAAGCCTCGATCGGAGCCTTCTTCAAATCCTTATACAACGGAATGGTCGGGCCAGTGCAGCCCTGTGCGATGTGACGCGCCTCGGTCACCACATCGCCGACCACTGCGGAAGCGGTCGGAGCGCCGCCAGCGCCACGACCGTAGAACATCAGATCGTCAGCCGCTTCGGCCTTCACAAACACCGCGTTAAAGGAACCATGCACGGAAGCCAGCGGATGCTCGTTGGAAATCAGCGCCGGATACACGCGGGCAGACACACCGGCCTCGCCATTCTCCACCACGGCCAGCAGCTTGATGACCTTGTTTTCGGCGGTTGCGGCAGCAATATCGTCGGCGGCGATCTTGGTGATGCCCTCAACGGACACATCATCGATGGTCACGTTGGTGTGGAAGCCGAGCGTGGCCATGATGGCCGCCTTGTTGGCCGCATCGTAGCCTTCGATGTCCCCGGTCGGATCCGCTTCGGCGTATCCCTTGGCCTGAGCGTCCTTCAGCACGTCGTCGAAATCAAGACCCTTGGTGGTCATTTCGTCGAGAATGTAGTTCGTGGTGCCGTTGACGATGCCGAGCATGCTCGTCACCTTGTCTCCGACGAGGGATTCACGCAGTGGCTTGAGGAACGGAATAGCACCGCCCACGGAAGCCTCGAAGTAGATATCGACGCCCTTGGCTTCGGCGGCGGCATAGATTTCTGGACCATACTTGGCCAACAGCGCCTTGTTGGCGGTAACCACGGAAGCGCCGGATTCGATGGCCGCAAGCACGAACTTGCGGGCCACGCCGGTTCCACCGATCAGTTCGACCACAATGTCAGCATTGGTGGCCACGCTCATGGTGTCGGTGGTCACCACGGACTTGTCGATCCACGGGAACGGGTCGGTTTCCGACGGATCAAGGCAGGCGACGCCGGTCAGTTCGATCGGTCGTCCGATGCGTGCGGCGAGCTCATCCTTCTGCTCCACCAGCAGGCGTGCGGTCTGAGAGCCGACCGTGCCCGCGCCCAACAATCCAACGCGAATCGGCGCAACATCTTCCTGTACCAAGGCATCCTCCCTTGAATGTGAAGTATTGGTGTAACCCTGCCTATTGTACGGTCCCGATATGACGTAAGACCGCGAAATCATACGAAAATGGACGGTTTCCGAGCTTTGCCCCGAAAACCGCCCATACTGCATCCACGCTGCATCCGTAATTTGAGACGAATCGCCATGAACAATACGAAACACGAGCGAAACGCCACGAATCGCTATTCGCTCACATCCCAATCCAGCAGATCATCGACCGTCTGACGGCGAATCATCACATGCGCGTCTTGCTCGGATACGGCAACAACCGCAGGAATCAGCGCCTGATTGTAGTTGCTGGCCATCGTGCGACCGTATGCACCCGTAACAGGCACCGCCAGCACGTCACCACGCTGAATATCGGCAGGAAGACGCACCTCGTTGACGATGATATCGCCCGATTCGCAGTGCATGCCGACCACACGGCACAGCTTGGTTTCGCTGGAACCCTCACGATTGGCGATTCTCGCAGTGTAATCCGATCCATACAATGCCGGACGAATATTGTCGCTCATGCCGCCGTCGACAGACACGTACACGCGTTCCGTAACCGGATTGCCAGCCTTGTCTTTCGCGGTTCCGGCAAGCTGCACCGGCTTGACCGTGCCCACACGATACAGGGTGACGCCGGTCGGGGCGACCGTCCAACGGCCCGGCTCGAACGAGATGACCGGAGCGGGCATGCCGAGCGCACGGTTCACGGTGGTGACCGCATCGGCAAGGCGGGCAAGTTCCGTATCGAGATCCATGGAATCCTCGCCATCGGTGTAGGCCACGGAATAGCCGCCGCCCAAGTCGACCTCCGGCAGGGTGTATGCGTCGGTGGCGTAGAAGGTCTTGCGCAGCAGCATCATGCGCTTCGCGGCCTGGATAAAGGCGTCCGCATCGTGAATGTTCGACCCGATATGCGAATGCACACCGACCAGTTCGAGCACGTCCTGATGGCGGTAGATCTCCTTCAATACGGCGAGCGCGGGGCCATCAGCCACCATGGTCATGGCTTCGGCGAGTTTGCGGTCGCCTTCGGAAACCTTCTCGTGGCTCATGTCATACGGGTATTTGATGTCGTACTGCAGTTGGCGTTCTGCGCTTTCGCCCGGAGTGGCTTCGCTTTCGCCTAGGCGTGCGTTCGACCCTGCGGGGGTCACGTCAGCCAAATCGTCGAGCACGTTCAGCTTGCTTGCATCGGCACCAACCGGCAGCAAGGCGACACCGAACTTCTGGTCCTCATGCGCGGTAGACACGAATTCGTGGCCGCCCGCATGAATGCCGGACGTAACACGCAACATCACGCGAGCGCGCTTGCCGAGACGCTTGGCGATTTCGGCGATGCGGGCCGGCTCGTTCGGCTCGTCCACCACGATTTTGGCGAAGCCTTCGGTAATGGCGAGTTCGATTTCCGCATCGGACTTGTTGTTGCCGTGCAGCACGAGTCGCCGTCCGGGAACGCCCGCGGCGAGCGCGATGCGCATCTCGCCCATGGTGCAGGTGTCGATCAGCATGCCGGATTCGGTGACGATACGGCAGATTTCCTTGGAAAGCAGTGCTTTTCCGGCGAAGCTGACGTGGGTTACGGTGTTGTTGAACGCATTTGCCGCGGATTTGACGAATTTGGCGGCGCGGGCTCGCACGTCATCGGTGTCGATGACGTAGAGCGGCGAACCAAATTCGTTCAGCAGGCTTTCGGCAGTGCGGCCATGGAACGTGATTTCACCTTGCTCGTTCACGTTGGAGCCGGCCGGCCAGATGGGGGTGACTGCCATGGCGATCACATCCTGTCTGGGGCTGCAACGCCAAGCAGGTCAAGGCCTTCGGCGATAACCGTCTTAACGGCGTCATTGAGCTTCAAACGTGCGGCTGCACGAGCCGGTTCCGGAGCCTTGGCGATGCGCAGGGCTTCAGCCTGTTCGCCGCGAGCTTCCGGATCGGTGAGCTCCATAGGCACCACGCGTTCCACGTTGTACCACTTGTGGTAGGTGGCGGCGAGGTCTTCCAAGTAATGGGCTACGCGATGCGGGGCGCGCAGGTCTCCGGCTTCGCGCAGCAGGGCCGGCCACTGGGCGAGCGCGGCAAGCACTTCGCCATCGGCGGCGGTGTCGAGCAGGCTCACGTCGGCACCCTCGTAGGTGATGCCGGCAGCAGCCGCATTGCGATCCACATTGCAGGAGCGGGCGTGCGCATACTGCACGTAGTACACCGGATTCTCGTTGGAATGCGAAGCGAGCAGGTTCAGGTCGATGTCGACCGGGGAATTGTAGTCGGTGCGTGCCAACGAATAACGGGAGGCATCCACGCCGATAGCGTCGGTCAGATCGTCGATGGTCACCACATTGCCGGCGCGCTTCGACATGCGCACTGCCTTGCCGTCCTTCAGCACGTTGACGAGCTGGCCGATAAGAATCTGCATGTTTTCGCCAGGTTCGTCGCCGAATGCGGCGCACATGGCCATCATGCGGCCGATATAGCCGTGATGGTCGGCACCCAGCATGTAAATGGCGATGTCTGCCGGATCGTTGTCACGATGACGCTTGTTGCGATAGTAAGCAATATCAGCTGCGAAATACGCGTAGTTGCCGTCGGACTTGATAATCACACGATCCTTGTCGTCACCATGCTTGGTGGATTCGAACCAGGTTGCGCCATCCTTTTCGTAAATGTCGCCGCGTTCACGCAGATCGGCGATCGCCTTGTCGACTTCGCCATCGGAATACAAGCTGTTCTCATGGAACCACACGTCGAAATTCACACGGAAATCCTTCATGGATTTGCGGATTTCGTCGAACATCATCGGCACTGCACGCTTGCGGAATTCCTCACGCTGTTCGGAATCGCCCTCACCCAGCGGATTGCCATCGTTGTCAACGCCACCGTCGACGCGCGGCAGGTCGAGAATCGCAATACCGTCGGCTTTTGCCTCATCGATGACGCGACGTGCGATCTCATCGATATAAGCGCCCTTGTAACCGTCGATCGGGGTTTCCTCACCGTGGGCTGCCGCGACCAGCGACTTGGCGAAACGGTTGATCTGCTCGCCGTGATCGTTGAAATAGTATTCGCGCACCACCTTGGCGCCGTTCGCCTCAAGCACGCGGGCCATGGAGTCGCCGACCGCGGCCCAACGGGTGCCGCCGATATGGATCGGACCGGTCGGATTGGCGGACACGAATTCAAGATTCAGGGTCTTGCCGGAAAGATGGTCGTTCTTGCCGTAGTTCGCACCCTCGTTAAGCACAGTGTCAACCACGGCTGCGGCGGACGCGGAATCAAGCACAATGTTAATGAAGCCGGGGCCGGCCACTTCCACGGACTTGATGCCATCGGCATTGGCGAGTTCCGCGGCGAACAGTTCGGCGAAATCGTGAGGCTTCATGCCGGCCTTCTTGGCCAGCTGCATGGCCGCGTTCGATGCCCAATCGCCGTGTGCGCGGTCCTTCGGACGCATGACGGCGAATTTGGCCTGCGGAGGGATGAGATCGGTGGTCAGGGTGCCAGCCTTGCCTTCATTCACAAGGTTGTTGGCAATATTGAAAATCAGTTCACTAAGCGCTTCTGGACTCATTCCTCCAAGTCTACCGATTATGCAGACAGAATCAGCCTTGCGTATCGCCCCGCGTATCATCCTGCAGTTCGCCATGCTTCCTGCGCCAAGCCACCGAAGCGTAATAGCCGATATAGCAGATCGCAACGAACGGAATCATATACAGCAATGTGGAACGCTGCGACGAATCGCAAATCACCAAAACCAACGCGCCGATACACATCACAATCGCAGCAATCGGCACGAACGGGAAACCGGGGGCACGATACTTCAAATCGTCAGCCGAATGCCCTTGATCAAGCCACTGCTTGCGGAAACGCAAGTGGCAGACGGAAACCGACGCCCACACCACCAGTGTGGCCAAGCCGGAAACCGCAACCAACGCCAAATACACCGTCGAAGCGGCAACCACGGAAGACAACAACGCCAACAGCGATCCAACCATGCTGAACAGCACCGCGAACACGGGCACACCATGGAAATTCGTCTTGCCGAGCACGCGCGGGATCATACCCTCCTGCGCAAGCGACCAGACCATGCGCGAGCACACGTACAAGCCGGAATTCGCAGCGGAAAGCACTGCCGTCAACACCACGAAATTCATCACATCGCCGGCAAACGGCATGCCGATCGACTGGAACACGAGCACAAACGGACTCGTGTCGACGCCTGACCGATGCCACGGAATCAGCGCGGACATCACCGCAATCGAACCGATGAAAAAAATCGCAAGACGCAACACCGTGGTATGCACGGCCTTCGGAATCGCCTGCGCCGGATCCTTCGTCTCCCCCGCCGCGACACCAACAACCTCAGTGCCCGAAAATGCGAACACCACCGTCAGCAGCGTCGAAAAAATCGGCAGCACACCATTGGGGAACCAGCCGTCATTATAGAAATTCTCAAACAGCGGTGCGTGATCGTAACCGGCAATCGGAATCGCACCAAACATGGCAAGCAAGCCGATCACAATGAACACGATAATCGCAAACACCTTAATGGATGCGAACCAGAATTCCGACTCGCCATACAGCCTCACCGACAGAATATTGAGCATGAACACCACCGCAATGAAGGCGGCGGACCAAATCCACGCGGGCGAATCAGGAAACCAACGTTGCATCAGCAGACCGGCTGCCGTGAATTCCGAAGCGAGCGCCACCGCCCAATTCAGCCAATATAGCACGGCGATGGTGAACGCGGTGCCGGGGCCGATGAAACGCTTCGCATACAGGTGAAAGCTGCCCGCATACGGCATGGCCACCGACAGTTCGCCAAGGCTGAGCATCACAAAATACACAAGCATGGATCCGATGCCATACGCGATGATCGCGCCAAGAGGGCCGGCTTGGTGAATCGTGTAGCCGGAGCTGAGGAACAAGCCCGTACCGATCACACCACCTAGCGAAATCATGGTCAGATGGCGGGTTTCCATCTTGCGTTCAAGACCGCCCTGCTTGGCTTCAGCGGATTCAGCGGCGTCAGTGTCTGCAGTGGATGCGTTGACTTGCGATTCGGCCATGCGCGACTGCTCCTTCATATTTGGATGGGCGCGTTCTTGCGTTCTTGCGTTTGCATGCGTTTGCACAATACCCAATCGCATTACTATACGGAAATCGGTGGAATCATGTTGCCTGCCGTTCACTTTTAGCGGCAATCCTGAGATTGCATAAACAAAAACAGGCTCGCATGCAGCGTAAGAAACCGCATACGAGCCTGAAAAAGGATTTTCTGGAGATTTGCAATCAGCGCACTGAAATCAGAGCACAGCGATGGCGTCGATCTCAACGAGAGCGCCCTTCGGAATGTTGTTGCCGCCGAACGCGACGCGGGCCGGCTTCACGGAGCCGATGAAGGTCTGCGCATACACGTCGTCGATCTCGTGGAAGTCTTCGACGTTCTTCATGTAGATGGTGGCGCGGCAGACGTGTTCGATGCCGGTGCCTGCGGCGTCAAGAATATGCTTGATGTTCTTCAGTGCCTGGGCTGCCTGCTCGCCGGCGGTTTCGCCAGCCAGTTCGCCGGTGACTGGGTCGATGCCCAGCTGGCCGGAGACGAACACGAAACCGTTGGCCTTCACGGCCTGGCTGTATGCGCCCAGCGCCGCCGGGGCTTCAGAAGTCGCAACCGCTTCCATCTTCTCGCTCATAATGTTCTCCTTTGAAGAATGTGTTATGCATGTTGCTTGCGTTCAGGCCGCGGCAAACCACGACAACGCAATCTCAAGCAATCACTGTACCCATGGAATCGACACGCATTGCCCCATGTTCCAAATACCGGCTCCCTGCCCCGGCTCTTCACATGTCTTTGTGGTGGGCTTGATGGGGATCGAACCCACGACCTTCTGTTCCGGAGACAGACGCTCTATCCACTGAGCTACAAACCCGTGCGTCAAACTACTTTACACTGCCTTGAGATGAAAGCGACACTTTTTACGGAAAAACGATCTTCGAATCTCGGATCATTATTGCGAAAACATAGCTACGGCGGGTCTTTCGACAGCACACCCAACCCTAGAGGGGAAATAACGGGCATAGAACGGGGAAGGAACGAGAGATAGCGTGCGCCACAACGAAATTTGTAGCACCATAACACCATTTGAAGCGTCTTTTCCACTAGACTGAAAATATGGTTGAGGATTCAGGCGGAAATATAGGCGATTTCGAATACACGCGCCGTTTTTTCTGCCGTGCCCTGCCGACGCAGTTGGATGATAACGACAGTCCGACGCTGATCATACAAAGTTATTACGTGCATCAGGATAATTACGCGCTGCGCGTGCGATTGAAAACAAAGTCCGTCCGCATTGCCATGACTCCGGACCTCGACCCGCTGGCTGTGCTCGAAAAGTATCGCGACGAATTCCGGCTTGGATCAGTCACCGTGAAAGGGCCGTCCGTGGGAGGAACGCGATATGAGGCGAGCCGCGATTTGGATTCGCGCATCGCAGGGGAGCTCATCAAACGCGGCGGACACGTGACCATCAAAAACCGTTTCACCGACTGGATCGATGAGGACGGCTGGAACATCGACGTGTTCGGAGGCACCAACGCTCCCCTGATCATTGCGGAAGCGGAACGTATCGGGCCGGTCACCAATCTGGTGATCCCGAAATTCTGCACCACCGAAATCACCGACCAATCGCGGTTCAGCAATGAAGGGCTTGCCGCGAATCCATATTCACGATGGAAATCCGAATTCGAAGACGAACTGGAAGCAGACGGACCGCAATTCCTCGACTATTTCGGCACCAACCGTATGGAATAAGTCTTTTAAAAAACAACCGTAGGCCGTAAAGAACGATGTAGTTGCGCAGCCTACGGTTGAGCGGTACCTAAAACGGTACCTAAGTTAATAAACGAATCAGTACATGAGCGTGGCGAGGCGACGGCGGGCGCGCTTCAAACGCTCGTCGGTTGGCTCAGGAATCGTGAAATATTCCAGCAGACGCTTGCGCACCGGTTCAATATCGGCCTTATGGCCGGCCGCAACGAAATCCAGCAAACGATCGAACGCATCCTGGATCTGACCGCCGATCATATCAATGTCAGCGACGGCAAGCTGTGCTTCAACATCATCGGGATTGTCGGCAGCGGCGGCACGCACCTCACGCACGTTCGCATTGGCGGAACGGGCCAACAGCAACGCCTTCGCACGCTCGCGGGCGGCACGCGCATCGTTCGGATCGGCTTCAAGCACCTTCTCGTACGCGGCTGCGGCGCCAGCGTAATCGCCCTGCTGTGCCAGCATATACGCCTCCTGATGCTCCGGAGGCACCTGCTCCTGGGCGCTGGCAGCGGAAGCCGAGTTTGCCGCATCGGAATTCGGATCGCCGGAATACGGCGCGGAACCGGTCACACCGGCCTGCTGCGCGGCTGCGACCAGATTCGGAATCACCGTATCCACGATCTGCTGCATTTCCTCAGCGGACGGCAAGCCCTGCAAAATCGGCATCGGACGGCCGTTGATCAACGCGAACAATGCAGGCGCGCCCTGCACTTGGAACGCCTGCGCGATCGAAGGATTCGACGCGATATCGATACGAGACAGCTGAATCTGGCCGTTCAACTGGTTCACGGCATTGCCCAGCTGGCGTGCCATATCGAACAGGCGGTCATCGGTCGGCACCCACAGCAGCAACAGGATCGGGAACGTGGCCGACGTCTGCACCATGGCCTGGAACGTGTTCTCCGTGGTGTCGATCACATAACCGCCGGCGGCCGGAGCACCACCAGCCTGCCCCGGTTCGGCCTTCACCTGATGCTTCAACGCTTCAAGATCGACGGCTCCCGCCAAGGAAACTCCCGGATTAAACGGCCTTTGACCTGCCATGCTTGCCTCCTAGATATCAACAATCAACAACATTAAGCGCCCAGCGCAACACACATTGCAAACGTTCGCCCCAAGCTTACGCGCATTCGTGCGACTGTCACGATCACAGTGCCTCAACACGAACCGGCTGGCGCTCGGAACCGACTGCAGTGATCTTCGCGTCAGAATTTGCCGGAGGCACGTACAGCGCGACCACATTCACATACGTGGTTTTCATGGTGCTGGTGGCCTGACCGTCGCCAAACAGCGCTTTTTCCGCATCGGAAGCAGGCTGCGACTCACGGCCGGAGCCAGCTGAACGCGTCCATTCGGAATTGATCTGCGCCACCACCAGATCGCCACCATCCGCGGAACGCATAACGCTGATGGCACCGTCAACCGGTGTGAACACCTGCTGCTGCGATCCCTCGTTCAACTCCATGGCCTTCTGCACCTGTTCGGTCAGATCGGCAAGCTTCGTACGCAAATCGTCGTCGGCAAACTTCTGCGCATACTGGCTGGACGCACCATTCTGCAACACGTCGGCATACGCGGCGACCGCATCCTTCGGAGTCATGACCAGACCGGTGTCTTTTTCCGTTCCCTGCTCGCTACCGGTTTTGGAAATCTCGAAACTCGGCATCTTCACGCCCGAAAACAGTCGTGCCACACCCCACAACTTGTAGTTCTGACGTGCGGAATCCTGGCGGAACACCAGCAGACGCTTGGACTGCTGGTCATCCGTGGTGGAAGTGATGGAAAACACCGAACGCGGCCATCCACTGTCCGTGGAAATCACGGCCTGCGCAAGATCAGTTGGAATCGTGGTCTTGCGGTCAAGATTGCCCGTGACCTGCGCCACATGAAGTTCGCTAGTGCGAATCTCAAGTTCCGGCCCCTCCAAAATCGAACCGAGGGCGTCGATATTGCGATCGTTATTGCACTGGTCAAGCGTTTTGAGAATATTCGTACGGATGGTTTTCTCTTGCTTGGCGGTCAGATTCGGCGCGTCTTGACGTTGCGTGGTTTTCGGCTGCGGCAGCTGCCCCTCGCATCCGCACATGCCAACGACCATTCCCAATGCGAGTACGGCCGCCGCGATTACGTTGAAACGCTTCTTCATCACTTGGCCTCCTCGTTGTCAGGTTCGTCGGACTTGTCGTTGTCGGATTCGTCGTTTTCGGATGTTTCGTTGGATCCGACCGACTCGGTCGTTACGGCCATTTCGTCAACTTCGTTGGGCACGTTGATTTCATCGGATACCGCGAATTCTACAGATCCCGAGGCCGCTGCGGCCGCACTGCTTTCCTCTTGTGCGAGACGTGCGAAATATGCGGCAAGCTCGTCTTGCGAAATCACGGAAGTCTGTTCGAAATCGTCGTTTTCTTCAACACCATCAGCGGCAGCGTTCTGCTGATCGGCAACGAGATTGCGCGCGCCGGGATCGACAATCGTAGGCTGCGCAACTTCGTTTTGGCTATTTTCCGAACCACTCGCGCGATGCCCAGCATGACGACGACGCTTACGCTTCGGCCCGCTCTTTTCGCTACGGGCGGCACTCGCTTCGGCGTTCTTCACCCATGCGGCAACCTCGTCATCGTCACCCTGCGTGGAACCGATGCCGTCAACCATGGCAAACGCGCGCTTGTTGCGACGCTTATGCGGAGGCATGGCAAACACGGAAGCCGAAAGCACCGCAAGTATCGCCAGCAATCCGCCGGAAAGATAGAACGGCATGGCGAAATTCAGCATCGAACGACGGTTCCAATCAAGTGTGACCGAACCTCCCTTGCGATCGCCGTAATCGATAATCGCAACGGAATCCTCGGCATTATTCGTATTAGCACCCTTGAACTGCATATCAACGGAACCGGCATTGCATTTGACGGTGCGCCACATGTCGGAATCCTGGAAGGCGACCTGGCCTTCGGAATTATCGGCGGTGCCCTGAGCCGTGGTCTTCAGCGTGGACAGGGTGGACCAGTCGGACAGTCCGGTGACGCGCGTGTATTTGGATCCCGCGATCCATCCGGCGATATCGCGGGCGGAACCGATGGCGATGCACACGTTCGCGGATTTGTCGCGCGACTTCGCCGAAATGGTGACGCGATCGTCAACCAATTGCAGCACATTCGGATCGGTGACCACATACTGCGATCCCGTGACCGAGGCGGACGCCGTGACCTGTGCCGAGGGCTTCCAAATCGTCGCGTTCAAGACGCCAAGCACGATGCAAGCAATGGCAAGCAAGCCGAAAATAGGCGTGACAATGCCGCGCATAATCTTGGCGTGTCGCGTGGGACCCGCCTTGGACTGCGGCTTTTCCTGTTCTTCCTGCAATAAAGTCATAGCATTCACTATTCTACATTGCCTCTCTGCAAAAGCCTGAAAAAACTATGAAAATCAATGATTGCCACTAAAGTGGAACCTATGCGCAAATCTACTCTTTTCAAAGCCGTCGCAGCCGCCTGCACAACGATCATGTGCTTGGGTTTCGCGGCATGCGGAAGTTCCGACACGAAGTCTGATTCCTCCTCCGATTCATCTTCGTCTTCTTCCGATTCCTCGTCGAAGATGAATCAGATCGCCGGTGTGACCGCCACGGGCAAGCCCGGTGAGAAGCCGACTGTCTCCTTCAAAACCCCTATGACGGTGGAAGACAACAGCTACGTCGTATTGCAGAAAGGCAATGGCGACCAGATTGAAGACGGCGACCGCATATGCACGCAGGGTATCGCCATCAATGTCAAGGATGGTTCCGAACTCATGAGCACCTGGGAGAAAAACACCCCCGATTGCTCTACGGTGGTCACCTCCGACACCAGTCAGATGACTGAGGATTATTACAACATTTTCAAGGATCAGAAGCTTAACGCCACGCTTGCGTTCGGTGTGAACGATTCGAATTCCGCTGGCACCTCCTATTTGATGGTGCTCACGATCGTGTCGAAGTCGAAGGATCTGACGAAGGCAACGGGCACGAAGGTGCTTGACGTTCCTGCCGATCTGCCGAAGGTGACGCTTGCGAAGGATGGCAAGCCGTCGATCGATATGAACGGATACAAGGGTTCCGACACGTTGATCTCGCAGGATTTGATCAGGGGCGAAGGCGCCGAGGTCAAGGATACGCAGACCGTGATCGCGCACTATACCGGCTGGCTGCTTGACGGCACACAGTTCGATTCCTCGTGGGATCGCGGTGCTTCGTCGAGCTTCTCGCTTGATGAGGTGATCACCGGTTGGAAGCAGGGCTTGGCAGGGCATACCGTCGGCTCGCAGGTGCTGCTGGTCGTGCCGCCGGACCTTGGCTATGGAGACAAGGATTCCGGCAAGATTCCAGCGAACTCCACGTTGGTCTTCGTAGTCGACATCCTCGCCGCCTACTGATCTACATCACGATTCGCTTATAAAAAACTCCCTGCATAACAACAGGGAGTTTTTTATAAGCTAGAAGAGTCGTAGGGAGTCGTCTTCGGCACCTTTCATTTCGTCATAGTCGAGGATCAGGCAGTCGAAGCCGCGGTCCTGAGCGAGCACGCGGGCTTGCGGCGTGATGGTCTGCGCGGCGAAAATGCCACGCACGGGGGCCAACAGCGGGTCTCGGTTCAACAGCTCGCAGTAACGGGTGAGCTGCTCCACGCCATCGATGCCGCCGTTACGTTTGATTTCGATGGCAACATGCTTGCCACTGCCGTCGATGGCCATAATGTCGACCGGTCCGATGGCGGTCGGGTATTCGCGGCGCACCAATGTCGCACCTTCTCCGATGCGTTCGATCTGTTCGGCCAGATACTTCTGCAGATGGTCTTCGACACCGTCTTTGATCAGCCCCGGATCTTCGCCCAAATCGTATGTTTCGTCGGAATAAATATGCTGCAATGTCACTTCGAGCACGTCATTGGATTTATCCGCCGAAGCACGAATGACTTTCTGCGGAACCTCCGTAGTCACGTCGTCGTCGGCATGTTCCGGAGTGATGTCTTTGATGGTGCAGGGCGCCGCCATCCAGTTGAGTGGCTTGTACGAACCAAGTTCGGAGAAAATCAGCAGACTGTTATCGGCTTTGATAAGCAACACACGCTTGGCGAGCGGCAAGGACGCATTCAAACGCCCGGAATATTCGGCAGAGCAATCAGCAACAATAATTCGCACGAGGCACTACCCTACCATGATTGTCGTAAGCCATGAATCCCACGATATGTACAATCCTATTTTTGTTTTGATTAATCTTTTTTTAAAAAAAAACAGTCCGTCTGCTGCAACTACAGAATCGCAATCATATGCAATTGCTGCAATCGCAGCAGACGGACCGTCAGAAGTATGCTACCGAGTGCTACTCTGCCATCTTGACGTCACGTCCACGCTCAACCGCAACGGTGAGCTTGTTCGAATCGAAGGAGATGAAACCGTCGGTCACTTCGAAGGAGCGACGGCTGCCATCCGGATCCACCACAACGATGGTTCCTTCCTTGATTACGGTCAATACAGGCTCGTGGTTGGGCAGGATGCCCATTCCGCCTTCAGAGGCAGGAATGGTGACGGACTTCGCCGTACCGTGCCACACGGGGTGGTCGGCGGCGACGATGTTCACCTGCATTGTCAATCCGGCCATCACGCACCGTATTCCTTCTGCATGTCGTGCCACTTCTTCTCGAGATCGTCGATGCCGCCGATACCGGAGAATGCCTGCTCCGGAACGTCGTCGTACACGCCGTCGCAAATGCGGGTGAACGCTTCGATGGTCTCATCGGCCGGCACGTAGGAGCCCGGACGACCGGTGAACTTTTCAGCGACGTAGAAGTTCTGGCCGAGGAACTGCTCGATCTTACGAGCGCGGTTCACGGTGGTCTTGTCTTCTTCGCCGAGTTCGTCGATACCGATCAGAGCGATGATGTCCTGCAGCTCCTTGTTACGCTGCAGAATCGCCTTGACGCGGTTCGCGCAATCGTAGTGAGCCTGGCCCACGTAACGCGGATCAAGGATTCGCGAGGTGGAGCTCAGCGGGTCCACTGCCGGATAGATACCCTTGGAAGCGATGTCACGGGAAAGCTCGGTGGTTGCATCCAAGTGGGCGAAGGTCGTTGCAGGAGCCGGGTCGGTGTAATCATCGGCCGGCACATAGATGGCCTGCAGCGAGGTGATGGAGTGACCGCGGGTCGAAGTGATGCGCTCCTGCAGGGCACCCATTTCGTCAGCCAGGTTCGGCTGGTAGCCCACTGCGGACGGCATACGGCCGAGCAGGGTGGACACCTCGGAACCAGCCTGGGTGAAACGGAAGATGTTATCGATGAACAGCAGCACGTCCTGATTTTGCACGTCACGGAAGTACTCTGCCATGGTCAGTGCGGTCAGCGGCACGCGCAGACGGGTACCCGGCTGCTCATCCATCTGGCCGAAGACCAGTGCGGTCTTCTCAAGAACGCCAGCCTCATCCATTTCGCCGATCAGATCGTTACCCTCACGGGTACGCTCGCCGACGCCTGCGAACACGGACACACCGCCGTGGTTCTGGGCGACTCGCTGGATCATTTCCTGAATAAGCACGGTCTTGCCGACGCCTGCGCCACCGAACAGACCGATCTTGCCGCCCTGCACGTACGGGGTCAGCAAATCGATGACCTTGATACCGGTTTCGAACATCTGGGTCTTGGATTCCAGCTGATCGAATGCCGGCGGGTTGCGGTGGATAGGCCAACGCTCGGTGACCGTGATGGTTTCGTCATCCTTCTTGTTGAGGATGTTGCCGGACACGTCGAACACGTGACCCTTGGTGACATCGCCAACAGGAACGGAGATCGGACCGCCGGTGTCGAGCACGGTGGCGCCACGAACGAGGCCGTCGGTCGGCTTCAGCGCCACGGTACGCACGGTAGAGTCGCCAAGGTGCTGTTCGACCTCAAGCGTGATCTTCTTCGTGGTTTCGCCCTCTTCGTTGGCGGTGTTGGTCAGCTCAACGGTAAGTGCGTTGTAAATGTCGGGCAGGTGGCCCACCGGGAATTCGACGTCGATAACCGAACCCTGGATACGCGTGACGCGTCCAGTGGTCGGCTCTGCAGCCGTCTCGGGAGCCGCTGTGGTCTGATTCTCAGCCATATGCGTTCCTACTCTTCCTTCTTATTCAGCGCGTCGGCGCTGCCGATGATTTCGGTAAGTTCCTGGGTAATCGAAGCCTGTCGCGAAGCGTTGAGCTTGCGGGTCAGGTCGTCGATCAGGCTGCGGGCGTTGTCTGTAGCCGTATGCATGGCGTTCTGTCGGCTTGCAGTCTCGGATGCCGCCGCGGTGAGCAGGCATTCATGAATACGGGACTGGATGTACTTCGGCAGAATCGCGTCAAGCACTTCGTCGACGCTCGGCTCGAACGCATAAAGCGGGGTCGCGGCATCGGCATCGGATTCGGGCACAGGGCCGGAGTCCTGCTGTTCCGGAAGCACGAGTTCAACGGGCAGCATACGCAGCACGCGCACCTTCTGAACGACCATATTCACGAATTCGGTGAACACAATGTAGAGTTCGGAAACTCCACCTTCGCTCGCCGGCTTCATGTAGGCGTCCATCAGTGCCTTCGAGATGGACTCTGCGACTTCCACGCCGGGCTGGTCGGTATCGCCTTCCCAAGTACCGGCAACATCACGATTGCGGTACTTGTAGTACGTCACACCGCGACGACCATACACATACAGTTCCGGCTGCTTGCCTGCCGCATCGAGGCGGGCCAGCAGCGATTCCGTTTCGCGGATGATCGAGGAGGTGTACGGACCCGCCATACCACGATCCGAGGTGAGGGCGAGGACAGCCACGCGAGGGTTGTCCTCGTCCTTCTTCACGATCGGATGGTCGATATGGGTGTGGGCCACCAGCGCTTGCACGGCGTCGAAAATCGCATCGGTATACGGCTTCGCGTTCAAGGCGACGTCACGTGCCTTGGCGATATGCGAAGACGCGATCATCTCCTGCGCGTTGAAGATTTTCTCCAACGACGCGGTGGAGGCGATCCTAGATTTCAATGCGAGTTGCGAGCCCATGGATCACTTCTCTCCTGCGACGATCTTTTCCTGCTCGACCGGGGTGGCGTTCTTGACGTTAGGCTTCTTCTCGACCAGCGGCTTGCCCGCGCTGGTCACGAAAGTCTCACGGAACGCTTCCACAGCCTTGTCGAGGGCAGCCTCGGTGTCGGCGGTGAAATCTTCGGTCTCGCGGATGGTCTTGAGAATATCGGTGTTGTGGTCCAGGTAGTCCAGCATGGCCTTCTCGAACGGCAGCACGTCGTTCAGCGGCAGATCATCCATCTTGCCATGGGTGCCGGCCCACACGGAGACGACTTCCTGTTCCATGGAATATGGGGAGAACTGCGGCTGCTTGAGCAGCTCGGTCAAGTGGGAACCACGGTTCAGCTGGGCCTTCGAAGCCGCATCCAGATCGGAAGCGAACATGGCGAAGGATTCCAGGGAACGGTACTGGGCCAAGGAGATCTTCAGCGTGCCGGAGACCTTCTTCAACGCCTTGGTCTGTGCCGCGCCACCAACTCGGGACACGGAGATGCCGACGTCGACAGCCGGACGCTGGTTCGCGTTGAACAGGTCGGACTGCAGGAAGATCTGACCGTCGGTGATGGAGATCACGTTGGTCGGAATGTATGCGGACACGTCGTTTGCCTTGGTTTCGACGATCGGCAGGCCGGTCATCGAACCGCCGCCGAGGTCATCGGAAACCTTGGCGCAGCGTTCGAGCAGACGGGAATGCAGGTAGAACACATCGCCCGGGTATGCCTCACGTCCCGGCGGGCGGCGCAGCAGCAGGGAGATCGAACGGTAGGCTTCAGCCTGCTTCGACAGATCGTCGAAGACGATGAGCACGTGCTTGCCGTTGTACATCCAGTGCTGTCCGATGGCGGAACCGGTGTACGGTGCGATGTACTTGAAGCCTGCGGAATCGGAAGCCGGGGAGGCCACGATAGTGGTGTACTCCATGGCGCCGGACTCTTCGAGGGACTGCTTCACCGATGCGATGGTGGAGCCCTTCTGGCCGATGGCCACGTAGATGCAGCGGACCTGCTTCTTCGGATCACCGGATTCCCAATTACGCTTCTGGTTGATGATCGTATCGATTGCGATAGCGGTCTTACCGGTCTGGCGGTCGCCAATGATGAGCTGGCGCTGGCCACGGCCGATAGGCGTCATTGCGTCGATGGCCTTCAGACCGGTGGACATTGGCTCGTCAACCGGATGACGATGCATAACGTCAGGTGCCTGGGCCTCGAGAATACGACGGCCTTCGGTCTTGATCTCGCCAAGACCATCAATCGGGTTGCCTAGCGGGTCCACGACGCGGCCAAGGTAGCCGTCGCCGACGGGCACGGAGAGCACTTCGCCGGTACGACGCACTTCCTGGCCCTCCTCGATACCTGCGAAGTCGCCGAGAATAACCACGCCGATCTCGCGGGCGTCAAGGTTGAACGCCAGGCCAAGCGTGCCGTCTTCGAAGGTCAGCAGCTCATTGGCCATGCAACCAGGCAGTCCCGTCACGTGCGCAATGCCGTCGCCAGCAGTCGCGACATAACCGACTTCCTGAGTCGGGGTATCCGACGGCTTGTACGACTCGACGAACTCATCGAGCGCCTTGCGTATCGTGGTGGGATCAATGGTAAGTTCTGCCATGATCACTCCTTATTGTTGTTTATAAATTCAGTCAAGTCTTGTTTCAGGCTTGTTCACCGTGCGGCGAACCGTCAGGCGGTTGCCTTCACCGTGCGCTGAAGATGCTGCAGCTGTGCGACCACCGTGTTGTCGGTGACCTCGTCGCCCACCTGGATGCGCATGCCACCCATGACGGTCGGATCGACCACCGAGTTGATGTGCACCGGATGACCGGTCTTCGCCGAGTAAATGGCGATGAGCTTTTCCACCTGCTCCTTGCTCAACGGCGTTGCCGTAGTAACAGTGACCATCGATTCGCCCATATGGCGGGAGAATTTGTTGATCAGCCACTGAATGGTCTGCAAGTAGCGGCGATTGCGCAGATTGCAGGTCGCGTGTTCGGCCAGACGCTTGGTCACCTTGGTGAAATCCGCGTCTCCAATCAGGCTGTACAGCAGCTTGACACGGGCTTCACTGGAAACGGTTGCGTCATACAGCTTGGTACGCACGACCGGAAGGTTGAGCAGTGCGGAATGCAACTCTGCGAGCTCGATAGAGACCTGCAAAGTCGTATTGGTGTAATCCGCGTAGTACATCATGCCATCAACGCCGAAATCCTCAACGGCATTGGCGATATCAGACACGCGGCTCCAACGGCGAGACACCAGATCGGACATGATCTCCATCACGAGCGGATGGGCCTGGTCTCCGATCAGAGTCTTGACTACCGCAACCTTGTCTTCGACTGGGCGCGACGGGTCGGTGAGGGCACGTTCAAGCTGGATATTGTGGTCAAGCGCGCTGGTGATCGTGAACAGTTCGTTCCCGATACGCCATGCGTCCTCACCGCTGTCACGCAGCTTGGGGGCCAGCGAGTCACGCGATACGCGGTCTGCGATACGCGATGCTTCTCCTCGCATTGGTCACCTCCCTTTCTTGAAGGTTTCGATCACTTCTTGTCGCTGTCCAAGTCGGCGATCATCTGGTCGATCATCGACGACTGCACATCGTCATTCTCGAGCTTGCTACCCAGGATCTTGCCGGCCAGTGCCGTTGCCAGCACGCCGACCTCACCCTTGAGGCTCACCAGAGCCTGCTGCTGCTGCGATTCGATGGAACGCTGGGCGGTGGCGGTGATCTGCGCCGCATCGTTTTCGGCACGAGTGCGCGCGTCAGCGATGATATGCGATGCCTCCGTACGTGCGTCGTCACGGATCTTGGATGCCTCGACGCGAGCTTTGCTCAGCTGAGCCTCATACTTCGCCTTGGCTTCATCGGCATCTTTCTGGGCCTGTTCGGCCTTGGCGATGCCACCTTCGATCTTGGCAGCGCGCTCATCGAACACGGCCTGGAACTTCGGCAGGAAGAACTTGTAGAAGAACACGGCGACGATGATCAGAATGACCAACGACCAGAAAATGTCGTAGCTTTTCGGAAGGAACAATTCCATTTCGCTAGCTGCGGTCACCATAGTGTCTTCCTCCTTTCATGTTCGTTTGCGTCTTCGGTGTTACCTTGAATCAAGTCTTACTTGATGAAGGCGAGCACGAAGCCGAGCAGTGCCAGCACCTCGACGAATGCCAGACCCAGGAACATGAGGGTCTGCAGACGGCTGCCGAGCTCAGGCTGGCGAGCGGTGCCTTCGATGGTCTTGCCGATCAGGATGCCCAGACCGATGCCAGGGCCGATGGCGGCGAGGCCGTAGCCAACGACGTTCAGGTTGCCGGCAACCTCAGCGAGGGTAACGATATCCATGATTGTTTCCTTTCTGGTTATTGCTTGACAAGAAGCAACAATTAAAAAGCCGGCGGTCAGTCGATCTCCGGATAGCTCATATTGATGTATGCGGTGGTCAGGATGGCGAAGATGTAAGCCTGCAGGCAAGCGACCAGCGCTTCGAACAGGAACATGAACATGCCAGCCGCGAAGGTGACGACGCCGAATGGCATGAACACCTTGTTCACCACATCAATGAGGAAGTACTGCGTGGCCGAAAGGCACAGCGCAAGAATCAAGTGGCCCGAAACCATGTTGGCGAACAGTCGGATCGTCAACGAGAACGGACGGATAATCAGCAGCTCAAGCAGCTGAATCGGGGACAGCAGAATGTAGATCGGGGCCGGAACACCCTTCGGGAAGATCTCATCCCTCAGGAAGTGGCCGAGGCCCTTTTCACGAATGCCTGCAATCCAGTATTGGCAGAAGCACCACATGGCGAATACCAGCGGCAGCGTAATGGTTGCGCTTGCCGCGATATTGAAGCCTGGGATGATGCCACACAGATTGAAGACCAACAACGTGCAGAACACGGTGGTGATCATCGGCACATAACGCTTGCCGCGCAGCTCGCCCATCACCTGATAGACGATGTTGTCACGGACGAATTCGATCAACCATTCGACTGCTCCCTGCCAACGGCTGGGGATGAGCTTTGCACGGCTTGCCGTAATTCCGAGAACCAGCAACATGATGACGGTCGCAAGGATGCGAACGAGGATGATGCGGTTGATGGCGAACGGCGTGCCCTGAAAAACGAACGGATCGGGAAGGAAGTCATCGACACTGGGCATTTCGGGACCATCAGCGATGGTCAGCATGCCCTTTCCCAATGCACCAATCATTCACGCCTCCTGCTCTTGTGTCAGCTGTTAGTTTAACCCAACAACCGAGTCGAATGTGACGTTCTGGTTACTTAACCAAAGCGTACTTCGAAGTGCGCGTCGACGCGAACGGAGTCCCGTGCGACGCATTCGACTCCGAATGGCTGGATAGGATTATTAGCCCGTGTCTAGACAACATCCACACACTTGGGCTTTTCCATACTCCCATTTGGTTTTCCCGGCGTTTCGCAGCAAGCTGTACTAACTAGACACAGCTTTGTGAATCGTCGGATAGCCGACGCAACCAATAGTTTGTTTTACGAAAACAGCATATTGATAAAACGTTTCACCAAGTATATCACATATAACACAGGTGCTGCATATAAAGAAAGAGGGGCCGCATACGCAAGCCCCCACCAGTAAACAGCCGTAAAGTCACGCGCCAATCACGGCCGCACGTCAATCACATCAATATGCGGATCAATCCACAAATCAATCGTGAATCACGCCATAACCGTCACGCACGAACGGCGCAAACGCGTCGACACGCGGCGAACCCGGCTGATGACGAATCGAACGATCCGTGCCAAGACGCTTCTGCGCACGAAGCTGCGGAACCTCGCTCAAATCGTATGGCGTGGTCTGATACACCCAATTCAGCCAATTGCGCCACAGGAGATTGGCATGGGCGCGCCACGCGAACACCGGCTCCAACTGCGGATCATCATGCGGGAAATAGTTTTCGGGGAACGGCACATTCGTCATGCCCTTCTTCATATCACGCTCATACTCCTCGGCCAAGGTGTACTTGCCGTACTCCCAATGGCCAAGCGCGAACACTTCCGAAAAATCACGGGTGGCGATCAGCCCAGGACCGGACTTCGGACCCCACGTGAGCACCTGCAACTCCGGATTGCGCGCGATATCACCCTCGTCCACCCCCGCAAGGCGAGAATGCGGCTGCAGGCAAATCTCATCGAAGCCGTTCGTCAAAAAGCAGTATTCATCCTGCAAATACTGCGGAAACACGCCAAAAATCTTCTCTGGCAAATTCTCTTTACGCACGTTATAGCGATAATTGAGCGCACCCATCGCACCCCAGCACAAATACATAGTGGAGAACACATGCGCGGAAGCCCAGTCAAGAATCTGCTTGAACTCATCCCAATAATCGACCTGTTCGAAATCAAGATGCTCAACAGGGGCACCCGTCACCACGAAGCCGTCGTAATAGTTGTCTTGGAACGCCTCAATGGTCTCATAGAACTTCACCAGATGGTCGGCGCTCACATGCGTACCCTCGTGCGTGGAGGTCTTCATGAAATCGATCTCCACCTGCAGCGGACTTTTCGAGATCAAACGCAGCAGCTGCGTTTCCGTCTCGATTTTCTTCGGCATGAGATTTAAGATCACCAGCTTGAGCGGACGCACGCGCTGGCGCTCCGCTTCAGGCTTTTCAAGCGCGAAAATACGCTCGGAGTCGAGAATGTCTCTGGCCGGAAGGCCGCTGGGGATCTTGATAGGCATGCTTCTATTATGGTGCGGGCTCGGATATGGCGCACTTCCCTGCCCCCACGATCAGCCGAAACCGTTATAGGAAAAATGAATAACGCGCTATTTGCAACGCGGTTTTGCATGGCCGGACTGATGCGACACGCCGATTTGACATATTTGGAAGTAATCGTAAAGTTAATAGAGCTGTCTTAAAGACAAGCCGACGCGGGGTGGAGCAGCTCGGTAGCTCGCTGGGCTCATAACCCAGAGGTCCATGGTTCAAATCCATGCCCCGCTACCACTTGACCGTCGTTCCCATTATCGGAACGACGGTTTTTTAATATCTGCTCGGCCTTCATCGGCGTTAAATCGGTCCTTAGCAGCGTCTCAAGGCCGACTCCGAAGAAATCGGCGGCGTTGCACATATCCTCAAAGAACCATGTTTGCTTGTTTTGAAGCATCTTTGAGAGAGCCTGAGGTACTTTATCCATGCACTCGGCCAGATCCTTCTTCTTCTTGCGAGATACCGCTAAGAGCAAATTAATGTTAGCGACAGCGATTTTTTGCCGCTCTAGTCCAGTACTTGTTTTTCTAAGCATTGTGTTAACCATACCTTCATTATAAACCATAGGTTTAGTTGTGACGACACGCGGCATATTTGAACTGTCTAAGCACCCGTGCTTTACTGATTAACTGTGAGTTTAGCAATCAATGAACAACAAACTATCGCCAAGCAGGTTCGCGGCAAGTTGCGTGCAAATCACGTCACGCAACGAGAGCTAGCGGACTCTGTGGGAATGAGCGAACAAGCGTTGTCGAACAAGCTTCGCGGCCTGAAGAACTTCACACTGCGTGATGTGTCGCGTATAGCCGACTTCTTCGACGTTTCCACCGATTTCGTGCTCGGCCGTGAGCCATTGGAGGTGAAGTGATGCTGCTCCATGATGCCGCCGGCTCCATTGTCGTGGTCTCGGCTGAATCCGTGAAGATGGCTGGCGAGGGCTGCATCGTCCTTAATGCGCGCGCCGTGTACATCCATAATCAGGCGTTGACGCCAGAGCAGGCCGCGATTGTCAAGCGTGGTGTCATGGCCACGCTCGACGATCCAGCGGCGTTAGAAGATCTGCATGGGAAGCACGACGTCACCGGCGTCGATCTGCCACCACGGAACGGCCTTGGGGTTGATGGTGATGGCGTGGATGCTCATGTCGGGAAACCTGACGGTCTGGACGAAGCTGGTGCCGGACTTCAGACGTTCGGAGAGCTCACTGACCGTGGAGGCCGTCGCACCAGTGATGGTAAGCGGCGTGGTCGTTCCCAGGTAAAGGGCGAAGTCGAACGTGTTTTCGTCACTCATTACTCTTCCTTCCTTCGTTGTTTGAAAGGTTTGGTTTGTGCGATTACAAGCCTATCGCTGCGGAGGAAGGAGCCTAACCGTCCATCCATGAATCAAGGAGCAGTGAAATGAGCGTTTTCAATCCGGAATGCGCCAGCAATTACTTCCAGGTGCTGGACCTCGCCCCGTCGGAATGCGCCGGCGGCAATCCCTACCGCTTCGCCTGCCGCATCAAGGTAGCCGGAAGCACGTTCGGGTTCGATGGCTTGGACATGGGCGACCTTCAGGCGATGAAGGGCGCGATCAACAAGGCGATGACGCACGCGCGTCGAGCTCGCCGTGAATGGGAAGGAGCCCAGTGATGAGCGTCACAGTCAAGCGAGTGGACGGCAAACGGCATTGCTTCTTCGAGCTGATCGTCGAGACGGAGGACGGCATGACGGTGCGCGTCCCGTTCAACGGCGTCGAGCTTGAGGACTTGGAAAGGCAGATAGCGCGATGCTTCGAGCAGTGAAACGTTTCATCCAGATCGTTCTTCTGATTCTGCTCAGCCCCTTCGTGTTGTTCATGCTGGGGCTGTGTCTGGCGTGGGACGCGGCGGCCGAGTTTCTGGGATGGAACGACCATGTATGAGTTCACCGTAAGGCCCACGCCTCAGGGCTATGTGGCCGTGACGATCACGCCGACCATGGACGGCCGTAAGAGGCCGGGCCGTGTGTACGCGTTCAGTTGTAACGAGGCGCGGACGTTGTTCCGTGAGCTTTATCTGGCGTTGTGCGCGGCGCCGCCTGAGTAGGGCGCGCCGTTCTGGATAACTGAATGTGCCGTGACCGGGGATGTGCAGGGACCCGGTAGCACGTCGACGGGTCTAACCCACTGCGGACGACTGGCGCATCGTTACTAGCGAAACGAAACCTGTCACCCTTGCGGGGTGCTTGAGCGCTTCCCTACCACCAGGGCTTGCCGGTTAAGGCGTAATAGGGCGGCGTGACCACACATTTTTGTGGAGGCTTTGGCGGGACCATTCACGGCGGCCATTGGGCCGCTCTCGACAATGCGACGGCCCGGCTCCAGACCGAAAGTCGCGTGGAGACCTTGCAGACGATTGATTGCAGACGAACAAATGTTCGTCTGTTTTCGTCGCCTACGTCTAGGTCTCCCCGCTCTAACCCTCACCACCCAAAAGTCTCTATCAATCAACGTTCCGAATCGAGGTTCACATTATGGGATATGCAGTCGATTACAAACCAACGAGGAAACGCACCGGTCGCAAGCAGTCACCGGCGAACAAGACGAAGCTTCGCAATCTCCGCGCGATGGTGAAGTACGCTCTGCCGAACATCGAGCAGCGGTGTGCGTGCTCTGACACCATCACCCGGCCCGAGCTTATGGCGCTGATCGGGTTGAGCACGAAGAACCCGGCGCACGACTTGGACATGCAGACGATTCTTTCTGACAAGAGTGGCGCCGGCATCCATGCGCGCGGCCGTGTGCTGGGCTTGAAGACCTACGATTGCCGGGATGTGGCCGCGTCACTGAAACGGTGGTGCCACTGATGGGCCGTCGTTTCCTGTATGCGCGTGAGCTGGCCGAGTTCCTGGGCAAGTCCGGTCAGACGCTCTACATGTGGCGCAAGCAGGGCCGTGGGCCGAAGTGGTACATGTTGGAGGGCCGCGTGGTGTATCTCGTGGACGATGTGAACAAGTGGATGGGGAAGAGGCAATGAAGCGCAAGAGGGTGCCGCCGAACATGGCCGCGCAAGTGCTGCTCACGTTCGGCTCCGATTGTTGGCTGGACATGCCGGGATGCACGCACAGGGGCACGGAGACCATGGACCACGTGAAGCCTTACAGTCTCTACGGCCCGACCGTTCCGAGCAATCTTCGGCCGGCGTGCAAGCACTGCAATTCGTTGCGCGCGGATCGTGTGGTGTCCGGCTTCGGCGCGCAGGTCACGGCCGTGATAGGCCCGCCATGCGTGGGCAAGACCGCGTATGTGCGCGACCACATGGCGCCGGGCGATATCGTGGTGGACCCGTCGAGGCTGGCGGTCGCGTGCGTGGACGGCGGCAGCGAGGCGCACGCGCTGGCCGATACGTTGTGGGGCAGCGCGTACCGGCGTGTGTCCCGCATGGTCACGGCCAGGCATGTGTGGCTGGTGCGTGCGCTGCCGACGTCCCGCAACAGTCCGAACATGCTGGCCGAGTGGATCGCGTTGAACTATGACGTGGTGGTCCTGGACGCCGACGACCAGCTGTTGCGCGGGCGCATGGCCGAGTGCCGGCGTGGCCGTGAAGACGTGGAGCTGCTGAAGCGATGGCGCCGGCTCGGCATCACGCAAGCGAAGGTGGACGAGATGCTGGAGACGCGGCGCACGCAGCTTTCGCGGCTTCGCCTGATCGACGGCCCGTCTTCGCCGCCGGCCGTGTCGGCGCGGCCGCGATGGTAGCCGGTTTTTTAAACGGCCATGGTCAAGGGACACCCCGCGCCCACCGATTTCGTATCCCCAACCCAAATAAAAAAAGCCGCGCCGGCAAGGGCGCGGCGCTCCACCAATCGGCGGAATGAAGCCAGTTCCAGACAGTAACACCGATAGGCTAGGAGCGCAAATCATGGACGACAACGACAAGCAGATGACACTTCCGGGCATGGAGGACAGCGACGAGCTGACCAACCCGCTGACCAGCTCGACCAAGGAGCTCGTCACCGAGCTGTTGCAGGACGCCGCGCAGCTGACGCCGCAACGGCGCGCCCTGTGTACGCTGCTGCTCACGTGCGCCCGCACCATCGACCGCCTGTGTCGCAAGGGCCGCGACATCTCCCGCATGGTCACGAGCTACAACGAGACCATCGACCGGTTGCAGCCGTCCGAAACGTCCGCGAAGGCCGGCGACCTCGCGCAGCTGCTCAAGGACATGGCGCAGTGAGGCCGGCACCGGCGCGCCACGCGACCCCGCGCGACCCTTCGCGTGAGACGGACGGCGGCAAGGTGGCGCGCATCTCCGCCGCGTTGGGTCAGCCGCTGATCCCATGGCAACGCCAGGTAGCGGACGTGGCCGGTGAGCTGGACCCGGAAACGGGCACGTACTACTACGACCGCGTTATTGTGTCCGTTCAACGCCAGGCGGGCAAGACGACGATAAGCAAGGCCGAGCAGGTGCGTAACGCGCTGCTTGGACCCGACCGTGAGGTGTGGTATCTCGCGCAGACCGGTAAGGATAGCAACGAACAGTTTCGCAAGCTGATTAAAAGCGTGGTGCGCTCCCCTCTGGCGGCGCTGATCGACGGGAACCCGCGCATGAGCAACGGCAGCATGGCGCTGCCGCTCGTCAACGGCAGCACGTTGCGGCCGGGCAGCATGACCGAAAGCAGCGGCCACGGTTTCCAGGGCGATTTCATCAACCTCGATGAGGTGTGGGCGTTGTCGGCGCTCCAGGCCAAGCAGATTCTGGATGGCTTTATCCCGACGACGACCACGCGCATGAGGGCCACGGGCGTCCGTCCGCAATTGTGGATCACAAGCACGGAGGGCACGGCCGAAAGCGAGTATTACAACGCGCTTCTGGACCGGTGCCGTGCCGGCGACATCCCGAAACGTTGGGCGTTCTTCGATTGGGGGCTTGACCCCGCGAAGGACAGCGAGGACCTGGACGCCGTAGCCAGCGCGCACCCGGGTTGCGGCTACCTGTTCGACCGTCGGCAGCTCAAGGACTTTCGCGACCAGTTCGCGGACGACCCGGCCGGCTGGCGGCGCGCGTTCTGCAATCTCCGTGACACGTCCAGCACCGAACGCGTCTACCCCGCCGCCTTGTGGACGGAGACCGGGACCGCGCCGCTCGACCTGTCGGCGCTCGACCTGGACACGCTCGCGTTCGGCGTCGCGGTCGGCATGGAATCGGAATCGACCGCGATAGCCGCCGCGTGCCGGCGCGATGGCGTCACCGTCGTGCAGATCGTGGACGTGCTGCCGGGCACCGCCGGCGCGGCCGAACGGCTGGCCGACCTGCAATCACGGTATGGCGGCGCGCCGATAGCCATAGACCGGCGCGGCCCGTCCGCGCCGTTGGCCGACCGGTTGCATGAGGTCGCGGCGGACGGCACGCCGGAATACCGGTTGTCGGATATCGGCAACACGGAGATAGTCGCGGCCGGCGTGCTCATGCTTGACCGGCTCATGCAACGCCAGGTGTTGCACGTGCCTGATCCGGCGCTGGACGACGCTGCCGCCGTCGCGGTGCGCCGGTGGGTCGCCGACAGTTGGGTGCTGTCGCGCCGCAACAGCGAACAGGCGATTAACGCGCTTGAGGCCGCGCAACTCGCGGTCACCGCTTCGCTTCACGCGCAGCCGGCCGCGCCGTTGCAGATTTTCGGTTAGACGTTCTATGACGTTTTTAGACGTTCTGCGATGTTCTTATACGCCGGTTTCGGCGTGGCGCGCCGGCGGGCGGTTGAATCGGCCGCATGAGCTTCATTTCCCGCATCTCCAACACCGCCGCCCTGTTGCTTCGCGCGGCGCAGACGACGGACGACGTGGAGGAAGCGGACGCGCCGACATTGCCGCCGCGATTGTCCACGTCGCATGACCCGCTGGCGTTGTCCACCGTATTTCGCGGCGTGCAGATCATCGAGACGGCGGTCAGCAAGCTGCCGCTGATCCAGTACGCGCCGGACGGCTCGCGCATGCGGCCGAGCACGCTCATCACCCGGCCCGACCTGAACCGTAGCCGCCGCGACCTGTTCGGCGACCTCGTTTCCGCTCTCGCGTTGAACGGTAACGCGTTCCTGCTCAAGGTCGAGGCGGGCGGCGTGCTCGTGGGAGTGCGCAGTCTGCCACCCCAGCTCGTGACCGTCACTGACCTGAACATGGACCCGGCTAACCCGCGCTTGCGCTACTCGTACCGTGGCGTGGACTACGGCGCCGACCGCATCGTGCATCTGAAGCTGTTGAACGTGGCCGGCCGTTTGCGCGGCATGGGTCCTATCAGCGCGGCCCGCGAGGAGATCGAGGGAGCGCAGGACACTCGCGCCTACGCATCGAACTGGTTGGACAACACGGCGCGGCCCGCCGGCATCCTGAAAAGCGACCAGATATTAAGCGACCAGGACGCGAGGACCGCTAGCGAACGGTGGGCGAAGGGCGGCGCCGGCGGCGTGCGCGTGCTCGGCAAGGGCCTGGACTACACGCCGTTGGCGTTGAGCCCCGAAGACCTGCAATTCATCGAGTCCCAGCAGTTCAACACCACGCAGATAGCCCGCCTGTTGGGCATCCCGGCGTCGTTGATGCTCGCGAAGGTGGAAGGCACTTCGCTGACCTACTCGAACATCGAGCAAGAGTGGCTCACGTTCGCGGAATACACTTTGTCGGCCTACGCTGACGAGATTTGCGAGGCCCTCACGTCGCTGCTGCCTGAGGGGCAATGGTGCATGCCCGACTGGGATTCGTTGCATCGTTCCGACACGAACACCCGTTACAGCGCCTACCAGACCGCCATATCCGCCGGATTCATGACGGTGGACGAGGCGCGCGCCCGTGAGGGATGGGCGCCGATCAACCAGACCACACCGCAGGAGGTCACATTATGAGCGAAGAGGTACGCACCATCACCGTGAAGGGCATCGAGCTACGCGAGGACCAGGGCGACGGTACCCGCATCGAGGGCATCGCCGTGCCGTTCGGCCAACGCATCGGATTGTGGCGCGGCGCGGCCGAGGAGTTCGCGCCGGATTGCGATTTCGGCGACACGACACGCACCAAGTTGAGCCGTGACCACGGCCGTCTCATCGGCAAGGTCACGAACGCGACGCGCGAGGCCGACGGATTGCACATCACCGCGTCAATCAGCGACACGGCCGAGGGTCGCGACGCCGTGCAGCTGATCCGCGACGGCGTGCTTGATTCGTTCAGCGTGGGCTTCATGCCCGTGACCACCGACAAGCGCACCGAGGGCGACACGAGCGTGTACGTGCGGCGCGCCGTGAAACTGCTTGAGGTCGCCGTCACCGGCATACCCGCGTACACGGGCGCGGCCATCACCGGCCAACGGGACCAGGAACACGTCAACCAGGAAACCGACACCAAGGAGGAAACAGTGGAAAACGAACAGCGGCCGGCGACGGAATCGCGTTTCGACCAGCTCGAAATGCAGATCCGTTCGCTCGCGGACACCATCGGCCGGCAGAAGCCGGACCCGCCGCACGTCATCGGTGGCCAATACCGTTCGGCCGGCGAGTTCGCGAAGGCGCTTGCGGCCGGCGACGACACCGCGTATGAGTTCATGCGCGAGGCCCGCGACCTGATTTCCAGCGCCGACACGAACAACACTAACGAGTGGGTCGCCGACCAGATCAAGCTCATCCAGTCGCGCCGTAGCGTCGCGAACCTGTTCCAGCATGCCGCGCTGCCGGCCACCGGCATGACGCTGGAATATCTCAAGCTCGGCTCTAACACGCTGAAGGTGGCCGAACAGACGGCCGAGGGCGCGGCCCTGACCACCGGCAAAATCACGCTCACGAGCGCGACCGCCGCCGTGAAGACCTATGGAGGTTACGCGCCGCTGTCGCGCCAGGTCATCGAACGCAGCAACACGCCCGCGCTCGATACCGCGCTCCGCGCGCTCACCATCGCTTACAGCAACGCGGTGGAGGCGGCGGCCCGCGCGCAGCTGACTGCCGCCATCACCGGCGCCGCAGCGAACAAGCTGGAGACGCCGGCGGCCGTGAGCGCGCTCACCGCCGACCAGTGGATTACCGTCATCATCAACGCGGCCGAGGCGGCGGACGGCCGAGGCGCGCAGCTCGGCACGCTCGCGGTCAGCAAGGACGTATTTGACAAGATGGCGAAGATCACGCGCAGCGGCGACGCGCTCATGGACGTTTCCGGCGAGGGCGTGGACAAGCTCGGCAGCCTGAGCCTTACCGGCATCACCGGCCGCATGCTGTCCGTCCCCGTGCAGATGGTGCCGGGTGCCGCCGCGAACACGGCCGCGTTCATCGACCCGACCGCGTTGCAGATGTGGGAGGCCGGCGGCCCGTTCCAGCTCCAGCAGGACGACACTACGAAACTGCTTTCCAATTACAGCGTGTACGGTTACGCGGCGTTCGCGACCGTGTTCACCGGCGGCGTCATGCCGTTGGGTCCGAAGGCCACCGCCTGAGTAGGCGCACATGGACCAGTTGCATGACAAGTTCCTGTCGATGATGAACGTCATCGGCAGCGACGACGAGACGCGCGCCGACGACTGTCTGGCGACGGCGCGCGCCTACCTGTCGACGAACCTGGGCGAGACGTGGGACACGGTGCCCGACCTGATCCAGTCCGATTGCGTGCTGGCGGTCGCCGCCGACCTGTTCAACCAGAAGGACGCGCGCAACGGCGTGATGAACGTGGACAGCGACGCCATCGAACCGTTCCGCGTCTCCGCCGACCCGTTGCGCGCCGCCTGGCCGAAGCTCCGCGCCGCCGGCGTGCTCGCGGGAATGGGGATCGCATGACAAACACCATCACCGGCAAGATCGACGCGCTCATGGAACAGGTGGCCGGCGCGTGCGGCGACCTCGTGGAACACGTCACCATCGACGAGACCGAGGTGAAGCCGCCACGCGGCAAGGTCTGCGTATGGGTCAAACCCCCCGAAGTGGCATGGCCCTACGCGGGCGCGGAAAACGAACTATCGGTGCGGCTCGTGTTCGTCGCCGGCAGTCCCTGGGCGCAGGCGTCCGCGCTGCCGCTGCTACTGGCCGCGATGGACCGGCTCGCGGCGTCCGCGCTGCCTGTCACATCGGCCGAGCCCGTCGGCTTCACGCGTGGAGACGCGACGCTCGCGGCCTACCAGATCACACTCAATGAAATCTAACGAAAGGAACAACCATCATGGCGGACAAAATCCGTACCCTGGGACCGGGAAGCCTGGTCATCGGCTCCTCAGACGACCAGTACAAGCTGGACGTCGATTGCACGAGCGTGGAACTGTCGCCGGACAATTCCAGCGAGGACCCCGACACGTACCTGGACGGCCACGAGGAGGGCGGCGCGCTCAGCACGTCGTGGAAGCTGTCGGGAAGCATCGGCGAGGACTTCAGCATGAACGGCGCGCAGGTGTATTGCCTGAACAATGCGGGCGAGACCAAGCCCGCGAAGTTCATCCCGAACACGTCCGGCGCGCTCCAGCTCGACATGACCGTGACCATAGCGCCAATCGCGTTCGGCGGTGACGTGAAGACGAAGAACAAGAAGGATTTCGAGTTCTCCGCCACCGGCGTGAAGGCCAGCGCGTACACGAAGCCGAGCGCCTGAACATGGCGGACAAGGCCCTGTACGTCGTCGGCCAGAAGCGTTTCGTTCAGACCATGCGCAAGGCCGGCGCGGATATGCAGGAGCTCAAGGAAGTCAACCGCAGGGCCGCCGACATCGCAAAACCCGAGGCGGTGGCCCGCGCGCCACGCGGCAAGACCGGCAGACTGGCCGGTTCCATCCGCGCCGGCGCCACGCAGAAGGCCGGTATCATCCGCGCCGGCCGCAAGACCGTGCCGTATGCGGGCCCGATCAATTACGGCTGGCCGGCGCGCAACATCAGACCGAGAACGTTCGTGAACGACGCCGTGGCATCGACAGAGAGCCAATGGGCGAAGGAATACGAAACGTTCGTGAAGAAGACCATGAACCAGATCAAGGGAGCCTAGATCATGCGAAGCACAGCGAAAGTCACGTACACCGACGGGCATGTGGACGAAGCGCCGTTGACGCCGCGCGTCATCACGTCGGCGGAGGAGCACGCGCAGAAGGAGGGATGGGCGCCGGGCGAGGCATCCAAGATTCGCCAGTCGTACTACATGGCGTATCTGGCGCAACGATACGCGGGCAACACCACCATGCCTTACGCGCAGTGGCTGGAAGAGGTGGACGACATCGACGTGGAGACGCCGCCCGCTGAAAACCCTACCGTCTAGCCGAGTGGCCCGACGATTCGCTGGGCATGCTGTCGTTCCTGCTCGCGGCCCGTTTCGGCGGCACGCCGTGGGCATGGAGGCATGAGGCCAGCGAACTCGATTGGGGCACCGGCATGAGGTTATTGCAGGACGAGATAGAACACATGGAGGAGGTGGACCGTGGGTAAAAGCGCCATCATGAGCGTGCGGATCACTGGCAACAGCGACGACGCGGTGAAGGCATTGTCCAAGGTCACGGCCAAGGCCAGCGCGTTCGGCACGTTCATGGGCGGCGCGGCGCTCAAGGGCGTTTCCGCGTTGTGGGACACGCTCAAGGGCTTCACCAGCGCGGTCATGGACATGTCCGATTCCACGGACAAGTTCAAAAACACCATGAATTTCGCCGGCTTCGACACGAGCGCCGTGGAGGCCGCGACGAAGGCCACGCGCGAATACGCCGACAAAACCGTCTACGACCTGACCACCGTGCAGAACACCACGGCGCAGCTCGCGGCCAACGGCATCCAGGATTACGTCGGACTCACCGAAGCCGCCGGCAACCTGAACGCCGTGGCCGGCGGCAACGCCGAAACGTTCAAAAGCGTCGCCATGGTCATGACGCAGACCGCCGGCGCGGGGAAATTGACGACCGAGAACTGGAACCAGCTGACAGACGCCATACCGGGCGCGGCCGGCAAGCTCCAGGAAGCCATGCTGAACGCGGGCGCGTACACGGGCAATTTCCGCGAGGCCATGGAAAAAGGCGAGATCACGGCCGACGAGTTCAACAAGGCCATCATGGACCTGGGCATGACCGACGTCGCCAAGGAAGCGGCCACGAGCACGCAGACCATGGAAGGCGCGCTGGGCAATCTTGAGGCCGCAGTAACCGGCGGATTGACGGACGCTTTCAATCTGTTCAAACCGGCCGTGACCAGCGCCATGACCGTGGCCGCCGACAAGATCAGCGCGTTCAGCGGCAAGGCGACGACCGGATTGCAGGGCGTGATAAAGCTCGTGCGTGACGGTGATTTCAGCAGCGAATTGCGCGAAGCGTTCAACATCGATGAAGACAGTCCCGTCGTTGATTTCCTGCTCACCATCCGCGACAACGCGGTGAGCGCGTTCGATACGGCGAAGCAGAAGGCCGGCGAGTTCGTGGCCGCATTCCAGAACACCGGCCCGATGCAGGCCGCTGCGGACATCTTCGGCGCGGTGTGGGAGGCGTGCAAGAACCTCGCCGGCGCGGCCGGTGACGTCATCGGCCAGTTCACGCCGTTGGCGGATTCTATGGGCGGCGCGTCCGGCGCCGGCCAGGCGTTGGGTGACGCATTCAACGGCGCTGCCGATATCGTCGGCATGGTTTCGGACAAGCTCACGGCGTTCAGCGACTGGGTATCCGAGCATGCGGAACCCGTCGCGTCCGCGCTTGTGGGCATCGCGGCGGGTTTCGCCGCGTTCAAGGTCGCTTCGGCCATCAGCGCCGTCGTGTCCGCGTTGCAGGGATTCAGCGTGGCGACCACGGCCGCTTCTGTGGCGCAGTGGGCCATGAACGCGGCCATGAACGCGAACCCCATCGTCATCGTCATCACCGCGATAGCCGCGCTGGTGGCGGCTCTCGTCTACTTCTTCACGCAGACCGAGACCGGCCGTCAGATATGGGCGTCGTTCACATCATGGCTGGGATCGTGCGTGGGCAACATCGTGGGATTCTTCCAGGCGTTGCCGGGCAAGATTGGCGGCTTCTTCCAGTCGGCAGCGCAGTTCGCGACCGACAAGTGGGATGCAGTCGTGGCGTGGTTCAAGGGCATTCCGGGACGTATCACCGGCGCGATAGGCAATGTGGGGCACCTGCTGTACAACGCCGGCGCATCGATCATCAGCGGTTTCCTTGACGGTCTGAAAAGCATGTGGGATTCCGTGACGGGCTGGATTTCCGGCATCGGCGACTGGATAACCGAGCACAAGGGACCGCCGGAATACGACGCCGTGATGCTCGTCAATAACGGCCGTCTCATCATGCAGGGCTTCGCCAAGGGCTTGCGCAGCGGTTTCGACACCGACGTGCGGCGCACCATCTCACGGATCAACGGCCGTATGGGAGGGCTCAGCCTGGACGCCGGCATGAACGGCGGCACGGTGGGCGGAACCGTGGTGAACGTCACGTTCAACGCTCCGGTGGACCGTGAGGGCGTGGCGCGCGAGATCAGGAAGATTCTCGGCGATTACGACAGGAAGCGGGGCAACTAGTGCAGCAGTGTTTCATGTTCCTGGACTGGGGCGACGGCTGGAAGTCCGTCAACGACCATGCCGAGGACGTGGCCGCGTTGGCCGGCTTCAGCATCCAGTGGGGCACCGATGACCTCGCCGAACAGCCCGAACCGTCGGTGATGTCGTTCACCTTGCGGGATCGTACCGGGTGGCTCACCGGCCGCGCGCTCACATTGGCCGGGGCCCGCGTGCTCGTGCAGATCAGCGAACAGCCCACGTGGGGCATGCTCCGAGACGATATGGGCCCATGGTCGGCGCAGCATATGCGAGTGGAAGCGATGCACCAGGCTTACACGCCCGGCCTGCCTTCCAGCACGTCCAGCACGGCAATCACCCTGTTCGACGGACTGGTGCAGAACGGCGGCGACGCGCGACCGCATGGCGACGGATGGCTGCTGGAATTGAGCGCCAGCGGTCGCATGATCCTGTGGAAGAGATTGCAGAAGCAGGGGCCAACGTCATCCGACGCCAGGTATGCGGGACTGCATTGGGTCGCCGGCATGAGCGGCCGTGTGGAAGAGCTCAACCGGCGCGCCGCCGACGCCGACGCTCCCCGGGTCTCCGTATCCGGTTTGACCTCCACCGATTCCATGGCGGCCTATAAGACCGACGATTATCCGTCCCAACTGGATTTGCTGCATCGCACGTTCGCGCATGAGAGCATGTGGCCCATCTGGTACGAATACCCGGATCGTGCGGTGAGCCGTCTGGATTACATGCCGTTCGGCGTTCCCGTGACGCTCGGCGTCGATACCGTGGGACGGTTCACCGTGACCGACTGGACCGGAGAGACGCTGGACGGTTTGGACGCTGCCGAAATCATCATCGACGACGAACAGACGCTGACCATCCCGGAACCCGTCACGCAGTTCGTCATCCAGGGCAAGACCGCGAAGGCAAGCGACGGCGTGCTTGAGTTCGACCAGCACGACACCGAGCTATCCGACCTCGGCACGCTGCCGGCCAACCTGAAAACCACCCAGTCAAGCGTCACCGTTGAAGCCGACGTGGTTTCAGCGGACGAAAGCGGCGGAGTGTGGACCCGCGCAGGCGGCACCGTATGGACGCCTGGCGACGATGAACGCGCGGCGTTCTCCCGTCTGCTCGTCACGGTTGACCGGCGATTGCGGCCGGAGACCATCGTGTTCGACAGCCGCAGGCTCGACCCAGCAACGCACGCGCGCCTGTATTTCACCGCCAGCAGCGGCCCGCTGGTCATCCAGGGAGCCACGTCGTCACGGCTCGCCGGCGACGACGGAAACCCGGCGGCATCCGGCGCGTGGGCAAGCATCGGCGGCACGCTCACCTACCAGTGGAGGAGCGGCCGGCCACTGCTCCGCAACGAGGTGACGTTATGGCCGCTGCCAGTCGCCGCAGCTGCCGTCGCCACCTGGGCAGACATGGGCTCATGGCCCGTCACCTGGACTCAGGCGGCGTTCACCTTAGCTGAACTCGCGCTGATTCACGACTACCAGCAACAAACCACCATGGAGGAATCATGAAGACCACGGACATCTACGGACTTCCATACATCGAGGCCGGCGACCTCGTATCCGCCGCGCCGGCGCAGTTCAAGACCATGGCCGAGGGCATCGAAACCGCTCTGGTCGAGGTCGATTCACGCAACACGCCGGCCGGGGTGAAACCCGTCATCGCGACCACGCTGGAGGCGCTGGCCGCGCAGACCGGCGTCACCGGCCAGACCGGCTACGTCACCGCCGACACGACGACGGCAAACAACGGCCCGTATTTCTGGAACGGCTCCGCGTGGCTCCCCTACGCGACCGGCGGCATGCTGGACGATTTGCGGAACCAACTGACACAGGGTTATGAGTCCGCGAAATTCAAGTGGCAGGACACGAACTCATTCCAGCCTGACGCCTACGGCGGTGGCATGAACATCATCGTGGATCGAGCCAATGGCCTTCTGCACGTGAACCTAAGCGGGTTCAAAAGCACGGTGAACGTGAACAACTACAACGTGTTTCTTTACTCGTCAGGCGTAAAGCCCAGCAAGAACGTGAATCTATCGTGTCTGTGGGCAATACCGAGCGGCAACTACGGCAAACAGGCCACATGGACCACGGCGGGCTCAATCGTCGTCGCCGGTGGACTGTCCAACGGCGATAGGTGCTTGCACACGCCGCTTACGCTGCCGATACCGGAGGGTGTGACGTTCAGCTGATTGGGAGCGCATTCCAGACCGCCACCCAATAGCCGAAAATCGCCACGCGCCCCACCCACCGCTGATACTTGGCGGAGTAAAGACGGAAGCGGATTGAATCGGTTTGCGAGGTCCCCCAGTTATGGACGATATAACCGTCCTCGTCCTGGAAGTTCGCGCCGAACGGGCCGACCATGTAAGCGCAGTAATCGGGTTTGCGACCGTCGGGAAACCCGACCTTGATAAGAAAAGTCCCGTCCGCGTCGGTGGTGACGGTGTGCCCTCCGGCCTTGACGATCGGCAACCCATAACCCTGTGAACCACACCCTAATGAAAGGAGACCATGACAGAAAACGTAATCATCGCGATAGTCGGCGTCGTCGGCGTCGTGGCCGGCGCGTTCGCGCAACAGCTCGTGACCGCCGCACGCGACCGCATGGAAGCGTACCGGCTCGCGCAGCAAATGCAATCCGACAACGCGCTTTTATGGCAATGGAACCGGCAACTAGTTGACCACATCTACAAGGGATTGGGCCCGCCACCGCCGGAACCGCCGGAAAACTTGTTCGACCACGACGACTGACGAAAGGAGCATAAGCATGGTCGGCTACTCGAAAGCCGTGTGGAGAGGCAGCCCCAACCACTATCAGGGGCGCAACGGCTACACGGTGAACCACATCACCTTGCACATCATGGTCGGAAGCCTTGAAGGCACTGACAACGTTTTTCACCGATCCAGCTATCAGGCGTCCAGCACCTACGGCGTCGGCACCGACGGCACCGTCTACCAATGGGTTGACGAGGCTAACGGCGCATGGTGCGACGCGAACATGGCTAGTGACTGTTCCGGTATCAGCATCGAGCACGCGGGCGGCATAGCCGGCATCGTGCCGACCGACGCCGAATATGAGGCGTCCGCGCGACTATGCGCGGACATCGCCCGCCGTTACGGGTGGACGACACTGTGGCACGACCCGTCCGGCAACCGTACCGGAAACATCGTGCTGCACCGAGAGGTGCCCGGCACGGATCACGCCGGGTGCCCCGACAGGGCCGTGAACGGCCTGGACGTGGCCCGCATCATCACCAGGGCAAACCAGATTCTGAACAACCAAGGAGGAACAGATATGAGTTGCGCACTTATGATCCGCAACGACGACACCGGCGTGGTCTACTACTGGAGCCCAGAGACCGGACGAATCGGCCTGGGACACCCCGACCAGATGAAGGTGCTGGAAGACGCGGGCGTGAAGCTGATCCATTCAAGCTCTAAGGCCAATTGGGCCGGCCGCGCCGACCAGATCAGTACGTATATTCAGGCGAAGACCACCGCCTACGAGAAGGCGCAGACGACAGCGCTCGAAACCCTCGCGAAAAGCATGGGCGCAAATCCGGCCGACATCACCAAGGCCGTGACCTCAGCCGTTGACGAGGCACTTAAGGGCATCACCGTGACGCTGACCAACAAGGGGGCATGATGGCATACGAGGAACAGGTGGAAGGCGGCGACCCGCGCACGCCCGGTATCAGCGCGGCCACAATCGCCCGCACCCTCGTGCTGCTGCTCGGCCTGATCAACGCCTGCTTGGTCATGGTCGGCGTCGATACAATTCCTATCGCGGACGATACCGTGAACCAGCTCGTGGCCCTCGCATGGAATGTCGGCGCGGCCCTTTGGACGTGGTGGAAAGACAACCCCATCACGCCCAAGTCCCGCGCACAGCACGCGGCCTAGCCGGCCAACGTCACCGCATCCAGTCCGACGCGCAGACGGCTGTCAGGCATCGCCACGTAGATTTGCGTGGTTTCCACGCTGCTGTGCCCCAGCAGTTTCGACACCAGCAGCAGGTCGTGCGTGGTCTCGTACATGCGCGTGGCGTACCGGTGGCGCAATGAGTGCGGGCCCCAACCGTCCGGCAGCAGCCGTGTGAGGTGGCGGGACACATACGATTTTTCGACGTGTCCCCGCCACCGTCCGGGGAACAGCCAACCGGGCACCGCCTGTATCCGCTTCGCCAGGTCTTCGCCTATGGGCACTATGCGCTGCTTGTCGCCCTTGCCCCGCACTATGAGCGATGGGCCGGCGTCGCCTTCCAGCACGTCGCGCGAATGCACGGCCGCAATCTCCGACAGGCGCAAGCCGGCTTCGGCTCCGAGGCGCAGCATGAGCTGTTCCGTGTCCGTGGCCGCGCTCATTGCGGCGCGGATATGCACGTCAGGGCACGGGCGCGGATGCGGCCGCGTCTTGCGCACCTTCGGCAGCGCGACCGCCGGATCGTCCGCGCGCCGGCCCGTGGCATGCAGCCACCGGAAGAAACCGACGAGCGTATTCCGGTAGCCCTTGCGCGTCTCCGCCTTCCAGGACTGCGAGGCCGTCCAATGCACTAGATCCTCTGACGTCACGTCATAGGGCGATTTATCCAGGCATCGGGCCGCGTGGCCTATCTTGCACCGCCGCGTGTTGATCGTGTCCTGACTGAGACCCGCCGCCGTGAGCGATTCGAGCCATAAGGTGATTTCATCCCGCCACTGAGCAGGGGGCAGCTTTTTGTGCATACTCACGGCCGGCAACCTTGGCGGCCGGCGGGGTTACGCCGCTAGGATAAAATCAAATAATCGGGCTTCATGGATTTGAACCGTGGACCTCTGGGCAACAACGTTACCAGAGGTCCACGGTTCAAATCCATGCCCCGCTACTGATGAAAGCTAGGAATTGCAACAATTCCTAGCTTTTTTGTTTTCCGTCGAATCTCACCAAAACCAATTTCCGGACAAAATCTGGACAAAATCCGACAAAAACCGGGTATATCAGCCGAGTTCATCAATCGCATGCGCCGAAAGTATGGAGAAAATGCGCCGGATCCGCCAATCGCATGTGCCGAAAGCGAAGATTGCCGCTCAAGGCTGAAAATCCAACGTTCTCCAAGGTTGCACGCGCTACGTTGACCTCGCCAACCACATATCACCAGATATAAGGAGAACAAGGCAATGCATTATATGAATCAAGCGAACGCGCACAACGCGACGCAGGACACCACAATGCAAGACAGCGCAACGCACGATACGGCAACAAAGGCAACGCAGGACACCGCGCCACTGAAAGGCATCACCGTGATTGACTGGACGCAGGTGCAGTCCGGCCCGTCGTGCACGCAGATGCTCGCATGGATGGGCGCCGACGTCATCAAGGTGGAGAAGGTGCAGGGCGGAGATCCGACACGTAATGAAATGAACGACGTGGATGGCTCGTACTCCCTGTACTTCCTTCAGCTCAATGCCAACAAGAAATCCATCACGCTGAACATGAGAGATCCGGAAGGCAAGAAAATCCTCGCCGAACTCCTGAAGAAAGCCGACGTATTCGTAGAGAATATCGGCCCGGGAGACGTGGAAAAGCTTGGTTTCGGATGGAATGACGTACATGCGATCAATCCGCGTCTGATCATGGCGTCGCTGGAGGGCTTCAACAAGGGCAGCCGGTTCGAGCATGTCAAGGCGTTCGAGCCGGTCGCGCAGTCCGCGGGCGGTGCCGCTTCCACCACCGGCTGGTATGACGGCGAGCGCAATGTGCCCACGCAGTCCGGCGCCGCATTGGGCGATTCCAACAGCGGAATGCATCTGCTGATCGCCATTCTTTCGGCGCTGTTGCAGCGCGAGCATACCGGTGAGGGTTGCTATGTGTACCAGTCGATGCAGAATGCGGTGCTGAACTTGTGCCGTGTCAAGCTGCGAGACCAGTTGATTCTCGACCGTTTGGGCAAGCTTTCCTACTATGACTGCTACCCGAATTATGAGTGGGGCAAGCAAGGCAAAGCCATTCCGCGCGCAGCGAATGCGGAGGGTGGTTTGGTGCTTGGCTGGTGCTACCGCGCGAAAGGCTGGGAGCATGACCCGAACGCTTACGTATATATAGTGGTTCAACAGTCCAAGAAGGGCTTCGAGAATTTCTGCCATGCGATGGGATTCGAGGATTGGCTGACCGACCCGCGTTTCAATACCGCCAATGCGCGTGACGAGCATAAAACCGAGGTGTACCAGCGTGTTGAGGCGTACACCATGCAGTTCGACAAGTACACGCTGACCAAGGAATTGGGTGCGAAGGGCGTGCCGGTCGGCCCGGTGCTGGATTGGTATGAGTTGGAGAACGATCCTGATTTGAATGGGGATGGCACGATTGTGACCATTGACCAGCAGGATGCGCGCGGCGATTTCAAGACGATCGGCATGCCGTTTACGATGAGTAATTTCGTGCCGGATTACCAGCGTGCGCCGAAGCTGGGCGAGCATAACCGTGAGATTCTGCATGCGTTGGGATATGACGACGATCAGATCGCTTCGCTGCGTGATTCCGGTGTGATCGGCGGCAACGATGGTGTGCAGGCTGATTTGAAGTAACGCACGTTAGCGCGCACTGGCGCACGAATAAGGGCGGATCACAAGATTCGCCCTTATTTGTTATGCGTCACATCCATTGCAGTCCACGCCCCGCACTTCCGCACACAATCCCATGTCTTACGTCTCACGGTTTACCGTCACAAAAAGCGCATGCAGTAACGGAACGTTGGAATTTCAACGTTCCGTTACTATATGCGCTTCGTGAGCTACAGTGAGGATACTGAATCAGCCCACGCAGAAGGGGACGAGCCAGATCCACAGCAGACAGGTGGCCGCGAATGCCACCGTGGCGACGGCCGTGGTCGAGGCGCCTTCTTTTACATAAATGTTGTAACGGCTGGAAATAATGATGCCTGAGAACGCCGGCGGCAACGCGACCGCCATCACCAGCATCGAAATCTTGTTCATGTCACCGCCCATGCCACACAACAGCGCCACCCCAAGGAACACTGCAGGCGTCAGAATCAGGCGGAAGAACGTGTTCCAGATGGTTTCCCAACCGAGCGAGAATTTCACCGTGGAAAGCGCGAGGCCCGCGGAAAGCACGGCCACACCGGAATTCGCTTTGGCGATCAGATCGAAGGTCGGCGCCACCTGGCTTGGCACATGAATGCCCACCAACACTAGGAAAATGGCCAATAACGACGCCCAGCAGATCGGTTGCTTCAGTGCGTCGAGCAACGCCTGCAGATTGCCGTTGCGGTTCTTTCCCGTATTCGACGTGCCATGCACCATAAGTTCGGCGGTTTTGTCGGTTGCGGCATCTCGCGCCGGGTCAAGCGTGATATCGCCTTTTGCATTGGCCCTTGCATTGACCGCGTTTTCGGCCTGCACGCTAAGCTTCGCTCGGTCTTTGGCCTGGCCGAGGTTGATCAGATACATGCCGATCGGAATGGTCACCACGTTGACCACGATGGAAATAATGGCTATGACGAGATTCGTGCTGACGGTGTTGCCGTAAATCGGATCAAGCACAGCGAATCCAAGGAAACCAATCGTCGGAGATCCTGCGATCAGAGCACAGACGGCCGCCTCCTGAATGCTGCGGTGGAACAGCAACCGGCACAGATAATAGCTCACCATAAACATGACGATGACGCCGATGAAACTGATGGCGGTCAATGTTGCGTCTTTCGCAAGCATTGCACGGGTCGATTTGATGATGGACACAAATAACGCCGCAGGAAGCGCGATATTCAACACAAGTTTATTAAGTCCCTGCCGCTGATCGTCATCAAAATAACTGAATTTTCCACAAATATACCCTAATGCCATAATGACAATAATTGGCACGATGTCGTCAACAAGTATGTTTATCACTGTCGTTCTTTCTTTATATTTTTTCTATCTGCAATCTTCTGCAATATTGTTTGATTGCTGATATTGCGGATATTGCAGATACGTTGATCGGATCATTGGTTTTCAGGCAGAAAAAGTGGGCGCACGCATTCCACCGTTCGCACGCCCACATGTCATACCGACAGCCGATGCGCTACATGCGAGCGCCGGTCGCGTAGTCGTACATGGTGACTTCGGAATCAACGAGGGCTCCGACCACCGGCTTCGGATTCAACGCTCCGATATTGCCGGATTCCTTGCCCGCATACTGCGCGATCTGCACATGCACGAAGCTTGGCTTGCCTGATTCGACCGCCTCGCCGACCATGCGTTCGACTTCTTCCGGAGTGGTGGCATAGTAACCTTTACCCCCGAACGCTTCGAGGACCTTCTCGTAATGCGCGTTGTAGGTAAGCGTCAGCGGCGACGGATCACCGTCCGCTCCAAGGTTTTCGAAGTCGCCGCGGTAGATACCGCCGTTGTTGAGCACCACGAAGGTGATGGGCAGCTGGTAGCGGCAGGCCACCTCCACTTCCATACCATCGAAGCCGAATGCGGAATCGCCGCCGATGTACAGCACTTTCTTGCCAGTGGAAAGCGCCGCGCCAATCGCATAGCCGGTGCCGCAGCCCATCACACCCCACGTGCCGCAGTCCAAACGATGGCGCGGTTCGAGCATGTCGATGATGTTGCGGCAATCATCGAGCGAATTGGCTCCCTCATTGGTGAGAATGAGATCTTCATGGTGTTTGTTGTACACCTTTTTGATGGCTCCCAAGGCGTTGAAATGGCTCATGGGCAGCTGATCGGATTGTTCGCGGGTTTCAAATTTCGCCACGTTTTTTGCGCTGGCTTCCTTCAGCATGTTCAGCCAGGTTTCGTCAGCTTTGAACGGATATTCTTCCAGAGATCCGTTGAGCAGCGTCATGGCGGAACGAATATCCCCCACGATTGGTACGTCGATACTGCGCGTGTTTTCGATTTCTTCCGGATTGATGTCGATTTGGATGAATTTCACATGTTCGTTCCACGTTTTGCCCTGGCCGAACGACAGCATCCAGTTGAGTCGCGCGCCGACCAGCAATACCACGTCGGCGTTGCGTAGCGCGGTGGAACGGCAGCTTGCCGTGCTGTGTGGGTCGGTATCGGGCACTACGCCTTTGGCCATGGACATTGGCTGGAATGGAATATCCGTTTTCTTGACGAATTCGCGGATTTCCTCTTCGGCGCGGGCGATTGCGGCGCCTTTGCCGATCACCATGAGCGGACGTTCGGCCTGCCGCAGCAATGCGAGCGCCGCGTCGATGGATTCGCGTGCCGGCACCATGGCGGGGGCCGGGTCGGTTGCCGTCCACATCAGGCGGTCGGCTTCGCTTTGGCTCAGGGTCTGTGCCACGGTGTCATCGGGGAAATCGATGTACACCGCGCCTGGGCGTCCTGAAGAGGCGATATGCATGGCACGGGCCACCGCGAGCGGAATATCTTCGATGCGGTCGATGCGCAGCGAAGCCTTGCAGAACTGCTTGGCGTAGTTCATCTGGTCGAGGCCTTCGTATTCGCCTTCCTCAAGGTCGACCACATGGCGGGTTGAGGAGCCGCCGATCATGATGACCGGATAGCCGTTCACCGTGGCTTCCAGCAGTGCCGGTAGACCGTTGAGGAATCCCGGAGCGGATACCGTCAACGTGACAGCCGGCCGACCGGTGATGAATCCGTCGGCCGCGGCCGCGTTCACAGCGTCCTCCTCATGGCGCATGCCCACGAATCGCATACCCATGCCCTGCGCGATGCGCGCGAAATCGGTGACGGGAATGCCGACCACGCCATACATGTTTCGTATGCCGTTGGCCATCAGCACCCGCGCCAGATAATGCGGCGCATCGGTGACCTTCCGATCATCGGCTCCCTGCCGTTCGGCATCCGCACGCATGCTCGCGACCATCGTTTCATCTGCATGTTCTTCTGTCATCGCAACCTCCATTCGTATCGACGACGCCATGATTGTAGATACGTGAAAATGGGAGTTCGTCAGCAGAAAAATATGTTCGTCTGCGGCTTAATTTCAACGTTTTCAGCATGATATAGCCGTATTCTCACGCACATGCGGAATATATTGCAGCTGAAATATCGCAACTCTCATCGAGAAGCATCACCTCCGCGAGACGACATCATCGCCGCATATCATCGTCGCCGTACCGCATACAGCATGAACGCCCCGCAGCACATCACGGCAGCCGCCAAACCCAACACCAGCCCCATCGGACTTCCTGTCTGCGGCATTTCCTGCTCGGGGGCATAAAGGTTGTCGACATTGAACGTCAGCAGGCTATCCTCACGTTCCACCACATCGTTCAGCACCATCATTTTCTGCGCGGTGACGGCCTCATCCAATCCCACGGACTGGTATCCGACCTTGATATTGACCTCGCCGGCACCCGTTGCATGCCAATACACGGTGGTTCCCTCCAGTTCGGCCCAGCCGACTGCCGTGGGCTCGTCGTCCTCGTCGAACACGGCCGGACCTTCGATCGTCGCCGTGAATACGCCCTCGATCGGCTGTCCACTCGAATCCAGCAACTGCACGAACAGGCTTCCGGACCGCAATCCCTGCCGATCATCACGCGTCACCCTCGAAGAAACCGGCAGCTTGTTCGCGGCCTCCTCCCAAAGCTCGTTGACCTTGCTTTCCAGCCCGTCCATCACCGAGAAGAGGTATTGCTCATGCCTGACCCACACCTTTTGGTCGTCATAGTTGCGGTGCACCAGCACGCCGATCGCCGCATACGTGAGCACCGGTTCCCCGTCATGTTGATATTCGGACAGCAGCCATGCGAGGCGCCGCGCCGCTTCCGTATTTTCCACGGTGGTGGTTTCGGTGACCTTATAGTCGGTCATGCTTTCGATTTGCCGGCAATAATAGAATTTGCCCGATCTCGATTCCGCGTTCACCCCGATCACATACGGTTTTCCATCGAGAAAATAGTTGTAATGCTTGCCGTTCGCGCGCAGCAGCTGTTCGGCGGCCAGCGCGGCCGGGCAGGTCATTCCCACGATTATGATGCAGGCCGCCAATACCGCGGCCAGAATCGCAAGCGTATGTCGTTTCATCGCATTCATCGCATCGTCCTTTCGATATGCACATCGTTGTTGTCGTAATTCAACAGGCTTGCATACTTGCGATTGCCACATGGCCTTTTTCAAGGGTTGTGGTCGGAGGACGTTCTTTTTGCCGTTTTTGTGGACAACTTCGCTTGTCAGCAAACGTAACTTATCCACAAAAAACGTTTTACCAATCGTAGGTAAACAAGTTATCCACAAAGGGTGGAAATCGCTGGTCGGAAGATAGTTCACCCAAATCCACCTTTTCTCCTCTATAATCGGCGGTATGGCAGAAGAAGATAAGAGCGCGGAACCGCGCACCACCGCAACCAAGCAACCAGCCGTCAAGAAGACGACCGCCAAAAGCGCGGCCGCCAAAACGGCATCGGCAACGTCTCAGACGCCTAGCAAGCGCACCGCCGCAGCCAAAAAGTCCACGGCATCCACCGCTCGCAAGCGCACCACCAAAGCGAAGGCCGCCGCACCGCAAACGGTCGGCGAAGCCCCAGCCCCCGTCATCGAACGCACCAGCCCCGAACAGTTCGGCCGCGTGAACGTGCTCGACATCACCCCGAACGTTGAGAACGGCCTGTTCCCGGCACGCGTGGAGCTCGGCGAAGCATTCAACGTCACCGCCCAAGTGTTCATCGAAGGCCGCACCAAGGCAGGAGCGACCGTGTCCGTGCGTAACGCACGCGGCCGCGAGGTTGAACGTTTCGCCATGACCTGCACCAATCCGGGCCTCGACCGCTGGGAAGCCATGGTCAAGATCGGCGAACACAGCGATCTGAAGCCGTGGGATGCCGATTATGCCGCCGTCAAGCGTCAGCTGGGCGAATGGCAGATCGTGATCGAAGGCTGGGAAGACACCTACCAGTCTTGGCTGCACGACGCCGCCATCAAGGTTAAAGTGAATGACGACGTGGAGAATGCGCTGGAATCCGGCGCACAGCTGCTCGCACGTTGGGCTGACGCGAAGGATTCCAAGCTTTCCGCAGCCGACAAGAAGGTGCTGCGCGACGCCGCCAAGACCATGGAAAACAAGTCGCTGAGCGCCGAAGAGCGTCTCGCCGCAGTCCAGAGCAGCGACATCGAGCAGCTGCACGAAACCAACCCGTTGCGCGACGGCCTGTCCGAATCGAATCCGCAGCGTTTCCGTGTGGAACGCCCGAAGTCCAGCTTCGCCTCCTGGTATCAGTTCTTCCCACGTTCCGAAGGAGCCTACTACGGTGAAGACGGCAAGATCGTTCCCGGCAACCTCAAGACGTCGATCGCCGGCTTGGAACGCGCCGCAGCCGAAGGCTTCAACATTGTGTATTTGCCGCCGATCTTCCCAATTGGCGTGACCAACCGCAAGGGACGCAACAATTCCCTGGTAGCCGGCCCGAACGATCCGGGCTCCCCGTTCGGCATCGGCTCCGAACTGGGTGGCCACGACACCGTTGACCCGCAGCTTGGCACCATGGACGATTTCAAGGCATTCTGCGAGCGCGCCCACGAGCTGGGCTTGGAAATCGCGCTTGATTTCGCTTTGCAGTGCTCGCCTGACCATCCGTGGGTCAAGGCGCATCCGAACTGGTTCCGCACCAAGCCGGACGGCACCATCGCATTCGCAGAGAATCCACCGAAGAAGTATCAGGACATTTACCCGATCGACTTCAATGCCGACATGGAAGGCATCGAAAAGGAAGTCGAACGCATTATGGATCTGTGGGTCAAGGCGGGTGTGACGATCTTCCGCGTTGACAATCCTCACACCAAGCCGGTGCGTTTCTGGCAGGATGTGATTGCCGCCGTTACGAAGAAGCATCCGGAAGTGCTGTTCCTTGCCGAGGCGTTCACCCGCCCGGGCATGATGCGCGCGCTGAGCTATGTGGGCTTCACGCAGTCGCACTGCTACTTCCCGTGGCGTAACACCAAGGAAGAGCTCGAAGAGTACCTCGAAGAGACCAACGGCAATGGCGGCTTCTACCAGCACAACACGTTCTGGCCCACCACTCCGGATATTCTCACCGCCTACGTGCGCGACAACGGCATTGCCGGCCATGCGGTGCGTGCGGTGCTCGCCGCTATGGGCAGCCCGAGCTGGGGTATTTACAACGGCTACGAGCTGATCGAAAACAAGCAGCGTCCGGGCTTCGAAGAGCAGATCGACAACGAGAAGTACGAAGTCAAGGTGCGCGATTGGGACAGCACCGAAAAGTACGGCATCGCCGAACTGCTGACCTCGCTCAACAAGATCCGTGACACTCACCCGGCTTGCCGCAGCTACCACAACCTGCACATTCTGCCGAGCGACGACGCGGGCGTGATCGCATTCCTGCGTCAGACTCCGGCCGAACTGACCGGTACCGGCAAGGCAGATACGATGATCGTGATCGTGAACCTCGACGGACACAACGCGCACCAGTCCATTGTGCACATCGAGCTTGGCGACTTCGGTTTCGCCACCGACAAGCCGCTCAAGGTGCATGATGAGCTGACCGGCCGCGACTTCGAATGGGGTTACGACAACTACGTTTCGCTCGCCCCTTGGGCCGACGTGGCACACGTGCTCACCGTAGTCGAAGACTGATTGAGTCTCAATCGATCTGATTAATCTCGGTCAGCTCGACTAGAAATTCGTTTCGATTCATACCACAATACCGGTTCCACTTCGGTGGAAAGCGGTATTGTGGTTACTGATAATGCAAACTGCCCAATCTCAAGGAGAAATGACATGGCAGAAACCTTCAACGTCGTGGTGGAAATTCCGCGCGGCTCCAAGAACAAGTACGAAGTGGACCACGAGACCGGCCGCGTGTTCCTGGACCGCACCCTGTTCACTTCCATGGGTTACCCGGATGACTATGGCTACATCGACGGCACTCTGGGCGAGGATGGCGATCCGCTCGACGCGCTCGTCATGATCCCGAACTCCGTGTTCCCGGGCTGCGTGGTGGAATGCCGCGCCGTTGGCCTGTACCACATGGTCGACGAGGCTGGCGGAGATGACAAGGTGCTGTGCGTGCCGGCTGACGTACGTTTCGACGACATCAAGGATGTCGAAGACGTTTCCGAGTACCACAAGGCTGAAATCAAGCACTTCTTCGAGCAGTACAAGGCTCTGGAGCCGGGCAAGGAAGTGCTGCCGGGCGATTACTGGACCGGTGCCGCCAAGGCCGAGGAAGAAATCGTGGCCGCCCGCAAGCGCCTCGAAGAATCCGAGAAGTGATTTCCACGCCTTTCTAGATAGCTTTAGGTAGCAATCCAAGGAAAGCCCGTTGACGTACGCACTCGCACACGTCAACGGGCTTTTGCATACCTTCCAACGTCCAGATTCCGCCAGTCACTGGAAGAATCCTCCCGCAAACCAGCCCCTCAGCGGGCAAAAACCTCCACTCACTGGAACAATCACCCCACTAACACGGCTTCCAGCGGGCAAATTCCCCCAGTCACTGGAAGAAAATGCCCGCAAATCAACTTCTCAGCGGGCAGATTCCTCCACCGATTGGAGGAAAACGGACAAAACCATACCCTCCAAGTGTCCAGATTCCTCCAGCGAGTGGAAGAAACAGCCCGCAGACGGGATACACTCATACTGCACGCGCATATTCGCCGGGGCCGCTATAGTGGAACACGTAATTCACGGCATGCGAACAGTATTCGCAGAATTCAAAGCCCGCTGGCTGGCGCGGCAGTTCTATGTCGGTACCCCTAGGCGTAGGCGGACGTGAGACTCCGTCGAGGCCCATCCCGTGGGAAACCGGCGGGATGAACCTATATACCAGCTATGTTGATTCAAACATTACTTATTGCCGTTTCCGTATCGATGGACACATTCGCCGTTTCCATCGGCAAAGGTCTCACCGTCAAAAAACTACGCGGCCTCGACGCGTTCAAAACCGCCCTCTGGTTCGGCGGATTTCAGGCGCTTTTCCCACTGCTCGGCTATTTCGCCGCCTCCACGTTCAGCAAATACGTGACCGCCGTCGACCATTGGATCATTTTCGGCCTGCTCGCCCTCATCGGCGGCAACATGGTGCGTGAAGCATTCGAAGAGGATGAAGAGAACGCCAAGGAAACCGCTGATTTCGATTGGAAGCACATGCTTCCGCTCGCCGTGGCCTGCAGCATCGACGCATTCGCCGTCGGCGTCAGTTTCGCATTCATGTCGTTGAACATTTGGATTTCAGTGATCATCATCGGCATCACCACCGGCCTGTTCTCCGCAGCCGGTCTGTATATCGGTCGCGCGTTCGGCTCGCGCTGGCAGAAGCCCGCACAGATCGCAGGTGGCGTCGTGCTTATTCTGATCGGCGTGAAAGTATTGCTGGAACATCTCGGATTCCTCGCATAATAATCGCAAATCAGATATACAAATAAATATACAAACTTACAGTAAAAGCCCGTAATCGCACATGATTATGGGCTTTTACATTACCGCTTACCGCAAATACTTGCGATTATTTTCCTGCGCTTTCGCGTTTTCTCGCGATTGCAGGAATCACACTATTAGAACATGACGGTCGCGTACGATGCGATACCGACCACAATTCCGGAAATCATAACCGGCAGCAGCGCAATGCCGATCCACGGATTCTTGGATTGCGGATCGGGATCGGCATCACGATTCCACCAATACGAACACGCGTCAAGCGCGATAATCAGCAGCAACGCCACAATCACCGCAACAGCCCACGCCGTCGTCGAGCCATAATCGGTGGAAGCCGCGTTTTCGCCGGAACGAATCGGCAGCAGCGTCGATAGGAAGCACCAGCCCGCGCTGCCAATCATGGCAACGCCTTCCACAACATTGTGCGACAGCGAACGAATCAGATGCGTACGGTTCTCACGCGCCATCTGACGCCCGAACGAAACCACAATCAGCAGGATCAGCAGACCGCCGACGCCGGCGATCCAGCCTTCCTGCATCCAAAACGTGTCTTCGTCACCCAAACCGGCAGGGAAAATCGCACGTCCGAGCATCATCGTCGTGGCACACACCACGGAAAGCAAGCCCGCAATCACGGAAATCGCATGCCCCGCAACACCATCGCGGAACGGGTTGAACACGGCAAGCAGCGCAATCATCGCCACGGAAGCCACAACCGTGAACGACACGATTGCGGGCTCTTCCGCATTCCCATAGGAAATGCCGGGAATCAGAGCAAGCACAACCAGCACCACATATGCGGCGATTTGGACGGCAAACACCTTGCCGAACGAGGCTTTCTGAGCCGACTTGACGGCAACTTTTTCAGAGGCGGTCATTTCGTCCCCTTTTCATGATTTTCCATAATGTGGTCATTACGTATGCGATACCATTAAATGTAGCCGCAAGTGTCCACATAGTTCAGATAAAATTAACGAAACGCCGACAACACACAACAAGAGTACAATCGCGGCAACGATACAAAACCAGTACAAGAGACAAAGGGAGCTAACGTGACGGATCTGACGCTTATGACGTTCGCTAGCGACCCAGCTACCGTGCTTCCTTCTCTGGCGCTGCTTTCCCACCGCGTACGCGTGCTACCAATGGACGCGGCAAGTCTGGTGAAAATGCCGGAAAACACCATTCTTTTTCTGGATGCGCGAGATGATCTGGCCACGGCGAAAACATTGTGCCGCCTGATTCATGCATCCGGACTGTCCACGCCGATCGTGCTCGTCCTCACCGAGGGTGGCTTCACCGTGGTCAATTCGCAGTGGGGCATCGCCGACGTGGTGGTGGCGTCCGCTTCCCCGGCCGAAGTTGAGGGGCGTCTTCGCTTGGTATCCGAGCGCGGCAACTCGCCGGTCAATGCGGTTTCCGGTTCCGGAGAATCGGGCGTGCAGAACGAAGACGGCATGATCCACTCCGGCGACCTGGTGGTGGACACCAACGGCTATACGGCAAGTCTGCATGGGCATCCGATCGACTTGGCATACAAGGAGTTCGAGCTTCTCAAGTACCTCGTGCAGCATCCGGGACGCGTGTTCACCCGCGCGCAGCTGCTGCAGGAAGTGTGGGGCTACGACTATTACGGCGGCACCCGCACCGTCGACGTGCATATCCGTCGTCTTCGCGCCAAGCTGGGCGGCGAATACGAGCATGTGATCGGTACCGTGCGCAATGTCGGCTATCGTTTTGATCCTCCGGAAGAAGAGGAAGGCGAGGCGGCAGCCAAGGACGCCGCAGCCCACAACGCTTCGAGCGAAAACTGATTGTCGCACTATTCGCATTGCTGGCATTGCCTGCGATTTGCGATGCTTGCGATTGCCACGATACTTGCGATCTGACTGTCGGCTATCTCACTTTCGTACGCGCGATTGCATATTCATGCGACGGTAGACTGGTGCCATGCCCCGGGAATCGAAACAAGCGCGACTGTCACGCATGCATCAGGAATACGCCGTATTGTGCGAGGAGATTCCGCATCCGAAATGCGCGCTGAATTTTTCAAACCCGTTTGAGCTGCTGGTGGCGACCGTGCTAAGCGCGCAAACCACCGACAAACGCGTGAATATGGTCACACCGGAATTATTCGGCGAATATCCGGGACCGGCCGCACTTGCGAGCGCCAATCCCGAACACGTGGAAAGCATCATTCATTCCATCGGATTTCATCATACGAAGGCAAAGAACATCATCGGACTTTCTTACGCATTGTGCGAACGGTTCGACGGCGAGGTGCCGCAAACCATGGATGCTTTGACAAGTCTGCCCGGGGTCGGGCGCAAAACCGCGAACGTGGTGCTTGGCAATGCTTTTGGCGTGCCGGGATTCCCTGTCGACACGCATGTGATCCGTGTGACCGGGCGACTGCGCTGGCGTTCGGACTGGGCGAGCGGCTCCCCCGACCCCAAAGCCATCGAACGAGAGATCACCGCCTGCTTCCCGCCCGAAGAGTGGACGGACCTGTCTCACAGGCTGATATTGCATGGTCGTGCCATATGCCATGCGCGCAAGCCCGACTGCCTCAACTGCCCCCTTAACGACACCTGTCCGAGCGCATTCGCAGCGTAACGCGCATGCCCGCTGTAGCCTGTGCCAACTAGACTCAGCACCATGGAAGACACCATGGAAGAAGAAAACGGGCGGGAAGCCAAGCTGAAAGCCGAAATCACGCGATGGCTGATCTTTTTCGGCGTCGCCATCATGCTCAGCGTCATGACCTGGCTGGGCTGGTCGCTGACGAACCGCAAAAATCCGATTACCTCCTTCACCACGCTCGTTTCCGACTCCTCCGTGGCCATCGGCATTCAGGGCAGCGCGCCGGAATCGCTCGACATCCGCACCGAACAGGGCACCGCGCTGGAGCAGGCGCTGCTCGAAAACGTGTACGAAACCCTGGTGTCACGCAGCGAAACCAACAAACTGCAGCCGTCAATCGCGAAATCATGGCAGATTTCCGACGACGGACTGACCTACACGTTCACACTCAACAGCAACATGACCTTCGCCAACGGCCATAAACTCGACTCGTCCGACGTGGTCTGGTCGCTGCAAAACGTCATCAACAACAATTACGTGGGATCCGACCAACTTGGTAGTCTCAAGGAAATCACCAATCCCGACGAAAAAACGGTGGTCATCACCCTCAATCAGCCGAATCCGTGCCTGCTGCGCGCGTTGAGCGGGCGTGCCGGCATTGTTTACGATGAGGAAAGCACGGCGAATTACGGCAAGAAAGCCGTGGGATCGGGACCGTTCACCGTGGAAGCCTCGTCGAAAACACAGATCGTGCTGCAGCGCAACGACTCGTATTGGGGCACCAAAGCCGCCGCATCGCAAATAACGCTGTATTACTACGCTTCCGAAGATTCGCTGGTCAGCGCAATGGAAGCCAAGAAAATCAGCATGGCATTGCCGTTGAGCGCGTCTGCCGCCGATGAGCTCAACCAGCAAAGCGGCATCAACTCCGACAGCGACATCAGCTTCGACAAAGTGATGCTCGCCTTCAATAACGGCACCGAAAGCCCGTTCTCCGACGAGCAGATCCGCAAAATGACGAGATACGCCATCGACGCGCAGACCATCGCCAAAGACGCTCCGGACGCCTATTCGCCGCTCGGAGGCCCGATAAGCCCGCTGGAAGACGGGTATGAGGATCTGAGCGAACTGTTCCCCTACAATCTTGAGCAGGGCCAGCAGATGCGCAGCTATTTCGGCGCATACTATATCGCCGATATCGATCTGCTGGTGCCCAAGGAATATGAGCAGATCGGCAACACCGTGAAATCGGCGATCGAACAGCTCAATATCGGCGTCAATCTGGAAGTGCTCGATTCCGCGGCGCAAGTCACGGAACGCATGAACGCGGGCACCTACAATATCGCGCTCACCACCATGAGCGGCGAAAACGATGCGAGCGTATTCACCGACGGCCAAAGCGTGTTCCATTATGAGAACGGCGATGTGCAGCAGGCATATGCGGACGCGATGGCGGCCACCAATGATGACGATTATCAGGCACGCATGCGCACGTATGCACGCGCCGTCAGCGAAAACGCGGCAAGCGACTGGCTGTACACGCGCAAGAATTTCATGGCGGTAAGCGACCAATTGCAGGGATATCCGAAAAATCTGACCGACCGTCTGCTGCCGTTGAGCAGAGTGAAGTTGCAGTGATTTTCCCGCGATTGTCAATCAATCGCCGAACACTGCGGACAATCCGTGTGTTGCGCTGATTTTCTTGCGATTTCGGCATTCGGCTGCAGTTCCGTAAGTTGTCACATTCGCTTTCTAGACTAGCGTTTATGACTGAAAGCCAAGATACTACCATCAACGCGAACCTCACGCCGCTGCCCGACAAGGTCGGCGTGGACGGTCTCGAAGACAAGTGGCGCGAAGTCTGGGACGAAAGCGAAGTCTACAAGTTCCAGGGCACCCGCGACCGCAAGGCCGTGTATTCCATCGACACCCCGCCGCCCACCGTTTCCGGCCACCTGCACGTGGGCCACGTGTTCTCGTACACGCATACCGATGTGATCGCGCGATTCAAGCGCATGAACGGCTACGACGTGTTCTACCCGATGGGCTGGGATGACAACGGCCTGCCAACCGAACGCCGTGTGCAGAACTATTACGGCGTGCGTGTGGACACCTCCCTCAAGTACGATCCTGATTTCGTGCCGCCGTTCGAAGGCACCGATGGCAAGAAGATCGACGCCAAGGATCAGGTTCCGATCTCCCGTAAGAACTTCATCGAACTGTGCGAGAAGCTCACCGCCCAGGATGAGAAGCAGTTCGAGGCGCTGTGGCGTTCCCTCGGCCTGTCCATCGACTGGACGCAGACCTACCACACCATCGGCGAGCACCCGCAGCGCGTGGCCCAGAAGGCGTTCCTGCGCAATCTGGCCCGCGGCGAAGCGTATCAGAAAGACGCTCCGGGCCTGTGGGATGTGACCTTCCAGACCGCAGTGGCCCAGGCCGAGCTGGAATCCCGCGAATATCCGGGCTTCTACCACAAGGTGGCGTTCCGCTTCGAAGACGGCACTCCGATCTACATCGAAACCACCCGTCCGGAACTGCTGGCAGCCTGCGGCGCACTGATCGCGCACCCGGATGACGAACGTTACAAGCCGTATTTCGGCCAGTACGTCTACTCCCCGCTGTTCCACGTGAAGGTGCCGATTCTGGCGCACAAGGCCGCGGAAATGGACAAGGGCGCAGGTATCGCCATGTGCTGTACGTTCGGTGACGTGACCGACGTTGAGTGGTGGCGTGATCTGAACCTGCCGCTGCGTTCCATCATCCAGCGCAACGGACGCATCGTGATGGACACCCCGGACTGGATCGAAGACGAGGAAGGCAAGCGCGTCTTCCAGGAAACCGCCGGCAAGACGACATTCTCCGCACGCAAGATCATCGTCGACGCACTGCGCGAATCCGGCGATCTTGACGGCGAACCGACTCCGACCAAGCGTATGACGAACTTCTACGAGAAGGGTGACAAGCCGCTCGAAATCGTCACTTCCCGCCAGTGGTACCTCAAGAACGGCGGCACCGATCAGAAGCTGAACGCCGAACTGATCGAACGCGGTCGCGAACTGAACTTCCATCCTGATTTCATGCGCGTGCGTTACGAAAACTGGGTGAACGGCCTGAATGGCGATTGGCTGATCTCCCGTCAGCGCTTCTTCGGCGTGCCGTTCCCGCTGTGGTATCCGGTGAAGGAAGATGGCACCGCCGATTACGATCATCCGATCGTGCCGAGCGAGGACCGCTTGCCGATCGATCCGACCGACGATGTGCCGGAAGGCTACAGCGAGGACCAGCGCGACGTGCCCGGTGGCTTCACCGCCGAACCTGACATCATGGATACGTGGGCGACCTCGTCGCTCACCCCGCAGATCGTGACCCGCTGGGAAGAGCCAGGCGAAGAGAACCAGGCGATTTTCAACGCCACCTTCCCGATGGATCTGCGTCCGCAGGGTCAGGACATCATCCGCACTTGGCTGTTCTCCACCGTGGATCGCGCGCATCTCGAGAACAAGTGTCTGCCGTGGGCCAATGCCACCCTGTCTGGATGGATTCTTGATCCGGATCACAAGAAGATGTCGAAGTCCAAGGGCAACGTAGTTGTGCCAGACAAGCCGATCAAGCAGTTCGGCGCCGACGCGGTGCGTTATTGGGCCGCTGCGGCACGTTTGGGCCTGGATGCCACCTACGACGAAGGCCAGATGAAGATCGGCCGCCGTTTGGCCATCAAGCTGCTCAACGCCACCAAGTTCGCACTGGCCATCGGCCGTGAGGATGAGAACCACCATGTGGGCGCTCCGGCAACCGCAAGCTGGAACCCTGCCGACGTGACCGAGCCGCTGGACCGCGCAGCCATGGCCAAGATGGCCCTCGTAGTGCGCGAAGCCACCGAAAGCCTCAACAACTACGAGCATTCCAAGGCTTTGGAAGTCATCGAAAACTACTTCTGGCAGTTCTGCGACGATTACATCGAGCTGGTCAAGAACCGTGCATACGGCACCGCAGACTCCACCGGCCATGTGCCGAGCGAGAAGGCCGTGAAGTCCGCTCGCACCGCGCTGGGACTGGGCTTGGATGCCTTCGCACGCCTGCTGGCACCGTACCTGCCGTACGCCACCGAAGAAGTGTGGAGCTGGATGCATGAGGGCGAAGGCTCCGTGCACCACGCCGCATGGCCGAAGGCTGAAACGTACGATGCGGCCGCAGCAGCCGTCTCCCCGGAGCTGCTCACCCATGCCGGTGAAGCTCTGGCCGCGCTGCGTGGCATCAAGTCGAAGGCCAAGGTTTCGATGAAGACCCCGATCCTTTCCGTGCAGCTGGGCGTTTCCGATGAAGCGCGCGAATCCATCGAAAGCGCATTGGGCGATATCGCCGAAGCCGGTCGCGTGGTCGGACGCATCTCCTTCATGGGAGCGGCCGCCGCACTGAAGGCCGTCAAGGAAACCGCCGAAGCAGCCAAGGAAGCCGTCAAGGAGGCCAAGGCTGATGCCGAAGCCGCCATCGACGTGATTGTGGCCGACAGCGAACTTGGAGAGCCGCCGGCTAAAAAGCCGAAGAACTAATGGCAACTGTAGGTGAAACCGGCAGCCTTCGTGGCAAAGCCGTTCACTTCACCTACAGACAGTCCACAGGACTGTCTGCTTAACGGCTCAGCCGGCTAAAAAGCCTAAGAGGGGATCTTCCACGATTGGAAGGCCCCCTCTTTGTGTATCTGGATCCTATGTTCATACATTTTTATAAAACGGGAACTGCAAGCAGATATTGAGATTGCGCGGCCTTAGCAGGCTGCGATTGCACAGGCATATCCGGATACAGCTTCTGCAAAGCCTGCTGCAATATTTCGGCAGCGGCCGCAATTTCAACGGTCTCGTCAATCAAATCGCTATTATCAGGCACAATCAACGTGCGATTTCCGGAACCAGCAATGCCGTATGCTGCAATCGGCAACGCACTTGTCATCAACATTTCGGAAGATGCGGTTTTTCCTGTTGTTCCAGTATTTTCAGATGCGGAATCTACCGAATCGCCATCGCTGGATTTCTTTGATTCCACTCCCCCGACTTTCGCAACGTTCTTCGACGTGGTATCGGCAGCCGCGCCAAATGACGATCGCAGGCCGCCCGCGTAGCTCATCACATCATCCATGCTGATGGCGTTCTTGTCGTCCACCAAGCTGGCCGCAGTACCGTCGGAAGCGTTCTGCTGATTGGCCGCATCCGCCTGCGCGCGTTCCTCTTTGCGTTGGGCCTTGATACGCGCCCGCTCGGCACGGCCCGCAAGCGACGTCTCCGAAGCCGAGGCAAGTCCCATAGACCCCTTCAACGTAACTTCCGAACCATCGACAGTATCGTCGGAACTGGTCGAATCATCACCTGCATCAAGCTGATCCGCAAAACGAAGCACGATCTGGTGGAACGCACTGGCCTGACCCGTGTGCTCGCTCGCATCCGCCAACGCCTGCATCGCATCGTCAACCTTGCTTGAAGCCGACTTCAACTTCTCATTGCCGTCAATGCTGTTGCGCACATCCGCAATCGCCTGAGATTCCAAGTTTTGCGCCGAACCTGCGGAAGCCCCCAATTCCTTAAGCCGAGCGGTGTACGCGTCGGTGAAATCCATGGAATACGGAATCATCGCCGAAGAAAGCTGCGACTGGCCGGCACTGTAATCCTTGGCGCCACGCTGCTGCTCCTCGCCCGCACGCTTGTTGAGTTCCGCCACCAAACCGGATGTGCCACGCTGTTCGATGGTGCGAATCACCTCGTTCACCGCGTCGGCGGCACCCGTATGTCGGTATGCGGCGCTCACATCGTTGACCGCGTTGGCCAGATCGACCACGGACCGCGCCACCGCAGTATCGCCGTTCAATTCGGCCGCGGTGCCGAGAATGGCGGTAAGTTGCGTGGTATCGCCAATCGATCCGGAAAGATGCGTCGTATACGAGCCGACGTACGCGTCGATATACCCGTTGAACGCCTGCTCATGTTCCTGCTCACGCTGGGCGATGGTCGTTTCGGCAAGCTCCTTTTCATGATCGCGCAGTTGTTCGAGCTGCGCGATGAGCTCATGGTTGCGTTGCGATCCGACATTCGTCAAACCATCCACCAATGTGGATGCGCGATCGGTCAAACTGGTGAGATTGCCATAGCAGCCAGTTCTTTCGGAATCGCAGGCAACAGCGGCGACAGACAGCGAACTCATGGTGAAGTTTTTCGCAGTCACATACGTATGAATCGTAAGATCCTCACCCGGCTTGCCTACCGCAGCGACCAATGTCGACGAATTGCCGGCAGACACAAGCACGCCTTCGTCTGAGGTCGCGTCATTGCCGACGCGGTTGGGAATGGTGAACGCGACGATCGGCGTCAGATCAGCCGTTTCCTCCGGTCGTTCCGATTTCAGATCGATGCGGATGCCGACCACGCCCGATGCACCGGAAATCTTGGATGCGCTGACGGTCGGACCGTCCAAAGTAAAGGTCGCCGTTATATCCCACGGCAGTTCCACACGCTCTTGCGGCACGCGCTGCGAAGACGTCACGCCCTCATCTGCATTCATGTCCGTATCAGTTGCAGAAGCGGCGTCACTCGTCAAATACAAGCGGCCCGGCTCATCAACGGACTCATATGCGCTCATCACATCGTGCGAGGCCACCGCCGAGACGTACTCGCCGTTCCGACGCACCGCATCAACCACATTCGAAACCCCGACCGCGCATACGGGAGCCGCCGAAACCAGCGTTACCGCAATGGACGCAGCCAGCATGTGCCGCAGATGGACACTCGCCACACGCATATCACGCTCACCACGCGTGCTATCGGCATGATGGGCACAAGATGCACGAAACGCAACAGAACGACGCATGCCGAGCCTCTCAATCGCAATCAAAACAACGTTCCAAAGCAATCAATGTAGCGCGCGGCATGCCCCGGCAAGAAACGATTTCGCGGAAAACAGACAGGTCAGGCGAATACGTCGAGCACACCCGGATCGACGCCGTTCTCGGCGATGCGCTTATGCCTGCGCTTGGCTTCGGTCACCACGAATTCGCGATACATTTCGGCGATGTCGGGATCCAACCCGGCATCGACAGCAATGCGGTGCAACCGTTCGATCTGGTAATCCTCACGCTTGTAATCGGCCGGCGCGAAACCCGCGCGGGCTTTCAGCACACCCACTTGGGACGTGTATTTGAAGCGTTCCGCCAGTAGGGAAACGATGGCCGTGTCGACATTGTCGATCGACTGGCGCAATGCAGCGATTTTCGCCACGGCATCGGCGACCTCGGGATTGCTTTGCGCGGTGCCCGCATCGATGACGGTTTCGGTTTCATGCTCTTCTTCTGGCCGAAGCCAGTCATGTTCGCTATCGCTCATGCGTACAAGACTACCGCGCGCATGTCACTTGGAGAAGTACCGTTGCAGCACAATCGTGGTTTCCGTGCTCACCGGCACCGTTTGGTGGATGACGTTCAGCAGATCCTCAAGCTTGCTTGGCGACGCTGCGCGCACGGTCAGCATGTAGCTGGGTGACCCAGCCACGGAATCGCACGACATGATGCCTTCGATATCCTGCAATTTGGCGGGAATCTCGGCTTCCTTGGAATAATCGATCGGCGTGACCGCAATGTAGGCACGTACGGCGAGGCCACGCTTTTCATCGTCGACAACGGCCTTGTAGCCGAGAATCACATTACGACGTTCCAGTTTCTGCACGCGCGATTGCACCGCGGAAATCGACAGTCCCGTAGCGTCCGAAAGCTGAGACAGCGTAGCGCGGCCGTCTTTCTCCAGCATGCTGAGAATGGTCTCGTCGATATCGTCGAATTGGCCCACGCTCGCATGCGTGGTGTCGGGTTCGTTGCCATTGCCTGTCATAGATGCCCCTTTCCAACAAGCATTCTGCATCAGTCCGGTAGGACCGACTCCCCTATGCAGCTCACGTTTCCGTCCATTACCATACCCACCCCAACACACAATCCGTCAACTGCATTTTCGTAACATTTCCAACGAATTTCGATTTTCAATCATTTTTCTCCTATTTTTTTCATATACCCCCTATATAGCAATACTATTTTCGTCTTTTTACTTTCGATTTCGTATTTTTTCGTGCGTCGGTTTTTACATACCGTATGTCCACAACGTGATCATCCACATTGCCGAATCGTGCGGAACTTTCGAAAAACAATCGAAACGCATTCGAAAGTAGTTGAAAACTGCAAAACGGAAAAACAGCCGAACAGAAAAACAGCCGAACAGAAAGACAGCCGAACAGAAAGACAGCCGAACGAAACAAAAGGGCCGCATGGCGATTGTCATACGACCCTTGGATACGTAACCGCAGATTGCGATTACCTGCGATTAGCTGTTGCCGTTATTCGCGGTATTGCCGCTCTGCTGGATCAGCGACGCCATGAAATCACGGTTGGTCGCGGTCTTCTTCAGACGCGGCACAAGCGTCTGGTAAGCCTGCTCAGGCTCCAGACCGCCAAGCAGACGACGCAGACGGTAGATGATCGGCAGCTCCTGCGGATCGGTGATGAGTTCCTCGCGACGGGTGCCGGAAGCGTTCACGTCGATGGCCGGGAACAGGCGCTTGTCTGCCAGTTCGCGGCTCAGGCGCAGCTCCATGTTGCCGGTGCCCTTGAACTCCTCGAAAATCACCTCGTCCATCTTGGAGCCGGTTTCCACCAGTGCGGAGGAGATGATGGTCAGAGAGCCGCCGTTTTCGATGTTACGAGCGGCACCGAAGAACTTCTTCGGTGGGTACAGCGCCTGGGCATCCACACCACCGGAAAGAATACGGCCGGAAGCCGGAGCAGCGATGTTGTAGGCACGGGCCAGACGGGTCATGGAATCAAGCAGCACCACCACGTCCTGGCCAAGCTCCACGAGACGCTTCGCGCGTTCGATGGCGAGTTCGGCGACGGTGGTGTGGTCGGAGGCCGGACGGTCGAAGGTGGAGGAAATGACCTCGCCCTGCACCGTACGTTCCATATCGGTGACCTCTTCCGGACGTTCGTCCACGAGCACGACCATCAGGTGGACTTCCGGATTGTTGGTGGCGATCGCGTTGGCGATGTTCTGCAGGGTGATGGTCTTGCCGGCCTTCGGCGGAGACACGATCAGGCCACGCTGGCCCTTGCCGATCGGCGCCACGATGTCGATGAGGCGGCCGGTGAGCTTGTTCGGCGCGGTTTCCTGCTTCAGACGCTCCTGCGGATACAGCGGAGTGAGCTTGTTGAACTGCGGACGGTTCTGTGCGGCCTCCACGGTCATGCCGTTGATGGAGTCGATGGACTGCAGCGGCACGAACTTCTGACGCTGGTTGCGGCGGTCGCCCTCACGCGGGGTACGGATGGAACCGTGCACGGCATCACCCTTGCGCAGCCCATACTTCTTGACCTGGCCCATGGAAACGTACACGTCGTTCGGACCCGGCAAATAGCCGGAGGTACGCACGAAAGCGTAGGAATCGAGCACGTCGACGATGCCCGCGACAGGCACGAGATCCTCTTTCGGCTCCTCGTGACGCTGTTCGCGTTCAACATTGCGATCCGTGCGCTCGTTGCGCTCGACGCGATCGTTACGCTCGTTGCGATCATTGTTACGGTCGCCGGTACGGCCACGACGCTCGTCACGCTCGTCATAATCGCGGTCACGGCCACGCAGGCGACGGCCACGACGATCCACGCGGTCACCCCTATCGCTGACGCGACCGCGACCACGACGCGCGAAATCACCGTCTTCAGCCTCGTCACGACGTTCGTCATCATCACTGCCCTGCGAAGGCAACGTGGCGAGAATGTCATCAAGATCGCGCACAACGTCCTCATCCTTCGGCCCTTCCACCGCACGACGGCGACGGCGCGGCTCAACGTCGGACGCATCATCCTTACGATGGCGACGACGATCATCCTGCTTCGGCGAAGCATCGTCCAATCCCAGTTCGGCCAGCAGATCGGTGGCAGCGTCCGCATCACGGCGGCGACGGCGCTTCGGAGCCTCATCGATGCTGTCCAGGGCGTTCACCGCGGCCATGACATCGGCCGCCTCCTCGCTCGTCGGAGCCTCAGCCTGCTTGCGACGGTCAGCACGCTCGGTGCGCTCGGCACGTTCCGTCTGTTCGGAGCGCTCCGCACGCTCAGCGCTATCAGCACGTCCGGCAAGGGTCTTCCTAACGGTTTTGGCCGTCTGCTTTTCGGACTGCTCAGCCTCGTTGGCTTTGCTTTCGGCAGCCTCGTTGGACTTGCCGGATTCCTCAGCCGTGTTCGCCGCGACCTCAGCGTCTGCGGTTTGGGCTTCAGCAGGAGCCACCGGAGCGGCCGGTGCAGCGGACTTCGGAGCTCGCACGGTCACACCGGCAGGCGCTTCACCGCCGGAACGAGCGGCCTGAAGCGTCGCGATAAGTTCCGGCTTACGCATGGTGGAGGTGCCACGAAGGCCCATCTGCTTGGCGAGCTCCTTGAGCTCAGGCAGTTTCATGTCTTCAAGATTCGGGCTGGTTGCCACTGGTTTTTGCCTTTCCCCTAGCTTCCGCAAGCACACGCCTGCAACAGCTGTAAAAAGAGATACGGAAATTTCCGCCACTGAAAGTCCGCCGCGAAATATCACGGTTTTCGAACTTTCCTAACCATACAACGTCATCCAGACCAACGCAACGTAGGCGTGCCAACGTATTCATGCCAATCAAGCATTCAAGTCAATGACAAATCGCAAATCACAATGCGAAAGACCCGCCATGCGATCACATGACGGGTCTTTCGCTTTACCACATGCTTTACAGCAACAGGTGCAGGTCTTGCCGGAACCTACTTTTCCTCGTGATAGCTCTTGTCGGTATTGACGGACCATACGTTCTTCTTGGACGTCTTGCCGTTCTTGATATTGCCGACGGCCTCGATTGCGGTGGCCATGGAATGATCCATGTTGTTGTAACGATGCTGGCCGTTGCGACCGACGCAATACAGATTGCCGAAGGAATCGAGGTATTCCACGAGCTCAGGCATGCGATCGTAGGTGTCGAAATATGCCGGATACGCCTTCTTCACGCGCTCACGATGGGAGTCGATCACGTCTTGCGGACCGTTGATGATCTGCATGCGCGTAAGCTCCTGGATGGCGAACTTCTTCGCTTCCTCGTCAGACATGTTCCAGAAGGAATCGCCTTCTTCGCAGAAGTATTCAAGACCGATCCACACGGTGTTGTCAACGTCCTTGACCAGGTACGGGCTCCAGTTGTTGAAGATCTGCAAACGGCCGACCTTGTAGCCCGGATCCTGCACGTAAATCCAGCAATCAGGCACGATCGGCGGGTTGCCGAGGGTGGGAATGTCGGTGGTGTTCGACAGGCGCAGGTGCTTGACGAGCAGACCAACGGTCACGAAGTCGCGGTACGGCAGGCCGTTGGCGATTTCGGTCATGTCCTTCGGCGCGGGCTGGCTGGAAGCGTCCACGGCGTTGATGAGATCCTTGACGGGCATGGAGGAGATGAAGTCGTCCGCGGCCATTTCGGTGCGGTTGCCTTCGGAATCCTCATATACCACGGATGCGATCTTGCCGTCGGCCTGGCGAATCTCCACCACGTTCGCGTCGGTGATGACCTTCACGCCCGCGGCCTCGCAGTTGGCCTCGACGGTTTCCCACAGCTGGCCCGGACCATACTTCGGATACCAGAATTCCTCAATCAGCGAGGTTTCAACCTCGGCATTGCTGCGCTTCTTCGGCAGGAGCTTCTGGAACGCGTTCTTCAGCACGCCCATAATGCTCAGGCCCTTGACGCGCTGCGCACCCCAATCGGCGGAAATCTGGGACGGATGGCGACCCCACAGCTTCTCGGTGTACCCCTCGAAGAACATGGAATACAGCTTGCGGCCGAAACGATTGATGTAGAAGTTCTCCAGATTGTCTTCCGGCAGCTTGTGCACCATGGACTTCAGGTAGCTGAAGCCGGCAACAAGCGTAAGCTTCGGACCCATGGCCTTCAACGTGTTGGCGCTCAGGGAAATCGGGTAGTCAAAGAAGTGGCGGTTCCAGTAAATACGAGACACGCGATGACGCTTAAGCATCACCTTGTCTTCGACTTCCGGATCCGGTCCGCCCGGTTCCATATCGTGCTCGCGACCGAGCTTCTTGTCATCATAGCTTGGCGCGCCCTGCAGCGGCAGGACCCCCTTCCACCAATCCATGATGCGTTCGTCCTTCGAGAAGAAACGATGGCCGCCAATATCCATACGGTTGCCATCATGCTTGACGGTGCGGGAGATGCCGCCGAATTCGCGGGTCGCTTCCAACACAGTCACGTCGTAGTTCTCGGAGCCACCGTCCTTGACGAGCTCCCAAGCGGCAGTCAGGCCTGCAGGGCCACCGCCGATAATCACCACGGATTGCTTTTGCGTCACTTTGAGGTCTCCTTATGAAAACAAAAATCCCTGATAGTCTACCCGAGGGTAGGGAAACGAACACCGCAACTTGTGCGAATGCTTACAAAATCAAGCCAAGTCAGCCGGATATACGGCTATCGCATCATGCAAAACGCAATCATCAAACCGGCCGATGCACGACCCGACTGCGCGGCCAAAGCGCGCAACCACATTACGCAATCCAACCGCGTGACCGGCAACTGCGCAGCTAGATGGAATCAGGAATGTCAATATCGGTTTTCTGCACTTCCTCAACATTGACATCCTTGAACGTGACGATACGCACGTTCTTGACGAAACGACTGGAACGATAGACGTCCCACACCCAAGCATCAGTCAGGCGCACGTCGAAATACACGTCCTGGCCTGCGGAACGCACATTGAAATCGACTTTATTCGCCAAATAAAAGCGACGTTCCGTTTCAACAACATACGTAAACAGCTTGATTACGTCGCGATACTCCTTATACAGAGCCAATTCCGCGTCGGTTTCGTAATTATCGAGATCCTCGGCGCTCATCACTTACCTTCCGTATCGCGCTTGCGACCACGACCAAGCGTGCGCCACCAAGCTTCCTTCGACGTCTTACGCTCGCCCGCCGTGTACGGCCAGCTGTTTTCGGCATCGGCATCGCCAGTAACGGACTTGCGATCATCATGCTCGCTTTGTCGCGCAGGTTCCGCGCCTTCCGCGTCCTTCCGCACAGCCTCGGCCACGTCACCAGCACCATCGGAAGAAGCTTTCTGCACGGATTGCGCAGCTGCCGCGGCATCGTTGACATCCGTACCTTCCGCATCATGCTTCGAAGCATTCTTCTCATTCAGTCGGATGGCAATGGAATGCTCGCGCGCGCTCAACGCTTCCTTGACGCCCGGATTATCTTCGATCACATGCATGCCGAACGCGTCAAGCGAACGGATCGGGTCGAACTCGTCAACCAGCGTGTCCATAACGATCAGATCCTGGTAACGGTTCTGCGAAGCGTTCCACAAGGCGTCGCGCGAACGACCGGACGGCACGAATCCCAACGACTGGTACACGGACACGGAACGCGTGTTCTGCTCGGGCACGGCAACCCAAATGCGATGCATACCAAGGCCTGCCGGTTCCGGCGCAAGTCCGTACGTCATCACGCGCGGCATGATGTCACGCGAATAGCCACGGCCGCGGTAATCCTTGCCAAGCACCACCTGAATGCGCGCGGAACGAGCCCAACCGTCAATATCGATCAGGAAAATCATGCCAATCACATTGTCGGAATTCGCGGCATCGATCTCGCCATCGCCATCATGGTCGGCTTCGGTGATGATGGACCATGCGATCGTGCGACGCGACTCCGGATCCCCCACACCGGATTCGGTCGGCGTTTCGCCTTGGGACCATGCCACGGAACGACGCACCCACGCATGCACCGCGCCACGCTCGGCAACCCGATCCTTGCCGGTGATTCCGGAAGCGCCGATGTACGCCCCAATGGCGTCCATACGTTCAAGATCTTCGATCACGGACGGACGCAGATGCACCATCTCGCCCTTGATAGACGGAATGACGATGAGATCCGGCAATTCACGCGACTGCTGGTCCAACTGCTCCTGTGTCGCAGCCTCAACTTGTTCTGGCATTATTCCTGTCCCCTACATCATTGCAGGCACGACCGTCGCCGCACCCATACCGAGGGTATTGTACCCGACTGTATGTCAGCTGTGAATCCGCGCGGCGGCAATCGCTGTACATATTCCTCTACCAGCATAACCTGATGTTGAAGGACATGTCGGCAATCGTAAGAAAATGCGCTTCGCGATTATGCATTCTCTTTCTTTGAAATCCCTTTTCCGGAATAACGAAAAGAAAACGCACGTCCCAAGCTTTTTGGAACGTGCGTTTTCCTGCGATTCAACAATCGGCTGTAATCGTCAGCAATCGTTGTAAACGTTACTTGATCTTGCTCATCACGATCTTGGTGACGGCCTTTGCGTCAGCCTGACCGCGAGTGGCGCGCATGACGGCACCAATGATGGCGCCCATCGGCTTCATATTGCCGCTCTTGAGCTTTTCAACGATGTCAGGATTGGCTGCGAGAGCCTCATCCACGGCCTTTTCGAGAGCGCCGTCATCAGACACGACCTGGAAGCCATGCTTCTTGACGACCTCATCCGGAGTGCCTTCGCCAGCAAGCACACCGGCGACGGTCTGCTTGGCCAGCTTGTCGTTGAGCTTGCCATCGGCGATCAGCTTCTCAACCTCAGCAACATCGGCCGGAGCGATCGGCAGCTCTTCGAGGCTCACGCCCTTGTTGTTGGCTTCACGGCTCAGCTCGCCCAGCCACCACTTCTTGGCACCTGCGGCGGTGGCACCAGCCTTGACGGTCTCCTCAAGCAGATCCAGAGCGTCGGCGTTGAGCACGTCACGCATCTCCAAATCGTTGAAGCCCCACTCGCCCTTCAGGCGGTTGCGGCGCTCGCGCGGCATTTCCGGCATCTGAGCCTTCATCTCTTCGATGTGCTCCTTGGTGATGTGCAGCATCACCAGATCCGGATCCGGGAAGTAGCGGTAATCGTCGGCATCGGACTTCACGCGGCCGCCTGCGGTGGTCTGCGAAGCCTCATCCCAGTGGCGGGTTTCCTGCAGAATCTCGCCGCCTTCGCTCAGAATGGCCGCCTGACGGCGAATCTCATACTGAATGGTCTTTTCAATACCGCGGAACGAGTTCACGTTCTTGGTTTCGGAACGGGTGCCGAACGGATCGGACGGGCTGTTGCGCAGCGACACGTTCACGTCGGCACGCATGTTGCCCTGCTCCATGCGAGCGTGGGAAATATTAAGCGCACGCACGATGTCGCGGATGGCGCGCATGTAGGCACCGGCGATTTCCGGAGCACGATCGCCTGCGCCAACGATCGGCTTGGTCACGATTTCGATCAGAGGAACGCCTGCACGGTTGTAGTCGACCAGGGAGTGGTCAGCGCCTTCGATACGGCCGTCAGCGCCACCGACGTGGGTGTTCTTGCCTGCGTCGTCTTCGATGTGGGCGCGTTCGATCGGCACACGGAACACGGTGCCGTCTTCAAGTTCCACATCAAGATAGCCGTTGCCGTTGGTCGGCTTGTCATACTGCGAGATCTGGTAATCGCGCGGCATGTCCGGGTAGAAGTAGTTCTTACGCGCGAACTGGCTCCACTCGGCAATTTCGCAATGCAGGGCAAGACCCAGCTTGATGGCGTAATCGACGGCGGTCTTGTTGACCACCGGCAGAGAACCCGGCAGACCAAGGCTCACAGGGGTGAGCTGGCTGTTCGGATCGCCACCGAACGAGACTTCGGCCGGGCAGAACAGCTTCGTGGTGGTGCTCAGCTCAACATGGGTTTCCAGACCGATGACCGGATCGAACTTCTTGACGGCATCGGCGTACTTCATCAACTTTTCAGCCATTTTGTTTTCTTTCCTCCGATGCTTCCTACTTGTTCAAGCCGTCGAGCCACGGGGTCTTCAGGGACTGCCAGATCGGACCGTTCCAGTCTTCCTCGAGAGCCGCCTCAAGTGCCGCGGCAGGCTTGTACATGGCCTCGTCACGCTGCTGCGGAGCGAGGAACTGGAAGCCAACCGGCAAGCCGTCGTCGCTCAGACCAGCAGGAATGCTCATGGCCGGAACGCCTGCAAGGTTGGCCGGAATGGTGGTGATATCGATGGCGTACATGGCCATCGGATCCTCGGTCTTCTCACCGAACTTGAATGCGGTGACCGGGCTGGTCGGGCCAACAAGCACGTCGACCTTCTCGAAAGCCTTCTTGAAATCGTCGATGATCAGGGTGCGCACCTTCTGTGCGGAACCGTACCATGCATCGTAATAACCGGCGGACAGGGCATACGTGCCAAGAATGATACGACGCTTGACCTCGTCGCCGAAACCGGCTTCACGAGTGTAGGCCATCATGTTGGCGGCGGTCTGAGGAACACCCGCCGGCGGCATGACGCGCAGACCGTAACGCATGCCATCGTAACGAGCCAGGTTGGAGCTGACCTCGGACGGCATGATGATGTAGTACGCGCCAAGGGAGTACGGCAGGTGAGGCAGAGACACTTCAGTGACTTCAGCACCCATTTCCTCGAGCTTCTTGACGCCTTCGTTGAAGCGTGCCATAACGCCCGGCTGGAAGCCTTCGCCGCCGAGCTCCTTGATCAGGCCGACTTTGAGGCCCTTCAGATCACGCTTCATGCCTTCGCGGGCGGCTGCCACCATCGGGCGAGGGCCTTCCGGAATGGACGTGGAATCGCGCTTGTCGTGGCCTCCGATCACTTCCTGCAGCAGGGCCGCGTCGAGCACAGTACGAGAGCATGGGCCGATCTGGTCGAGCGAGGAAGCCATGGCGATTGCGCCGAAACGAGAGACACCGCCGTAGGTCGGCTTGACACCGACGGTACCGGTCAGCGAGCCTGGCTGACGGATGGAGCCACCGGTGTCGGTACCCAGGGCGAGCGGGGCTTCGAACGCTGCCACTGCAGCTGCGGAACCACCGCCGGAACCGCCCGGAACACGTTCGGTATCCCACGGATTGTGTGTGGTCTGGTAGGCGGAATGCTCGGTGGACGAACCCTGAGCGAACTCATCGAGGTTGGTCTTGCCCAGCAGCGGCATGCCTGCAGCCTTGAGCTTCTCGATGACGGTAGCGTCGTACGGAGGCACCCAGCCTTCGAGGATCTTGGAGGCTGCGGTGGTTTCGATGCCCTTGGTGACGATCATGTCTTTGATGGCGATCGGCACGCCGGCAAGTTCCGGCAGCTGTGCCTTTTCCTCATCGGACTTGGCATCGAAGGCGTCGGCCTGTTCGAGAGCCTGATCGCCGGACACCTTCAGGAAAGCCTTGATGCTCGGCTCGGCGGCCTCGATGACTTCGAGATGCGCTTCAACCAGTTCACGGCTGGAAACTTCCTTGGCCTTGATCTTAGCCGCCATCTCGGCGGCGGAAAGCTTGACGAGTTCGCTCATGTCACTCCTCCCCCAGAATGCGCGGTGCAACAAACATGCCGGCCTCGGAAACCGGGGCTCCTGCGGTCGCCTCTTCCTGAGTTAGCGGGGTTTCCGGCACATCCGGGCGCAGGTAGGCTTCCAGCGGAATCGGGTTCGCGGTCGGTTCCACATCGTCGGTAGCGACTTCCTGGACCTTGTTGATGGATTCTGCGATGACGTTCAGATCGCCCTGCAGACGGGTGATCTCCTCGTCAGTAAGTGCAATTCGGGCCAAATCGCCCAGATGCACAATTTCTTCTTTGGTGAAAGTAGGCATGTCCCTAACATTAACGCGTCTGTGTGACGAGCGCCCGCCCATTTCGTCTCGCCCGGCAGCCCCACCACGCTCCCGCCCTACCACCCCACCAAAGTCCCAATTCCCCCGGCAGCCCCACATTGCATGCCGCCCGGCAGCCCCACACGCTAACCGCAACAGCCCGCCGCACCAACACCCCAGCTCTGTCAGAGTCCCAAATCCCCCACCCACTGGAACAAAAGGACGCCAAACGCTGTTTCACCGGGCAAATCCCTCCAGACACTGGAGGATTCTTCCCGCCAACAAGCCATCCACAGTCCCAAAACCTCCATCCACAGTCCCAAAACCTCCACTCACTGGAACAATCCGGGCCCAAACCAGCCTCTCATCGTCCCGATTCATCCACCCGCTGGAAGAATCTTCCCGCTGAACGCTCTGCTGGAGTCCGGATTCCTCCAGAAGATGGAAGGATCCTCCCGCGGAAGGCCCCATTAGAGGCCAAAATCCTCCAGTCATTGGAACAAAACGGACACTAAAAGCAATACAACCGTCTAAAAACCTCCAGCCACTGGATGAATTCCCCACTAGCGCTTCGTCAGAGCCCCTATTCCTTCACCCAATGGAAGAATTCTCCCGCAAGCCAGCCATCCACAGTCCCAATACCTCCACCCAATGGAGGAATCTGGACTCTGAACGGCATCCCAATACTTAAAAATATCCAACCAATAGAAGAAAACAACAAAAATTCACACAAAACAAGCGGATACAAGCACTTATCTGCAAAACAACCACCCAGTTATCCACAAAACCCGTAAGTTATCCACAGACACGCCCGAAACAGCATCCTCTATCCACATTTGCCGATCGCACTTCCATAGCAGAGCCACAACAAGGTAGCGTCAAATCATGAAAGCATATCCTCAAATCGATGCGCTGCTCGATCAAACAGAAAATGCGCAACGATGCGCACACAGCAGTGACCCTCTCATCCAGAAGGGACTATATCGCAGATACCGCGCGGGAGATTTGGCGCGCCCATACCCAGGGCTATTCGCCCGTGCCGAATATTGGAATCAGCTGAACGAGCCCGAACAATCGTTGCACGCGGCCCGAACCCTCAGCAGGCTCCACCCCAACTGGGTTTTCGCAGGAATAACAGCCGCCGCAGCCCACGGATTCGACCACCCGCGATTCCTGCACCGGCAAGGACTGACCATAACATTGCCCAATCACGGATCATACCGGCCGCACGACAAACTCAATATCATCTACAGCCCATATCCCAGAGAAAATGCGGTACTCGCAAACGGAATCCATGTCACTAATCCCCCTCGTACCTTATTGGACTGTGGACGGACGTTAGAGTTCATCTATTCCCTGCCGATTTTCGATGATGCAGCAGCAGACGGAATCGAAGAAAAGCAGATCTTGCAGGAATGCGCACGCACGACACTCGATTGCTCGCGCATCTTCAAATTGTTGAGATATACCGACGCAGGAAGTGAAAATGGCGGTGAATCTTTTGCTCGGGCAGTCATGATTGAAAACGGTTTTGCGGTTCCTCAATTGCAAGTCTCCTTCGCCGACTCGCTTACGGGAAAACAATTTAGGGTCGATTTTTTATGGCGCACAACCGATGGACGTATTATTGTCGGAGAACTTGACGGCACAGCAAAATACGTTGATCCGAAAATGACTGATCGTAGGAGCATCCAGGAGACCGTTCAGGCCGAGCGAGAACGCGAGCAAGCGCTTTTTCGCGCAGGAGTTACGGAAATTGTCAGATTAACTTTTGACGATGCAGTCCAGCAAAAACCGCTGATTGCGAAACTGCGGCGTGCTGGGGTTCCTTGCGTTTCATAGGGTAATCATCTGCGGGAAGATTCCTCCAGTAAGTGGAGGAATCGGAACGTTGAGAAGCTCGCCACCGGGAAGATTCCTCCAGAGGGTGGAGAAATCTAGACTCTAGCAGGGCACTCAGCGGAAAGATTGCTCCAGTGGGTGGAGGTTTTGGGGCTCTGGTGAAGCTTTCAGGGGGAAGATTCCTCCAGCGACTGGAAGAATCAGGACTCTGACAGGCTTGTTAGCGGGAAGATTGCTCCAGTAAGTGGAGGAATCTTCCCGCAGAACACCGTACTAAAGTCCCAACCTCGCCAGTCACTGAAGGACTCACCCCGCCAGACGCCCCACAGGAGACCCAAAACCTCCACCCACTGGAACAATCATCCCGCTGACAGAACTCCAATCGTCCCGATTCTTCCAGTCACTGGAGGATTTTGGACGATAGGAGATGGAGGTTAGAGCTGGGGAGCGGCGTGCTGGGAGATCCATGCGTGCATGGAAACGGCGGCCGCGGCTCCGGCATTGATGGAACGCACCGAACCGAACTGGGAGATGTAAACCACATCGTCGGCCAACTCAAGCGCTTTTTCGGACAATCCCGGGCCTTCCGCGCCAAACAGCATGAGGCAACGCTTCGGAAAACGGTACGTTTCCATCGGCACCGCACCCGGAATAATATCAAGCGCAATAACCCGCGCCGCCTTCAACTCGGCAATACGCTGATCAATCGCAGCCAATTGCGCCATGCAGGTAGGCTCGAATCCATTCCCAACGCCGCTTGCATCCGAAGCATCCGTCGAAATGCCAGATGGAGCGCATCCAGCAACACGGCCTTCAGCCAACAAAGCATCGCTTACGCCGGCATCGTTTCCAGCTTCCACATTTTTTCCCGCGCTTTCATGCATACGAAATGCGATGGCGGCCGCCTGCGATTGCGCCGCCGCGATTTCTCCGGCAATGCGCAGCTTCCAGCATTCGACAAGTTCGGTTATGGAAGGGTGGTTTTCGACGTGCTGGTACAGCTCCGTCATCAGCGACCCCTTGCGATTCCACTTGTGCGGTCCGACGATATGCACACGTTTCGCTTGGAACGCGTTCGCCGTGCGCACCATGGATCCGATGTTGAAATCGTGCGTCCAGTTTTCCACGGCGACTTCGAAATCATGGCGACCGCGAGCGTCAAGATCGGCTTTGATGGCCGCGACCGCCCAGTAGCGATACTGGTCAAGCACGTTGCGACGATCGCCCTCGTCAAGCAAAGACGAGTCGAATCGGCGATCATAATTTACAGATTGCGGATCATCCGGACGAGGCTCACCCGGATGTGTTTCGGCCCACGGCCCTACACCCACCTCGCGAAAGACCGGCTCGCCAGACGCTTTCGCTGCAATATCAATGGGATGAGGCTGATGCACGCGATTCCTCCTTACGAACCTCGTATCGCCAATGGCTGGTCAACAGGATACCTAGTGAAGCTCCGATTCCTTGAACACTTCAACGAACGGCAGCTCGGATTCAGACCCATCCACCGGATTGATGACCTTGATCGTCGGCTCGGTCATGTCAACGCCGCCGATCAGCGAAGCGATGGCAAGCACCTCGGCGCCCTCGTTCTTCACCACGGAGAAATCAAGGCTCAACTCATTGCCATTGCGCAAGGTAACCAAAGAGGACGTCTGTACATACGACTTTTCAGACAGCCAGGAATCCAGCAACACCACGCGCTTACCCGCGATCGACGGTCCCTTAATGGACGGATACACGAAATCCATCACAAAACCGTTGAGATTCTCACCGCGCGAAGCGGCCGCCTGAATCATGGCGGACACCAGCGGAACCGCGGCCGCGGTCAACGCGCCCACGGCGTCGAAATCATCCACGGAATAGCCGGATTCTTCCAACGCGTCCAGCAGAATATGCCCGACAATCGAAGCGCCACGATGATCGAACAATACAGAGGAAAGCTCCGAGAACGGCTTGTCGGCCATCTCTGCCTGCAACAGCGACTTCAGCTGGTCACGCGGCTCAAGCATGGCGAAATCGATGTCGCTATGCTCAGGAGCATCGGCAGGCACAGCAACCGGATTGGTCTTACGGAAAGTCTTCTCTTCGATCATACTCCCAGCCTACCGTTTCTACTCGTCAAACCTTACTTATGCCGACACGTATTTAGTCAGATATCACTGTTCACTGGTTTCAGGAGCGGTGAGTTCGCGGACATCGGCCTTTTCTGGCGCGATCATGTTCACGGCTTCGATGATTCTGCTCTGGTCGACGCGCTGCAGCTTGCGTGCGGTGACGAGCACGCGCGACTCCAGCGACGATGCGAACGCATTGTAGGCTCCCACAGTTTTGGTGATGGCGGACCCGAGTTTGGTGGCACGATCGCCCAACACCGCGAACCGTTCATACAATTCGCGGGACAGGTCGAACAGCATTTTCGCGTCATCGGTCAGGCTTTGCTGCTGCCACGCGTATGCCACGGATTTCAGCACCGCCCATAGGGTGATCGGCGAGGTCAAAGCCACCTTGCGTGCAAACGCGTCATCCATCAGCGTCGGGTCAGTTTCCAAAGCCGCCTGCAGCAGGGATTCGTTGGGGATGAAGGCGATCACAAAATCGGGGGCATCGTCGAACGCGTTCCAATAGGCCTTGTCGCCCAAGGTCTTCACATGTTCACGCACTGCCTTGGCATGCGCATGCAGCAGCTCCGACTTTCGCGTCAGCTCCTCGGGCGTGGCGGTATCGGGAATCTCGCACGCCTTCTGGTAGTCGGCATACGGCGCTTTCGCATCGATCGGAATGGTTTTGCCGCCCGGCATGTGGATGACCATATCCGGACGCTGCGTATGCCCATCCACGTCGGTGACGACCACCTGCGTGTCAAAATCCACATGTTCCAGCAGTCCCGCGGATTCCACGATGTTCCTCAGCTGCGCCTCACCCCACGCACCACGCACCTTGTTGTTGCGCAACGCGGACGACAGGGCGTTGGTTTCGCGGTCAAGACGAGCCTGCTGCTCGCCAAGGCCTTTGAGCTGCTCGCCAAGCGCACCCATCTCCCGTTTACGCCCTTCTTCGATTTGCGAGACCTTCTGCTGCAAGGCGTCAAGATTCTTCTGCACGGGCGCTAGCGCGGACAATACCTTGCTTTGTTCCTGCAGTTTCCGCTCGTTTTCGGCCTGCTTGCGTTCCGCTTCGGCCGCGGCCCGCTCACGCTCTCGCTCCACTCGTTCCTGTTCGGCCCGTTGGGCTTGCGCGAGCTGCGATTTGAGATAGGTCAACTGTTGGGCCAACCCTTCCGCCTGCGTGCGGTATTGGGTCACCGCCGTGGACAATTCGCTGATTTCCTGCCGATCAGCTTCGATCTGCGCTTTCGCCTCGTTAAGATCAGCGGTTTTCGCATCACGGGCCATTTCCTGCCCTTTGGAACGGCCCGCGAAAAAACCGGCCGCGGCTCCAAGCGCGGCCACAACCACCAGAAGAATCACCACAAACACAGGATTGTCGAACATATGTTCTATATAACAGCATGACCAAGACATCTTGGAAGATCAAAGTTCGCAAGACATCCATGCCCAGCTGCATTATGCTTGGAGCCGAAAGCATGCTCACGAACATGCGGCAACGCGAGCACGCTGAATATTCGAGAGGCATTCAAGAGGCAATCCGGGGGTTCGGAAACACATGGGATTCGATTTGTTTATGACGGTGGCGGCGATTGTTGCGGCGGCCGTGGCCACTTGGGCCATCCTCAGGCTATTCCTAAGCGAAAACGATGACATAGCCCCCTCCCACCAACGCATCACCGATGACAAGCCCGCCAAGAATCACACCGAAAATCACACCGAAAATCCAGACGAGGCAGCCGGCGCAACACACCGAAGCGACATCGCCAAGCGTCTCGCCATCGCAACCATACTGACCGCTCCCACATTCACCGTAACCATGCTGACATTCGGCGGCATCACACTTCCCCACTGGCTAACCAATCCATGGCTGCACGCCATCATCGCCACGCCGGTCATGTTCTACTGCGCCGCGCCGATGCACAATCGCGGTATCGCCGCCCTGAAAAGCCACACGCTCAACGCGGATTCGCTGCTGTCGCTCGCCATGACCATCGTGTACGTCTACAGTCTGCTGGCGTGCGTGGTGTCGTGGATTTTCCCCGCGGGGTCACGCAATCAGTATTTCGCTTTCGCAAGCATGGTCGCCGTGCTATCGCTTGCGATTTCGCTGATCGCGCAACGCCCCATGGCAAAGAAAGCATCGGAAGGCAATATTCCGACCGCACAATCGCAAGAAAAGCAAGAAATACAATCTCAAGAAACGCAAGAAACACAGCAAAGCATGGATACGCTTATCCAGGCCAGCATCACATGTGAGATTCGCACGCGGGTAACGCAGATTACCGCGACCGTGACGATGGTCATCGCGGTGTGGACGTTCGCTTTGTGGCTGATTTTCGGGCTTCAGCCGAAGCTTGCGATTGCCGTGTTGATCGGTGCGACGGTTTTGACGGTCGCAGGCTTGGTTTTGCAGGCATACGACCGCCAACCGTCACGGTAAAACGGTTTTCGCAAAAGAAAATCGCGCAATCGCACGAAAAATGGGCGGACCCGCATGTGCGCAGTCCGCCCACCATCAACGGTTAGACCGTTTTCGTGACTCGGCCAATCAACAGTCAGTCAGGCCAAACCGATCAGCCGAATGACTCCGACCGTCACTTAGCCTCTGCCGAAAAATCGTCGTCAATCTGCCCCGGCGCCCACGAGGAAAGCTCCAAATGGTCGCCGCCGGTCTGATCCACAAGCACGGTGTCGCCGTCGTGCACTTCGCCGGCCAGCAGCATGCGCGCCAACTGGTCGCCGACTTCGGTTTGTACCAAACGACGCAGCGGGCGAGCGCCATACGCCGGGTCGTAACCGGTGTTGGCGAGCCAATCGCGCGCCGAATCGGTAACATCCAGCTTGATGCGGCGATCCGCCAAGCGGGCCGAAACCTGCGCCACCTGAATGTCCACGATGCCGCCGAGCTCTTCGCGCGTAAGCGGGTGGAACATAACCAGTTCATCCAAGCGGTTGATGAATTCCGGCTTGAACTGCATATGCACGGCGTCCATCACGGCCTTCTTCTTGGCTTCGTCATCCAGTTCGGTGTTCACCAGGAACTGCGAGCCAAGGTTGGAGGTCATGATCAGAATCGTGTTCTTGAAGTCCACGGTCCTGCCCTGCCCGTCGGTCAAACGGCCGTCGTCGAGCACCTGCAACAGCACGTCGAATACTTCAGGATTGGCCTTTTCAACCTCATCGAACAGCACCACCGAATATGGGCGGCGACGCACGGCCTCAGTCAGCTGGCCACCCTCCTCATAGCCGATGTAGCCCGGCGCAGCACCGATCAGACGAGACACGGAGGCCTTCTCCATGTACTCGCTCATGTCAATGCGCACCATGGCCTTTTCATCGTCGAACAGGAAGTCGGCGAGCGCCTTGGCGAGCTCGGTCTTGCCCACGCCGGTCGGGCCGAGGAACAGGAACGAGCCGGTTGGGCGGTTCGGGTCGGAAATGCCCGCACGCGAACGACGTACCGCATCGGAAACCGCTTGAATGGCTTCCTTCTGGCCGATCACACGTTTGCCGAGATAGTCTTCCATGGTCAGCAGCTTCTCGTTTTCGCCTTGCATGAGGCGTCCGACGGGAATGCCCGTCCAGTCGGACACGATTTCGGCCACGGAGTCGGCGTCAACGCGGTCCGGCACCATCGGAATATCGCCACCCAAGCCACCGTCAGCACCGCCTGCCGCACTGTTCTTGGCCGCCGCCTCGTTTTGTTCGGCTTGCGCGATCTCCTTCTGGATGGCCGGAATTTCGCCATAGTTGATGGCGGAGGATTTCGCCAGATCGCCTTCGCGTTCATACCGTTCGGCTTGGGTGCGTAGTTCGTCGAGCTTCTTGCGCAGGTCGCCGATGCGGTTGTGTCCGTTCTTTTCGGCGTCCCAGCGTGCTTTCAGACCGTTGAGTTTCTCGCTTTTGTCGGCGATTTCCTTGTTGAGGTCGTCGAGACGTTCCTTGGCGCTTTCATCAAGCTCGTTTTCCGCTTTCTGCGCGTCGGCATCGTCTTTCGGATTGCCAAGCAGGTACGATTTTTCCATCTTGAGACGGTCGACCTGACGCTGCAGTTCGTCGATTTCCTCAGGCGAGGAGTCGAGTTCCATGCGCAGGTGCGATGCGGCCTCGTCAACCAGATCGATGGCTTTGTCCGGCAGCTGACGGCCGGAAATATACCGGTTCGACAGCGTCGCCGCGGCCACGAGCGCATCGTCTCCGATGGTCACCTTGTGGTGGGCTTCGTATTTCGGTGCGATGCCACGCAGGATGGCGATGGTGTCTTCCACGCTCGGCTCTCCTACGAACACCTGCTGGAAACGGCGTTCCAATGCCGGATCCTTTTCGATGTTCTCACGGTATTCGTCGAGTGTGGTGGCACCGATCAGGCGCAGTTCGCCTCGCGCGAGCATAGGTTTGAGCATGTTGCCCGCGTCCATGGATCCTTCGGCCGCGCCCGCGCCGACGATGGTATGGATCTCATCGATGAACGTGATGATCTGCCCGTCTGCGTTCTTGATTTCCTGCAGCACGCTCTTCAGGCGTTCCTCGAACTCGCCACGGTATTTCGAACCTGCCACCATGGAGCCCAGATCAAGCGAGATGAGCTTCTTGTTTTGCAGGGTGGTCGGCACATCGCCGGCGACGATACGCTGCGCGAGGCCTTCCACCACGGCGGTTTTGCCCACGCCAGGCTCGCCGATCAGCACCGGATTGTTCTTGGTGCGGCGGCTCAGGATCTGGATGACTCGGCGGATTTCCTGATCGCGGCCGATCACGGGGTCGAGCTTGCCTTCTTTCGCGGCTGCCGTCAGGTCGGTCGAATACTTTTCGAGGGCTTTGTAGGAGCCTTCGGCGTCGGGACTGGTCACTTTCGCGCCTCCTCGGATCGTTGGCACGGCTTTGCGTAGCGCGTCGGCGGTCACGCCGTATTGTTCCATGATTTGCGCGCTCTGATTCGGCTTTGCCGCCGCGATGGCGATGAGCAGATGTTCGGTGGATACGTATTCGTCGCCCATCTGCTGCATTTCCTTGCCGGCTTGCGCAAGTACTGCGGATAGTTGCCTGCTGACTTGCGGTTGCGCGGTGGTCGATCCGCTGGCGCTTGGCAGCGCGTCCTGCGCTTGGTGCACGGCGGCGCTGATGTTTTGCGCGTTGCCGCCCGCGGCTTCGATCAGACCGCGGATCACGCCGTTTTCCTGGCGCAGCAGCGCATCAAGCAGGTGCAGGGTTTCGACTTGCGCGTTGCCTGCTGCCGACGCGTTCTGTACGGCGTCGGAAATGGCTTCCTGCGCCATTGTGGTGAACTTCTGTTCCATATCATCCTCCATGGTTCGCGCCGATCGTCCGTTTTTCGCACGGTCGCGTCGACGCATATGTCGTTGTCTGATATGCTCAACCGACTTCACCACCATTCTATTCCCAAAAGTTGAGCCTGCAACACTCAACTTTTGTTCACTAAACGGGAAATCGCGAACAACGCAGCACAAAGGCCGTCACCCACGAAAGGTGACGGCCTTCATATCTTCAATATGTCAATCAGCAATCGGCAATCAGCCGCGCACCACCACGTTGCGCAGGCTGCCGATGCCTTCGACGTGCACGATCGCCTCGTCGCCCGGATCAAGATGGCCGGAAGCGTTCGGCGTGCCCGTCAGAATCACGTCGCCCGGCAGCAGCGTCGTGAAGCTGGAAATCGCCGCGATCTGCTCCGGAATGCCGTGAATCAGATTCGCCGTGGTGCCGGAAGCCAGCTCGACATCCTCACCGTTCAGCGTGAAAGAGATCTTCGCGTCCTTCCAATCCAAATCGTCGCGGGTCACGATCCACGGGCCGAGCGGGCAGGAGGTGTCGAAGCCTTTCGCACGCGTCCACATCGGGTCAAGTCCCTGCAGGTCACGCAATGTCACATCGTTCACGCAAGTGAAGCCGAGCACGTAATCCATGGCCTGTTCGACCGTCACGTTCTTGGCGATGCGCCCCATCACCACGGCCACTTCCGGCTCGAAATTCATATCGTTCGAGTACGACGGGATCACGATCGGATCGTCCGGGCCGATCACCGACGTGCTCGGCTTGGAGAAGATCACCATGTCTTCCGGAGCGTGCTTGATGTCGGAATGGCCTGCTTCATGCATGAACTGCGCGTGCGCCTCATAATTCTTGGCCAGCCCGTATACCTTCGACGGGATCACCGGAGAGAGCAGACGAATGCCATCGCCATCCACCGGAAAACGCTCGCCGGTCGGCTTCACACCGGCACCGGCCAGAGGATGCCCCTCAAGCGCTACGAGATAGTCCTTGCCGTCGCTTTCGTCGGTCTGCACGAAAGCGTATTGCGGTACATCATTATGCGAAAAACGTGCGATTCTCATGTCTGCCAGTCTACCCGCAACAATCGTCGAATCGTCCATATCATCGACATGCAACGCCCGACAATCAAAAACATCGAAAAAAAAAACGGGCCATCACATCATGCGAAGGCCCGTCACAGGAAGAAAACGTCAGATAAAAGCGCGCTCGCCGAAAATCGCGGTGCCGACGCGCACGATGGTGGATCCTTCCGCAACCGCAAGTTCCATGTCGCCGGTCATGCCCATCGACAGTTCGCGGCAGGATTGCGTGCCCGGCTCGCCGGATTCGAGAATATGGTCGCGGGTTTTGCGCAGGTGCTCGAATCCCTTGCGGATGGCGGTTTCGTCGTCGACATGCGCGCCGATGGTCATCAGCCCCTGCAATTCAAGTCCGTCCAATGTACCGATTTTTTGCGCGATGCGGATGGCATGCGAGGGATCGCAGCCGGATTTCGACGCCTCACCCGATTCGTTGACTTCCAGCAGCACGCCCACGGTGATGCCGCGCGCCACGGCCCTGCGTGAGATTTTCTCCGCCAAGTCAAGGGAATCAACCGATTCGATGGTGTTGACGACCGACAGCACTTTGCCGATCTTATTGCTTTGCAGCTGGCCGATCAGATGGAACGGAATATGCTCACCCGCAATAGTGGAAGCGCCGGCATCGTCGGCAACGCCCAACGCGAATCCGCGCTCCCCGCAACGTGCCATCAATCCTTCGGCCTTCGCCATCACTTCCTGCGGACGATTCTCGCCGATCATACGCACGCCAGCGTCGATCGCAGCCATGATCTCACCCACGTCGCGCGTTTTCGTGGCGGCAAGCAGGCGTACGGAACCTGCGTCACGCCCGGCATGCTGCTCCGCCGATGCGATGCGGTCCAGCACACGGTGCACGCCATCGGCGATCTGCACGGCACGCACACCGTCGATCACCTCATTGGCAAGATTCTTATGGTCCATATATGCAGTCATGTTCAGCCTCTTGCGTTCAATCCCAACTACCTCTACCAGAGTAAGAAGAAGCCCGTACGACGGTCTGAAGTGAAGCGATAAAGCGACCGATATCCGTACGGGCTAATAAAACAGACGGCAGTAGAAGGGGGAACTTCAAAGACTCCGTCCGACAGCAACTATATGCAAGATTTACTAAACACGCGCCGAAAAAAACTTTTTTTCTTCAAAAAAAATTTTCTCAGCGAACTCAAATTCAGCCTTGCGATTCGTCTAATTTGCGTTCCAAAGCATCAACGCGTTCCTTCAACGCAAGCACCTGACACGTCAGCGATCGAATCTGCCCCAACTGCACAGTCACCAATCGTTCCCTGGTGTCGGAAGACAAGGCGCCCGTCGTGGAATTGCTTCTTGCGGCCGCCATAATATCCAGATCCACTTTCCAACGTGCGATATTACGTTCCACACGCTTGCGCCCGATGATCGCAGGGCTCAACCCAGCCGACGTGAAAATCGTGCTCGGCCGCTCGCCATCCAAATATCGGCGCATGCAACTGATCTGAAAATCACGCGAATACGTGATCCGATTTTCCGTAACCGACTCAACCGCCGGCAACGCACGAAGATACTCGACCTCCGTGTTACTAAACTGCCTTTTCGTCATATCGACCCCATTCATCCGACAAAACGGAATACCATTCTCGTGCTCGTAGATTACCATCACAAACGAACGCACCCGAACGGCATATACTACCACTTTAACGTAAGGCTATGGGGGCTCACGCCACCTGAATCGCCCTACGCTAAACCTAGCTAAACCCCAACGGGTACAGTTGCGTACTGCCACAGTCAACCCACCAAAGGAGCAGCCATGACCGGCCGATTCGCACCAACCCCATCAGGACGCATGCACATCGGCAACGTTTACGCCATGCTCGGAGCATGGCTTTCCGCCCGCAAATCGGGTGATTCCATACGGCTGCGCATCGAAGACATCGACGAGCCACGAGTGGTTCCCGGCGCCGCCGAAACCATGATGCGCGATCTCGAATGGCTTGGTCTCGGTTGGGATGGCGAACCGGTATTCCAGTCGTCGCGACACGCCCTATACCAGGAAGCGCTTGAGCTTCTCAGCAAGCTGAGCTTTGACGAAATCAGCGATATTATCAGTACTGGTTCCAACGATTCCAAGCCCTGCAGCACTACAGCAGGCAACGAAGCAGCCACCTCTGAGGCAACACCGCTCATCTACCCCTGCTTCTGCTCGCGCGCCGACATCCGCGCCGCCTCTGCACCACAGGAAGGCGATCGTTTCACCGTGTACCCAGGAACATGCCGACGCCTCATCGCCAGCGAACCGCAGCGTGCGAAACAACGCCTCGCCAACAACGACCGCCACTCGATGCGCATCGCCACCGCCGACACCACCATCACCTTCCACGACGAAGTATTCGGCACCCAGCAATACAACCTCGCCCACGACATCGGCGACATCATCGTGCGCCGCTCGGACGGCATCTACTCCTACCAGCTGGCCGTCACCGTGGACGACCTCGACATGGGCATCACCGACATTGTGCGCGGCCGTGATCTGCTTCGCTCCAACGCTTTGCAAATCTACATTCGCAAAGCCCTTATCAACGCGGGATTCAAGCCTTCCGAACCGACACAGCCCTTCCAGCCTGCAGACGGTTCCAATAAACCTGACGATGTGACCATCTCATACGCGCATCTGCCCCTCATCGACAACGCAGCCGGCCAACGCCTTGCCAAACGCGAGCGCTCGCTCGATCTCGGCATACTCACGGCACACGGCGCCACCGCGCAACAGATCATCGGCTATTGCGCATGGCTGCTCGGATTGCAGGGAGACCTGAAACACACCAAACCGCAGCCTATGAGCGCCGACGAAGCGCTTGGCGTATTCAGTTGGGATGCCGTTCGCACCAACACGTCAGACCGCACGCTCGATCAAGGCGAGTTCAACGCATATTTCGGACTGTAGGCCCTATTCTGCAGTTTTATTCTGCAGCTCTATTCCGCAATCGCGTTCAGCCAATCCATAATTCCGAATCAAGCGGATATTCGTTGATCGCACAGCCATCCAAAAATATGGGCTGCTCCTGCATAAGCGGTGCCGCTTGGCCAGCCCCCGCGCACGTCATCTCATTGTCGATATGCCCCAACCGGTGCCCGACCTCATGATTGATCACCATCGTGCGATATCGCGCCAAGTCGCCGCCTCCCGACATCCACACGTCCGTGCCGGAATTCCAACGATCATCGTTGATAATCACATTGTTGCCCACACGGCAGCTGTATTGCTCCGAACATACCGACGAGAACGTCGGCAAGGCCGACGCTTGGGCGAGCACGATATTGAAATCGCAATTGCCGTCCGTAGAAGGTTCGAAAATCGCGCCTGCGCGCCCATCCATGTTCGCTGTTCAGAATACGAAACACGGCATTCGAAAAATCTTCGACTGATCCGACTTCACCATTGGTGACCACACAGTAATGATATTGCACCATGCCATATCCGCTGTTTTGCGCCGTTTGCTGCGCTTTCGCAAGTATTTCGCTTTTCTGATCGTCCATCAGCGCGGCCGACTGCTCGCGAAGCGCTTTGGTGACGGCGTCTTCCTGCGGTTCCGCCGTTTCCTCCGCTGAGGCCTTTGCGTCTTTCGTTTCCGACGATTCCTGGGTTTTCTTCTCTGATTGCTGCGATTTCTTTTCGGACTTCGCGGATTGATCCGTTTTTTCTGAACGTGTTCCGGAATTGCCGATCTGCGCCGTTTTCGCATGTCCGTTCAGTACCGCGTTGACCAGCACGGCATGCACGCTGCACGACGTACATGACACGATGACGCATAATGCAAGAATCCAAGCCACGACGCTTCTGCGGATGCGGAACACTTCCGTCCGTTCCCGGCGGCTCATGGTGGCGGCCGCTTTCGGATCGAGCGCACGCAGAATGGTACGAATTCGCTTCAATCCGGCCTCCTTATAACCCTGCCGTCACGCAGGTGGCAGCATATCTCTTCCGCGGCAACACTACCAGCCAACAGTAGGCATGCAAAAAGCCCGCTTCCCCCGTACCGGAAATTTTCCGAGGAAAACAGGCTTTATGCAACAGTTCTCATATATCAAACGCAACTTATGCGACGGTCAGGCAAACAAGTCACGAATGATTGAATGCGATCAGGCGAACAACTTGAACACGAACGCACCCACGATAGCGCCCAGAATCGGGGCGACAACCGGAATCCAAGCCTCGTCCCAGCGGGAGGAGCCCTTGGACGGGATCGGCAGGATGGCGTGCAGCAGTCGCGGCATGAGATCACGGGCCGGGTTCAGGCCAGGACCGGTCGGGCCGCCCATGGAAGTCACGAGACCCCACACAATGAAGCCGACCACGATGGAAGCGGCAGCGTGGTCCGCTTCGCCCCACGGCATGGACAGGCAGCACAGGGCGCCGAACACGAGCACGAGGGTGCCGAAGAACTCGTTGACGAAGTAGTTGATGCGGTCGTTGTGGGCGTCGGTGGTGCAGAAGGTGCCGAGGATGGCGTTAGCGTTTTCGGTGTCCTTATAGTGCGGGTAGTAGGTGATGTACACCACGAGCTGACCTGCGGCGGCACCAAGCAGCTGGGCGATGATGTACGGCAGCACCAGATTCCAGTCGAACAGGCCGTTCACAGCCTGGGCGATGGTCATGGCCGGGTTGATGTGCGCGCCGGAGACGGCACCGAACATGAGCACCGGGATCATCACGCCGAAGCCGTAGCCCATGGCGATGTTCAGCCAGCCCGCATGGTGGCCCTTGGTGTTCTTCAGTTCAACGTTCGCGACAGCGCCGTTGCCGAAGATCATCAGAATGGCGGTACCGAAGAATTCGGCCGCAAGTTTGACAAAAGTCGAGTATTCCACTGCTGTTTCCTCTATTGCTTCTTCTCAATAAGAATCAGATTGATGTCGATTCCGCTCTCGGCGGACAACAGCGTCCAACATTACTCCCCGCACTGGAAGTCGAGCACAAAAAGGCTTGACAGGCCGTCGGCTTGCCGGACAGTCATACAGAAATCGGAAAACAAAAAAGCCTTGGAACCGAAGTTCCAAGGCTTTATCTGTGCCCCCTCAGGGATTCGAACCCTGGACACGCTGATTAAGAGTCAGCTGCTCTAACCAACTGAGCTAAAGGGGCGTTGGTCTTGCGAGGTTTTGTTCTCGCTGAGCACGAGAAGTAAATATACTCAGAATCGAGAAGAATGCAACTTTCGGCGTGTCGCGGTTGTAAAACCGCTATTTTTCAACGATTTCGACAGATTACGAAAATCGCAGAAAACGCGATTCAACCATCATATTTCCTACCTAAAGAGCACAATCAAGGCAGGAAATCACAATTTCTTCACAAATTCAGTTCCTTGCAATCCAGTTGCCCCAAACGCTCCCGCTAATTCATTTGCACAGCCATGCATGAAAACTGACGGTAAATCGCTCTTCTTGAGTGAATCAGCATGCTTCACTCAACACCCACTTAAGGATTGAGCTTAGGTTGCTTCCAAGCACCGTTTCCGCATGAGAGAAGGAAAGTAACGACCATGACGTGCCCAAGTTGCGACAAACCAACTAATGACGGTGGCTACAACTGATCAAATATGAAAATCCCCCTGCACAACTGTTTTCAGCTGGTGCAGGGGGATTTTCCATGCTTAAGCTCAGACGTATCTCAGTCTGAAGTCATTCGCCGTAACCGCAATGAATGCAGCCATAGCGAATGGGGCCGAATCACTCAGCGACAACCTTCACGGTGAAGGAAGCGGAGATTTCCGGGTGCAGAGCGACGGTTGCAGCGAACTCGCCGGTGGTCTTGATCGGATCCACGGTGATGTTCTTCGGGTTGACGGCAGCCTTGGAAGACAGCGCGATGGCGATCTTGTCGGCGGAGATGCCACCGAACAGCTTGCCGGACTCGGAGACCTTGGCGGCGATTTCGACGACGGAACCCTCGATGAGTTCCTTGGCGGCAACAGCCTCTTCGCGGGTGGCAACGGCCTTGGCCAGACGAGCGCGCTTCATGGCCTCGATCTGGGCGGCAGCGTTCTTGGACCATGCGAAGCCCAGACCCTGCGGAATCAGGTAGTTGCGAGCGTAGCCGGCCTTGACGGACACGACGTCGCCCGAGTGACCCAGGTGATTGACGGACTTGGTGAGAATAACCTTAGTTTCAGCCATTTTTCAAACCTCTCTAAGATCAGCGACCGGAAGTGGCGTACGGCAGCAGAGCCATCTCGCGGGCGTTCTTGATAGCCTTGGCGAGCTCGCGCTGTTCCTGCACGGAAACACCGGTGATACGACGGGAACGAATCTTGCCGCGATCGGAGATGAACTTGCGCAGCAGGGCAACGTCCTTGTAATCGATCTCGGTGACCTTAGCGGCCTTCAGTGGATTCGGCTTCTTCTTAAACGGCTTGACCGGCGGCTGCGGCCTCTTGCGTGACATCTTGATGTTCTCCTTACAATCTGGAAATTGCTTTTCTTTTAAGCTGCGATCCGGGTCGGATCAGAATTCCGGTTCGTCGCTGCTTCCGCCAAATTCGGAGGAGCCAAAGGAACCGAACGATGAGGAACCGGAATTATCCGAATTGCCCCACGGATCCGATGCCGGAGCAGGCTGCACGGCGGGCGCGGCATTGGCTGGAGCGGCAGCCCCACCCTGATAGCCAGCGCCACCGGAATATCCGGCACCGCCCTGATAGCCACCGGCATTGCCGGCGAAGCCACCATTGTTGAATCCGCCATTGCCGCCAGCGAAATTGTTGCCGCCGCGATTGCCGGCAAAATTACCACCGTTGGCACTGGAGGTTCGGGTGACCTGGGCGGTCGCATAGCGCAGGGACGGGCCGATCTCATCGACCTGAAGCTCGACGACCGTGCGCTGGGAACCATCGTTCGCCTGGTAGGAACGCTGCTGCAGACGGCCTTGCGCGATCACACGCATGCCCTTGCTCAGGCTCTGCGCGCAATGTTCGGCCATGTCGCGCCACGCGGAGCAGCGCATGAACAAAGCCTGACCATCTTCAAACTGGCCCGTATTACGGTTCCAGGTGCGCGGAGTGGAGGCAATCGTGAAGCTAGCCACGGACGAGCCGTTGCCAACCGTACGGATTTCGGGATCAGCCGTGAGGTTACCCACCACAGTGATAATCGTTTCGCCTGCCATCGTTACCTACTTACTTTGCAGCTTATTGTTTTGCAGCTTGAAAAGCTTGGAATTACTTACTTGCGAAGAATCTTCGTACGGATGACGGATTCGTTCAGGTTCAGCAGACGATCGAGTTCGTCGCTGGTGGCCGGCTCAGCGGAGTAGTTGACCACAACGTAATTGCCTTCGGTCTTGCCGGCGATCTCGTAGGCAAGCTTGCGACGGCCCCAGATGTCGATGTTCTCGACAGCACCGCCTTCCTTGGTGACAGTTTCCAGATACTGCTCGGTCAACTTCTTCAGACCGCGCTCATCCAGCTCAGGATCGGCAATGAACATCAGTTCGTACTTATGCGCAGACATCACCCACCTCCTTCGGACTATCGGCCATGGACCTTCCATGGCAGGAGTGTGTATGCGTACTGCCTTCACGCATCTATATATGAAAGGTATAAAGATACAGTTCAGACAACCTGTTCAGCATAGCCCTTCTGCTGGACGAGCGGCAATTGCGCACGTTCTGTGGTGCAGGCGCGTCATGGGCACCCGCATTGTTATATTGAATACGGCTATTTTTGTACGGTTGGTACCGTATTTACGCGACTCTAGATTTGTGGAAGGCGAAGCATGTCGGCGATTCTCGAAGGCACCCCGGATAAGAAATTGGCTTTGGTGACGGGTCGTGCGTACCCTGAGCAAGCCCATGAAACCGCGAAATACCTGGGAATCGACGTACTTGAGACCACGGCTTACGATTTCGCCAACGGCGAGATGTATGTGCGTTACACCGAGCCGGTGCGTGGCGCCGATGCGTTCGTGATGCAGGCGCACACCGAGCCGATCAACAAGTGGATTATGGAGCAGCTCATCATGGTTGACGCCATGAAGCGCGCTTCCGCCCGTTCCATTACCGTGGTCGCGCCGTTCCTTGGCTATTCGCGCCAGGATAAGAAGCATCAGGGCCGCGAGCCCATCACCGCCCGACTGATTTTCGACCTGTTCCGCGCAGCCGGCGCCGACCGTATTATGACGGTCGATCTGCATGCCGCCCAGGAGCAGGGTTTCTTCGATGGACCGGTCGACCATCTCACCGCCACTCCGGTGCTGCTTGACTACGTGCGCAACAACATGCCGCTTGAGAACACCACCATCGTGTCTCCGGATGCCGGCCGCATCAAGGTTTCCGAACAGTGGGCCGCGAAGCTGGGCAATCTGCCGCTCGCGTTCATTCACAAGACCCGTGACACCACCCGCCCGAACCATGCCGAAGCGCATGGCATTATCGGCGAGGTCGAAGGTCGCGACTGCGTGGTGGTCGACGACATGATCGACACCGCGGGCACTATCTGCGAGGCCGTGCGCACACTGAACAACGCTGGTGCGAAGTCCGTGACGCTGGTTGCCACGCATGGCCTGCTGTCCGGCCCGGCCGTGGAACGCCTGAGAAATTGCGGTGCCAAGGAAATCGTGCTCACCGACACCGTGCCCGTTCCGGAAGAGAAGCGCTTGCCGAACATGACCGTGCTGTCCGTGGCTCCGCTGTTGGCCGCCGGCATCCGTTCCGTGTTCGAATCCGGATCCGTTTCCACGCTGCTCAACGGTCTGCCCGAAGACATGCGTCCCCGCAATATCTACGCCTGATTCGCGCAATCTTTTCAACGTAACAAAAACTCGCCCCCATCCGGTCGGCGAGTTTTTTAATGTCAGATCTTCCCAAAAACGGGGTGCCGCATCCTACGTCGGTAGGATGCGGCACCCCGCGTATCAAGAGAGAAATCTGGTTAGCGTCCGATAGGCATCCTCGCTTCCGTTATTTGGCGAATGCTTCGCGGATTTGCGCGGCATTGCCGTAGGAGGCCTGCGCACCATACCCTGTGGCGGCGTATGCCGAAACATACGAGGCAAGCTCGGCCGCTTCGGAAAGCGCCATGCCCGAGGCAAGACCGGCCAGCACCGTGCCCATGAAGGAGTCGCCGCAGCCGGTGGTGTCCACCGCGTTCACACGCACGGGGGCAATGCGCTGGATCGGCGTTGCCGAAGTGGAATCCAATACCACGGAACCATCGCCGCCGAGCGTCACGATCGCCTGTTCGAAACCGAATTCACGCATTGCTTCCAGCGCATGATTCCAATCGAAACCGTCCCAATCGTCGTTTTCCGGCTCGTCAATGCCGAGCAGCTGCACCATCTCATGCTCGTTGACGAGCAGAATATCGGATGCTTCCACCAGTTCGGCCGGCAGCGACGGGGTGAACGGCGAATCGTTGAGCAGCACTTTCACGCCCGCTTCATGGCACATGCGCGCGGCGGCCGTCACCGTTTCGATCGGGCTTTCCAAGCACAGGCCAAGTACGGAAGACCGTGCCAGCGCATCGCGCACGGATTCCACATAATCCACGGTGACCTGCGCGTTCGATCCCGGCGAGTACACGATGGTGTTTTCGCCGGTTGCGTCCACGGTAATCACGGTTGTGCCGGATGGTCCGAGCACGCGGCGAACATGCGTGGTGTTCACGCCCGCCTCGCCCAGAGCGCCGAGTAGGAAGTCGGCGTTGGAATCGGAGCCGACCGCGCCGAACATCTGCACGGTTGCGCCGATGCGCGCTGCGGCGGCCGCCTGGTTGCCGGATTTTCCGCCCGGCAGCAGCTGCAGCGGACCGCCGGTGATGGTCTCCCCCGGCCCTGGCAGACGCTGTGCGGTGACGGTGTAGTCCGCGTTCATCGAGCCGATTACGGACACTGTGCCGTGGATGCGGTCCAATGCGGAGAGAACTTCAGTCGCGCTCATCTTTACCTTCCTTACATCAAAAGAAGATTTATGAAAATGGAGATTTGCGAAATAGTGTTGTTCAGTAATCGCAATTATCGCAAATCCCCATTTTTATTATATTGAGGATGTAATGTGCGATTACTTTGCCGATTCCTCGGTTTCCAGCGCATGGTTGCCTTCGTAGATCTTCTTCTTGAAGACGAAGAACACGATCAGGCCAAGCAGTGCGGTACCGGCGGCGACCAGCAGCAGGTTGGCATAGTTGGCGGCAGTGCCGGTTGCGCCGGTGATGGAGCCGCCTGCGAGGGCGTTGGAGCCGAGCAGGCTGCCGATGATGGCGATGCCGATGGACGGGGAAACGTTCATGGCCAGATCGTTCATGCCGACGCCACGGCCGGATTCGTCCTTTTCAATGGTGCCCAGCACGGTGGAGACCACCGGGGAGTACATGAGGCCGCAGCCTGCGTAGAACACACATGCGCACAGGGTCAGCACCACGAAACCGGAGTTCACGCAGAATGCCGCACCGGTCCAGCCGAGGAACATGAGGGTGCCTGCGGTCACGATGCCGGCCTTGATTCCGATCTTGCGGATGATCATGCCGGAGCAGGTGCCCACCACGGCGGCGACCACGAAGGCCCACACAATGTGCAGGGAGACCTGGGTGGTGGTCATGCCGTAGATGTTGGTGCCGATGGCGTTGAAGATCGGGCTCAGTGCGTAGTTCACGAAGTAGAACACGAGAATCAGGCAGATGGCGCGCAGCCAGCGGGTGTTCTTGAAGAACGCCGGGGTGATGAACGGGTTGGAGGCCTTGTTGATGTAGAAGGCGAATGCCACGAACAGCAGCAGGGAGACCACGAGCATCCACCATGCCATGTACGAGAAGAACAGGGTGAGGAATGCGGTGGCGAAGCCGAAGATCACGAAGCCGAATGCGTCAACCTTCTGGCCGTTGCCGCTCTTGGACGGCAGGGTCTTGAGCAGGATCGGCAGGAACAGGATGGTGACGGACGGGATCAGGAACAGGAACTGCCATGCGATGGAGCTGAGCATGCCGGCTGCGAACACGCCGATGGATGCGGAAAGCTGGTATGCGGCGGTGAACAGACCGAAGAAGATGACCTTCAAATCGTTACGCAGGTACTTGGTGGCCACCACCAGGAAGGCGGAACCTGCCACCTGTTCGCCTGCGGTCTGCAGCACGCGTGCGATGATCACGGTCCACAGGTTTGCGGCGAAGAAGTAGTTTGCCACGAAACCGAAGATGGAGCCGACGAACAGCGTCACGAGACCGACGGTCACAAGCTTACGCAGGGAGACGAAATCGCCCAGGGAACCGTAGATGAAGCACACGATGCCGAGCACGATGCTCGGAAATGCGGTGATCAGGGACGCCTGGTTCGGTGCGCCGACGTCGGCGCCGACCTGCTGGAACACCAGGTTGAAGCCCTGCAGGCACAGGGTGCCGAGCACGAAGGTGATCAGCAGCGGGATCAGGGCGCGGATGGCCATCTTGTTGCTGGTCACCGGATCATCGAACGGATCGGCGGATGCGGTGCCGGTCACGGCGGTTGTGTTGTTAGACATAATAAAAATCCTTGATTCTCTCGAATTGCGCGATATGCGATACGCGATTGCTTGGCCGGTTACGCTTATTCAGCCTTGGCTGCGAGGCCGGAGATGCGGGTCATGAATTCGTTCAGGAAGCGCGGCACGTCGACGCCGACGGCAACCTTCATGGTCTTGGCCGGGTCATTCAGGCGGGTTTCGTCGCCGATGGTGCGTCCGCGGGTCGGGCCTTCCACGTCGACCTTCATATTGATGTCGAGGGTGGTGACGAGGGTCGGGTCCACTGCCACGCCAACGGCGAGCGGATCGTGCAGGCCGCAGCCGCCCAGATGCGGGGACGTGGTTTCGTAAGCCTTGATGTAGAAGTCGGTCATGTCGGCCAGGAACTTGCCGGCCTTGGTGCCGAGGTCGCGCCACTGCTGGGTTTCCTTGTAGGTGAGCAGGGTCTGCAGGGTTACGTCGAGACCGATCATGGTGGTCGGCGCCCCGGAACGGAACAGGTAGTCGGCGGCTTCCGGATCCTGCGAAATGTTGGCTTCCATGCAGGCGTTGCAGTTGCCGGGTACGGTCAGTGCGCCGCCCATAAGCACGATTTGGCCGATTTCATCCTTGATTTCCGGTGCTTTCTTCAGTGCGGCTTCGATGTTGGTCATCGGGCCGGTCGGCACGTAGACGAGATCCTTGCCATAGGTCTTCACTGCGTCGATGATGAAGTCGACCGCAGATTCGGTTTCGACGGAACGGCTGGAATCGGGGATTTCCACATCGCCGATGCCGTTGTCGCCGTGGATGAACGCGGAGATCGGCAGTACTTCGAAATGGTCGGTGGTGCTGGAGTGCGGCAAACCCTGATACACCTTGACTTCCGGGTGGCCGAGCAGGTCGGTCACGGCCAGTGCGTTGCGCACACCCTGCTCGACGAGCACGTTGCCGTAGGTGCCGGTGATGCCGATCAGCTCGACTTCCGGGCTTCCCAGAGCATACGAAATGGCAAGCGCGTCATCAACGCCGGTATCAAGATCAAGAATCATCTTTTTCATGTGTGTGCCTTTCCTCTTTGACGGCCTGACGACGGTCCGCCACCATACGGGTGCGTCGTCAGTTATACATCGAGCGCATTCTCGATTGTGTTGTGTTGACAAGATTTATGATAAAGCGTTTTATCAAGAACGCAAATTCTTCACCCATACACGGCGTGTTGCCTTTATTCCCAACGATTACAGCATATTGGAGATGCTTACGTCACCACATACCGAGATTGATCTGCACCACCCGTTTCGCACCAGTCTGCAGCATCTAAAAATGGCGGTTTACGCGCAGGCCGCCTGCACCAGTTTCGGCGTAAGCACTTCAACCTGCGGATCGGAAAGCCACGGACGGGCATCCCCTGATTCCGTACCGGACTTGGCACGAACCGCAACATCAATCCGCTTACGCAACATACCCCAACAAGCGGCGGCCAAATCAGTCACGCTCTGTTCAACGGTGGTCATACGCCAACCAAGACCGAATCGTTTGAGAATATTGTCGTAACCAATCACCTGCATATCCTCAGTAACATGCAACCCACGCTCCGCCATACGCTGACGGAAGCCAAGCGCCATCACATCGTTGCAGCAGAACACGGCCGTCGCCCCGCCATCGATGATCTGATTCGCGGCACGATAGCCGCTATCGAAACGGTAATCACCCTCAACACACAGCGAAGAATCAAAATGCTTCCCCGACTGCTCGATGGCATCCACAAAACCACGACGACGCTCCGCGGCACTCGACTCCGCAATATCGCCGGTGACAATGCCAATACGAGTATGACCACCTTCCAACAGATACTGGGCAGCCAAACGACCACCAAGATAGTTGTCAAAACCGACGGCATCGCACCAGCCGCACTGCGTCAAACGGTCGATCAGCACCACCGGGCACGACACGAGCGCCACATCCTCACACAGCTGCTCAACAGCACTCCCAACACACGACTCACGCGCCGGGATCAACATCACCCCATCCACCCCACGGGCAGGAAGACGCTGCAACAACTCATGCTCCGCAGCACGCGAATCATCGGAATTGGCCACAATCAGCGAATACCCCTGCGCGGCGCACTCATCCTCCACACACTTGGCAAGCGCCGCGAAAAACAAGTTCTCAATATCAGGCACGATCAGCGCAACCAGCTGGGACTGCTTGGTCACCAAGCTACGCGCGCTCTGATTCGGCACATAATTCAGCTTCTTCGCCGCGTCGGCAATGGCCTTACGCTTCTCCTCAGACACGCGAGCCGGCCGATTATTCAACACCAGCGAAACCGTCGTCACAGACACCCCCGCAGCAGCGGCCACATCCTTCAACGTCGCACGATACGCCATTCAAACCCCTTAAAACGTTTCTCCTTCCAGCATAAATGCCACGCACTCCTGACGCGCCCAGCACCCCCATCCACAAACAAATTCCTTTCACAGCAAAATAATCCACATTATTTCCAGTGGTAAATCGTTTCTCAGAAATGTTTTTGTATACTCGCAACGTTTTGCTTAATACGAAAGCCACAGAGAAGAGAGGAACCCCAATGCAACCAACAGCACAGAAAAACAATGCGAAACAGCGCAAGACCATCGCCATCGTCGCCGTGATAGCAGTGGTTGCCATTGCGCTCGCAGCCGTTGCCATCATCGCAGTCGCCAATAAGCGCGAAATGACGCAAGCCGCCAGCGACACCTGCACGTTGAACGCGAAGGCGCTCGCCACGCATCAGCAAAACTTCGAAGAGGCTCAGAAAGAAGCCGAAGATGCGGCAAAACTCACCGTGGACGACGTGGCCGACGGCACCACGCTGGAAACCCTGAAGGATGCGATCACGCTGGCCGAAGCCGTGGAAAACGCGCCAACATGCCCCGCGAACGGCAATGCCAGCGACTTCACCAAGGCGACAGACGATATTCGCACGTACGCCGACAACCTGCGCAACATCACCAACGAACTCGACGCGGCCGCCAAGTCGGTGATCGCCAGCCAGGAACTCAAACTCGAGTCCGCCAAGTAAGCCGTCCGAGCCAGACGAGCCGACAGGGCGCCGCCCCTAGCTCCGCCACCTCTGCGTTCAACGGGGCCAAGTTGCGTTTTTCAAACAACTTTGACCTCGTTAAAGATGACTTTCGCAACGTTTTCACAACCCGATAACCGCCCATACCGCAAATCGATACCCCCTTCCGCAAAAACCCGAAAGAGCTTATTAACGGGGGTCAAAGTTACGTTTTGAACAACTTCACCCCCGCACAAGCGCTTTCGCACCGTATCTGGCTTATATATGGCAGATTCGACAGTCCGACCGGAGGCATTTCCTGACGAAATCGGCTACTTGCAGCACGTTATTTTCCAATAGCCACTTGCCGAACCCAATTGCCAGGCTGCGCCGCATCCACCATGACGCACCGTCACAAACGTTCCCGTCCGACGCGCTTTACTGGCCTTGGGCGCGGTAGCGGGCTTCGGTGGCGGCTTTGGCGGGCTCCCACCAGGCGCGGTTGGCAGCATACCAAGCGATGGTCGCTTGCAAACCGGCTTCGAAATCGGTGCGCACAGGCTTCCATCCAAGTTCGGTACGCAGCTTGCTGGAGTCAATCGCGTAACGCCGATCATGCCCGGGGCGGTCACGCACCCAGTCGAACGCATCTTCGGCACATCCCATAAGCCGCAGGATCATACGCATCACGGCAATGTTGCTCATTTCACCATCCGCGCCGATCAGGTATGTTTCGCCGATCCGCCCGCGTGTAAGAATCTTCCACACCGCAGAAGAGTGGTCTTCCGTATGGATCCAGTCGCGCACGTTCTCGCCTGTGCCATATAGTTTCGGACGCACGCCCTCCATGATGGAAGTGATCTGGCGTGGAATGAATTTTTCCACATGCTGGTACGGCCCGTAATTGTTGGAACAGTTGGAAATCGTGGCGCGAAGCCCGTACGTGCGAACCCAGGCACGCACCAGCTGGTCGGATGCCGCTTTTGACGCGCTGTACGGACTTGACGGCTTATATGGCGTGCTTTCGGTGAATTTGCATGGATCGTCGAGCGCAAGGTCGCCGTACACTTCGTCGGTGCTGATGTGATGGAATCGCACGTCATGCTTGCGCGCCGCCTCAAGCAGGTGGAACGTACCCTCCACATTCGTTGTGATGAAGGGTTCAGGATTGGCGATGGAGTTGTCGTTATGCGATTCGGCCGCGAAATGCACGATCGCGTCATGCCCGGGCACGATACGTTCCAGTAGTGCAGCATCGCAGATATCGCCTTGCACGAGTTCGACTTGCGATTGCGGAAGACCGGCGATATTCTGCGGATTTCCGGCATAGGTCAGCTTGTCGAGCACGGTTATGCGCACGTCAGGATGGTTGTGTGCCACGTAGCGCACGAAATTGGCTCCGATAAACCCACATCCGCCGGTCACGATGATGTTGCGCGGCTTGAAAATCTCACTACTCACTATTTCAGGGTACTGGCAGGGTTGCATCATGGAGCGCTCGTGGGCGATGTCTCGAATCACTAATTCACGTAACCCGCGCAAGCCGAAAAGTTCAATGGTTGCACGGCTTCCCCCGTGGCGGATGCGATATCTATGACAGATTCAGCAGGTTTTTCGCACTCCAAACCTTGATTTGGTGTATGAACGGCACCTCAGTTACCCTTGATTTGGTGTATGAGAGCGCCTTTCGCAACCCTTGATTTGGTGTAAAGACCGCATAATCATTGGCTTTTCAAGCAGAGACCCATTGAACTCAAACGAGCACCCTAATTTAGGTCCTGGCAGAAGAGAACTTCTGGATTACATGGCAAGATTCGGGCTCTAGGCCAAGTATGAGTCAGGTCCCGCTTCCGCCTCCAGTGAAGCCGACTCGCTTGCAGCGTGACATCTTCAAAAGCGACGCTTACCGAATCTCAGTTGTCAGACTGCGTCACATCGCCATGGCGAACTGTCATAAGCGTTCCCGTCCGACGCACTTCACAAATTCGTCTTCCTGAGGCTTGGAACCCTTATAGTCAGCAAACAACACTTCAAAATCCGGAACAGCAATGGTCTTCATACGAGCACAAGTTGGAACGGCATGTTCAGCAGCAATATGTCCAGAAGTCGGAATAGTGCGTTCATGGTCTGTCATGGCAACCACGTTACATCTCACGTCAACGGTCTAACTGCGCCAAGCCACGCACCGAATCCGCCGCCCGCCTTCTCGTCGCCCCATACAAGCCACGCTTTCGGCGCATTATCAGCTGGTGGCATCCAACACTTGCGCGCGCATATAGTCGTCCACCTTGAACACCAAATCCGTCTGTCGACTGTCGCTCGCAGCAAATTGAGTAAAAAGATCCACATATCGAGCCTCTCCCCCAGTCTGCAAATCAACCAATTCCTGCGCTACGACCCTTCAGATTCCGCATACATTTTGTTGCCCTTTCCCACTTACGTTGTAGGCAGATACCCCACGTAGCACAGTTAACCTTCCAGCTACCTTTCAGACATCTACGAGATACCCGTTCGTCCACAGCTGAACACTAAAATGTATCCGGTTTAATTGTACAGAGCCCCTAATTATAAGGGGCTATCTTGTTGAAGGAAGCGACGATGCCTATTTTTTCGCCTGACCGTCATGCTTGTGCACCTTCATACGTAAAACTTACTAAGCAGCCGATTGCGGGTGGAACATATCGCCCTCTTGCGAATGACGAAGACAGCAACGCTTGCGCCCCATCCGCCCTTTCAGGTCACCATAGTTCAAAACTGTATACGCAGAAATCAGCAATTCACGCCATCTCCGATAACACAAGCGTTTTCATTCCCAAAGTCGATGCGCCCCATCTGCCAAAAACGACTGACGACAAGTCCATTAACGAAGCTGCGAACAACAGTACCCATCCAGCCCCCCTATCTGCTGAAATTCAGCTCACGCAAACTGACGAACATCCTCTGATGCAGGCCTTTGAAGTCTGCAAGCAAGCAGCCCGCACCACAACAAACGCGCTTTCCACCGCAGGGCACGCAGTCGTAAAAGCCGCCAAAACTACCGGCCACGCCATCCATATCGCCGCCACAGCAGTAAAGACCGCATGGCACACCTTCACCAACTTCAAAGCCGTTCAACTCATCATCAAATTCTTTAGAAAAGCATATGGCCCGTGGAAGAAGCGCATGAGGTTCTCCTATGCGTTCTACGCCATCGTATTCACCCTATTGACTTCTGCCGAGGTCATCTTCCTTCAGTGGGGAATGTATAGCGAACCAACATACGATAAAAGCAACGAGGTGGATCAGACAACCAAAATTCTGAACAGCGTCGCAGGGCAAGTCACCAAATTCGTCAGTCAAATGTGGCTTGAGCAGAAATCTCTCTTTTTGGTTAATTTTGTCGGGCTCGGTCTTATTTATCTCGCACTCATTTTTGTCACCAACAGATTCTGGATTGCGACACTTCTTTTCGGAACAGCTATAACAGCTTTTGGCGTAGCAAACAGCATAAAAATACAATTACGTAATGAACCAATCATTCCAGCGGATTTTACTTTTATATCTGGAGGAGACGCCGGCAATATTGCTTCATTTATTCCTGACAATTCACAGCAATTCGTCGAAAATGCCGTCACAGTCGTCATTTGGATAATTGCTATCTGTTTGTTGCTCCTCCTACTCGATAGACGTAAATGCTTTATCTACTGTTCATGGCGCAAACCATTCGCCAGTGCGAAAAACACCGTCGGCACATTCAGCCGAGCCCTCGCCGCCGTGGTTAGTGTAGTCATCCTGGCATCCTATGCAACAAACTTAGGAACTGGTGGGTCATGGTCAAATATGTGGGCAGCCAAACAAGGTTATACGCCCACACTTTTCGACGCAGCAGAAGATGCCCGAAATAACGGTCCTGCGACGACCTTCTTAAGCCTGACAAAGGCTCCCACGATGGATAAACCTGAAGGTTATTCAAAACAGAAGATGCAGGCAATTTCAAAGAAATATTCAAAGCTTGCAAATTCCATAAATAAGTCCCGAACACAGCAATTGACCGACAGCACTGCCATCATGATACTGTCAGAAACATTTGCCGACCCCACCAGACTCCCTGATATTACTTTTGATGAAGATCCCATTCCGAATATTCGAAATATCATGGGAACCACTACATCCGGCACCATGCTTTCGCCTGGTTATGGAGGTGGAACCGCCAACATTGAATACCAAGCTCTCACAGGTCTTTCTTTGGCGAATTTTAGCGATTCAATGATTGTTCCTTATCAGCAACTCGTACCGACTCAATCTAACCCATATTCGTTTAATCAGATCTGGACACAGAAATATGGAGAATCCGGTTCCGAGGCAGTGCACCCTTACTATCAAAGCATGTATCTAAGAAACACAAATTATAAAAAGTTTGGTTTCTCGCACCTTTATTCTCTCGACAGCGCAACCCCTGTCGAGCATACCGAAAAAATAGGAGAATCACCATATGTGAGTGATTCCTCCACCTATCAAGATGTTTTGGATTTGATCAAGAATCAAAAGAATCCAGAATTTCTGCAAGTCGTCACTATGCAAAACCACATGCCTTACAGCAACTACTATGAAGCGGAAGACGTCCTCCAATCTTCTGTTACCGATGACACACCTGACGATGAGCATAGTGCGATTAACGTTTTTTCTACGGGCCTGAAATACACGGATCAAGCAACACTTGACTTCCTCAGCCAGTTGAACCAGATCAACAAGCCTATTACAGTCATTTTCTATGGAGATCATCTTCCAGGCATCTATTTAAAAGAAGAACAAAATCCGGACGATTCGTTCCTACTTCATGAAACCGATTATTTCATTTGGTCAAACGATGCGTCACCATCTGCAAATGTTAAGCTTGACGACTCTGAAGCAGCTTTTTCCTCATCTAATTATTTCATGTCATCCGCAGCTGAGCATATGAATGCAAAAATTTCGCCATACCTAGCTTTGCTAACTAAACTCCACGAGGAAATACCTGCGATTAGCCGTGTCATCTCGAATAGGGGCGGAATCGGGCTCGGAACAGCAACTTATCTTCAATCCGACGGCACAGTGACTGATTCTACCAGCATGAGCAAGACGCAAAAGCAACTACTAGCAGACTACAAGCTTGTACAGTACGATCAGACCTCCGGAAAGAACTATCTAAAAGAAAGCGACTTCATGAGTGTAGACTGAAGAAAGCTTTGAGTCCGAAGACAACACGATAGAAGGAAACAATGGATAAGACGCCACTCGTTTCAATCATTATCCCCGTTTATAATGCAGAACAATATCTGCCATTTTGTCTCGACTCAGTCAAAAACCAGTCTTGGAGCAATCTCCAGATTATTCTTATCGACGATGGTTCCACTGATTCTTCGCCGCAAATTTGTGATTTATATGCTTCTACCGACAACAGAATTATTGTAAGACACCAAGAAAATGGAGGTATTGCCAAAGCTCAGAATGCTGGACTGGATTTGGCGAAAGGTGATTACATCGCTTTTATTGATAATGATGACATAATGGCACGAGACAATATTGAAATTTTATTTCATGCGTTAGTCTCCAATCATGCTGATATGAGCAAAGCCCGTTGGCAACAGTTTGGCATTTCGCAGATCCAAGAAATCAAAACGAAAGCTTCAAATGGCACCGCTCTTACAGGCAAAACAACATCTTTTAGCAATCCTCTGCAGTCATATCAAACTGTTTTCAGCAAGCTATTTCGCGTTCTAGGAAAGATGGCTGGCAAAAACACTGAAGCTCGTTATTTTAATGAGGCGAATTGGTGCCGTTTGTATGCACGAAAAGTATGGGATGGAGTTCGGTTTCCCGAGGGTATTTACGCTCAGGACACTGCAATAGCCGGAGAGTTATATCTTCGGATGGAAACGGTAGTTGACGTTGATGCAACCCTGTACTACTGGTTGCAGAGGCCTGACTCTGTTACACATAAGACGCGTAGTGCCTCGTTCTATCATGATCACATCGTCGCAGCTAAGAAAAACTTCATTCTGTGTCAAGAGAATAGTGTTATACCAGCGCGAAGCTACTACACTCTTACGGGCAATCTTAAAGATGAGGGAAAGGCTGCGAAGAGTTCTACTGAAAAGCAACAGTTTAGAATTGACCAATTGCAAGTTTCAAATCTAATCAAGTCTCTTTCTCTTAAAGATAGAATGATTTGCAATTCGCTTAAGCGGATGAGACTGATAGAAAAAAGAATATACGATGCGAAAATTAAGAATATGAAATAGTAAACGTGCGGCAACTTAATGCCGCACGTTTACTATTTCTCTTGCTGCTTTTCCAAAGAATTTGCATCGATTGTCGCTTGATCGTTTAAATCAACAGCAATAGCTGCCCGCACGCCTTTCCATTTCTCAGCGACAAAAAGTGGATTGACTACCAGCCAATACAATTTGCGTTTCCATGAATATTGATGATCTTGCAGGATGAACTTTGAGCCTAACGTATAGGCACGAATCATCTGTTTAATGACGAATGGCATGGAAATTGGGTCCATTGTTTTGCCAACACGTCGTACGCCGACAATCTCATCAAACATACGTTTCTTGTAATCACGTAATTTGATCTCATTAGTATGCCACACATTAGCTCTTGGCGCATAAGCTTTAACATAACCGTGCTTGACGAGATCCTCGCCAAACTTCTGATCTTCAGCATACGGCACGTCCTGGTATGGAACGTCTCCAAGGAGCACAGACTTACGAGCCGCCGAATTAACGTCTGAATAGAATGTAACTAGATCGAAAATTTGTTGAGAGTCGATAAAGTCATCCTCATAGAAAAGCGTCGTTCCGAAGTCTGGACCAAACTGCTTAAAGGTCCGTATTATCTCCTCTTTCAGCAGGGGAAGAGCATTAGGACGAGGATCTTGCTTGCCCATGACACCGGCAACCATCGGGAACCGTTCCATCGGCTGAATAATCTCGTACAGCCACCGATCATGAGCAGGCGTTGCATCTTGAGTCAGATACACAACATACTCGCCCTGAGCCATTTGAGCCGCCTGCTGACGTACCCTTCCGTGTGAGAAATCAGGCTTTGCAATGGTTTCATACCGAAAATGCTTAAACTTGGGCAACCAGGCTTTAATTATTTCAGGAGTACGATCTTTTGAGCTCGTATCAATGACAAGAATCTCGTATTCGAAATTTGTCTTTTGCTTAAGTAGGCTTCCAAAAAGCTCATCAAGATTGTCTTCACCATAATAAGTAGGAATGAAAACAGTGGCTTTAATCTCGCTCATGGCTGGCAGTAGTCACCTCTCGCATGATAATTTTCGCAAACTTCTCATATGACGCATCCCATGATGAGCTTTCCGCGCTCTTAGAAATGCGTTGGCATCTTGCTTCAATGTCAGGATCAGAGACAACTTCATCCAATCCTTTGGCCAATTCGATTGGCGAGTCCAGAGTGTAGACAATATCTGAATTCTCACCAATTACCAAACGATTGTTCTCTCCATCGTTCATTACAGGAACACATCCTGCAGCAAGCAGTTCAAGAGGAAGAAGCGATGCGTTCGTCAAAGAAAGCACCAAACATGCCTGAGAGTCATGGTAAATCGAAGAAAGCTCCACAGGACTGACGATTCCTCGATTTTCGTACGGGAATGGAATGTCATAATCAGATACATCCCAACCAAAGAAAACGATATTGTAGTCAGGATGTATTTGGTGGAACTTCGCCAAAGTCAAGACGCCAATTTCAAAGGCGCGTCTCTCAGTCACAGGTCTTGCATAGAAACAAATCTGCTTCTTTTTTGAAGTTTTTCCAGTAGGACGATAAATATCTAGATCTGCGCCGAAGTCGAAAAAATCAGCTTTCATACCGTATTCTCCGACTTTTTTCGTCAGCCAACGCCCAGCTGTAATACCGTAAAAACCAAAACGATAAGTGTTCTCAGCTAACACCGCTTTAGAGCCCATTCCGTAAAAGAGCGGCTCGAAATCCTGAACGAAATACATTTTATGGGCAGGATTCTTCATATTGAAAACAGGATAAGCGGTTTCCCATCCCGTCGCGAACAGGACATCGATGTCTTCTTTGTCAGCCTGACTCATAGGCAGACAACGAACATCAATATCAAAATGTTCTTTCAACAACTGGTGAGAATAATCAGCTGGCTGTTGTGAGATGCTCTCGTAGATGAAAAAGGTGACATTATGTCCGCGCTCTTGCAACGATTTCGCAAAACGAGCGATTGTGTGCTGACCGCCACTACCAATGCTGATGGGCGAAAGAACCCATCCAATATTTAACTTTGCCTTATCAACCTTCTTAGGCGCAACATACGGCTCAGCAACAAAATCAGCTTTGACGACATCCTCCACGGATGTCATAACATCAATAGGGCGTTTTCCTACAACATCCTTAGAGACCAGTCTTTTTCGAATCCGCCTCATGCATACTTTCATGGACCGCTTCAATGTATATACAATTCCTTTGTCTCTAGCATAAGCAACAAAGGAAGCTACCAAGTTCGTCACAATCACAAACTCCTATTTCTAAAATCTTCAATTCTTCCGCCTAAATATAGACCGAAATTTATGCATCCAGTCCAAGACCCTCGACGAGTATCTCCAGCGTTTTGAGTTTTGCATTTGCTCCAGCTGCCCTCTGACTTCAGCATATTTGCCTTTATCAACCTCATATGCTTCTAATTGCGAAATCATTTCATACAGAATGTCAATCTCAGCACTAAAGTAGCAGAACTCAGACGGATAAATATGGTTATACTTTTGCCAGATATGATGCCTTACTAACAGTATTTTGGAAAGGTCATTTTCCTGTGCATCATTCCTCGACGCTGTTCCCGTATGCTTACGGTAAAAATAAAGCGACTCATCAACCCTTGCCGCTACAGCGCCAGAAAGGCAAGCTCCAAGTGCAAAATCCCAATCTTCGTACCCTAGACAGCCAAGGTACTCGTCATACTCAAGATCATGTTCAATAATGAACGCCATCCGCAAGAGGGAATAGGCGCCCATGTAGTTCTCATGCTTCAGCTTTTCCAGATTGTATTCCGGATACTTCGAATCGAACTCAACTCTTCCAAAATAGTGCACTTGACAATATACTAAATCTGCACTTTCTTTCAGTGCACATGAAACCATGTTTTCGACAAAATGTTCGTCTAAATAGTCATCTGCATCAAGCTGTACAAGATAATCAGCGTCTTTTGCAAGGGAAATTGCCTTATTACGTGTTTTTACAACGCCTTGATTCTGTTGAACACAGACATGTACCTGCTCATCATAAGACGAAATCACCTCAACGGAATTATCCGTAGAACCATCATCTATGACATAGATCTCAGTGCGCGGGTATGTCTGAGCAAGTGCACTCTCAATCGCCTGACCAACGAATTCGGAGTAATTATGATTGATGATTACTATTGCCACAAGAGGAAACGCCTCATGAGCTGCATCGTCCAAGTTCATGACCTCGTCACTCATAGCCGACATGATATCAGTATGTCTGGGCAAGTAACCTGTAGTGTGAAACATTTATTAAGAACAACCTCCCCATTACCTTCTGTCTCGCCACATCGTAAAATCTTAGAAGGATTCAGTCGGCAACATTGCCTAAAGAATGGAGTTTTTGTGACCAAAATCGTCAAAAAACTTGAGGAGCGGTACCACTATGGTCTGGTTGTCTTCAAGGAACTCGTTAAAACTGACTTTCAATTGCGCTATCAGGGTTCTTTTCTAGGCATGGCATGGTCAGTCCTCAAGCCACTGATGCTCTTCGCTGTCATGTATACCGTTTTCGTCCGGTTCTTGAAATTTTCCGATGGAACGCCAACCTTTACGATCTCGCTCCTTTGCGGCACCTGCCTTTGGAGTTTCTTCTCTGAGGCAACTTCCGTTGGCATGCAATCTATCGTTGGCCGTGGTGACCTTTTGAGAAAAGTTCACTTCCCGAATTATATTATCGTCGCTGCAACAACCATGGGATCCATGATTTCCTTGGGAATCAATTTGGTCGTTGTCATTATCTTTGGCTTTTTTGCTCATGCTCAATACACATGGCACATGCTTCTTGTTCCATTGAATATCATTCAATTATATCTTCTTGCCTTAGGGTGCGCCCTCCTAACATCTACCTTGTATGTGTATTTTCATGATGTGGCTCATATTTGGGAAGTCGTCCTCCAGGCAATGTTCTATTCCATTCCTATCATTTACCCGATCACAATGGTTTCCAACAGCTACCCGGTTATCGCAAAGATAATGCTCCTTAATCCAGTTGCTCAGGTAATCATGGACATTAGGCATAATCTTGTAGCACCGGACTATGTTCCGACAACATGGACCATGATTTCCAATCCGCTGATTGTTTCTATCCCCTATATCTGCACGTTTGTACTCTTAATCGCTGGTATTGCTGTGTTCCGCAAGTACAGCCGAAAGTTTGCTGAGGTGATGTAATTGACAAATTCTATTGTCAAGAAAGACGAAGATACTCGCCCCGTCGTTTTGTCTGTTGAACATGTGTCCAAATCCTTCCGTCTGCCCACAGAGCAGGCTAGCGGTTTGAAGCAAGCATTCATCAACTGGACAAAAGGGATCAAAGGCTACACTGAACAAACCGTTCTGAAAGACATTAATTTTGAAGTACGACAAGGCGATTTTTTTGGCATTGTAGGTCGAAATGGTTCAGGAAAATCCACGCTTTTGAAAATTATTTCTGGGATCTATGTTCCAGAACATGGACGTGTGACAATCAACGGCAAACTTGTCCCGTTCATTGAACTGGGCGTTGGATTTAATCCTGAGCTTACCGGTCGTGAGAATGTATATCTCAACGGCGCTTTGCTCGGTTTCACCAACGCGGAAATCGATGCGATGTACGATGACATCGTTGAATTCGCTGAATTGGGCGACTTCATGGATCAGAAGCTTAAGAATTATTCTTCCGGCATGCAAGTCCGATTAGCTTTTTCTGTTGCTATTAAGGCACAAGGAGACATTCTTGTGCTGGATGAAGTCCTTGCCGTAGGAGATGAAGCTTTTCAGGCGAAGTGTAATGATTTCTTTGAAGAGATCAAAAAAGATCCGACCAAGACAGTAATTCTAGTGACCCACGCAATGTCCTCTGTCGAAAAGTATTGCAATAAGGCAATCCTAATTAAAGACGGCGAAGTTCTAGTTAATGGCGACAAAAACGATGCCGCCAAAATGTATACGGAAGAAAACCTTCGTAGCCTTCAGAATAAAGCGAAAGAGTCCAACAACGGATATCCAGCTGGTCTCAATGAGGACGTTCCGTATCTTAAATGTGTTCCCACTTCAGACCTGGTTCTTACCCACAATGATTCATTTGAATTTGATGTGGAGTATGAGTACACGAATGAAGAGAGATTTTATCTGGCATTTTCTATGCTGGATACTCGCAGAGGTGGAATTCCGTACGATTCCGGTTCCTTAGACATGGGAATTGGTGGCAGGGGAAGGCAGAAAACACATTTCTCTATTCCTCTTGACATGTTTAACAATGGAACTTTCAAGATCATCGCTTCGCTTCGAAAGGATGATCCAAAGGATCCGGATCATACTCTCTTAGCTGGTTTTACCAGTGATGTTAATTCTTGTCTCTTTTCTCTTAGCGAAGACGCAAAAGGCACTGATTATGCATTGATTCGTCGCGAAAAGATAGATGTAAAGAGAAGCTAATGCTTTCACAGGATCAGCAGATTCAACAGGTCCAGCAGAGGGTCTTGGATATATACAAAGTATTTAAGGCTCTCTGCGAGAAGCATGATCTACAGTTCTTCTCATCAGGCGGCACTTCAATCGGCGCAGTTCTTTACAATGGATTCATACCTTGGGATGATGACATCGATATTAATATGCCGCGTGAAGACTATGATAAATTCATAGAAATAGCAAAAACAGAATTGCCAAGTTATCTTGAGCTTTTCAATGCGGTCAATAGCACTCATTCCGACATTCATTTTCTCAAATTACACGACAACAGAACCATGTTTACCGCAGATATTCTATTAAAATACCCGGATTGCTATACGGGTATTTTTATAGATATCGAACCAGTTGATAGCGCACCTACAGATTCAAAAGAGCGTGAAAAGTGGTACTACGAGGTAGATAGACTTTACTGCTATGATCTTGTTCGAAAATTTGGGAAAACATATCTTTATCCAGATACAATGGAATGGATTTATCCAAATAGAGTTAAGCGAGCTATAGCTTACTATTTACTGCATCTTTTCCCGTCTGATTTTTTCGCAAAACTTTATGAAAAGAAGCAGAAAAGAATTAATCGCCTATATTCTTTTCATGAAGCAACGCATGTCACTTTCCCACGTTACGGAATGTTCCGAAGCAACCACATGTGGGAGACGAGTGCATCAGACTGGAACGGCTACGTAGAATACCCCTTCGAGGATACAACCATCCGCGTTCCCACCGGATATGAAGATATCATGCTGCACCAATACGGCTTTATTCCGACAATGGAGAAACAAAAGGCGTACGAAACCGCAGCAGACACACACCACATTGCTGGAGGAAAGCTGGATCTGCAGCGCTCCTATAAGGAATATCAAAACGACATGCGCAGAAAGAAGTAAGCGTTCCTATCTTGCTTCTTTCTCGCTTGAGACAAGCAGGATATTGCCATCTGCAATATCCTGCAAATGTTTGCCGTACGGGCTCTTGCCGTACCGTCTCGCGGACTCGAGCAGCTGTTCGCGAGTGATCCACCCGTTCTCGTAGGCGATCTCTTCCACGATCGCGATCGGCAGTCCCTGCGCCCTCTGGACCGTGCGCACGAATTCGCCAGCCTCGAACAGACTGTCCATCGTGCCCGTGTCCAGCCACGCGTATCCACGCCCCAGCGTGCGCACGTGCAGACGCCCCTCGTCCAGATACATGCGGTTCAGGTCCGTGATCTCCAACTCGCCGCGGGGACTTGGCTTAATCTGCTTGGCGAATTCGGTGACGCGCTCGTCGTAGAAGTACAAGCCGGTAACCGCATAGTTGGAAGCCGGATGCTCCGGCTTTTCCATGATGGAGATGGCCTTCTTGTTCTCGTTGAATTCGACCACGCCGTAGCGTTCCGGATCGTCCACGTAATAGCCGAACACCGTCGCGCCCCCGCCGTTCTCGGCCTTGCGGACCGCACCTCTCAACGTGGCGCCCAACCCGTTGCCGTAGAAGATGTTGTCGCCCAACACCAGCGCGCACGGCTCGCCGTCGATGAACTCCTCGCCCAGTAGGAACGCCTGCGCGAGACCGTCCGGGCTCGGTTGGACCTTGTACGAGAACCGCACCCCGTAATGGCTTCCGTCGCCCAGCAGACGTTGGAAGTTCGGCAGGTCGTGCGGCGTGCTGATGACCAGGATGTCGCGAATGCCCGCCATCATCAGGACGCTCAGGGGATAGTAGATCATCGGCTTGTCGTACACCGGGAGCAGCTGCTTCGACGTGACCGTGGTCAACGGATACAGGCGGGTACCGGAACCACCGGCAAGGATGATGCCCTTCATAATCGTCCTGCTTTCTGACGTATCTTTGGGTAATAAGCGTTTCCAGCTTAGTAGGTCAATCCAATATTGAAAAACCGCGCAGAAGAGTCTGCGCGGTTTCATCGCATTATCAGGAAGTTTCTTCTCCGTGGATCACTCGGACAGTTCCTTGGCGACGTATGCCTTTAGCAACTCCTCCCAGTCCGGAGCCGAATATCCCGTCGCCTCGATCTTCCCCAAGTCCAGGGCGGAATGGGTCGGGCGCGGGCTGACCGGATCCTTCGCGTTCCGGAAGTACTCTTCGGTCGAGATCGGGCGTACCCTGTCCCCGTTGCCGTTCGTCAGATCGAACACCGCCTTGGCGATGCCGGCCCAGCTCTCCACCCTGCCGGAACCGGTCAGATCGTACGTGCCGTACCCGGCACCGGAATCCAACAGGTGGAAGATCGCGTCCGCCATATCCGAAGTAAACGTGAGGCGCCCGTACTGGTCGTCCACCACGGTCACCTCGTTCAGACCGTCCCCGGGGTCGGCGACGCGGTTGGACAGCATCATCATGGTCTTTACGAAGTTATGACCCTCGCCGATCACCCAGCTCGAACGCAGGATATAATGACGCGGGCAATTCGCGACCGCGATGTCCCCGGCGGCCTTCGACTGGCCGTACACGCCCAACGGCGCGAACGCCTCCTCCTCGTCATGCAATTCGGCGGTCCCGTCGAACACGTAATCGCTCGACACGTGCACCAGGGTGATGTTGTGCTCCGCGCACACGCGCGCCAGCAGGGCGGGCCCCTGCGCGTTCGCCTTCCACGCCAGCACGCGCCCCTCCGGGGTCTCGGCCTTGTCGACCGCGGTGTACGCGCCCGCGTTGATGATCGTGCCGTACAGGCTCCAGTCGAACCGGCCGTACTGTGCCGGGTCGGAGAAGTCGAACGTGTCGATGTCGTTGAACTCGAAGCCCTCGAGGCCGTGCTCCTCCACGTAGTCGCGGATGGCGTGGCCGAGCTGGCCGTTGCAGCCGGTGACCATCGTACGGCGCGGGGCCATGGGCTTGGCGTCCCTGAGCATCGGGTGGTGCAGGTCGGCCTCGCTGCGTTCGGACTCCTCCAGCGGGATCGGCCACTGGATGTTCAGCTCCGGGTCGGCGAGGTTCACGAAGGTGTAGGTCTTCTTCTGCTCGAGGCTCCAATGCGCGTTCACGAGATACGTGTACGCGGTGCCGTCCTCCAACGCCTGGAAGCTGTTGCCCACGCCACGCGGCACGTAGATCGCCTTCGACGGATCCAATACGGTCGTGTACACCTGGCCGAAGGATTCGCCCGGACGCAGGTCCACCCACGCGCCGAACACGGAGCCCGTGGCGATCGAGATATACTTGTCCCACGGTTCCGCGTGGATGCCTCGCGTCACGCCCTTCTTCGCATTGAAGCTGATGTTGTTCTGCACCGGACCGAAATCCGGCAGGCCGAGCTCGGTCATCTTCGCCCGCTGCCAGTTCTCCTTGAACCAGCCACGGTTGTCGCCGTGCACCGGCAGGTCGAACACCAGCAGTCCCGGAACGTTCGTCTCCTCGACCCTCAAATCCTTCTCGAAATCCATACCCTCGTAAATCCTTTGCCGTAGATGGGAATCATCATGGGACCACGCCCTTTGGGGTGTGACCGTTCTCGTATGCGTCTTACTGGCCCTGCTGCCTGTACCTGGCTTCGGTGGCGGCCTTGGCGGGCTCCCACCACTGGCGGTTGTCCGTGTACCAGTCGATGGTGGCCTTCAGGCCGGACTCGAAGTCCGTGTGCGTGGGCGTCCAGCCCAATTCGGTCCGCAGTTTCGTGGAATCGATCGCGTAACGGCGGTCATGGCCCGGACGGTCCTTCACCCAGTCGAACGCGTTCTCGTCCTGTCCCATCATCTTCAGGATCATGCGAAGCACGGTGATGTTGTTTTTCTCGCCGTCCGCGCCGATCAGGTAGGTCTCGCCGATCCTGCCTTTGGTCAGGATCGTCCACACACCGCTGGAATGGTCCTCGGTGTGGATCCAGTCGCGCACGTTCTCGCCCCTGCCGTACAGCTTCGGCCTCTCGCCCTCGAGGATGTTCGTGATCTGGCGGGGAATGAACTTCTCCACATGCTGGTACGGACCGTAATTGTTGCTGCAGTTGGAAATCGTGGTCCTCAGGCCGTACGTGCGGGTCCACGCGCGCACCAGCATGTCGGACGCGGCCTTCGTACTCGAGTATGGGCTGGACGGATGGTACGGGGTGGACTCCGTGAACTTGGCCGGATCATCCAAAGCGAGGTCGCCATACACCTCGTCCGTGCTCACGTGGTGGTAGCGGATGCCGTACTTGCGCACGGCCTCGAGCAGACGGAACGTGCCTTCCACGTTCGTCTTCAGGAACGGTTCCGGGTCCGCGATCGAATTGTCGTTATGGGACTCGGCCGCGTAGTGCACGATCGCGTCGTGGCCCGGCACGATCTTGTCGAGCAGCTCGGCGTCGCAGATGTTGCCATGCACGAACTCGACACGGTCCTCGGGAAGGCCCGCGATGTTCTCGATGTTGCCCGCATAAGTCAAAGCGTCCAACACGGTCACGTGCACGTCCGGGTGATGGTCGACCACGTAATGCACGAAATTCGACCCGATGAAACCACAGCCACCGGTCACGATGATGTTCTTAGGAGTAAACGTCTCTTCAGCCATATGTGCAATAGTACTTTCCCTCTTAGTCAAAAGCACACTAAACACTTCATTGACCGGATTTCGAATTCTGAGCGAAGGAACACTGCTTTCGGCTAAAGAACAGCAAAGACGTTCCAATATCCGTCACTAGATTTTTTCGGCCATACTCTATCGAAGAGCTTCGTCCACAACCGATCCACAGCAACCCTATACAAACTCTTTCGCACGAGCTCCAACACAGTCGCAACACAAAAAACAACGAATATCGACAACACAGACAGCAAAATCGCGTATTTGTCGTTATAAAAAACAGACAGGTTGACCCAATTGAACCATAGCTGCTTACGAATAAACGGCTGCTCAGTAATCAGATAAACACCAAATGATGCCGAAGCAATATGATTCACTATCTTTGAATGGAAATGCATCCCACGAAAAAGACCAAACAAGGCAAAACTTACCGCGAGAATAGGAATCGACCATTCGTCCTGAACCGGTTCAAGATAGATGGGAAGATTGTCCGAATCTCCGACCCATACCGCCGACAAGATAGCATTCCAAATCACAATAGCGAACAGCCCCAGCAAACCCGCAACGTTTAAAGTGAACCGAGATAGCCTCAATGAATACCACTTATAGTAAGCAAGTAACGTGAAAACATAACAGAAACCAACAAAATTAAGCCCCATACCTAGATTCGCCCCGGGAACAAACCTTAAAAGTCCCCACAAGACAATCATTAAAATACATAATTGCAGGTGAGACCTTTTGCCCATCTTCTGTAAAGACGTTCGCACAAAAGGCAGCAGAAGCATGAAAACCGAGTAACTGCTTACATACCACCACTCATTTCGAGTAAGCGGGAACAAAAGGTCAAGCCATGTCGAGGCAATTACAGAAGTCGGATCAATAATAAACTGCAACACCAAAGAACTCAGATTCCAGAAAAACAGGATGCTCCACAGCGACCAAATTTTTTTCGCAGCCTGTCGAAGCGATATTTCCTTATCGGCAAGGAACCAAACGGTGATAAGAAGGAATAAAGCGATTCCAATCTTTCCTGACGCCCTGTAGAGAAACTGGAAAAAGAGACGTTTCAGACAAAAAGGTTCTGCCCACAAATCAAAGGGACAATGAACAACTAAATGATGAGAAACAATAAGAATGATTGCAATTATCCGGAGAAGCTCCAGCCCGGATTCTCTGTTTTTCTCTGTCTTCATCTGTTATTTGGTTTCTGAATGGTCGTCATGTCGCTCTGCTCGACACAATCAAATATAGACCTTACTTTCCACTACCGTTTTCCAACCTATTAAAGGGCATACACGCGGGAATAATCAAAAGTACTGGTGCCGAAAAAACTAGAGGAAGAGCATATCTTGCGCTCTCATTCACGGGAGACAACAGACATACGCAGAAAACCAGAACACAAGGAACCATTGCAATCAATAGCTTATAATTGCGCTTAAAGCAAGCTAAACATATAGCAAGACACCCAATCCAAAAATATGTTCCTGGTTTTACAATCAGATTAACGACCGGGATTTTATACAGCTTCGCAAATGACTGCAAGAATTTCTCACGCAGATTTTCCGTTTCCCCTAAATATGTCGGATACAATTCTTCATCCGGAACACCCATATACTGTTTCCACCCACTAACTGTCTGAGAATTCATCCATTGGAAACTGTCATATACAGAGCCTTGTCCAATACTTGCCCTACATGGGTAGAAGAAACCAAATGTTCCAGAAAATGTCGCCGACAGATAGGTATCTGGATGTATAACAAGATGACGGCCCCATACCTTCAGAAATGCTCTCAACGAAAAATCTTTTCTGAAAAGAACTTTCACAGGATCAACGAGTTCGGGCGAATATTTAGCACCAAGATCACTCCATAGCGCATCATCTACAAGCATCTCGTTTAACTTTTTCTTTTCATCAGCCGTAAACGAAGATGGATTATCCCGAACCTCCCTCGAAATCTGCTGAACAGGAATCGTTAACATTTCAATACGACTCCCCTTCTGCGGATTAATCAATGCCGAGCTCATCAATGACGCAACAGCAACGATACCAACCAAGCCCACGGAAAGAAAAGTGTATAATTTCTTTTTATCTTTCGCCTGAACAAAAGAAACAAGAGCGGCACATGCAATCGCAATAATCAAACCCTCATTGCGGAAGACACTCATCACCATAAAGGCACAAGAAAAGAGGACGACAAACGTCCTTTCATTTATCACTTTCTTGTCACCGATCACTTCCACGAGTAAAACCGTCATCACCGCAATCGCGGCAGCATAAGGTACATCTTTTAAAACAGACAATGAGTACAGCGGGAAAAGCGGGTTCAGCGCGGAAAAACCAACAAGCACACACCACAAGCAAAAGACTCGATTAATCCCCTCTTCACCTTCTGCAACAAGCAGACGCTGATATACAAACCATGCTATAAACGCTAGAACAGCGGAAACAAGCAGTACTTGAATACTCGTGTAGATAAAGAACTGGGAATTTGCTCCCAACGGTTTCCCAATTGAAAATAAAACACCAATAACAAGAGTTGCCAAGACAGGGTGCTGAGAATTATATGAAGTATAGCCATAAAACTGCGACAGCTGCCAGAGACTATCATAAAACCCTAGTCCCGGCGCAAATAACGCATAATAAGGAATCCAAGCAACAATAATCAGTACCCAAGCAGAAAAAAATGGGTGACCTACTTTCCTGCAGTTCTTCGACAATTCCGATTCTTTAGGCACGCTCATACGAGAAAGAACCGCGTACATAATCCCAAATGCTATTAACGAGATAACGCAGAATGAGATAAACGATTTATAACTATCAAAAAACTGAAAACTATGCGTTTTAGAAAAAGAGTATCCTAATACCATTAAAAAGGAGAACAGTAAAGAAAAAAGACTTGAAAAAATCATTTTCCTTCGGAAACTAACAACATGTTTTTCCAAAATTTTCTCATTTCATTCTCTCTTAAAATAGAGTGGCGCATAGAGGTACATCACCCACTATGCGCCACTCTATTTTTTACTTCTCTTCGTGATACTCTTTGTCGGTATTCACATTCCAGACGTTCTTTTTATCTCCACGACCACTCTTGATGTTATCGACTGCTTCAAAAGCAGTAGCCATGGAATGATCCATATTGTTGTAGCGGTGTTGGCCATTACGTCCAACGCAATACAGGTTTCCGAAGGAATCCAGCCACTTCACCAGATCATCGATCTGATACCAGGTATCAAAGTAAGCAGGATATGCCTTCTTCACACGTTCACGATGAGAATCCTGAATATCGTTCTTTGATGCGATAATTCCCATCTTCACAAGCTCATCAGCCGCGAAATCAATGCACTCCTGATCTGTCATTTCCCAGAAAGCATCGCCTTCATTGCAGAAATACTCCAGACCAATCCAGACCTTGTTGTCGACATCCTGAACCAGATACGGACTCCAGTTGTTGAACACCTGAATACGTCCAACCTTCACGCTGGTATCCTGTACATAAATCCAGCAGTCCGGAACGATTTGCGGATTGCCCAAGGTCGGAATATCCGTTTCATTCTTGAGATTCAGGTGATCAACAAGGAAACCAACCGTCACGAAATCACGATACGGAAGACCATCGGCAATCTTCTTCATATCCGACGGAACCGGCTTCGTAGCCTGGTCTCCCGCTGCAATGGAATCAACCAGATCCTTCACAGGCATGGAGGAAATAAACTCATCACCCGCAAGAGTCTGCTCATGCCCTTCGCTATCGCGATAAACAACAGAAGCGATCTTTCCTTCGGCCGTTTCGTTGATCTTCACGACTTCAGCATGCTTAATAATATGCGCACCGAACTCTTCATCATGCTTAGCGACGGTTTCCCACAGCTGGCCCGGACCGAACTTCGGATACCAGAACTCTTCAATCAATGAGGTCTCACCCTCGCCAGCCTTCTTTTCTTTGCCAACAAGCTTGCCCCAAGCATCCTTAAGCACCGCCATAATGCTGATGCCCTTCACACGCTGCGAGCCCCAATCAGCGGAAATAACAGACGGGTGACGGCCCCAAAGCTTCTCCGTATATCCTTCGAAGAACATTCCGTAGAGGGCTTTACCAAAACGATTGATATAGAAGTTTTCCAGATTATCTTCCGGAAGCTTATGAATAAGGGACTTCAGGTAGGAGAAGCCCACTTTCATGGTCTGAATGAAGCCCATATTCTTCAGGGTCTGCGGTTTCAGGCTCACAGGGTAATCGAAGAACTTGCCATGCCAGTAAATACGGGAAACACGGTGACGCTTCAGCATCACTTCGTCTATTTTCTCCGGATCAGGGCCGCCAGGCTCCATGTCATGAGCACGATTCAGCTTCTTGTCGTCGTAAGACGGAGCACCCTGCAGAGGAAGAATGGTCTTCCACCAATTCATCACACGGTCATCCTTCGAGAAGAAGCGATGACCACCGATATCCATACGATTCCCGTTGTGGCGCACAGTACGGGAAATACCGCCAAACTCGCCGGAAGCTTCAAGAACAGTGACATCATACTGCTCGGAGCCGTTATCCTTAAGAAGCTCGTAAGCCGCAGTCAAGCCAGCGGGACCGCCGCCGATAATTACAATGGATTTTTTAGCCATTATGAAATTCCTTACCTGCATAAAGCTGGTATCAATTCTTTACGGGAACAAACTCTACTACAGAGTCGAAACACCATTTCTAATGTGCGTAAATCGACCCTTTCTGGAAATCTTGTCTCCAGATCGAGCCCAAGTTACGTTCCTCCGAAACCGGTCCTCCAAGTTTCGAGAAACCACCCTTAGCGTAGTATTCTTTTCGCAGATTCAGCATCACGATGTACTTCTCGGAAGCCCCGTTACGGGTCCACACATCACCGTTCTCGCAACGCTGGCGCCAATACCCGTTGCCCATGTTCTCCTCGTTCGCCACAGGCGCGCCCAACCAGGAGAAACCACGATGCTGGTTCCACGAATCACGCAGATCGAACTTGATCACGAAACGATAATTCGTGCCGTCCTTGCTCCACACATCGCCATACTGGAAACGCTGGCGCCACCAGCCACGGCCCATGCTCTCCTCATCCGCCACGGGACCACCCAACGACGAATACCCGCCATTCTTATAGAAAGAATCACGCAAGTTGTACAGAACAATGCGGCTCTCTTTCGTTCCGCGAGACCAGATATCGCCATTCTGGAAACGTTGATATTTCCAATCATTCGACAACTTCTTCTCGTCTTCGATCGGATACCCCAAGACGCCATGCTCATAATTACGACGAGCCCATTCCTTGCGTATTGCACCAGTCGTATAGTGCGCACCGGTTGACGGAGTCCAAGAAATCGCACCATTTTCGAAATTCTGATAGCAGTTCACCCTACCCTGAGTCCAATCGCAAACTTCATTCGCAATTGGTTTGCCAATAACGCTTTTCTCCGCGCCAATCGAGCGCCACTCAACTCCCATATTGCCCTTAACTTCATAGGAAGTTGCGCTATTGCTACTCCCGCCATTCACATACTCCTTATTCCCGAACGCATTCATGTCCACATTGCCGCTGATGCCATCCACCTTGCCGGAGCTGGTGTATTGCCATCCGCGACTGTTGGTCGGGAATGAGTCGAATCCCATGCGAGCGCCGTACTGCGCCACCCACGTGGTTTTGGCGTAAATGTCGACATGTTTCAGCGGCCCTTGCAGGTAGCTGGTGTACGAGTAGACGCCCAGATTCTTGTATCCGGCGGACTGCAGCGCGCTGTACCAATTGTTGACGATATTGTTGTACACGTTCGGGTCGGTGGGTGGCTGATGCCCCTCCCAGGTCCACTTTTCCAGGTCGTAGTACACGGGGTACGCCAGATCGCTCGGATTCACGCCAAACTGCTTGAGTTTGGCGACCACGTCGGCACCTTCTTCTTTGGCGAGCGCCGGAGTGTCCGCGTAGGAATACCAGTAGATGCCGAACGGGATGCCAAGTCTCTTGCATTCGGAAATGTTACGTTGCGCTTTCTTGTCGGCATTGTTGCCTTCGCCGTAGCCGAGGCGGATGATCGCGCCTTCCACGCCGTCGGCTTTCGCTTTGGCCCAATCGACGTCGCCTTGCCATCCGGAAACGTCAATCACGCCTTTGGCTTGCTGCACGAACAGGTTGTTCTGGTAGTCGAAAAAAGCTTTCGAATTGTTGTAAGTGCCCCAGTGCGCGCCGTATTCATTGCTTTCGAATTTGGAGAGCTGTACGTTCGCGTCGGCTACAGCATTTTTGACATCTTCCGCACTTACCGGAATGAAGGATTCGCCGTTGGTTTTAGCGAGCGGATCCGGCTGCTGATCCTTCGTGCCGACCAATGTTGGATCGGTCACGATTTCGCCAGTTTCGATGTTCTTGACCTCACCTTCGGGGGTGACAGCCAGGTCTTCCGAAATCACGGTGTCATCGTCGGAAATCTCGTCACTGACGTTATCCGGAAGTTTCGCATTCGGATTGTCGGGCATGCTGTCTTGCGATTGCTGGTCGCCCGTCTGATCATCCGACTGATCGTCAGACTGCATAACAACACCATTATCTGCAGTAACGGAACCGCTTTGCGCAACAGCATCCTCAATCGCAATATCCTGCAATGCGTAAGCCGGCGCAACCGCAACGGAAGCAGTCAACGCAACCGCAGACAGCGCAGTCACGATCTTCACAACATGATGTGGCGAAACCATTCGTCAGCCTCTCTTGAATACAGTCATCAACCCCAAATATTCGGCGCAAACGCCCTAACCGCCAACTCTAACTGCAACCCACAACCCCGTCCATCCCCAACTCCAAAATCATCCCAATCCCCACATCTCACGCATTACACACTGATAAGAATCGACTAGCTCGTTAGGGGCACCGATATGGCATCATCCATTCCCATATCTCCTTTCCAGCATTCTCGCTGACCTTCCCATCACGCTTCGTAGAGGGACCATTTCCAGGAGGGGAGTACGTGGATCGTGCCAGTGGAATCGGGAAGTTCAATGGTTTCTCCCTCGTTAAGCGTGAGAATCAGGCCGGAATCAACGTTGGTACGTTGCATAACCGCTTGCAGAGAGCCGATTTCTCGCGCCCTGGTTTTCTCATTTCCCATATTGGCACACACTTGAATAAGCCCATACGGTTCCGTAGCAAGAGCATCGCCGATAAGAAAGTCAACTTTCTCCTGTTTGGACGTCGGCATAGTGTACGAAGTGATTGTTTCCGTACGCCTACCGGAAGTTCGTCTCTGCAGTTCGCAGAAAATCGCAGTTTCCAGTCGTTTTCCAATATCTTGCTGGTTGGCGCGTGACACCGCGTAAACCATACCCTGATCGACGGCATACATTTTCGGTACCGCAGTACTACCCGGCTTGAGCATGGTGGAATACTCCTCAAGCTGATACACCAGAAATGCCTGCTTGAACAGCTCGAGTAACGTATTCGCCTTATCCCAATAGATTTTCCAGCCGACCGCTCGCAACGTTTCCACAAGACCATTGGTAGACAGCTCGCAGGCCGTATTGCGCAGCAAAAACAGCGCTATCTGCGTGGCGAGAGTAATGTTTTCACGACCAAGACGCTCGGCAACGTCACGCGCAACCACGTCCCGCACGTAACCTTGGAGCGTTTCAATACGATCAGCTTCAACCATACGTTGCACTGCAGGGAAGCCGCCAATAGTTAGGTAATCGTTGTAGGCAGCTTCAAACCGGGTGACCTCTCGCGGCGAAAACACGGCATCGGCAAGAGTGCTGCCCGCTGTAGGCGTTTCGATTCCCCGAAAGTCGCAGAATTCACGGAAAGACAGTGGCGCCATGGCATGCGGATGCGATCTTCCTCGGAAATTCGTTGCGATTTCTTCGCTGGACAGTTTCGAAGACGATCCAGTAATGACTAGCGTCACAGCTTCATGTTCGGCTATGCGCTGGCAGAATCCCTGCCAATTGGCGCATTCTTGCACTTCGTCAAGGAAGAGGTAGCAGCCATGGTCACGAGAGTCGGGATATTGCCGCCAGTATTCCGTAACAATATCGTTGAGCACGGTGTCTTGCATTGGTTGCAGACGATCGTCAGCGAAGTTGAAATAGAAAATATCATTACGCGAGACGCCGTTTTGTAACAAATCATGAATTTTCTGGAAAAGATAGAACGTTTTGCCGCAACGTCGGATGCCAGTGATGATGTGCACAGCATTGAACACTGCCGGCTGCGGCAGCTCGCGTATGATTTCGATGCGGCGTGACGGCGTAGGAATGTCAAACTGCATGGACTCACGAACCAGCATGGCATACGATTCACATGGATTATCCGGCACCATAAGTTCTTCCTTTCGCCGTCCGTTGCGAAACACCCAACAATCCCAGCATAACACTTCTCAAAAATTTTAAGAAGTTTCCACCAACACTTCTAAAAATTTTTAAGAAGTTACCACAGACGAATAAAACTCCAGAGAATACCTGAATGCATTAACGACTACAACACGAGTATGGGAAATCGGGGAAGGACGGGTATCGTACGCTGTATATTGGCATTTCAGGTGGACTCTCGGAACGTGATTCAATTGCCCTGAATCGGGAGCTGTCACCGGGGAGTACAGAATAGTAGGCAGATTCTGGAGGGGTTATGGCACGGCACGGCAAGAAGCCAAGCGAGGAAAGTACCTCGTCACACACACCGAGAACTCTTGCCGGAAGCGCAACGACCAACACTTCTGCCGACAGCACTGACGCCGCTGCCAGCGGTATCGCTGTTAACAGCTCGGCCGTCAGCAGCGCATTTGCCAGCGATGCCGATGGCAATACCGGGAATACGCTTGTCGGCAACGCTTCCGACGAAGTCGAAGCAACCGAAGTCAAAACCAATGCAACCAGTACCAACGCAACCGGAGAGCGCACAATCAGCAGCAGCAACACGGCTGAAAACAGCAACCGGCAATCACACGAATCCAGCGAATCCCGCCAGCCGCAAGACCTATTCGACGCGGCCATAGCGCAAGGCATCAGCGACGGCGACGCTTGGACGGACCAGCGCGTAAAGCACATCTACCGCCAGATCATCATCGCCGTAGTCGTCGTAGTCGTTGTTCTGGGCGCGGTCTTCGGATTCACAGGCGTGCGCGCATCGCAGCAAATGCGCGACCTGGCCGCACTCAACGACTGCAAGGAAGCCGTCACGGCCATGAACACCTCCTATTCCAAGGCGTTCCAGCTGAAGGCGAAGATCTCCGAAGCGTTCACCAGCTTCGACGGGTCCTACGATCTCGACAAGCTTGCCGAACTGCACCAGACGGAAGTTACCGCGCCGAAAACGCTGAGCTGCGCCGCCGACACTTCCGCTACCATCAGCAAAGCCAACGCCGCAAAAGCCGAGTACGACAAGCAGGCCAAGCAGTTCAAGCAGGCTTTGCAGAAGAGCGACGAATCCGCGGCCACCGATGGCGGTGACGGAACCGACAATAGCGCTGACGGAACGGACGGCGACGACGGAACGGACGGAGCCACAGACACGGAGGGCGATGCTGGAGTTGCCGGCGACGCGGGCGCCACGGACGGCACCGTCGACCAATCCGGCGCAGCCGACGCGACCGACGCAACGCTAGACGATCAATTCCTCCAGTAAATCAACCAATCGCAACGCTGCCAACCAACCAGCCGATCAAGCCGGCCAATCAAGCCAACCAGGCCTGTCAACCAAGCCGGTCATTAGCCTCACCGTCTTTACGTTTCTCCCAACTCTTCCATACCCCTTTTCCGCATACCCAACGTTTCTTTTGATTTTAGAATCAAAAGAAAAGCAAAAGAGAGTCACATGGCAGGCAAAAGAAGAAACGTTGAAATTCCGCCATTTTCAAGACTTCACGGCTATAAAATGCAGTAACAAGTCAAAAGAAAAGTGCAAGACTAGGGAAAGACCAAACGAACGGAAAGGAGGCTCTCATGAGCTGGACATCGGCAAATGGTCGAGAGATCACCGATGAGATGATCGATCGTTGGCGCAAATCCTACGAACAAGGCGAATTTCCTGAAGACGAACGAACAGTGGGTGGCGTGATTATGGGACGTCCACCGCTCTCGACCGATAAAAGTCCGGCCCATGGGACGCCATCATGAAGAGATGACAGAAATGGGCAGAGCCTGACGGATGACCATATTTGTGCGCATCGCAGCAAGATTGACTAGGCTTTAATGTGCTTGCTCCGTTAAACAAACGCTGCAAGCGTTGCATTGCGGACGCAGAAGGGGAGCCATCTTGAAGAAGAAACGACTGGCACGCGTGATTATTGCCGCGGTAGTGACCGCGGCAATTCTGGTGGCGATCATTGTTGGTTGTGGACCGAAATGGGGCGACGGTTCAGCAAACGTCAACGGCAGTAATTCCAATAGCAGCAACAGCGCATCAGATAATGTCTCCAGCAACGACAACGCCGCGCAATCCAACAACAATTATGCGACCCGCATCACCGTGAAACTCCCCTCCTACTATTTGGAGAACATGGTTTTCCAACGTGGGAAAACGCTGGTAGTCAAAGGAACGGCCACCACTTCACAACGCGGAAAAGTTGTTGACCCAACGCAACTGATTACAACGATTTCCCAAGGAAAGAAATCAGCATCAGCACAAGCTAAAATTTCCAAAAATGGCGATTTCACCTGCACCTTACCTAAACAAAAAGCAAGCCTTAAACCATATTCATTAACGATTTTATACAACGAAACCACTTTGTTGACTCTGAAAAACGTGTATGTTGGCGACGTATTTATTGCTGCCGGACAGTCGAATATGGAATTGAATTATTCGCAATATTATGAGGGTTCAGGCAACTCCTACAATTTCGGCGGAGGTCTGATAACGACCGACGATCTGCCGAAGCAGCTTTCCGACAACAACGTACACTTCGTTGCGAGCGCCAATTCCTCGAAAGGTACGGATTTTCCGTTGCGCGACGTGAATGAGCAGGCTGGCACCTGGCTTGAGGCGACCGCCGATAATTCGCAGCATTTCAGTTATCTGGCGCAGCAGTTTGTCATGCAGCTTCGTGCCGCGCATCCGAACGTGCCGATCGGCATTATTCAAACCGCATGGGGTGGCACGCCGATTCGACGTCACGTGCAAGGCGGTGATATTTATACGAACCATATTGCGCCTTTGGAAGGGTTCCACGTGGCGGGCGTGCTGTGGTATCAGGGATGCAATGATTCCACGAACGAGGCGACCGCGCTGGCGTACGAGTCGCAGATGACGCTGCTGATCAACCAATATCGTGAAGTGTTCGATCAGGATGATCTGCCGTTCCTGTATGTGCAATTGGCACGCTGGCCTGGCTACCAGTACACGCAAAACGTGCGATTCGCGCAGTTGAACACGTTGAGCAATGCCGGATTACGCAATGCTTCCAACGTTGCAATGACGGTGTCGCTTGATACGGACAAGGGCACTTCAACGTTGATACATCCGCTTGGCAAAGATATTCTCGGCGCGCGCATGGCAGCGCAATATCTGGCGATGTCGGAAGGCAGGACCATTCCCAACGGGCCGCTTATCGCACATGCGAAGCATGCTTCCGATGGCACGATCGTATTGTCGTTCCAGAACGGCACCGCAACCGGTTTGCAGGCGGAAAAGCCCAATTATTCGAAGACTGCGAGCGCGACCGTGCCCGATTATGATGCGAATCCGGACGCGACTCCTTTGAATGGTATTTCCAACGTTGCAACGCCGACTTCCACGCCATTGCAAGGTTTTGAAATTGCCGACGATTCCGGAAAGTGGGTTTCGGCAACGGCAACGATTAAGGGTGATCAGATTGTGCTGAGTGCCGCCGATGGAAGCTCGAATTGCAACGCGGTAACTCAAGTGCGTTACTGGTGGAGTGGAAATCCGGTTATTTCCAGTCTGCTGTATAACGATCTCGGATTGCCTGCAAGTCCGTTTATTGCTGTTGTTGAGTAATACGGCAGATTGATAATCGGGCATTATCCGGCTGCGACGACTAATCGATAAAGCGGACTGTAATTAGGTTAGAATCAGGCCTGTTTCATCGAACTTAAGTCGAAAGCAATGTCGACGGTCAAAATCGACGATCAATCGACGTAGTGCGGGGCGCTGGACGCTATGCGGGGCGTTATGGAGCCGCTATTGCCGTTGCCGTCGGTACTACCGTCTGCATCGAAATCTTGCGATTTACGAAGCGAGCCGGCAGCCAGCGAACGTATGGATCGAACGGAACGGCCAATCTGCGCCTGTTTTTCCTGAGCATCCGACTGTATTGCGGGAATCGTGCCCGTCACAGGGCGAATGCGGCCGGTCGCAGTGGGAATGAAGCTTGGCGGCAACACCTGCGTGGTAACGGCACCCGGCGATGACACATGGTAGTGGGCCATCGAAGCCAGGGAATCGCGGGTATCGAGTTCACGCTGCATATCTAGCTCATCGTCGAACTCAGCCATCGCTGCCCTCCCTCTCTTCAAGCAATCTCTGCCGGTAATCTCTCCACTGGCAACGGTCATCGTTCCGAGCGTAACGCAAGGTAGCATACCGTTACGAACGAAATCAGCGATATGCGCAACTCCCCCACTGTTTCGCAACTTTTCCGTTGCACGTGCCGCAGCGAGCCACGCCAGCGAGCTATTGAAAACCCGCCGTTTTGGCATAAAAAAAGGCTTCCGAAATCATCCGGAAGCCCTACTGGCGGAGAATACGAGACACAAACTTTTCAGCCCGTAAGCCCTACTCCCGCTTGGGTTTTGCAAAATTCACCATGACGAAACCCTATTCAAAACCCGGTTACCGGCGTGTCGCGGATTGCCTTCAGCACGTCAGACGTCACTGGCTCGTTACATCAGCCCCAGCGCGGCCCTGTCCAACACGCACTCGCCGCGGTACTGCTTCAAGGACCCCCGTACGCGGGCGAGCTTCTGGTTCCGCTTGACCGGATCCTTCTCTTTGATCGCCTTGGACACGATGTTGTAGTCCAGCGAATCCCGTTCGGTCTTGAACACCGTGAGCACCGGACGGCTGCCGTTCAGCCTTCCATCGCCCAGATCCAACGCCGTGTTGGGGAACAGTTCGGAACTGCGGCGCGCATAACCGACCGCATAGGGAAGATTGGCGCAGATCGCGTCGGTCTTGGTACGGCCCGGCAGCACGGGGCTTTCGACCATCATGATGGCCTTGGCGTCGATGCGCACCAACGTGGACAGCACGAGCCTCTTGGCGGTGACGCCCCTGTTGTTCGGCAGTAATCCATCCGGCGTGAGACGCGACCTCAACGCCATCTCCCAGAAATCCTTCGGAGAGACGTTCTCGTAGTGCACGCCGCACAAGTGCATGAAGTTGTCGGCCCTGTACAGCGTCTCCATGGGAGCGGAACCGTCACCAGGAACGAAAAGCACATGCCTGCCCAACAGACGTTCCAAGTAGACGGGCGCGCACGCATGTATGGCCCTGATCGAGTCCTCGGGATCGAAACGGTTCTCTTTCAACGGCTGTCTCCCGGACTCGGCACGGATTCAGGAAATAGTAATCGACGCCGGTGCCCTTGGGCTTGCCGGCGTCAATAGGTCTTTTCTGTCGCTCGCGGACGACGATCACGATTAAGGGCGCGCTCCCAGCCGGATGCTTATCGTCCACCGGCTTGATGGACTAGACGTGTTCCGCCTTGCGGCGACGCCGTTCACGTCTGGCGTCGAATTCCGTTTAACGTGGGACCGGCACGGACTGGTGGGCTGGACGGCTTTCCAAATCACCACCAATATACACGAACGGCACCAACCGCCGCAAATCAGCTTCAGGGAAATCCGGGTATGTAAAATAAGTGGTTGGAAATTGATATTGACGTTATCAATATTTTGTCCATATAATATGCGTATGGAGATTGTCGGATTCGAATGGGATGACGTCAAGGCGGACATCAACGCGCATAAGCACGGTGTCACGTTTGAGGAGGCCGAGACGGTCTTCAGCGATCCGCTGGCCCGGGTCATCGAGGACCCTGACCATTCGTCGTATGACGAAGATCGGTTCATCATCCTCGGAATGAGCGCTCTGTCGAGGCTGTTGGTGGTCTGTCACTGCTATCGCACGGCGAACAATACCATCCGCATCATCTCCGCAAGAAAAGCCACCCGCCACGAGAGCGGGCAATATGCAGGGAAAGGACGTTGACATGCGCGATGAATATGATTTCAGCGATGCGAAGGCGAACCCCTATGTCGTTACGGCCCGCAGGCCGGTGACTATGAACCTCGCGGGACAGGCGATCGACTATTTCAAAGACATGTCCAAGGAGACGGGCATCCCGTATCAGAACCTCATCAATCTATATCTGGTGCAATGCGCCCGGGAACATAAGAAGCTCGAATTCGTCTGAGCAAGACCATCCGTCCGTGCGCACCGGGCGCGGGTCTCCATCCCTCGTCAGTTCTGGCCTGAAACCTGGTCCCTGGCGGACAGCGGCGTCATGATGAGATCCCGCGTCTCCGCCTCGCTGAGCTCGCCGCCATGCAAGGCGCAGTACGCCTTGATCGCGCCGAACGGCTTATCGGCACCCGACTCGGGCAGTCCCAGCAGATATTCCGACGTGGCATGCAGGGCCGCGGCTATGTTCGCGAGAGTGCCCGACGAGGGCTCCCGATCTCCCGCGAGGTATTTCGAGATGTTCGGTTGGGTCGTCCCGGCCCGTGCAGCGAGCTGGGACTGGTTGATGCCATGCCGGCGCATGAGCCTGCGCATCCTGTCGCCAAGTATCGCTGTCATCCGAATGTCCTTTGCTTTTTGGGTCATGGCGTTTCTCTTGGCTCTGTTAAACCAGAATCGGCATAAAAGGGGTATATAAAACAAACGGTTGGGACATAGTGGCAAGTCGTCGATCCGACCAACCACTAGCTTGACAATTCTCAACCACTTGTTTTACATACCCGGAAATCCTTGCCCGGCTTCATCTCAGATGCTTGCGGCGTTTCACGCCCCGAAAAAGGCGTCGATGCTTCATCAAACCGACAATACTATCGATACTATATCGACACTTTGGCGATTGCGCGATGGTATCGATACAGTATCGATAGCCACTGGTTGAAGACGTCGAGCGCCATGCGGATCTTCACGAGGCACGCCGCGGAGGGCTCTGCACCGGAAACGAACGGCCTTTCACCCCGTCACCCGTTGTCCCTGATGAAGTCGTCCACTCTCCTGCTGAGAATGCGGTGGTAGGCGATGAATGCGGAGACCGCAAGAACGATCCACAAAGTCAGCCAATGGACCCGTCCCCCGACCATCCGGCCAACCTCCACGGACACCACGAGGGTCCCGCTTGCGAGGAACGTCCAGAACACCATATGCACGGGCAGGGTGTTCCATGCTCGATGCTCCCGCCAGGCATCCATCGCGGTACGCCCGGCCGAATACACGAGAACGCCCATCGCGGCAGCCAAGGCCAACACGAGTATGCCCGACATCAGCAGCAGCGGCCTGTACCACCAGCTTTGAGACGCTCGGCCGAACTCCATGAGCATCGCCGAAACCCATCGGCCAACGCTCCCGACCTGTTCCGACCGTCCGCGAACCCATTCGGGAAGACTCGCGAGAAGCGCCCGCCACTGCCCCGCCATGACGGCGAACAGCATGATCGAGGCGAACACGCACGTCCCCGTGACGAGGACGAACAACAAGCGCCGTCCGAACCCGAGACGGTCGGCAGCCTCCCGTTCGAGCCTCGCCCGCTCCAGCCCGCATCGTTCCGCCACCCGTCTTCCGATCTCGTCTTCCATGCCGTCGCGTTCGGCGTCCAGCCTGGAACGGTCCCGGCAAAGCCTGGCCTCGCCGTCCGCGAGTTCAGCCTCCCGCCGCTCGATGCGTCTACAACGCTCTTCCCTTGCGGCACATTCCCTCTCCCTTCGATTGGCTTCGTTCAGCTTCCTGCTGGTCTCGTTGAGCTCGGAAAGCTGCCTCCTGAGCCTCTGATTGCCTGATGAGAGCCTCGTCCTTTCCTCCCCAACCGCTTCCAGCCGCTGTTGGAGTTCCCTGTTCCGCGCGATCAGCGAATCGAGGTCGGGCATCGTCCCGTCGTCCTCGTTCGTGGATTCCGGCATCGACCGCTCCAACAGCCTGCGCGCCAGACCGCCGGCCATCCCGTCCGTTCGGATCCCGTTTTCCCGTTCCATCACCTATCTCCTTTTCCATGGCCGCCCGATTGACGTCAATGACGTCAAAACCGCTGACATCGATGCCCGCCAGGCGCGCTCCCCGGATTATGGTCCAATATCGCGCCTCGCATCGCTCGAGCGTCCGTTCCCGCTGCCCCATTTCCTTCCGCGTCTCGATGGCGAGATCGTCGTCCCCGTTGACGATGGCTTCACTCAACGCGATGACCGTCGAGCGAAGCTCGTCCCTCGCCGCATCTATCCGGGCCACGAGATTGCACATGCCACTGCGCATGTCCCCGTCCGCCTCGCGACGTACCTGGATCGCCTCATTGAGCCCGTCAGCCGCGGCCCGGAGCTCGTCGAGGCTTCTAGCCTGCGCCTGGTAGTAACGCTGTTGGGCGGGCGTGACGCCATGCCTGACGAACAGACGCCTGTCCGTCGTCAACGGCTCGAGACGCCGCTCCGGGCGTCCGAACCCGTCGGCCAAATCGTCCGCGCCGACACGTCCCGCGTATCTGTTGGAGCGGTCGAGAAGCGTGACATGATGGTCGGCCGGCAGGAACAGATGCCACGTATTGCCGTTCCTGGCGAGCATTTCCGTGGGGATGACGGCCTTGCGGGTGCGCTGTGTGCCGGGCATCCACACGCACACCGCCCGCTCTCCGACGCTGGAGACGAGACGCTGGTTGAACGTGAGGTGGATGGTCTTTCCGCCTCCGATGCGGGCCGTCACCGAATCAAGGTCGTAAGCCGGGCCAAGCCTGGTGTCACGGACTTTCAGGCCCGTGTCCAGGTCCGTGTAGGTAAGATGCCGGCCACGCAAGGCCACCCCGACATGCGCGGCGGCAATATTGGACTCGAACTCCCCGTAACTGCCGGACATGGCCGCCGCGAGCTCGATGGCGGCACGAAGCCGCTCCTTCGCGCCCTTGCCCTTGGCGATGGCATAGAATTCCTCCATCGATGCGCCACGACCGTTCATGGGGACCACTTTTGATGATGCGGACGGCACTGCCGTGCTCTCCTGCCCCGGCGTCCGTTCCATGATCCGCCGCATGTCGATTCTCCCGGCTTCCGCATCGACCGAAGGATTGTCGAGCGTGGCCAGTCCCTCGCGGCGGCACAATTCGTCGCTGACCGCACGCCATTGGTCGATGCTTCCGCGGGTCAGACGCATCTTCCTGCGGGTGCGTCGGTTGGCCGTGCAGATGACGATGTGGTTGTGCAGATGGTTCCTGTCCAGATGCGTGGAGACGACGTACCGGTATTCACCGCCCGTGATCGCCTCGGCCAACGCGATGCCCATCTCGTGCACCCGCTCCGGGGTCACGTTCTCGTCCGGAGCGAACGAATGCTTCAGATGCAGCGCCAGCACGCTTCCCTCGCGCATGCCGTTCGCGCATGATTCCAGGTCGAGGATCATGGGTCCGGCGAGCTTTCCGGCGTCCTGCCGCTCACCGCTATAGCTCGCGTACACGAACCGGCCTCCATCCGTCTTGGCGGGATTGATCACATACGCGAGCGTGCCCGGAAGGTTCGTCTTGACCTTCCGCCCGAGTTTCACAATGGCCATCACGCACGCTCCCCGCCGCGGGCTTCCATCTCTTCCTTGGCACGCTCCATGCCTTCCATGAGCTCCGTGATGCGGTCGAGCTGGCGGCGCAGTTCATCCAGCTGCGCGGGCGTGACGGCACCGCTCATGTTCGCCACACGGGCCATCTGGTTGACGTTCGTTCCGATCTGGTGCAGCTCCGACTTGAACACCTCCGGATCGCTGGCCAGCACCACCCGGGGCATCTCGACCACCGGGTACAGAAGCCTCTCTCGCGCGTACTCGCCCCATCTGCGGTATGCGATGGCCGCGCGCAACGACTCCTTCATGAGCGCCTGGCGAAGCCGCTCGGCACGCTCCCACTCCTCCGGAGCGAACATGACTTTTTTGCAGATCGGTCTCCTGCGTCCTTCCGTCCAGCTCATCCCGTCACCTCCGAAAAGCCGAGGGACGTTCGCTGATCGATGCCGCGCGAGCGGTCTGGAGGCCTTGCCGACCATAGGGGCCGGGATTCCCCGGCAAGCCGAACCGTTCCACGGGCTGAGCGAGTGTGTCCACACTCGCGTCGCTTGCTATCCCCGATTCCGGTATGCCGGATCGGGATGGTTTCCGACCGTTTTCCCGCAAGGAAACGGCCGCGTTCTCGTCGTTCATTTTCGGTTTTCCTTCCTGTCTTTCGCACCGGGAACACGGCGCGTTCACGACCATGTTCCCACAGGAAAACCGATGCGGGATTGGACAAAAACCGATGCGGAAACTACGTGGCCCGGCCCCTGTTCCATTCAGGAAGCGGGAACGGAAAGGCCCGTCGTCCGAAGGATTTTCTTCCACGGAAACGTGTCGGAAAACACGCGCGCGGATGGCGTGGGATGATTAATCCATGAGTGTTCTTGAACGTCGTACGAGGGTGTTGGAGTTCGTCGAGCGGTGGAAGGGCCGTGGCAACGAGAAGCAGGAGACGCAGCGTTTTTGGATCGATCTGCTGCAGAACGTGCTCGATGTCGAGCGTCCGACCGAGGCCGCGTTGTTCGAATACAGGACCGTGGGCGGCGGGTTCATCGACGTGCTGTGTCCCGAGGCGCGGCTGCTGGTCGAGCAGAAAAGCGCCGGCATCGACATGGACAAGCCCGAGGCCAGGCAGGGCACTCCCGTCACGCCCGTGCAGCAGGCTTTACGCTACGCGGACGCCTTGCCGTTGAGCAAGAAGCCCGCGGTGTTGTGCACGTGCAACTTCGAAACCTTCCGCTTCTACGACCTGGAACAGGATCCACGCGCCACAGGAACACCCGTGGACGAGTTCGCGTTGGAGGACCTCGGCGAACACCTGGGCACCCTGGAATCGATCTTCAGCAGCGAGCATTCCCGCGTCATGGTCGAGCAGAAGCTGTCCGAGCACGCGGGCCTGCTCGTCGCGAACCTGCACAACACGCTCGCCGCGCAATACGACGATCCCGACGACCCGGAAAGCCACCACAGCCTCGCCGTGTTGACCGTGCGCCTCGTGTTCTGCCTGTACGCCGAGGACGCCGGACTCTACCCCGGCAACTCGTTCAGCCAATACGTCGAAAGCTACGACGCCGCGCACCTGCGCCGCGCCATCATCGACCTGTTCAACGTCCTGAACACCCCGTTCGACCAGCGCGACAAGTATTTGGAGGACGACCTCAAACGCTTCCCGTACGTCAACGGCGGCCTGTTCGCCGAAGGCATCGAGATTCCACAGTTCACCGACCTGATACGCGAATCCCTGCTCGCGGCCGGCAACGGGTTCGACTGGCGCACCATCAGCCCCGTCATCTTCGGCTCGCTGATGGAGGAGACCCTCAGCCACGACCAGCGCCGCAAGGGAGGCATGCACTACACCTCCGTCAGGAACATCCACAAGGTCATCGACCCGCTCTTCCTCGACAATCTCACGGCCGAGCTCGACCGTGTCGAACACGACCAGACGCTTGGCGAGAGGGCCCGCGAGAACCGGCTCAAAGCGTTCCAGGACAGGCTCGCCTCGCTGAACTTCCTCGATCCGGCGTGCGGTTCGGGCAACTTCCTGACCGAAACGTATCTGCGGCTGCGCGAATTGGAGAACCGCGTCATCTCCGACCTGCTGCACGGCCAGGGCTACATGGAATTGGGCGGCGAGAACAGCCTGGTCAAGGTGCGGATCGACCAGATGCATGGCATCGAGATCAACGATTTCGCGGTGTCCGTGGCGCGTACCGCGTTGTGGATCGCGGAACAGCAGGCGTTGGACGACACGGAGGCCATCGCGGGACAGGCGTTGCCGCATCTGCCGTTGCATGATTCGGGCAACATCGTGCAGGCCAACGCCCTGCGATACGACTGGAACGAGCTGCTGCCTGCCGCCGAATGCTCCTATGTGATGGGCAACCCGCCATTCATCGGCCATATCTCAAAGACGGCTGAACAGACCGAAGACCTCAAGCATGTGTTCGGCAAAGCGTATGACGGCTATCTTGATTACGTAACTGGATGGTTTAAGAAGTCCGGTGATTATCTGCAAAATAGTAATGAAGCAGAGTTTGCGTTCGTATCAACGAACAGCATCACTCAAGGTCAGCCGGTGCGTCAACTGTTTGAATTGCTATTCAAGCAGGGATGGCATATTGGCTTTGCACACCGTACTTTCAAATGGGATTCACAATCAACTGACAATGCGAACGTACACGTGGTAGTAATTGGCCTCAGCAAGAAGGAAACACGGCCTGTTCTCTTTTCCTATCAAGACATCGTCGAAGAGCCAACGATTACGTATCCTGCTCATATAAACGGCTATCTTCTTGATGCGCCGGATGTGTACGTGGCTAAGCGGAGTCAGAAACTTGGGCCAATTTCCCCAGAACTCTCTCGGGTCAACTTTGGCAATCTTTCGCTTGATGATGGGCATTTAATGCTGAATAGCAGGAAGGAATATGACGAGGCGATGGCCGATCCAATTGCCTCTCGGTATGTTCGTAGATATGTAAATGGTCGAGAACTGATAAACGGTCTTGATCGTTGGTGTCTATGGTTCCCTGAGGCTGAGCCTGCTGACCTAAGAGCATCTGTTTTTATTCGTAAGCGGGTGGAGCAAGTCAGACAATTTCGGCTCTCTAGTAAGAGGGGGGCGACAGTCGAAGCAGCTTCTACATCTTGGTTATTCGGAGAGATACACCAGCCAAGAGCACAGTATTTTGCCATGCCAGTTGTATTTAGCAGTAGAAGAGACTATGCCTCGGCGAGCCTACTTCCGGCTGAGGTAATTGCAGGTCAGAAACTGCACACCTGCATAGATGAGAGCGGCATCAACTTCGCCATTGCTGAATCGTCAATGTTCATCACTTGGCAGAAGGCAATTGGTGGTCGTTTGAAAAGCGACTGCCAGTTCAGTAACACCGTGGTGTGGAACAATCTGCCATTGCCCGCATTGGACAATGCCATGCGGCAGAAGGTCATCGATGCAGGCAAGGCCGTTCTGGACGCCCGCAAGGCGCATCCGGGCCAGTCCCTGGCGGACCTGTACGATCCGGACTTCATGCCGCAGGACCTGCGCAAGGCCCACGAATCGCTCGACAAGGTGGTGGACGTGGCCTTCGGCGCTGCCAAGCCCTGCAAGAGCAACGACGAACGCCTCCAGATCCTTTTCGACCGCTACGCGGAAATGACCCAGGAGCAGTAGCCATGCAGAACATTCTTCAGATCGAAAACCCCAGCTCTGATGAAGAGCTCAGCAAGGCAGCCATTCATAAGGCAGAAATGAGTCTTGTAGAGCTCGAAGCAAGGTTCAAGGCTGTCCGCAAACTCGGGCTTGAAAATCTGGCGGCCGAAGACGGAAGCATTATTGCCAACGCCAACAAACGTTCCATGGGCATATACCAAAGTCAGCTCATTTCCTTGCTGCAAGTTTCATTGGAAACTCTTAATGCGATATTTGCAACGCAAAATGAGGCATTGGGGATTACCCCATATATCCTGAACCGTTCTGCGTTGGAAAGCATCGCCACGGCAATATGGCTTGCTTCATTCGACACTTTGGAAAAGAGAGCCTTTAATGCCCTCAGATTGACTCTCGATAACTACAAGGACTCCAAAAGGGCACTGCAAGAAATTGCGGGTGAAGCAGGCGAGGTCCAGGCGCTACATGACCTCGCCACGGCATTGCTGGGTGACGCCAAACGTCGGTTCAAGGCATTTGAAGGCAAGCAAGCATCGGGGATGCCTCAGCATACTCAGATAGTCAAGAAGGCTGATGCTATCTATCGTAGGGTCAGAGGCAAACGCCATCTTTATCAAGGACTGACTTCTTGGCAGATATGCAGCGGCGTTGCTCATGGTGGCCAGATCGCCATTGGCAATATGCCCGTCTTCACGGTACTTAAGGATGATGGGAAAAGATATCCGAAAGCATCAACGCTGTCTCTTATGCTGTATCCAACAATAGAAAATCTTGAATTGTTCACCGAGATATACCAAAAGCAATGCGAATGCAGCAAGGTGAAGACGCAGGATAACGGGTAGACCGGCTTTTGATGGTTCATGACCGCCTTCAAGGAATTAAATTTTATGCAGGCACACAGTTACCAGACGTTCGTATCCATGTTTTACGCTCTCGATGCGGCGTTTGAGGAGAATGACACGGAGCGTTTGCGGACGTTCCCGTCCGAGGCGAATCCGTTCCTTTAGGAAGACAAGGGATCGGCCAATCCTGCGGTGTACGAGGAGTTCTCGAAAGCCTTTGACGAACGTTTCGGGACTCAGGGGGCTGTTCCCGAGGATACGATGGCATTCGTCCGGGACTATCTCGACGCCCGGAACGGCGAATACTGTTGGGTGGAAGGCGATCTCGTTGCCGCTTTCGACGGCATTGTGACCCCGCAGCTTTGGGAGCAATCGCTGGAAGAGACGGCGGACTGACAACATGCCCGCTACCGACACCCGTCTGCGTCGAACAACGTCCGATTGATTATTGGCAGCCGTGCTTCGAGCAATCGCGCACGGCGGAAACCATGAATCGTTTTCCATTCGTCGTTTCCGCCATACCTTTTACGTCGATTCAGTAGCTTTCCACGATCTCGTGGATCGCCATGTCCATCGCGCCGTGCTGCGCCTGGATCATGCCGTAGTAGCGGTCCGTCTCGGTGATCTCCGGGTGCGCGGCCATCACGTCCGTACGGCGTTTGAGGTGCCTCTGCTCCATGAGCATGTCCATGTTCCTGCCGTACTGGTGGCGTGTGCGTCGTTCCGTTTCCCGCAGATGCTGTTCGAGCACGTTGGCCATCATCATCTCCCGGTATTCCTGCGGACGGTTGGCGATCAGCCAGCGGATGCGCATGTTCTGGATGCCGTGCATGCTGTTCTCCGTGAACACCTTGTACGGCAGGGCCCATGGGCTCGCGAGTTTCGGATGCCTCCTGTGGCGTTCCTCCATGGCCTCCAGGTTCCTCCTGTACCGCGCTTCGAGGTCCTTGTCCTTCCAGACCATTTCCTTCGCGTTTTTCATCGTTTCCGTCCTTTCCTGGTGTCGTGGTTTCCCGCTGCGGATCCTGTTGGTAAACGTTTACCACGCTGTTTCGCGGGAGCGTTCCAGCGTGTCGGAGCGAATGAAAGCGACGGACTTCTCAAATCACATTGTCACGCACCAGTGCATCAGCAGCACTAACAAAGCATGGACGGCATAGAACCAACCTTTCATTCACCCTATATCGTTTTCAGCCCCGTCTTTTGGAAATGCCATATTCAAATCTCATCTTCTATATGGCAACCTACACGGCCTACCGCCCTCACCCTACTCTCTATTAGGTTTTCCCGACCCACACAATCGACCTACCGACCTACGTTGCGATCCGGCGGTAGGTTGGTAGGTCGATTGTGCAGGTCGATGAATCCCATATATTTCAATATGTAGGCCGGTAGGCCTGTAGGCTGTCCGTTAAAAATGTCAGATCAGCTTATACCATTCCCCTCCAGCACCCTTTGAGGACGCTCTGACACGTCCCGAACGCATCAGGTTCTCCAGTGCCGGAGATAGCACCTCACGCTGTCGTTTCGAGATGCTGTTGTGCAGGGATCTCCTGGATAGCTCATGGCTTGGAGCGTTCTCAAGCAGGGACATGATCCGATCCTCCACCTTCTTCGCGCGCTGCGTCTCGGCGACGTCGGAAGCGTCGTCCGTCAGCTTCATGCGTTCCGCCATCCGTTCGCTGCGCATGATATCGGACTGCTTCCGGGCATCCTCGAACGTCTTCGCCGAATCATCGGCGAGAACGCCGGCAAGCTCCCAGTCCTCCTCGCTCACGACCAGTGGATCGCCGCCGCTCCCGAGACGGAGCAGATGCATGGCCGCGGCCAGTTTCATGCGCATGTATGTGCTGTGCGAGGTCGGCGAGGCAGGACTGTCCATGCTATTGGTGCGGATCCGGTCGAAGATCACATGCTCCTCCACGATTTTGGGGAACGTCATCGGCTTGAGTTCGTACCGAGCGCCTTCCATTCCTTCGAGGGCCAGCTTCCCGTACCCTCCCTCCGAATACACCTTTCCCATGATCTCGGCGGGCAGATCGGCCGGCAGGATTCCCTGGTCGTACGGAAACATGGTGGTGTCCGGCTCCGGGGTGGTGTCGCGGAAATCCACGCGAAGGTTGGCGATGCGGTCGCTCAGCGCGGACACGTAGAGGAACCGCTGCTGCAGGCCGACGCCGTATCCGTTGGTGAACACGTCGATGCTGGACGGCTGGGCGGAGATGACGGGGATCCCGCGGTATCCGTGGTCGGGTATGACGACCGACAGGCTGCGGTCCTTGGTGGTCTCGCCGATCCGATGCCCGGAGAACACGTCCAGCAGCGTGGACCTCAGGGTGCTCTCCTTCCGTCCCATGAGCGCCTGGAGCGTCGATATCTCCGTATATCGCAGGATCGCGCGCCCGTTCACGAACTCGGTACGATACCCGTCGCCGTCCGATCCGGATTCGGATCGGACGGCGAAGATCGCGGACACCGCCTGACCGGTCGCGGGAGCGCCCTCGTATGCGCCCCTGACGTCGGGAACGAGGTGTTCCGCCGTGGTGTACGCGGTGTCCTTGCCTGATGACGGGCCACCGAGCAGCACCACGCCGAAGTTCAGCGAACCGTAGCTCGCGCCGACCAACGCCGGGAGCACGATGTGCGGCGGTGTGGCCGCGACGATCCTCGCCAGCACGCATGCCAGCACCGCATACGGCGATACCATGTGCCAGACCGCGAAGTCGCGAATCTCGCGTAGTTCCGTGCAGGATTCCCAATAGCAGTCGTCGTCGAAGGTGTATCCTCCGGCGAGCGGGTTGTACGGATGCCCACCGGCGGTGCGGGGAATGCCGCCGCCCACGAACTCGCCCCTCATCGGATTTAGGTCTATCATTACTAGTGCAGTTCCTTTCGAGGAATCTGGCGGCCGCTCCAATGGCAATGTGTGGAGCGGCCGCTTTTTTATTGATATTGGGGTTGCTATCTGCCGACGAATTCCTTGAGGGATTCGTACGAGACGAGATAGATGCGTCCCGCCTTGCACGCATGGAGGTCTCCGCTGCGAATGAGGTTTCGCACGCTTTTGGGATCCTTGAATCCCAGCAGTCGTGTCGCCTCCATGATCGAGACGGACAACGGTTCAAGATTCATCGTCTGGTTCTTGGGCATGTTCTATCGCTCCTTGTCTAGTCGTTCGTGACGTTCCCTTGGGGATTGTCTTTTGCTTTTTCGCGCCTTCACGACGCTTATAACGACACTAAGGCACTTTCGGGCGTGTCGGGATTGGACATTTTTTCTCCGAATCTTTCGATTCCCCACTTTTCATGATTCGCTTAGCAGTTTGGCCATGGTTTCGATCTGGGCTTCCTCGGAGAAATGCGACAGTATCAGGAATCGCCTGCCCTCTTCCATCGATCGGAGCACGTTCGCCCGCACTTTCGGATCCATCTGTTCGAGATTCCTCGACAGCGACTCGATCTCATCGCGGGATGGCGTATTCATGCCGTCTCCATCGTTGGTGGCCGCCGCGCGTTTCATGCGGGCCGCGTTGGCATCGGCCTCGATTCCGGCGAGGATCTTGCGTTTCTCTTTTTCCGTGACGTGCTGGTAGTGCATGGCGGTGCTTACCTGGGTGTGGCCGCCCATCTCCATGACCGCCTTGAGGCTGTTCGTGTAGCTCGCCACCTCCGTGAGCGCCCGGTGGCGCAGATCATATAGCCTGACCTTCTTCTCTTCGAGACGTGGAATCGTCTTGCGGGCCCTGTACCAGGCGTTCCTCACGCTTTGCGGGTTGACGATATCGTGCGTGACCGAACCGGTGAACATCGGCGACTCGGGTAACGGTCCGACGAACTTCCCCAGATGCCGCTCGAAGCAAGGCACCAGGTATTTCGGAATGGCGACGTCTCTGACGCTGCCCGGGGTCTTGGTCTTGCCGTATCCGCGAACCGTTCGGCCGTCTTTCTTTATGCTTATGGCGGCTCTCCTGACACGCACCATTCCGCCTTGCCTGTCCGGATTGATGTCGATGTCCCCACGTTGCAGTCCGTACGCCTCCTCTGGCCTCAGACAGAGCACCCCAACCAGATAGATGACGAGGGCGTGCCGCTCCGGCATGGCTGCGTACAGCATGTCCAGCTCCTCATGGCTGACGTCGGCGTCGGCAATGTCGGCCAGTGGCTTCTCGACCCGGATGTTGATGGCCGGATTGCTGCCGATCAACGGCTCTCCTGCGCCTTTCACCTTCTTCGTGCTCGCCTCCGCGAACATGGCGCGCATGAGCGTGGCGACATGCCATCTGATGCTGGCTCCGGCGCCATCGCCCGACACGTCCATCGAATCGATCGTCTCGCGCAGCAGGGATTCGGTGATCTCGTCCATGCGGTACACGCCCAGAGCCGGAATCAGGTGGTCCCGCAGGTACTGGCGGTATTTTTCCACGGTCTGTTCGGCCAAGGGTTCGCCGTTGGCCTTGCGGTGCTCGCGCAGGTAGCCCATGGCGTATTGCGCGAAGGTGGTGCCGTGCGCCTCCTCCTTCAGCTGCTCGAGCTGCGGCGGCACCCATGTGCCCCGTATGATGTCGCGTTCCGCGTCGTTAAGCCAGGTTTCCGCATCGATCGCGAACCGCAGCGGGAAGTTCTTGTAGATCCGTTTCTTGCCACGCAGCTGGTCGGGCCACTTGCGGTACGCCCATACCGGAGGCTCATACGATGCCTCAAGGTATCGGGGGTTCTTCTTGTTTGGTTTTTTCTGGAGGTAGCCGAAGCGTCGTCTGCCCATGTTGGTCTCTTTCGGAAAAGTGCGTCTGGACGCCAATCGGGTAGGAATCGAATCTTGTTGGATTTATGCCCGAAAGGTTACCCGATATCCTATGGCGCCCAGCGACACTTCAGATTGGACAAAGGCTTTGGATACAAAACGGCAAAAAGAACGCAAAGCGTTGGAAAGACGCCGTTTTCGGCATGAAAAAAGGGTTTTCGAAATCATCCGAAAACCCTACCCGCGGAGAATACGAGATTCGAACTCGTGAGGCTGTTACACCAACACGCTTTCCAAGCGTGCGCCATAGACCACTAGGCGAATTCTCCAATTATGCAACGTCTCACAGTGTCTATCCGCGAAACGCAACTTGATTAGAATACAACAGTTTCTTTCAAACCCCAAATCGGCGTGTCGCAACGTCCCAGATCGCCCACTCACTGGAGGAATCCGTACATGTGAGGACTTCCCCGCGCACCGAATTCTCCACCCTCTGGGACAATTCACCCGCCAACGCACCTCTCAGCGTCCCAGATCGCCCACTCACTGGAGGAATCAGCCCGCTGCCAAGACTCTCACAGTCCGAATTCCTCCAGTGGCTGGAACAATCAGTACGCCCATAGGCCTTCTACAGTCCGAAAACCTCCACCCACTGGAGGAAAACACCCGCGCACCGGCCTTTAAACGTCCTGAAACCTCCATCCACTGGAGGAATTGGTACGTTGGTATGCTTCCCAGCATCCGGATTCTCCCACCCACTGGAGGAATCTGCCCGCACATACACCCCCGAATTGTCCAGATTCTTCCAGCGAGTGGAGGGATCCGGACACGAGCTCACGTACCGTGAGCACAGCAGCTATCGTTTGGACGCGAAGGCACGCAGGTCGGCGAGCATGGCAGTGAACATCGGGCGGACCGAACCGAACTTATCAAGCAGCGATCCCGAAACCGGAGCACTAGCCGCTCCCAGCAACGCGCCAGGCAGCAACACCACGCCTGCGGCAAGCACAGACGCGCCGAATCCCAGTTGCGAAGCGTTCGGAATCATATAGCCGTAACCGATCGTCACAAACTGCAGCAGCACATACGCAAGCAAATGCCAACGGAATTTCACACTCCGCAACACGGTCAGACGAACCAGCGGCGAGAACGCACGATGCGACACCCAAGCGAACACTAGCAAAGCGGCCATGGCAATCAGCAGCAGAACCACTGCAATCACACATTGCGTAGTCGCGGAAGTATCCCCATTACTCACTGCGGTAACGGCGGATCCGCCACGGTCGAGCGCAAACACGAAACGGACGAATCCGACTGCTAGGCAAAGCACATGCAGCGGATTGATATGCGCCTCTTCGGTAGGAGTGACCTGATGAATCGTTTTAGGGCCGCACACCAGCGAAACAAACAGGAACGGCAGCAGAATCACGAAAATCCAACGCCACGGCATGAACGTACCGACAAGACCGCCCACAGTCGGTCCGAGTGCCGGCGCCACGGCCACCACCATGCCTCCAACGCCCATCAGCATGCCGATTTTGCTTTTCGGAGACTGTTCAAGAATGATATTGAACATCAACGGAAGCGCGATTCCCGTGCCCGCTCCCTGTAGTATTCGCGCGGTCATCAGCATAGGAAAGTTCAACGTGCAAGCTGCCATCAGGCAGCCGGTGATGCAGAGCACGATTGCGGTAAGGAAGATGGTACGCAACTTCAGTTTGCGCTTGAAATAGCTTGAGAGCGGCGTGACAAGCGCTACCGTAAGCAGATAGCCGGTCGTCAGCCATTGAACAGTGGACGTGTCGACGTGGAATTCCGCCATTAATCCAGGGAAAAGCACGTTGGTGAGGGTTTCCGTAAGGATGCCAATGAAGGCCATGATTCCAGTTGACAGAATGGCAAGAATAAGATTGATGGAGATGTTCTCGTCATCTTGCGTTGCCGTGTTATCGTTTCGCGCAATGGACTGTGACATGGATTTGCGGCCGTTCCCGGCCTTCCCTTTCTTGGCCCGGCTTTGCTGAGCCACCATTCCGTTATGCCGGGCAGTTTGCTGGAATGACGATTATTTGCCCAGAAATACAAAAAGATCCTTGGGAGCGGAGCGCTCTACCAAGGATCTTCATATTATTAAGTTGAATGCGGCGGCGTGCTACTCTCCCACACCCTCTCGAGTGCAGTACCAT